>Ga0265297_10002243_pt1 | contig 40447 bp, 38 predicted proteins | sample Munlanlwell13791_FD_192502 | JGI IMG/M metagenome (GOLD analysis project Ga0265297, IMG submission 192502) | Leachate microbial communities from a municipal landfill in Southern Ontario, Canada - Leachate well 137-91 | ecosystem: Engineered > Solid waste > Landfill > Unclassified | place...
CTGAAATACCTGACCGTGTCAATGGAATATGCCTTGCCTTTCTTGTCAAGCTCATAACGCGAGACATTGAAACCCTTTTTGCCGCTAACAGCAAGCCTGATCATGTGAAATCTTTTGGCAGGATTGATTATACCGGCAGGAACCTTATGGGGTGGAATACGGGCTGGGACAAAGATCACTTTATCCAGTTTCAATATCCTCTTCGCCTGGACGGCCAAAAAGATATGACCCTTATGCACAGGGTTGAATGTGCCTCCAAATATTGCTACGCGCATTACCGGCTATTTCCTTATCTGGCCGTTTCCTATCACAATATATTTATATATGGTAAGTTCCTGCAGTGCCATAGGCCCGCGCGCGTGTATCCTGTCGGTGCTAATACCTATCTCGGCGCCAAAGCCAAACTGAAACCCGTCCGTAAACCGAGTGGACGCGTTGGAATATACGCAGGCGGAATCAACCTTTTTTAAGAATTCAAGCGACGCGGCATAATCGCGCGTAACGATAGCGTCGGAATGCCCAGAACCGTATTTTGCGATATGGCCCATGGCCTGTTGGGCGCTATCAACTATTTTTACGGCAAGAATAAGTCCAAGATACTCCTCATACCAATCAGCTTCCGACGCTTTTTTTATACGCGGAGAAAATTTCATGGACCTTTCGCATCCTCTGATCTCGACACCCTTCTCGCGCAAGGCCTTTACAGCCTTTGGCATAAACCTGCCGGCTATATCCTTGTGGACAAGCATTGTCTCCATGGCATTGCATACACCCGGCCGCTGGACCTTGGCGTTTAGGCATATCTTAAGCGCCTTTTTTATATCCGCGTCTTTATCAACATACACATGACAGACACCTTTATAATGCTTAATGACAGGAATACGCGATTTTTCGGCAATAGCCCTTATAAGGCCCTCTCCGCCGCGGGGAATAACAAGATCGATATACTTATCCTGTTTAAGAAGGCATGTCACGGCCTTCCTATCCGTAAATTCTATCATATTGACACAGTCCGCGGGCAGGCCAGCTTTCATAACAGCCTCTTGGAGCACCTTGCATATAGCCATATTTGAACGTATAGATTCCCTGCCGCCTTTTAATATTACGGCATTTCCGCTTTTTAAGCAAAGGCTGGCACAATCCGAGGTCACATTAGGCCTTGACTCATATATAATCGCTATCACTCCTATAGGGACTCTCATCTTGCCGATAATAAGTCTGTTGGGCCTTTTCCACATCTTATCAATAGACCCGCAGGGGTCAGGCAGTTTGGCAACCGCTTTTACAGATGCCGCCATATCCTTGACGCGGCAGACATCAAGCGTAAGCCTATCTATCATTGCCTTTGAAACCCCTGACCGTTTCGCAGCGGAAACATCCTTTCTGTTTTCCGACAAAATAAAATCGCGTCCCGCGTTAAGGCCGTCTGCCATATAGATAAGGGCCTTGTCCTTATCAACCGATGACGCGTTCGCGAGTATCTTCGAAGCCATCCTCGCGCCTTGGGCCTTTTTTTCAACAATACACGTTATATCCATATCATCTTCTCTTAGCCTTTGATGGTAAAAAAACCGTGCCGTTTATCTTATTGTCCGCTATATTGACAAGCACATCCCGGGCCCTGCCATTAGCTATTATGGCCGTTACACCTGAAGAAACCGCTATCTTAGCGGCTTGGATCTTGCTTATCATGCCGCCTCTTCCCAAACAACTGCAAGACGGCTGGGCCATCCTCTCAATCCTTTTATCTATTTTCTTAACAACAGGCACCAGCCTGCGGCTGCCGGGCTCGTATAAACCATCCACATTAGTAAGCATTATAAGTAAACGCGCGGATATCGTCTTTGCCACAAAAGCTGAAAGCCTGTCATTATCGCCAAACTTTATCTCTTCAGCCGCTATGGTATCATTTTCATTTATAATAGGCACAGCGTTATAATCATCCAATAGGCTGATTATGGTTTTCTTGGCGTTAGAGATCCTTTTGACGCTTGAAAAATCCTCTCGTGTCAAAAGTATTTGCGCGGCATGCCTTTTGTGAAAACGAAAATTTTCTTCATAAAGCTTCATGAGCTTGCCCTGGCCAATGGCCGCGCAAGCCTGGAGCCTGTTCAGATCACGGGGGCGCTTATCAAGGCCAATGGCCTCCATGCCGGCGCCTATGGCCCCGGATGATACTATTATTACATGAAAACCCATGCCTTTAAGGATGCATGCCTGGCGGGCAAGTTCCCTTATGAAAACAGGGTCAAGCCTGCCCAAACGAGAGCGTGCGGTTATAGACCGTTTCCCCAATACCGCGGTGCCGACTTTTACAACAACGATATCTTTTTTCATATCATGCCTCCCGCGCGCGTTTGTTCCCCGGAATCAATAATAATCTCCGGACATCCAGCACGCGGTAATTGTTTTACTATAGCATTAATCAGTTTATCGATACCCATGGATTCCTTCGCGGATATGGGCATGATATTCTTGCCAAGCGCCTTTTTCACGGAATTAAAATTACGCTTTGCCTGGCAGGTATCCATCTTATTGCCCGCTATGATCTGGGCCTTTGAGGCAAGGTTCTGGCTGTAAAGCTGAAGTTCCTTATTGACCCTATGATAATCAGCAATAACCTCTTCGGGGGTCTGCCTTGAAAGATCGATCAGGTGCACAAAAAACTTAGTCCTTTCAGCATGGCGCAGGAACTTATCCCCAAGCCCGCGGCCTTTGTGCGAATCCTCTATAAGCCCGGGTATCTCCGCGATCTTGAAGGCCTTGCCGTCCGCGTAACGGACAACACCAAGAACCGGATTTTTTGTCGTAAAGGCAAAGTCCGCTATCCTCGGATGCGCGTTTGACATCTTTGACATAAGGGTTGATTTGCCAGCGTTAGGAAGGCCTACTATACCTATGTCCGCTATGAGCTTAAGCTCCAGAAAAAGTCTTTTCTCCGCGCCCTTTTCCCCGGGTATCGCGTTTTTGTGGCTTCTATTACCCTTACCGCCCGCGCCGCCTTTGGCAATGATCATCTCATCGCCTTTTTTCAGCATGTCTCTTATTAGTTCATTTGTCCCGGCGTCATAAACCAATGTGCCTTCCGGAATATCTATTACCATATTCGCGCCGTTTTTGCCGCGGGCCTGCTTCGATCCGCCGCGGCCTCCATCCTTAGCCTGGAAAAGCTGGCGATACCTAAAATCAATAAGGGTGTGCACATTAGTGCTCACCCTTAATATAATATTGCCTCCGTCACCGCCATCTCCGCCATCGGGAAAACCCTTCATATTAAGCTTATCCCGATAAAAGGTATCTACGCCCTTGCCGCCGGATCCGGCTTTAACCGTTATCTTAGCAGTATCTATGAACATGGGAAACTGCCTTAGGCGGCGGTAATATCTACCTTCCTGTCCCTAAACCTTACCTTGCCGTCTGTCTTGGCAAAAAGCGTGTCATCCTTGCCGAGACCCACATTAATCCCCGGCTTGAACCTGGTCCCGCGCTGGCGCACGATTATAGATCCGGCGCTGACAAGCTGACCCCCGTATCTCTTTATGCCAAGACGTTGAGACGCGCTATCCCTGCCGTTCCTTGAACTACCCTGCGATTTTGTATGTGCCATTGTTTAACCTCATATATGCCGGCTATGCCGTTTTGATCTCTTTGACCTTAACCCGGGTCAAAAGATCCCTGTGGCCTACCTTCCTGTGATAGCTCTTCCTTCTCTTATATTTGTAGGCTATCTTCTTTTCGCCTTTTTTATCCCCAATAATATCACAAACCACCTTTGCGCCCTTGACATAGGGGAAACCTATTTCGACATCCTCGCCCGATATTACCATAAGCACTTTATCAATGATGATCTCTTTTTTCTTCTGTGTGCGCGGGATATCCAATATATCGCCTGCGCTGACCTTTTCCTGGCCCGGGCCTATCTCCACAATCGCGAACATTAAAATATTCCTCCAATTTATTTTTATGAATTAAGAAATTAGTATAACATATAATATTATAAATAGCAAGTAAAATCAAATTCAGGGTCTAACCGCACGCAATCCAACCCATAGCCGAAAAACTGGGAAAGCACGGCGCGAGAAAAATTAAAAAGAACTAACAACACCTATCCGGCGCGTACCTGATATCGCTTAAAAATCATAGGGGTAAAAAATAATCAGCCGTTTCTTAAAACCAAATCGTTAAAAAAGCGCCCGGAGGGTTTATAAAAACCGGCATGATACCCTACTTAATATTTATTTCTTCAATATGCAATGTCTCATCGGAGACTACCAATACCCGTCTCCTAAAAAGACGTTTCAGATTATCTATAGCCGGCGCGTCCTGATTTACAAGCCTGCTGGCGATCTTCGGGTGTACGCATACCTCTATGTCTTTCTTTTTGCGATTAGTCTTGATAAAACTCTTTAATTTCCTAAGCACCAGCGTGACCATCGCTTCATCGGATTTCACCATGCCTTTTCCGCGGCAATAAGGACAATTCTCATAAGAGACACTCTCCAGGCTTTTTCTGACCCTCTGGCGCGTCATCTCAACGACATTCAATTCCGAGAATGATATGATATTGGTTCTTGCCTTGTCTTTTTTAAGCGCCTCCTGCAATATAGAAAGCGTCTCCTTGCGCTGGGCGGCCAATTCCATATCAATAAAGTCTATTATAACGATACCCCCTATGTCCCTTAAGCGTAATTGGCGCGCGATCTCTTCAGCGGCCTCACGGTTGACCTTGAATATGGTATCCCCCAAGTTCTTCTTGCCCGTGAAACGCCCGCTGTTCACATCTATAGCTATCATGCCTTCAGTCTGCTCTATTGTGATATAACCTCCGCATTTTAAAAATATCTTCCTTTCAAAGAGCCTGTCTATCTCGGCCTCAATATTAAACTTCTCAAAAAGCGGCAAATTGGCGTTGTGAAACCCAATCCTGTTGCGGTATTTAGGTGCTATGCGCTGCGTAAATGCCTTCAAGCGCTTAAATTCCTGTTTTTCATCAACCATGATCGACACGGTATCCTTATTCAGGAAATCCCTTATCATCTTAAGGCCAATATCATACTCCTCGAATAAAAGCGCGGGGGCCTGTTGTTCTTTAAAGGCCTTGTTTATCTTGTTATACGTATCAAGCAGGTAATTAACATCCCGCAGGATATCCCTCTTATCGCAACCCTCCGCAGCCGTCCTTGCCACAAGCCCAATACCATCGGGAAGCTTGATCTCATTGAGTATGGATTTTATCCTTGACCGTTCCTTATCATCCTTTATTTTTCGCGATACGCCGTTACGTCCTAATGAGGGCATCAATACCAGGTATCTGCCGGGAAGTGAAAGGTGTGTCGTAAGCCTGGCCCCCTTCGTGCCCAATGATTCCTTTTCCGCCTGCACCATGACCTCCTGGCCTTTCTTAACTATATCGCTGATGCGCGTATTATGTCTATGCCGGTTATTCTTCTTTCTGGGCGCCGGCTCGGCATCATCCTCATCAACATCCTGCGGGATAATATCATCAACATACAAAAAACCGTTCTTACCTAATCCAAAATCCACAAAGGCCGCGCCCATACCGTTTAACACGGATGTAACTACGCCCTTATAGATATTACCAACTATCCTCTTTTCGGATACGCGCTCAACAAAATACCATTCGAGTTTTTTATCCCTCAATATGGCCACACGTCTTTCTCCTGCCTCAATATTTATCAATATGTCCTGTTGCATCTTATTCTCTTTCCCTTTCTTAAAAATTATCCTAAAAATTAAACATACCCGTCATGGAATATCAAAAAAATTTCCCTGTAAAATATGGCTGCCTGCATGCCTATATTATAAATCCGGCATTACCCCCGGTGTCAGCTTAATCGTATGCCTTCAGGAAGCAGGTTATTCATCCTCTCAACAAATATGTCCCTGCCAACATATTCCGCGAGCACAAACTCCGCCTCCTGGCCATAAGCCTCAATCCCAAGCTTTAAGGCATTTTTTAACCTGATAACAGGCCTGGGATTAAAACCCTTTGTAAGATACAGCTTAAACCCTGTTCTCCTTAAAACCCTATGGAATAATCTCATAAGATCCAAGTGGGAGATATAGCGCATATAGTCTGTCTTGCAAAACAATACTGGCACAGTGTTCCTTATTTCATCAGTCATAATACCAGCCAAAAATACATTATTATTTACCCCGTCAGATTGAAACCCGCATGACTGCTATTTAACAATCTCGCCCTGGGCCTTTGCCAGCCAATCGGACTGCCCCCTAACCCTTAATACGCCTGTCTCATCAATAACAAAAGACCTGTTACCGGTGACCTTGAAGGCAACAGGGCGTGCCTGCGCGGTATAACCATAAGCCGAGACATCGTTTAGGCGAAAATTATAACCTTGCTTAGTCCCGTTGCCAAGCATGGTATCAATATAAGGCGGTTTAGATGTTGACAAGACGCTTAGGCTATTGGCGTTTGTGTATAATTTAGGCCTCTGGCCGGCACGAAAGCTCTCCATGGCAGTGTGTATAAGCCTTAACGATGCTATAGCATTTTCTTCATTGGCATGCCACTTTGACTTCATGAAATTCGGAATGGCTATAACTGCCAACAACACTATAATAACGGCAAGTATCGCAATCTCAACGAACGTAAAACCCCTTTCACATAATATCTTCATGGCCTACCTCCCCCGCGCGGGATAGACATTATATACCCGGTTTTTTATTTAAAGCATAACATAGAGCAATTGCCGTGTCAATATAAACAGCAGGGCATAGAAGTTTTGTCCCGCGGGGTTTAAAGGGTTGAGGCCCTGTAAGGGTATATTTTTGCTATATGACCAAAACGGGATTATGACAGGGAAAGGATTGCCTGACAAGGATTTGGCCACAGCTCTTTTTTCAGCATGGCCTAAAAACAAGAGCACGAAAAACTTCCCTTAGTCCGGCCTCTTAACAATTGACTATCACATGAGACCATGGCAGGACTTCGCCGTCACCCTTTTCCGAGAGATATCGCCCTTTATCAATACCGCATTCTTCAAACGCCTTATCCCATATATCCGGATTAAAGGTCTCGGACCAGGCGTCAAACCTCGCCCCCTTCTGCCAGGCTGACACAATCAATCGCCCAAGGTCTTTGTCGCCTCTTGAAAACACCGCCTCCAAGACGCTTGTATTGACATCGCTAAACTTGAGCTTAAGGTGTTTTATCTTCTTAGAGGCGGCTAAAAGCATGGCCTGTTTTCTTGACAGCTCAAACGAGCCAGCCATCGCCTGTCTTTCAAAAAAGGTGTGAGGTTTCGGTATAAACGATGAAATACTTGCCACAATATCAACCGGCCTGCGCGAGATCTCCCGTCTGACCGAATCAATTGACCCGGCAAAATCAATAATACCCTCCACATCTTCATCCGTCTCACCCGGAAGGCCTATCATAAAATAGAGCTTTACCCTGCGCCAGCCCTTGGAAAATGCCTGCCTAAGCACGGCAAAGAGCTTTTCCTTTTCTATGTTTTTATTGATCTTTTTCAGCATCCTGTCGGTACCCGCTTCAGGCGCGAAGGTAAGCCCGCTTTTTTTAATTGCGCTGACAAGAGAAGGTATACCCAATGTGGACTCCTCTATCCTAAGCGAAGGTAAAGATATGCCCACCCCTAATGGCAAAAACAGGCCGGTGAGTTCAGATATAAGTTTCTCAATACCCGGATAACTGGCGCTTGAAAGCGATAGAAGCGACACCTCATCAAGGCCTGTATTTCTGTAAGATTCCCGGACAAGCGCGGCCACCTGGGCCCTGTCCCGCAACCTGACAGGGCCATAAACCGACCTTGCCTGACAAAAATAACAATTATTAGGGCATCCTCTCATAATTTCAACCGTTATCCTATTATGGACAGGCTCTATATAAGGGGTTATGGGTTTTGTCGGAAAATCCGACTCCTTCAATTCCCGCGTAACTCTTTTTACTACCTTACTGCCGCGGACATGAAGAGCGGGTATATACACACCCTCTATCCGCGATATCTCGCGCATCATCAAGGCCCTGTCAGATCTGTATTCATCATAAATACGGGATATCTCGACGACAGGTTCCTCGCCGTCTCCAATAACAAAGATATCCACGAGGTCGGAGAGAGGTTCAGGATTTACAACACAAGAGCCGCCGGCAATAATAAGCGGATACCCGCCCTCGTCCCTTTGGGCGGATAAAAAAGGTATGCCTGAAAGGTCAAGCATAGTCAGCATATTGGTATAGGATAACTCATATGAAAAGGAAAATCCGAGGATATCAAAGCATCTCAGGGGCATTTTATTCTCCAGCGAAAACAGCGGTATATTGTTGTCCCTTATGGCCTTCTCCATATCAATCCAGGGCGTAAAAGAACGTTCACATAATATCCACTCCTGCCTGTTAAGTATGTGGTAAAGAATTTTTATGCCAAGATTGCTCATCCCTATCTCATACAGGTCTGGAAAGCACAGGCAGAACCTGACCCTGACCTTATCCCAATCCTTTGTTATGGAATTGGCCTCACAGCCTATATACCGCGCGGGCTTTCTAACGCTTAATAATAAATCTTCCGGAAGCCGGACCCTGTTCATATTAGACATAAGAAAAAAGGTTAATATCTGTTATCATGTAAACATCCCTTTGCATCAAAATATCTTGCGCTTCATATTGATACTTATCGCCAACCCTATCATAATCATGGTCGTAAGCAGGTTCGAACCGCCATAACTGATAAATGGCAGCGGCAGGCCCACTACAGGCATAAGTCCTATTGTCATGCCTATATTGACAAACACCTGAAACCATATCAGCACCGCTATGCCGGATAAAAGTATCTTACCCCTGATATCACCCACCGCATCGGCAGTAAAAAGCAGTCTGTTTATCAAAAATAAGAAAAGGCTTAATAAGATAAAGGCCCCCGTAAACCCCCATTCCTCTCCAATTACCGAGAATATGAAATCGGTGTGCCTTTCTGGGAGAAAGTTCAGCTGGTTTTGGGTACCCGCCAACCAGCCCTTGCCGAATAATCCCCCTGAACCCACGGCTATACGGGACTGTATGATCGTATAACCGGCGCCAAGGGGGTCAATATTAGGATTCATAAACACAAGCAGGCGCTTCTTCTGATAAAGCTTAAGCATACCCCATAAAACGGGCGAGCACGCGACGGCCGAGAACAGGATAACCATAAGGTGTTTTATCCTCGCGCCGGCTACCAATAGGACCGTAAAGAATATTGGCAGGAAGGTAAGTGCCGTGCCCAAATCAGGTTGTTTCATTATCAACCCGACAGGCAGCATGCAAAGAAGCATGGCGCCAAATATTGTCTTTGGACCGGTAATATTTTCATTATTATCCGAGACATATTTGGTCAGGGCGAGCAAAAAACTTATCTTACAGAATTCGGACGGCTGCAGGCTAAATACGCCTAACCCTATCCATCTCCTGGCCCCATAACGCGTATCCCCGAGTATAAAAACAAACACAAGCATTAAAAGGTTTATGGCAAAAATAATATAGCCGAAATCAATCCAGCGTTCATAACCGAACCTTACGCATAATACCGCGGCAACAAGGGTAAGCCCTATCCACATTAATTGCTGTGTTGAATAATCCTTGACCGAAGCATCCCCCGGCTCATACGAGGCGCTGTATAATGCCAGGAAGGCCATGAAAAGTATCACACCTATTATAACTAATAAAACCCTGTCTGTTTTTTTAAAAAAATTATCCATTTGTTCAGTTCTCTTAATCGGCAGGGTGCGTTCGGCACCCGCATTTAAAATACATTAATTCGTGCTGTCCTGACATGCGCCAATAACATGATTTTCCTTAATATATGTAGTTATAAGCCTCGCGGCGATGGCGGCATCCTCTCCGCCTTTACCGCCATGCTCAACGCAAACAACCATGCTTACTGCCGGGTCTTCGGACGGGAAATAACCGATAAACCAGGCGTGAGAGACCCGTGATGGCCCGGATTGGGCAGTTCCGGTCTTGCCCGAAACAGCCACACCTTTTACCGCGGCGTTTTGGCCTGTCCCTGTCTGATCATTTATACATTTAAAAAGCCCCTGCTTTATCATCCGGAATAATTCAGGCCTTAATCTTGTATTATATTCTTTTTTTTTCGCGATCTTAACCCCTCCGATACTATCAACAACAAAAGGCTGAGGACAAGACCCGCTATTCGCGGCTATCGTCACAGTCTTCAGCATCTGTATGGGCGTAACCTCAAGATAACCCTGGCCTATGGAGTAATTAATCGTATCCCCTTCATACCAGGGCGCTTTTATATTTAATCGTTTCCACACAGGATTCGGCACCGTGCCTTTTACTTCCTGTGGAAGGTCTATGCCGGTTAGGCTGCCAAGCCCGAAACATGAAGCGTATTTATATATCTGCTCCACGCCAAGCGCTTTACCGAGATTGTAAAAAAACACATTGCAGGAATGGGACAACGCCTCTACCACATCCTGATAGCCGTGTCCTGTCTCTTTCCAACAGCGGAAAGACGCGTTACCGAGCCTAAAAACACCATTACAAAAAAAACTTGTCTTTTCCTTTACAGCGCCTGTACCGATACCCGCGGCGGCCATGATTATCTTAAAAGTGGAACCCGGCGGATAACTGCTTGTTATCGCGCGGTTCAGCAGGGGATGACCTTTGTCATTTAAAACCTTGACCCTATCATGGCTTTTGCCTGAAATAAAGATATTAGGGTCAAACTCCGGACCGCTGACAAGGCCTAATATCGCGCCTGTCTTTGCCTCCATAACGATACAGGCGCCTTTTTTATCCTCAAAGACCGAATCCATAAACCTCTGCAGGCCAAGGTCTATGCTTAAAATAATATCCTTGCCTTTTACGGGCTCTTTAAAACCTATCCTTGACACCTCTCTGGAGCGCGAATCCACCTCTATCTGCATGCCGCCGTCATCACCTTTCAGGTATGCGTCATAATATTGCTCAACCCCGCTCTTACCGACAAGATCGCGTATCGTATAACCATAATCTTTAAGCCTCTTAAGCTCCGAATCCCCTATCTTGCCAATATATCCGATCACATGAGAACCTGTCTTGCCATTAGGATACAGCCTCTTCGGTACAGCCCATATAAGCGCGCCGGGGGCATCAACAAGCCTCTCATCTATGGCAAAGGCCTTTTCAGGCGAAATACCGGTAATAATATCGGCCGGCACAAACGGCAGCCTGTAATTCTTTTTATAGCTTGCCTTTAATTCCTGACCCGGCCTGCCGGTAATAACGCTGAGTTTGCCAATTACATCATCCAGGTCTGATATCTCTTGGGGGATAAGCACCAGATTAAAAGACATATCATCCTTTGCCAATAGCAGGCCATTTCTATCATAGATAGAGCCCCTTGAAGCCTTAAGAGGTATCGTACGCACGGTGTTCTTTAAGCTTAACGACCTGAAATGACTGTATCTTATTATCTGAAAATAAAAAAGCGCCGACAGTAAAAATACGAATGACACGAAAACAAGAAATTTTACCACCTTTACCCTGTCACTTAACATGAGATCACTCCGCGAACGGTCATTCCAATAAGAACCTGCTAATAAACCTGTGACAGGTTAATCCGCAAGGCCCTTGAAACAATGATAAATACCATGGGCGACACAATACAGGTATATGCCGCCGCTTTCAGGATGGGTATTACCGGAAAACAAAGGATATCCGCCTGTCTATAGGCTATGGTATTTAAGACAACAATGCAGGCATCCATAAAAACATATGATATAAAGCTTAAGCATATCTGTACCAGAGGCCTTTCCTTATAAAACTTATTCATATGCGTATTAAGGATCACCGCGATGAGAGCAAACGACAGCATATAGCCCCCGGCTATTGATGATGAGGCCATGTCCTTAAGCATACCCGCCACAAGGGCACATTTTACAGCATCACGGCCCCTAAGCAATAACGAGGCAAAGATAACCATAATTAGCAATATGTCCGGCTTTGCGCCGGAGACTACTATGTAATCAAAAGATGATGCCTGGGCCAACCCTGCCAGCAGGATTATGAACAAAACCGGTTTATAATCTACTCTATACATAGGACCTCTTCAAGCCTGGCAAAATCCGTGGCTGGTTTTACAACAGCCGACAGACTCAATCCCCTTGGCTCCTTAATGACCGCTGATACTGCCCCTATTATCAGACCCTTGGGGTAGACATCGCTAAGGCCTGATGTCAAAACCTCGTCTCCTTCTTTTATATCAGCGTCAAGGGGTATATATCTCATCCTGCACATGCCTGAATAACCACCATAAACGATGCCTATCTGCCTGGACCTCGATATAATACAACTGGCGCGGAAATAAGGAGCGGTAATAATACTTACCCTGCTTATATCCGATGAGCTATCTATGACGCGTCCGGCCAGCCCGGCCTGCGATATGACTATGGTGTCTTTTTTAATACCGTCGGATACTCCCTTATTAATGACAATGCTCCTGGAAAGATTGGAAGAATCAGCGGCAATTACCGCGGCGGGGATAAGCTTAAAATTAGACCTTTGCTTAAACCCGAGCATTGACCTAAGCCGCTCGTTTTCAGCCTCCACGTCCTTATAAAGGCTCATCTGGCATGTCAGCCTGGACATGGCGTCATAAAGCGAGGCGTTTTCCTTTATGATGTCCCGGGATTTGAAAATAAAATGGACTTCTCTGATAAAATTGCGGGTAAGAACAAGGGGCAGCCTTGAAATTTTTAAAATTAAGAACTTTGGCCTATCCGTGTATAAGGGCGGGGAAAAATAGATTACCGCTATATATAAGCCGATAATCAGAAGGATTAAGGGTCTTTGTATTTTCACTCAATGATTTTATCTGCTAAGTGCGGTATTCGGGTTTTTGAGAAACCACAACACGCTTAAGATATTTTAATTCATTCAAAACATTTCCGGTACCAAGCGCCACAGCCGTCAAAGGGTCATCGGCTATATGGACAGGCAGTCCCGTCTCATCCGTAATCATCTTATCAAGGCCTTTTAGCAGGGCGCCGCCGCCTGCCAGCATTATACCCCGTTCTATCAGGTCCGCCGAAAGCTCCGGCGGCGTCCTCTCAAGGGCTATCCTCGCGGATTCAACTATTTGATGTATCGGTTCTGAAAGCGCCTCGCGTATCTCTTCGGAGGTAACCGTTATCATTTTCGGCAGGCCGGCTATAAGGTCGCGACCCTTAACATCCATCTTTAATTCTTCGTCGATGGGATAGGCTGAACCTATCTTCATCTTAATATCCTCGGCCGTCCTTTCACCGATCATTAGATTATAAGTCTTCTTAAGATACTCTATGATAGACTGGTCCATCTCATCCCCGCCTATCCTTATCGACCTGGAAAATACAATGCCGGCAAGCGATACAACGGCAATCTCCGTTGTGCCTCCCCCGATATCTATTATCATATTACCACCAGGTTCGGCGATAGGCATGCCCACGCCTATGGCCGCAGCCATAGGCTCTTCGACCATGTATACCTCACGGGCGCCGGCGCGCTCGGCGGAATCCCTTACCGCCCTCTTTTCCACTTCAGTTATGCCCGACGGTATGCCTATAACTATACGCGGCCTCACAAAGACACGCCTATTATGCACCCTCTTGATAAAATAACGTATCATTGACTCCGTCATCTCAAAATCAGCGATAACGCCGTCTTTCATCGGCCGGACAGCGACAATATTGCCAGGTGTTCTTCCGAGCATGCGCTTTGCCTCTTCTCCGACAGCCAGCACCCTTGATGTCCCCTTTTGTATGGCAACAACGGAAGGCTCGCAGAGAACTATGCCCTGGCCTTTGACATACACCAATGTGTTGGCAGTCCCAAGATCTATGCCTATATCATTGGAAAATAAGCCTAAAAAACGATCGAACATCTTTATCAGTATATCCAAAACCTTTTTAATACCGCCGGGATACGAGCTAACCATGCTATTCTCCTTGACCGCCTTCGACAGCAGGCTGATAATTCTGCTTTTTAAACAAGCAGATACTTAATAAGCTACCTATAAGTGTGAGAAAATTATAACAGAACAATTTAGCATTGTCAAATGTAAATAGAACATAATTACTTAGTTAAACTTGAGAGGGTATCCAAAAAACCGGGAAAAGAGACATCTATGCAGCCCGCGCCTGAAACATGACTAACGCCTCTCGATACAGCCCCGGCAATGACAGACATCATAGCCATACGATGGTCATTATAGCTTTGAACGGACACCCCTTTAAGGCTCGTAGGCCCCTTTATGATCAGGTTGTTACCGTTCATATGCAGGTCAGCTCCAAAACCCTTTAGATTTGTCATAATGGCCTGCGCCCTGTCCGTTTCTTTTACCCGCAGTTCCGACACGTCCTCTATAACACTAATACCCTTTGCCTGTGTCGCGCACAGGGCAATGAGGGGAATCTCATCTATCATCAATGGCAGATCATGTTTGGCTATTTTTATGGGGCGAAGCTGTGAATACCGTATAATTATACTGCCCGCGGGCTCGAAGTAGTCCGAACCCTGAATGATCTCTATATCGGCCCCCATGTCCTTCAGGACATTTATCATGCCTGCGCGAGTTGGGTTAAGGCCGCAATTGTCTATTCTTATACAAGCGCCTTCTGATAGCGCCCCCAATGCCATAAAAAATGCCGCCGAGGATATATCGCCCGGGATATCAATATCGCGCGGGGCAAGTTCCATGTCTTGCGCGCCGCAAACAGAAACGGATAAACCTTTTTTCTCAATGTCAATGCCAAAAAACCTAAACATCCTTTCCGTGTGGTCCCTTGACGTATACGGCTCGGTAACAGTTGTCCTGCCTTTAGCGTATAAAGCGGCAAACATTATAGCGGATTTGACCTGGGCACTAGCTACCTCGGTCATGTAATCAATAGCCTTTAAGGCACACGGGCCTTTTATTCTAATCGGGGCAAGATCACCGCCGCCGGCACCGCTGATATCAACGCCCATGAGCCTTAAAGGCTTGATCACCCTTTTCATAGGCCTTTGCAACAAAGAAGAGTCTCCTGTCAGAAGCGCCTCAAACCCCTGGCCTGCCAATATGCCTGACAGCAGCCTAATGGTAGTACCGGAATTACCCAAATACAGTTCACCATCCGGGCAAGACAACCCCTTAAGACCCCTGCCCTCAACATACACGGTATCACCAGCTATATCAATCGATATGCCCATACGTCTGAAGGCATCTATAGTTGATGCGCAGTCCTGGCCCAATAATACATTTTTAAGCCTGCTTTTGCCGCGGGCAATGGATGCCATCATGACAGCTCTATGAGATATGGACTTATCGCCCGGAACAGTAATGCTACCCCGCGGAGAAATAATCCTTTTGATTTTAATCATAATTAAAAAACGGGTTGGTCAAACCTTGTGAAGTTTTACGATATCGCCTGCATATATATCCGCATCGCGCCATTGATCCAGCACAATTATACTCGACATATCATCATAGACATTTTCGACAAGCGCCTTGGCGATAAAACGGTCATCGCGGTATATCTCAAGCGTATCGCCACTGTCGATCCCTTGCTCATTACCCAGATCAATCACGCAGAAATTGTATTTTTTGCTTACCTCTACGATTTCGCCACTAAGCGGTTTCGCAACCTTAACAATTATCTTGGCAAGCTGGACACCCTGCGACTGTTGGATACAGGCCTTTAGATTTTCCTCGAGTTCTAATTTCTCGCTACCGGCAAGTTCAAGCGCGTCCTGCAGGTCCTGATATGTCAGCTTGGCATTCTCAACCTCGTCTTTTAAAGCCGCCTCCTGCGATATTATATCGTTGAGGGCATTATTCAATTCCGCGAGCTCGTTTTGAACCGCGGTAAGCGAGGCCAGGGCATTGTCCCTCTCTTTTATCGCGGAGGGCATCTCATATTCAATAGCCTTTATCTTTTCACTATACCCCTGGACCTCCTGCATAAGTCTTTCCCGCTGGCCTGTGAGGACTTCTATATTGCTTACTATACGCGCGCGCTCATCGGATGTGGTGTTAATGCGCAGTTTAAGGGAATTGATGGCCGCTAATTCTTTCTTTGATCCGGAGAATAAGAATACACCCAGGCCGATAATCAATACAGCAAGAAGTAACATGCCCGCCGAAAGACGCCTGCTCTTATCCATCCCTATATCCCCTCCGCGACAAAGACCTTGTCGCCTGCCCTTATCTGCGAAAGATTATCCTTATCAGCAAGGGCGGCGGCTGATATATTCTCCCTTACGGTTTCCACGCGGGCCTGGCCGAGATCTTTATTCTCGCGCCTTATATCCAAAACCATGCCCTCCTCCATGCCGGATGACTTGCCAAGATTTATCACCAAAAACGCGAATTCCCTGTTAACGGTCAATACCTCGCCGGATGGCAAAACCGGTCTGTCTATAACCGTCTCTGTTACAGTATCAATATCCTGTTCGCGGATATGCCGCGCGTATTGCTGCGCGGCAGGTTCCTCGCGATGAGTTGTCTGCTGATAAATCTTGAGTTGATCTGCCAAGGCGTTTTTTGTCTTCATAAGAATCATAAGCCTTTGATCAGCATCCAGGGTCTGCTTGACAAGAACAGCCACCCTGTTCTTCAGGTCGGATATATCAGCATTCACCCTTTCAGCCTCCTGCCTAACCGCGAGGGCTTGTCCTCTATATTTTCTAAGGTCTCTTTCGGCAGATGCCAGTTCGTGTTTAGCGGCAAGAAGTTCGGATTCGAGCGAGGCAGACCTGTTCATCAGGTTATCAATACTTTTTTGCAGGCCGTCTACCTCATCCTGCAATCTCGCTAATTGCTCCTGGTCTTTTTTCTTCAGGACCTCTTCCTTAAAAAACGCCTCTTCATGCGCAAGGCGCTGGCGCGTATTATTCTGCCTGTCAAAAAAACACCAGGACGCGAATATAAGGACAACCACAAGTAGAACAATTAAAATTACATTTGATAAATTATTAATCGTCCGCTCCTATACTGGATATAATAAATATAGTATATTTGCAAAGCCCCCTAAAGTCAAATCAAAAAAAGCGTTGCGGCGTTTTGAGTAAGTACAGATATACGCCCCAGGCACAGGCTAAATCAAATCTTGAAGACCGATTATCCCGGAATATTGTGATAAAACGCGCCTATGCATCAAGGCTGGACATATCGCTCGGCATCTTTAACCGGAAGGTAAGTTCTTTGCCGGAAACAGGATGCCTGAATTTAAGGCCCGCGGCGTAAAGCGCTATCCTGTTAAATTTTTCCCCGCCGTATTTTTTGTCACCAATGATCGGGTGTCCTATATGCGCCATATGGACCCTGATCTGGTGCGTCCTGCCCGTCACTATACGTACACTCAATTTGGTATAACCGGAATATCTTTTTAAAACTTGAAAGCTCGTCAAGGCCTCTTTGGAATTGATAAATTTAACCGCCATCTTTTTTCTGTCTCTCAAGGACCTGCCGATAGGCAGTTCCACGCGGCCCATGTCAGAGGCGACATCTCCCTCAACAAAGGCGATATATGTCTTTTCTACCATCCTGTTCTTAAACGCGTCTGTCAAGAGACGGTGCGCTGTGTCTGTTTTTGCCGCAATGATCAGCCCAGATACATCCTTGTCCAGCCTGTGGACAATGCCCGGGCGGGGACTTGTCCCTATATGCGCGAGCCGGCCTTTGGTGTAAAAGGCCAGGGCATTGACCAGGGTGTCTTCCCTGTTTCCCGCCGCGGGATGGACAACCATACCTGCGGGTTTATTCAGCACAAGTATGTCACAATCCTCGTAAAGGATCTCAAGCGGCATATCCTGCGCCAGGACACGCGCGGGAGGCGACTCGGGGAAGATGATCTCTACGGTATCATCAGGTTTGATCTGATAATTTGGTTTCCTGCAGGAGCCTGAAACGGTAACGGCGTTCTGGAGTATAAGGCGTTTCAGCCGGCTTCTGGAATATGCCCCGTTTAACATTTCAAAAAGACAGATATCGAGCCTTTTACCGCCGTCGCCCGGGGCGGCCTTAAATGACCGGTTGTTCATGGCGCCGGGAAAAATAGATTATTGATGAACCCGTCAGGACAAAGACGATACTGATAATCCGCGTTAGGCTTAACCCTAAAAACAAGGCCGGCAGGTCGGCCCGAAAAAACTCTATGGAAAACCTGAATATCCCGTAAAGAATAAGATACCACGCAAAGACCTGGCCCTTGAAGGCACGATTTTTTTGCGCACGAAAAAGTATAAGAAAAATGCAAAAAAGCCCTATCGATGAAAATATCTGGACAGGGTATACCCTGACATGGCTTGTTGGAAAACATACCCCTATCACCGAATCGGTCGGCCTGCCATAACAACAGCCGTTTAAAAAGCAACCTATCCTTCCTATGGAATGGCCCAAAGCTATAAAAGGTGCCAGAAGGTCGGCGGTATCCGCTATAGACATCCGCGACTTTTTGGCATAGGCTATACCCAATAACGGGGACAATATAAACGCCCCGTAAAAAATAAGCCCCCCTTTGTTTATCATAAATATCTCCAAAGGGTTGCGGACAAAGTAATCGAATTCGGATAATACATACAGTATCCGGGCCCCGGCTATGCCAAAAAGGAGCAATATAGCCACAAGATTACTAAAAGCATCCTGCCTGATACCAAACATCGGGCAACGTTTCGCAGCCAAAAAAAGGCAGATAAAAAATGCCGCGGCAAGCATAACGCCGTAAGAATAAACCTTGACAGGTCCTAAATCAAATAAGATTGGGTGCATGGACACTCCTCACGCGCGCGCGAAGCCACCTTGGCAAAACAGATAGAAAAGCACTAATGATACGCCTAACGTGATTGCCGAATCCGCTATATTAAAAACAGGCCAACACCTTAGATCTATAAAATCCAGCACATGGCCATAGGCCAAACGGTCAACAAGGTTGCCCAGGGCGCCGGCAGACACAAGGCAGATACCAGACATTAATAAGAATGACCTGGGCCTTTTAAAAATCAATAAATAGGCGATAAATAAAAGGACAAGGCACGACGTGACGGCAAAAAAGGTATTGCCCAAACCCGGAAAAAGCCCGAAGGCTATACCCTTATTACAGACAGGGCTTATATGCAATATATTATCAATGACAGGGTATGACGAGCCGGGGGCCTGGCCGGAAAAAACCAAGACCTTGGTAACCCTGTCGAATAGAAAGACTACGATAAATACCGCGGAAAAAAACCACACGATGTCAAGACCGCCCCTTATTCTTTTCGGCGAATTCCTGGCACGCGACACACATTACGGCATAAGGAACAGCGCTTAATCTTTTAATGCCTATCAGCTTGCCGCAGGCCTCGCATTTGCCGAAATCCCTCTCCTTTAACCTCTTTAAGGCATTATCTATATTGTAAAGCAGCTCACGCTCATTGGCGGCCAGGCCAAGCAAAAGCTCGCGTTCAAAATTATCGCTTGCCACATCCGCCATATGCATACCATAGCCTGACAAATCGCCGGAGACGTCTTTCTGCAAGCGATGCAGATTCTCATTTTCTATGTTCTTAACCTTGGCGATAATACCTTCTCTCATCTGCAAGAGTATCTTTTTAAGTTTTAATTTTTCCGATTTATCCATTATGACTTTCTCCTTTTATGCTGGTCAACACATCATGGCACCTGCTACAAACATCCGGATAAGTCTTTCCGGCACCAGTAGTCTGGCTGAAATTCCAGCATCTGGCGCATTTCCTGCCTTCGGCCCTTCCGACAGATATTCTTATCGACGGCAGGTCATCATCCTCAACAGAGGCGGCAGGCCCATGGCCCTTTTCCACTCCGGCCTGGGAAACTATCAGCAAAGCGGCAAGGTCTTTCTCGTTAGCCTTTAGAAAATCATACGTCTCATCTGTTTGGGCATATAGCATAATACCGGCCTCCAGCGAACTGCCTATCATGCCCGAGGCGCGTGAGGATTCAAGCGCCTTCAGCGCGGTATCTCTTACCTGTTTAAGACGCTTGTACTTATTCTCAAGAACATCATCTATCGCGAAGCTCTGCTTATCACCTATAAAACTCAAATGCACGCTTTCAGGCATACCTTCTGCGCCGGGCATGCTCTGCCAGATCTCTTCCGAGGTAAACACCAGAACAGGGGCTACGACCTTGGCAAGGATCTCAAGGATAATATATAAACCGCTTTGACATGAGCGCCTCTGCGGGGAATTATCTTTAAAGGTATAAAGCACATCCTTGACAATATCAAGATAGAAATTAGACATATCAACTATGCAAAAAGAATACAGATTATGATATACCTTATGAAATTGAAAGTTCTCATAGAAGGCGCCTGTGTCGCGTAAAAGACGACGCGCCCTCGATACGGCCCATTTATCTATCTGGCGCATATCCTCATACCGCACTAAGTCTTTGCGGGGGTTGAAATCATACAGATTGCTAAGCATGAATCTCGCCGTATTGCGTATCTTGCGGTATGCCTCAACAAGCCTGTCCATTATCTCATCCGAGATCCTGATGTCGTCATTGTAGTCTGAAAAAGCCGTCCACAGCCTTAGTATATCCGCGCCATACTCTCCTATGATATCCTGCGGTGAAACGACATTGCCAAGCGATTTTGACATTTTCCTGCCCGCACCGTCTACAACAAAACCGTGGGTGAGGACAGACTTGAAGGCGGATTTATTATCTATAGCCATAGAGGTTATAATAGACGACTGAAACCATCCCCTGTGCTGGTCGCTTCCTTCAAGATATAAACTGCAGGGATATTCAAGCCCTTCTCTTTTCTTTAAGACACCTTGATGACTTACCCCTGATTCAAACCATACATCAACTATATCCTTGCCCTTTTCAAAATCAATGCCCCCGCAGGCGCATTTATACCCCTTGGGCAAAAGATCTTTTATGTCCGTCTCAAACCATACGCCGCTGCCCTGCCTTTCGGCAATAGCGGCAAAATGATCAATAGCAACACTGTCCGCAATCCATTTCTTGCACCGCAGGCAACGAAAGACGGGTATCGGTACCCCCCAATACCTCTGCCTGGATAAGCACCAATCCGGGCGCGTATCTATCATGGATCTTATGCGCTCATAACCCTGCCCCGGAACCCAATTGACCTCTTTTATCGCGGAGCCAATAGCGCCCCTAAGACCGTTATGGTCGATAGACATGAACCATTGTTCTGTTGCCCTGAATATAATAGGGGTTTTGCACCTCCAGCAGTGCGGATAAGAATGATTTATCGTTTCGCTAAAGAGAAGCATGCCAAGCCCTTTTAATTTATCAATGATGGCGCCGTTGGCCTTATGGACATTCTCGCCCTTAAATTCCCCTGCCTGTTCGGTGAATACCCCTCTCTCGTCAACAGGCATGATAACCTCAAGGCCATAAGCGCGGCCTGTGTTATAATCATCCTGACCATGCCCGGGAGCTGTGTGCACACAACCCGTCCCTTCCTGCATAGATACATAGTCAGCAAGCACCACAATACCCTGGCGATAACCAAAGGGGTGTTCATAGGACATTCCTTCGAGGTCTTTCCCTTTTAAAGAGGCAACGACCGGTATACCCTTAAACCCTGTCTTGGCACAAACCTTCTCCAGCAAAGCGGATGCCATAATAATATTCTCACCGTCAGCCTCAACAATAATATATTCGCTGGCAGGGTGAACGGCCACGGCAACATTGGCTGCCAATGTCCAAGGTGTCGTTGTCCATATAAGAATATAATTGTTTTTGCCTCTAATTGCGGCGGGCAGGGCCTTTTTACCTTTATCGGACATCTTAAATTTAACGTAAACGGACGGCGAGACACGGTTTTCATACTCTACTTCAGCCTCCGCCAAAGCGGTTTCACACCTATAGCACCAATTAACCGGCTTACGACCCTGATATATATAACCCATTCGAACGAGTCCGGCCAATGATCTTATGATAGAAGACTCATAAGATTTATCCGTGGTAAGATACGGCTCGTCCCATTCCCCGAATATACCAAGCCTCTTAAATTCCTGCCTCTGCACATCAACAAAACCCATGGCATAATCATAGGCCTTTTTCCTGAACTCTACCTGGCTGACATCGGCCTTTCTCTTGTTCATTTTTTTAAAAAGCTCATGCTCCACGGGCAGACCGTGACAATCCCATCCCGGGATAAACTCGCAATAATAACCCCGCATCGTTTTATATCTTATAACTATATCCTTTAATATCTTGTTCAGGGCATGGCCTATATGTATATGGCCATTGGCATAAGGGGGCCCGTCATGAAGGACATACTTAGGCATTCCCTGCCGCGTTAATTTTATCTTAGGGTAGATACCTTTATCGCCCCAAAATTTCAGCATATCCGGTTCTTTTTGAGGCAGGCCGGCCTTCATCTTAAAATTCGTGCGCGGTAGATTTAATGTATCCTTATAATCCATGTTATATTTTTACCTTTTTTCCGGGGCCTGGGGTATCATAAATATTTCCCGATTATAATATCAAGCCTTTTCCTTGCATCCGCCGAAATAAACTCGGGCCTTGTGATGATAGCGTCCTTTAACGCGGTGGCGCAAAGGCAGGTTCTTTTTTCAGGTAATTCGGGCATAATGGCATTCAATATCATTTTGGCATTGTCGATATTTTTTAACAGATTCTGTATTATAATATCAACACTGACATCATCTGATTCATGCCAACAATCATAATCCGTAACCATAGCTAATGTGGCGTAACAAATCTCCGCCTCCCTGGCGCATCTCGCCTCGGAAAGATTCGTCATCCCGATTATATCCATACCCCAACTTCTATACAGGTTGGATTCAGCCCTGGTTGAAAATGAAGGCCCCTCCATATTAAGATATGTGCCGCAAGCATGCGCGCTAAGGCCCAATTCCTCAGCAGCGTCAAACAACAGTTTCGACAGCACAGGGCACACAGGCTCGGCAAATGTTATGTGCGCCGCGATACCATTACCGAATAAAGTATTCACCCTTGCCTGGTTTGTCCTGTCAACATATTGATCAGGTATAACTATGTCCATGGGCCTTATCTCCTGCCTTAGGCTGCCTACGGCAGAAACGGATACAATCATACCAACTCCGAGCTTTTTCATGGCGTAGATATTTGCCGCGCAATTAAGCTCCTTGGGCAGAAGTCGGTGACCTTTGCCGTGCCTGGGCAAAAAAACGATCTCCCTGCCGGATAATCCGGCAATAAGAAATTTATCCGACGGCTCACCAAATGGTGTGCGCACATCGACCCACTCCGGGCCGTCAAGGGCCTGCATATCATATAAACCGCTGCCGCCTATGATACCGAGTTTTGGCATATAGCCTCCTTTATTCCGCGGCACACCCGCAGGGTCCCTGATTTAGGTTAGCGCCGCATTTATGGCATAAGCCCTTGCAGTCAGGACGACACAATCGCCTCATGGGATACTCCAGTATTATGGAGTCTCTTATATCATCGCTCAAATCAATAAAATGCCCGTTACCCGTGTTATAGATAAAATCGCCTTTTCCTGCTATGCCGTGATCAAATTGGTCAAGGCACCTGCCGCAAACCATACGGGCCGTCGCTGATATCGATATGGCCGCGCGGATTATATCACCGTCTCTTTCGAGGCGGGCCCGGACACTGACTGGGCAGGGATAGGTTATATGAGATGTCACTATCCCAAGGGCCTGGGCCTCTATATGCCCTTCTATATCCAGTCCATGTTTCAATATCTCATTAACGCAGACCTTCACCGCTTTTTCACCTTGATTATTTCCGATGTCTCTTTTGCGATCATCCATTCCTCGTCTGTCGGGATCACAAGCAATCTGGCGCGAAACTTCGATAAAAATCCTTTTATCCGCCGCGCGATCATCCTTCTTATAATAGCGCTGTTTTCTCCTATACCGCCTGTAAGGACTACGGCATCCACGCTGTTCATAGAAGCTGTATAAGCGCCGATATATTTTATAATACGGTATACGAATATATCCAGGATAAGGCCTGCCATCCTATCGCCTTTGCCCAGCCGTTTTAATATATCCCTCATATCATTGCTGGTACCAGAAAGCCCGAGTATACCGCTTTTTTTATTAAGCATGTAGTCGGCGTCCTTAATGGACAACCCTTCCCTCTCCATGATAAATAATACCGCGGCAGGGTCTATATCTCCGGATCTTGTACCCATAAGCAGGCCCTCGAGCGGGGTAAAGCCCATGCTCGTATCAACAGATTTACCCGACTTTACGGCGGTTATACTACACCCATTACCCAGATGGCATGTGACTAGGTTTAACCTTGAAAGCGGTTTTTTCAATACCCCTGCCGCCTGCTGTGACACGTATTTGTGGCTTGTCCCGTGGAAACCATACCTGCGTATCTTATACCTCTTGTAAAATTCATACGGTATGCCATAGGTATAAGCATAAGCGGGTATAGTCTGATGAAATGCCGTGTCAAAAACAGCCGCCTGCGGTATATCCTTGGCAAATTCAATACACGCCTTTATTCCGAGAACGGCCGGCGGATTATGTAAGGGGGCCAATTCATTGAACCCCTCTATTATCTTTATAACAGCCTTGTTTATCAGCACGGGCCCCTTAAATTTTTCGGCACCGTGAACAACGCGATGACCTATGGCGGATATGTCAGACCATGAATTCATAACCCCCAATTTGGGCGATATAAGGATATCGAAAATACGCCTGATGGCCTTATGGTGGTCAGGCGCGTCAACCTTGCCGGTAAAATACCTGCCCTTACCCGCGTCATGGCTGATACCCGACCTATCGGAGCCTATGCGCTCTATTATACCCTTACACAATACCTTATCATTTTTAATGTCAAAAAACCTGTATTTTATGCTGGATGAACCGCTGTTAATTATAAGTATTTTCATAGCAAGGTTATCGTTTTAGGCATGCGCGCACCTTAAGGATGTGACGCATACTATATCTGTGATGTCATCGGACGAGCACCCCCTTGAAAGGTCACTGCATGGGGCCATGACCCCGTGCAGCAACGGTCCGAGGGCCCTGGCCTTGGCAAGCCGTTCCGTCAATTTATACGCGATATTACCTGATTCGAGGTTAGGGAATATTAGCACATTCGCCCTGCCGCCGATAAGGCTGTCGGGGGCCTTTCTCTTTGCGATATCAGGGACCAGCGCGGCGTCCGCCTGAAGTTCGCCGTCGATTAAAAGCCCCGGGTATTTTTCCTTTGTTATCTCAACGGCCTTTACCAAGTTTTCTGTTGCCTCTGTCCGGCCGCTTCCTTTTGTGGAAAAACTCAATACCGCTACCCGCGGCACCGCGTTAAATATATTCTGCATAAGCCTGGCGGCAGAGGCGGCGATATTGGCAAGCTGTCTCGGTGATGGTTCAGGGACAACACCGCAATCGGCAAATATCAAAACACCGCCTTCACCAAATGACTCATCCTGCAATACCATGATAAACGAACTTGACATTGTCTTAACCTCGGGATTAATCCCGACGCACCACAGGGCAGACCTGGCAACATCCCTGGTAGTATGCACGGCTCCGGCGACAAAACCATCGGCCTTCTTCTCCCTGACAAGCATGGCGCCAAAATACACGGGCTTCTGGAGGAGCAGGGCCTTCACATCATCTTTGGTCATATCCTTATTCTTTCTTATTGCGTAAAGGCCCTCCGTATACGCATCGAGCTTATCTGACACGGCCGGGTCCATAATCTCTGTGTCACCCAGGGCCAGGCCTTTGGCCTTGCAGATAGAGGCGATCTTGTCCTTTCTGCCTAAGAGTATAATATCCGCCAACCTCTCACGGGCAATATAATGCGACGCCTGAAGCGTCCTCTCATCCTCGCCTTCGGGCAGGCATATCCTGCGCCTGTTATCTTTCGCCCTCTCCCTTAATTCCGATATCACCCTAAGCATTCGTGCTCCCATGTTTTATTTTTTTAGAAAGCGCCCTGGCGACAAACCCCGGAACGAAACAACTGATATCCGCGCCGAGCATGGCCGTCTCTTTTATAAGCTTTGACGATAGATAGGAATAAGACTCGCTCGGCATCAAAAATATGGTCTCAACGTCACTGCTTAAACGCCTATTGGTCAACGCCATCTGGAATTCATATTCAAAATCCGATAGCATACGCAAGCCCCTCACGATAACATATGAGTGTTTTCTCCTAACATAATCTACCGAAAGGCCTCTAAAGCTATCTACACTCACGCCTTTGATACGCCGCGTAGCCTGACTGACCATATCAAGCCGTTCGGCTATGGTAAAGAGATGTTCCTTAGCGCTGTTATCGGTTACCGCTATTATGACATTCTTGAATATTTTGGAGGCTCGCCTGATAAGGTCTATATGACCATGAGTGATAGGGTCAAAACTTCCGGGATATACGGCTATCTTAGTCATTTTGTTTCCGTTTTTGCGTAAAGGCTTACTGTGGTATCCCCGTAATTCAGCTGACGGGATAATTTCAGGCAACCGAAATCTCCGAAAACGATGTCCTTTTTAAAATGCTCGACAATTACCAAACCTGGATTGCCAAGTATATCATACATACTAATATACTTCAAGCATTTTCTTATGCGATTTTTATGATACCGCTGGCTGGACATGCCCTTATAATAAGGAGGGTCCACGAATATTATATCAAACTTTTTACCCTCATCGCTCAAAAGCCTAATACCCGCGAACGCGTCCTTGGTAATTATCCGCATACTCACCGAAGGCCTATCGGCAGACAACCTTGTTATATTATCATATATGATATCTGTGCACATCTTTGAGCTGTCAATAAAAACCACCTCTTTGGCCGACCTGCTAAGGGCCTCTATGCCAAGCGCGCCGCTGCCGGCAAAGAGATCGAGAACACGCTTACCGTTTATGCCTGAAGCAAGGACATTGAACAGGGCCTCTTTTACATTGTCCCTCGTAGGCCTGATATCCCAGGGCATTGATATCAGGCGCCCTTTATATATACCGGAGATAATCCTCATATTAACCTGTCAGGCCTAAATAAAATTTATCCTTGAATCGCTCCATCAGCTTAAGCCTCATCTTTTTATGGCACGGGTCTTTAAGGCCCGGATCGGAGCTGATGATCCCAAAGGCCTCATGCCGGGCTTGTTCCAATATGTCCACATCGGATATGATATTACCCAACGCAAGCAACGGCGCACCGTGCTGTTGTTTTCCGAAAAGAGCGCCGGGGCCTCTTATGTTCAAGTCCTCACGGGCTATCTCAAAACCGTCATCAATCCTGGATATGGCCTCAAGCCTTTGACGGGCCTCATCCGTGGTTGTATCCGCTACAAGCACACAGAATGAAGCATCCTTACCCCTTCCCACCCTGCCCCTCAACTGATGCAGTTGGCTAAGCCCGAAACGTTGGGCATTCTCAATAACCATAACCGAGGCATTGGGCACATCTATACCGACTTCTACGATTGTTGTCGCGATGAGCGCGTCTATTTTTTTTCGTCTGAAATCGGACATTACAGCCGTTTTCTGCGCCTCATCGAGCCTGCCATGCATCAGCCCTAACCGGAAATCCTTAAAAACCGTTGAACTTAATTTTTCAAACATCGCGGCCGCGCCCTCTGACTTAACAGCGCTTGATGCCTCTATGACAGGATATATTATATACGCCTGTCCGCCTAAAGCAAGCTGTCTTTTTACAAAATCATATACCTCCCTTACCCGAGAGCTGTCAACCCACATCGTCTTGACATTCCTCTTGCCATGCGGCATAGCATCTATAACAGATATATCCATATCACCGTAGAGGGTCATTGCCAATGTCCTCGGTATGGGTGTTGCCGTCATAATAAGCATATCAGGATTATTATTCTTTATCTTTAATGCCGCCCTTTGCTCAACACCGAACTTATGCTGTTCATCGATAACCACCATACCAAGCTGATTGAATTCAACGCCCTTTTGTATCAAGGCATGGGTACCGATAACTATATCTATATCCCCTCTTTTTACGCCCTCCAGTACGACCCTCTTTTCCTGCCCGCTCATGTCGTTTATAAGCAGGGCTGTGCTTATACCAAGCCTGGCAAACAACCTGTTAAGTATTATATAATGCTGGCGGGCTAATATCTCCGTGGGGACCATTATAGCAGCCTGGCGCCCGCACGCGCAGGACAGAAACATGGCATAGGCGGATACTACGGTCTTGCCTGAACCGACCTCGCCCTGCACCAAGCGGTGCATAGGCCTTGGGCTTAACACATCGGATTTTATATCTTCCATTACGCGGGTCTGCGACCCAGTCGGCTCAAAATCAAGCGAGGTAAAAAACTCTTTCTCTCTTGACAGATCTATGGCGCGGCAGCGCAATGTTGTCGCACTCTTCATCTGACGCCTTCTTAATGCAAGCGCGAGCTGGAGTATAAGGAATTCATCAAAGACTATCCTCCTCCTTGCCAGAAGCCTCTTTCCCTCATCCGCCGGAAAATGAATATTGTTTATAGCTGACCTTATATCAAAAAGTTTATGACGCGAGATAAGGTATTCGGGCAGGATATCATCAAACTGCGGCAGATATTGATCGATACCGTTTTTTATTATTCTCCTTAAGCTCCTCTGGTTTACACCCGAAGCAAGCGGGTATATCGGCACAATACGGCCTGTATGTATGGTCTCTTCCCGCCCTTGCGGGCCCCTTATGATCTCGTATTCAGGATGTATAATCTGAAGCCTGGTGGTTTTCTGAATACGTCCATAAAGTATCAGGGTATCATCAGGCTGAAAGCACCTCTTCATATAGGGCTGGCGGAACCACAGGCAATACAGGCTTGCCGTTCCGTCCGATACCCCGAGTTGAAAGATATTTATGCCCTTTCTTGTTTTAAACACGCCGGAAGATACTATCCTTGCCTTTATCGTCTGGAATGTGCCGGGAACGATATCCTTTATGGGTGTAATGTCACTCCTATCTTCATATCTTCTCGGGAAATACTCAAAGGCGTCCTGGACAGTATTTATACCTAAGCGCTTTAAGAGCCGGGCCCGGTCAGGCCCAACGCCTTTTATATAACGCGCCGGTATCTTGGCTAAATCGGTATACATAGTAAACAAGCCACAGGTTGAAAAATAACGGTCTTTTAAGTAAAAATATTTAAAAAAATATACTTGCCTTAACAGCAATAGTATGATATTATAACACGCTACTGAAGCAATTCTCAAGAAGGAGTCTAAAAAATGTCAAGAGTATGTTCAATATGCGGCAAAGGCCCGAGTTCCGGCAGGACGATAACCCGGCGAGGTATGGCAAAGCGAAAAGGCGGGGTAGGCAGGAAGATCGTAAGGACAAGCAAGCGCCGCTTTCTCCCAAATCTTCAGAGGGTCAAGGCCATAGTCGGAAAGACCAAAAAGACCATCGTTGTCTGCGTGGAGTGCCTAAAATCGGGCAAGGTAAAAAAAGCCGTCTAAGTTCTCGCCCGGGCTATAAGACGCAATAAGTTTATCACCTCGTTCGTTGAATGGACGTAAAATTCAGCGGACGAGGTCTTTCTTTCTCCCTTGACAAATACCGTGATACCTATATGCCTTAAGACCTTAAATGCCGTCTCGTCCGTCTTATCATCGCCAACATAAACAGGCAGGGGCCTTTTCCGCGATTGTCTTAACACATGCATGCAATACAGACCCTTATCCCATTTGGTTGAAGGCCTTAATTCAAATACCTTTTTATTCTTAAGGACAACCATCTTTCCTGAAATGACATAAGGCATTGAGGCGGTTAAAAATACCTCTCTTAGACCTTTGACACGCGAAGGCTCCGCCCTTCTGTAATGAAGACTAAGGATAAGGCCCTTGTCTTCAATGTCAACGGAATCCGGATCAACAACTCCCGGTAATTTCCTCTCCAATAACCTCCTAACAGACCTGATACATGACCTTACGCCGGTCCGGTCAATGGCAGGTAAACCTGCGGAAGCATTTTGCGTTTCAAGCCCGTGACAGCCCGCGTAATTTACGCCTCTTAAACCTACAAATCTTCTGACATGGCTTAAGGCGCGGCCGCTAACAATAGATACGGTCACGCCTTCAGACTTTATCAGAGTCCTTAATATGGTTCGGGCGGCATCGGACATGATAGCATGTTCAGGCCTTTGGGTTATCGGGGCTAATGTCCCGTCATAATCCAAAAAAATATGAAGACAGGCGGAAGCGGACACGCGGGAAAGAACATCTTTCTGATTTCTGAATAAGTATTTCAATTTATATTATTGTAGCCGTCCTGGAAACGGCAGTAGTATTCTGTATCTTTACGAATTCCGACACTATATCTCCGGCCCATTTGTATATATTTTTTTCAGAAACCGTTTCCCGCAAAGATGACATCCTGCGCCTTCTTTCATTTTCAGGCATCTCCAGCGCGTACCTGATCTTTTCCACAAAGACCTCGGCGTCAAAGGGATTAAAGGATACGGCTTCCAAAAGCTCTCTGGCGGCGCCGGTAAACTGGCTTAAGAGCAATACCCCGTCGCCGTCTGATCTTGAGGCTATATATTCCTTGGCAACAATATTCATGCCGTCGTGCAGAGAACTGACAATACATATGCTGGCAAGCCTGTAAAAAGCCATAATCTCATCGGATGAAAGATGGCGCCTTACCAGCACTATCGGCACCCAATCATCATCAGCATGTTTCCAGTTCACATGCTCCACAACAGCATTTATCTGGTCATTTAAATCCTTATACGCCTGCAGGTGTATCCTGCTTAGATCTCCTACCTGGACAAATACCAGCCTGCCCTTATAAGACGGGTTTTTATCAAGAAAATTATCCACCGCCTTGATGCGCTCAATAATCCCCTTTGTGTAATCTATACGGTCAAGGCCAAACATAATATATTCTATTCCGCCTAAATTATATTCTTCTATCAGGGGCTTAGCGTGTTTCTTGATATCAGGCGTCCCCGACACGTTAGATATCGCGTCAAAATCAACGCTTATGGGAAAGGCCCTGACGAGGGTCTCATGCCCTCTGTATACTATGGAATAACGTTCGCGGTCTATCCTTGCCTCGAGTATCTTGTCTACGGTATCGAAAAAATTTTCGCAATGATAGCGTATATGAAAACCCAGCAGGTCATTTGCCAAAAGACCTTCCAGTATCTGTCTTTGCTTCGGGCAGATGCGGAATACCTCGGAGTTAGGCCATGGTATATGCCAAAAATGCGAGACAATCAGCCCGGGCATTCTTTGCTTAAGCATAAGGGGAAGAAGTGTCAAATGATAATCCTGCACCCATACAAAAGCCTTTTTATCGCCAATCTCTTCCAGGACGGCATCACAAAATTTTTTATTGACCTCAACATACACCCGCCACTCGTCTTCATTGAATTCGGGCCTTGTATAGGCTATATGACATAAAGGCCATAACCCCTTATTCGAAAATCCGTAATAATAGCCCGCTTCCTCCTCCCTGTTCAACCATACTCTCCTTAGGGTATATAAAGGATTTGAAGGCGGGACAGCAACATGGCTTTTTTTATCAACTGTCTTTCTGTCCCCCGAACCCGATCCATGGGCAACCCATATGCCGCCGCAGGCGCTCATGACAGGGTCAAGAGCCGCGATAGCCCCGCCAGTGGGCCGGCTGCAAACAATCTTTCCGTCCCGAGCCTTATGCACATAAGGCTCGCGGTTTGAAACTATGATAAGCACGCTATCCGCGAATGTTTGTTTTACCATGTCCTGCAGGTTACTTTTCGTATACATTAAACATGTCCTTTACATATATAATATATTAATTGGCGTCCTTTGTCAAAACCTATGGATAAAAGAACAAAAAAACGAACGCGCCTACGGCGCGAATTCCGGCAAACGGTGTCCACGGGCAATCAGTTCATCTAAAAACCGTTTTCATGTCATGACACCAGCAGAAAGCGCCGCCTCTGTAACGGCTCCAGGAACCCTGTTTTGGACGGCAGGGTGGGCATGGATATCTTTTAATTGAAGCCTTATAGATGTTATGCCTTTATACGTATCTAATTCGCAGGCATAGGCAATATCTATCCTTCTGTGTTGCAGGTCATCGGGCACGCGTTGGGCCATATTAAAACCAACAGCCTCGGCCGTTACCTTGCCGTCAGTAACCCACATCCTTATTGTTGACCTGCGTAGGGCCTGCGGCATATTACGTATCATTAATTGCCTGGAGACAAATACAGGCCTGGGATTACCGGCGCCAAAGGGGCTTAGCATATCAAGTTCTTCAAGTATCCCGCGGTTTAAAACAGATATCGGTATCTCGGCATCTACGGTAATACTCGGTATAAGGTCCTGGGGAAGCAGCGTTTTATCCGCTATATCATTTATACTCCGCTTAAAGTCATCAAGTTTGTCCCTTGTTATAGTAAGCCCGGCGGCATAGCTGTGCCCGCCAAAATTTTTCAGATGCCTTGAGCAACCGCTTAAAGCGTCAAAGAGATCGAAATTCTTAATAGACCGGCACGAACCGCGGCCCTCATTACCGTCAATGGATATAATAACGGCGGGACGGTAAAATCTATCGACCAGTCGCGAAGCGACTATGCCTATAACCCCTTTATGCCAGGAGTCATCATCTAATACTATGACACGCTGGCGTTTAAAATCCATGCCCCTTTCAACCCTAACCATAGCCTGTCTTAGGACAGATTCCTCCATCTTCTGCCTGTTCTTGTTTTCAGCACAGAGTGCCTTGGCAAGCTCCTCCGCTCGCGCATCATCCTGTGTCAACAAAAGATCTAATGATACCCCCGGGTCACCAATCCTGCCCGCGGCATTTATCCTCGGACCTAATATATAACCAACATGATAAGAAGTTATGGCTTTGGCCTTCAATCCAGCCTGCTCAATGAGCGCTTTTAAACCAAGTTTTTTTGTATGGGTCAACTGGTCCAGGCCGTTCTTAACCAGGATCCTGTTTTCCCCTGCAAGAGGCACTACATCCGCGACGGTCCCCAGGCACACAAGGTCAAGCTGTTGGTATAACCAGTCATCCCCCGCGCCTAATATAGCGGAGGCCAGCTTAAACGCTATGCCAACACCTGATAAGATTTTTTCAGGATAGGAGCATGTGTCCTGAAGAGGATCCAACACGGCATCGGCTTCAGGCAGCCTCTCATCGGGCGTGTGGTGGTCTGTCACAATGACAGCTATGCCGAGCCGCCTTAAAGCCTCCACCTCCTTAAGAGCGTTGATACCGCAATCAACGGTTATCAAGAGCCCTATTCTCTTTCCGTGTATGATACCGACAGATTTTTCGTTTAGGCCATAGCCTCCATCAAGCCTGCTGGGCAGATAGGAATCCACATCGGCGCCGATATGTCTTAAGACAATGACCATCAGGGCAGCGGCAGAGATCCCATCAACATCATAATCACCATATACAAGTATCTTTTCCCTCCTTTGGACAGCCTGTCTTATCCTGAAAACGCACTTGTCCATACCCTTCATCAACATCGGGTCATGCAGATTGAGCAGGCTTGGATTCAGAAATAATTCAGCCTCGCGCGGCGTCTTTATGCCGCGATTTATAAGCATCTGCGCCACAAGAGGGGATATGCGCATACAGCCGGTCAGGGCCTTCTGGAGAATGGCATCCTGACGGATTATATTCCAGGTCTTTTTTATCATAACAAACAACCTTTTTCCTGGGGAGATACACCCGGCGCGGCTGGTATATTACTAAAATGGCTCGATATGTATAGCAATATCGGTGATACCCCTGATACCGGATTTGATCGTCTCATCTATCCTGTGGCTGAGCTCATGCGCCTTTCCTATAGGCATATGCGCGTCCACAGTTATATGAAGGTCAATATGCGTATCATCCGGACGCCCCCTTGTCCGTATATTGTGACAGCCTTTTACGCCGTCAAAACTAAGGACAATGCCTTTTATCCGCTCTTCATCCAGGACTGATTTATCGCAGAGGATGCCCGATGACTCTTTCAGTATGATAACCGCGCTATGCGCTATCAGAAAGGCTATACATATTGAAACAACAGGGTCTATTACCGGAAAACCGGTCTTAACGGCAATAAATGCGCATATAACTGATATGGAAACAAATATATCACTTTTTGTGTGCTGGGCATCCGCCGATAATATATCGCTTGATAGTATAGTTGCCCGGGTCTTCTCATATAAATATACGGCCGCGTTTATAGCAACGGTAATGAGCATAATAATAAAACTTGTATTATCAATATCAGGAACAATGCGGTTAAAAAACCTGCCTAACCCGTTTCTTATTATGCTGTAAGAAAGGATAAACAAGACGATGGCAATAATAATGGCGGCGAATGTCTCGTATTTCTTATGGCCATACGGGTGGTCTTTATCCTTAGGCCGTGAGGCCACCCACGCGCCGGTAAGGCCAATCAGGTTTGAGGCGCCGTCTGAAAAGGAATGAAAACCGTCGGCACACATAGCTGTCGATTGTATGATATAACCGTAGACTATCTTTGCCAGGGCGACAAGCCAATTAAGCAACAGCACAACCAAAAGTATTTTGCGTATTCTTTTAAATCGCGCATCCATATAGTAATCCGTAAACCGGTATAAAATCATCTAAAAAAAGTGATGACGGGCAAGGCTTAAAAAGACTGCCTTCTCCTTTGCCAAAGCAGTATCATCGGACTTGCTATGAAGATAGTCGAATATATACCGGATATAAAACCAGTTATCAGACAAAAAGCGAAATTATTAAGCACTATCCCGCCCCATAAGAATACGGCGACGACCGTAAACAGCGTCGTAAGGGTTGTAAATACCGTCCTGCTCAATGTCTGGTTTATGCTTAAGTTTATAAGCTCAAAGAATTTGATCTTACGCGTAAGCCTTATGTTCTCCCGTATACGGTCAAATATAACTACAGTATCATTGATAGAATAACCCGCAACCGTTAGAATGGCCGCTACTATAGTAAGGTCAAATTCCCTGCCTGTAATGGCCATGGCCCCTATAACAATAAGGACATCGTGAAGAAGCGCTACTATGCCGGCAAAACCATATTCCCAATGTTTAAATCTAAAACCTACATATATCATAATGCCCAGTATGCCGAACAAAAGCGCCTTAACTGCATTCTTTCTCAAGAGCCTGCCTATGGAAGGGCCTACCTTTTCTATCCTCATAAATTCAAATTGATTATCTTTCATCGAATCCTTCAAGGCGGAGGCAACAGTGCTGTTGGAGTCTTCCGCGGTGCGGATCAGTATCTCGCGGTCTCCGGCAAGGCCCTGTATATTAGCGCCTCCAATACCTGCCCCGGAAATAACCTCTCTCACCCGGGCTATGTCAACGGGATTTTCAAACTTCAGCTGCTGCAATGTGCCGCCGGCAAAATCCACACCGTAATTCCTCTCACCCCTCATAGCAAAGGCGCCAAGGCCTATCAAAATAAGTAATATTGAAATCCCATAACAGATCTTTCTTTTACCCGTAAAGTTTATCTTGGTATCATGGATCCAATTCAACATATGAAGCCTTTTAAACCCTGGGGAAAAAAGAAGCATGTCAAATATAACACGCGTAACGACAAGCGAGGTAAATAGACTGCCGAATATACCGATAGTAAGGGTCATGGCGAATCCCCTGATAGGGCCTGTGCCAAATTGGAATAAAAGCACCGCCGCTATCAATGTCGTAAGGTTTGAATCAATGATAGCGCTGAATGCCTTCCTATATCCGGTTGAAATGGCGCTTCTTATGGTTTTGCCTGACTTTAACTCCTCGCGCATTCTTTCATAGATAAGCACATTGGCGTCAACAGCCATGCCCAACGTCAATATAAGGCCCGCTATGCCGGGCAGGGTAAGCGTAAAATGAAAATACCCCATAACACCCAATATAATAATCAGGTTACAGATAAGGGCAATTACCGCGATAAGACCTGCCAGCATATAGTATAAAATCATGAAAAGGCAGACCAGAAAGGCCCCTATAACAACAGCCTTTACGCCCGACTGGATCGAATCTCTTCCTAATAACGGGCCGACTGTCCTTTCTTCTTCTATATTAACCGGGGCGGGTAAGGCTCCGGCACGCAGGACTATAGCAAGGTCATTTGCCTCTTCCGGGGTAAACCTGCCCTGTATAACACCTTCTCCACTCGGTATCCTTTCTCTTATAACAGGCGCTGATTTAATATTACCGTCAAGGACTATGGCAAGTCTCTTGCCGACATTATCGCCTGTCACATTGGCAAACTTAACAGCGCCGTCTTTTGTGAAGGTAATAGAGACAACAGGCTGATTGAAAGCGGACTGGTCAAAATTTACGATGGCATTGGTCAGATCCGAACCAATGACAACAGCGCCTTTCTCCACAAGCACATTCTCGCCATCTTCTGTCATCAAAAGCTCATATCCGTCCGGGAAATCGCCGTCAAGGGCTGACTTTATTTTTTCCGTGTCGGATGAGACGAGCCTGAATTCTAAAAGAGCGGTCTTGCCGATAAGCTCCAAGGCGCGCTGCCTGTCGGTAATACCCGGCAGTTGGATAACTATCTCATCCTTGCCCTGCCTTTGTATTGACACTTCCTTTACACCAAACTGGTCTATCCTGTTTCTTATGATCTCCAAGGCCCTTTCGGGAGCGTCTTCAGCCTCTTTGGCAGTAAGCTTTGAGGTATCCACTTTGAGCACAAGATGCATGCCGCCCTGCAGGTCAAGCCCCAGGTTTATCCTGCCCTCCCGGGTAATCTTACCATCAGAACCTTTAAGACCCAAAGGCGGCCATAGGCTCCATAGCCCTAGACCTATCACGGCTGTTACAAGAAGTATTCTCCATTTTAAATTTTTTTGCATATTAGATAACTCCCGTTATTTTGGCCTTAAAGGGCAAGGCGGGTATGCCTTGGACCCGGACGGCAATAAATTATTCCACACTTACCTTTTTCTTAACTATTGACACCGCGGACTTCGACACCTCAAGTTTTACATTATCATCAACCCTGATCGAATATGTCTTATCCTTTATGTTGATCACGGTCCCGTGTATACCTCCGTTAGTAACCACCTCATCATTTTTTTTGATCGAATCAAGCATCTGCTGATGTTCCTTTTGCTTCTTCTGTTGAGGCCTGATAAGCAAAAAATAGAATACCACAAACATAAGGATTAGCGGCATAAGGCTTATTAATGGATTTGGGGCATCCGCCCCTGCTGCCTGCTGCGATTGCCCCATAGCGTATGCTGTCTGGATAAACATCTCTTTTCTCCTTTTGCCTTTATCCCCAATCGTATTACCGCTGGACGGGTAAAGGGCTTGGCTTGTTGGTAATATATCCACGCTTGCCCGCCTTTAGGGTAAGCGTGAAAAAAAATAAAAAATCACCCCGCATAAATACCCAGGAATTCCTTTTTAAACTCGCAGAAATTACCATTACTTATCGATTCCCGGATATTTTTCATTAGTGTAGCATAGAACGTCACATTATGCAATGACAATAGTTTTAACCCAAATATTTCATTTATATTAAAAAGGTGATGTATATAAGAACGCGTATAATACCGGCAGCAATCGCAGCCGCAGGATGGGTCAATAGGGCTATAATCATTTTTATACCTGGCATTCCTTATGCGCACCTTACCGAAACAGGTAAACGCCAGGCCGTTTCTGGCGTTCCTGGTAGGCACCACGCAATCGAATATATCAATGCCGGCCTGGACAGACTCAAATATGTCCTCAACTGTCCCAACACCCATAAGATACCTTATTTTATCATCAGGCATGAGAGGCACCGTATTGTCCAGTATCTCATACATCAATTCCCTTGGTTCGCCAACACTTAGCCCTCCAAGGGCATAACCGTCAAAGCCAATACCGGTAATCTGCCCGGCCGATTGCCTTCGCAGGTCCAGGTATGTGCCGCCCTGAATAATACCGAACAGCGACGAATCGGGGGTTGGAAAAATATTACCGGCAGAGATTTCCTTAATAAAACTATTCTTCCCGCGCGCTGCCCACCCGGCGGTCAAATCCATGGAACGGATAGCGTAATCACGCGTACAGGGATAGGGCAGGCATTCGTCAAGGGCCATCATGATATCGCTACCCAGTAAAAGTTGGAAACCCACCGCGGATTCGGGTGTAAGAAAAAAACTCGCGCCGTCAATATGCGATCTGAACTCAACACCGTCATCTTTTATTCTGCGCAGCCGGCTAAGAGAAAATATCTGAAAACCACCGCTGTCGGTAAGTATCGGGCCCGGCCAGTTGATCCACTTATGCAGGCCCCCGGCAGATTTTATCGTGTCGGGCCCGGGCCTTAATAAAAGATGGTAGGCATTTGAGAGCATTATCTGGGTGCCCGCCTTCCTTACCTCATCGGCGGATAAGGTCTTTACGGCACCTATTGTCCCTACAGGCATAAAATTAGGCGTGTCTATCATGCCATGTGGTGTTGAAAAACTACCTAATCGAGCCCTTGTTTTATCATCTTTTTTTATTAACGTATACATATATATCGCATACTGGTTAGATATCACACAATAAGCATAGCATCGCCATAACTAAAAAAACGGTATCTATGCCTTATTGCCTCATTATAAGCCTTTATAATCATCTCCCTGCCGGCAAACGCGCAAACAAGCATAAGCAGCGTTGTCCTTGGAAGGTGAAAATTAGTCAAAAGCATGTCAATAACTTTAAACCTGTAACCCGGATAGATAAATATACCCGCGTAATCTTTACCGTTTGATAACAGGCATTTCGTTGCGCCCGTGCCAATATCCTTAACGGCAGATGCCGATTCTAATGCCCTGCAGGTAGTCGTGCCTACAGCTATTACCCGGCCGCGGCCGGCCTTTGCATTATTTATAAGGCGGGCAGTCTCATCGCTTATTTCATAATATTCATGATGCATATTATGCCTGGTTATGTCCTCCTCGACTACTGGCCTGAACGTGCCATAACCTACATGAAGCGTCAAATACGCTACATCAACCCCGTTTTGCCCGATAGAGTCTATAAGCTCCCTCGTAAAATGAAGCCCTGCCGTAGGTGCCGCTATAGCACCCGGTTTTTTGGCATACACGGTCTGGTATCTTGATTCATCTATCAATTCCGCGTTTCTCTTTATATAAGGCGGCAGGGGCATACTGCCTATCTTATCAAGCATGCCATAGAGATCGCCTTCCGGATCAAAACGCAACTGTATATAACCATTGTCTCTTCCCGCGACCTCGGCGTTAATGCGCCCGCCGTCAAAGGCAACCCTTGTCCCCCTGGAAAGCCTCCTTGAAGGCCTTGCCAGGGTATTATATATACCGCCCCCCAGTCTATCCGCTACGAGGAACTCGATCTTTCCGCTAAAACCCTCCCGCATGCCCGTGATACGCGCTTTATACACCTTTGTATCATTGAGAGCCAGCAGGTCCCCATTTTTAAAAAAACGAACTATATCCCTGAACATAAGATGTTCAATAACACCCGTACTCTTATGCAGGACAAGCAGCCTTGACTCGCCGCGGTTTTGGCAAGGGTATTGAGCTATCAACCCGGACGGCAGGCTATATTCAAAATCCGAAAGCCTCATGCTATTCAAGGACCTCTATTTTCGCGCCGGGATAATAATATGATAATATATCCCGGCAAGACTTCTTCTTCTTTGCCATAGCAAAGGCACCCCACTGGCACATGCCGACCCCATGCCCCCAGCCTTTTCCCTTAAAGCATATCTTATTGCCGTCAAAACGAATATTAAAATTCGTGCTTTTGATAAGCGCCGGGCCTATCAACCGGCGCAGATCTTTTGCCTTAATCTTTTCCGTAACCCCGTCCATTTCGACCACAACAACCTCTACCCTGCCACAGCTGTCTCTTCCCGACACCGACACGCCTCTTATGTCGTCCGCCTTCTTATGCCCGGCTGATCTCAAAACCTCCACAAAGGAAAGGATATCCATTTCATAAGACCATGAATAATATGGGGAATTTTTGCAATACCCGCATTCAACTCCTGCCAAAGGAGCTTCATCCAGTTTCCACAGCTTGGACGCCATTTCAGTATGTCCGCCGCAGGCGGCATGGAAAAACGCGGCCAAGGGCCTTTGCCTCCATATCAAGACCATACCCTTTGTCTCATCAACCGCTTTATTTGTTCTATAGCGCTGGGCATAGACACCGTTATATACCTGCGAACTGATATCGGAATACAGGTGATAATGCCTGCAGCGGTTCTCCTGTATCTGATACAGCGCGTATGTCCTTGAAACAATCGCCTGGGCCTTAATAGCCTCCATAGGCCAACGATGCGATACCTCATGATACAGAACACCCTTTATATAATCTTCCAGGTCAACCTCATTTACCGCCATAAGCCGATTGTTGTCTGTCATTATTATCTTTAGACAGCCCTTATAAAGGCGCTTATTCAGATAAATAGAAGGCTGTTTTTCCGGCATTAGACGTATTGACCTGACATTACAGGTCTTACCGCCAAACCTT
>Ga0265297_10002244_pt1 | contig 40439 bp, 30 predicted proteins | sample Munlanlwell13791_FD_192502 | JGI IMG/M metagenome (GOLD analysis project Ga0265297, IMG submission 192502) | Leachate microbial communities from a municipal landfill in Southern Ontario, Canada - Leachate well 137-91 | ecosystem: Engineered > Solid waste > Landfill > Unclassified | place...
AGGAAATAACCGGAATATTCAGCACTTTGCAAACTTCACGAACATATTGAAATTGTTTAATCAAATCATCAGGCGGCGCCGGCCGGTGAGCTTTATATTCTTTAAATTCATGATGGCGCACTGTCGGCCCCTTAACATCAAAACACGCCGCAATATATTTGGGCTTAAATTCTTCCAACACCTTAAAAAGCGTGGTTGCAAACCCATAAACCGCGTTTACCAAAACCCCATCGTGCGTAGTGAGTGGCGGCAGACCATGGTATGCGCGATGAATAATGGCACTGGAGTCCAAGAGAACAAGTTTTGGAATATCATTTTTCATATGATAAATATTGTACCTCACCCACGAATTTTATCCACCAATATCACTTACAATTGGTCTAAAGGCAAAGGTAACGAAGCCGGTATTAATAGAGTCATTCGTTGTTCGGTTATCGTCGATCGCAACGTTTATCGTCTTTCGATCGAATTACGATTGACGTGACGAATAACAATAAGCGAACAGCGATTAACGATTTATATTAACTGGCATCCTAACCTTAATCTACAGACGAATCTGTGTTATCTGTGAATAAGATCTGTGGTTAGATTACATTATTTTTTCAAAATTTCTTCTACTACTTTTTTATCCGAATACGGCACAAGTTTATCTCCTACTGCCATCACTTCTTCATGTCCTTTGCCTGTAATTAATACAACATCATTTTTTTTGGCGATACTAAGAGCAAATTTAATTGCACAAGCCCGGTCCATAATCTTAAAAAAATTTTCACCCAAAATTTTAGGATTGTTTTTTGGCGCGCCGCGTTCTACACCTTCGGCAACTTTATTAATAATATCTTCTGGTCTTTCCTTTCCCGGATCTTCATCTGTAACAATTGCAATATCGGCAAATTTTCCCGCCAGCGCTCCGAGTATCGGTCGTTTAGTGCGATCACGATCGCCGGTTGCTCCAGCCACGTGAATAAGTTTTCCGTGAATAGTAGATTTTAAGGTTTCGAAAACCTTTTGCAAACCATCTGGAGTATGAGCAAAATCTATGATGATTTTATAATCTTGACCAAAATCCAGATATTCCATTCTGCCAGAAATAGATTTTATTTTTCCTAAAGTTTCGGCAATTGCGCGTGGTGAAATATTATAATTAGCGCCCACACAAAATGCCGCCAGCGCATTAGCTACATTAAAAAATCCGGCAATGTTTATTTTTGCCTCCACCTGATTACCCAACCATTCTATCGTAAAAGTTGACGAATCATTATATGCTTTAATTTTTTTGGCGCAAACCAATCCTTTGCCCTCCAAAGAATAAGTAATATTTTTTTTACTTATTTTTTTAAAATCCACTCCATGCGGATCATCAGCATTAATTACTGCCAACGCTTGTGGATTATCTGCAAATAATTTTAATTTAGCATTGAGATAATTATTAAAAGTCTTATGATAGTCCAAATGATCGTGAGTGAGATTGGTAAAAACTAAAGTATTGAATTTCAATCCCCAAATTCTTGATTGTATTATTGCGTGAGATGTAGTCTCGACAATGACAAATCGGCAATTTTTATTTACGGCGGCGCGTAAAAATTTTTGCAGTACAAAAGGATTAATAGTGGTCATTTTACTTAAATTCTTTTGCCAATGCGAACCAATTTTGTAAAAAACAGTTCCAATCATGGCATTTTTACATCCTGCCTCATCTAGAATTTTAGCAATCATATAGCAGGTTGTGGTTTTACCATTTGTTCCCGTGACTCCGATAATTTGTAAATTTTTGCTTGGAAATCCATAGATAATATTTGCCAATATTGCCTGGCATTTATGATAAAAATTCAGCAAATTTTCCGGAATAATCTGTTTCATTACTTTTTTTATGCTCATTTTAGACTTAATCCTTATTGTTATCTCTTACAACTATTACATTACTTTTTTAAACATTGAATACAAAAAATATCTTTTTTTGCCAATGCTTATTTCAAAACATCCTGGATATGTAACATATTTTCCGCTTTTGGAAGTTGGCGCAAATCCAAGTTTAAATTTGGTAATTCCTTGCCAAGAGTGTTTTTCATCTTTGATATAAAAAACCTGTTCCTGCTCTTTTAGAGGCGCAACTCCCCAAAAATCATACCAGCGAAAACCTTGCTTTCGAGCATCGCAAATTGCCCGCCATTGCAATAAGTAAGGCGCCATAACATTTCGGAACTCATTTCCTGATGCGCCATATAAATAAATCGACTTTTTATAGTGATTTAAAATAATTATCGAAGCAATGTCCTTGCCATTAAAATTGGCAACGTAGATTTTAAGTATTTCTTTTTTTCCAAAACAATCTAAAAGATTTTTAAAATATTCAAAATCATAAAATCTAATTTTATCACGTTTGGCAGTAAATTTTGCCAACTCATAAAATATTTTCATGTCTGATAATTTTGAGGAAATGCGAACTTTTACGCCTTTTTTCTGCGCCAATCTGATATTGTAGCGAGTTTTTGCTTTCATTAAATCCAAAATTTGCTCTTCGGATAAATTCAGATCAAGATATAAACTGTCTTCAGGCAATCTGGCTTTAACTTTTTTGAATCTCAAACGTTCAAAGGAAAATTTATCCGAATATGTCGGTTCAAAACGCAAAAAAAATGCTTTTTGTTCTTTGGCAAGAATGATTGCTTTTTGGATAAAATCATTTAACTCCTTTTGGGTCTCAAAGTATGGACGCGGACTGTATAAATAGGACTGTCCAAGTAATAGTGGATATTTGATTAATAATTTTCCGTCAACCCGAAAAGCATCAAATCCACGCGCCTTTTGAAATTTTTCCCAACATTCAGATTGTAAAAATGAATTTCTCACGCTATTTTCTTATTTATATTGCTATCTGCTTAAATTCTATCTTTTTTAGTTAATAAAATAAATACTAGTATTGCCAACTACATATTTAATAGTTGTAAAATCAAAAAATATTTCATATAATAGTGTTTATGCTAAACCATATCCAGAATAAAATCAAAATACTTGCCATCGAAAGTTCCTGCGACGAAACAAGCGCCTCGCTATGCGAAGCTAAATTTAAAATTAAAATTTTATCTAATATTATATCTTCCCAAGTTAAACTTCATGCCAAATACAGAGGAGTTTATCCAGAGCTCGCCTCACGCGAACATGTAAAAAATATATTGCCAGTAATTCAAGCTTCGCTTGAAGAAAATAGTATCAAGAATCTAGTGTCTAGTATAAAAAAACATGATTCGCAAATACTAAATACCAAATACCAAATACCAGATGCTAACTTTGACTATATCGCCGTTACCTCAGGTCCGGGTCTTATCGGATCGCTCCTGGTCGGTGTGGAAACTGCCAAAACTCTTTCACATATTTTTAATAAACCGATAATCCCCGTAAATCATCTGGAGGGACACATCTATGCCAACTTCCTTGGCGAAAATTTAAAATTGCCAAAATTTCCAATTTTGGCGTTAATTGTTTCCGGCGGTCACACCAGTTTAGTTTACATGAAAAATCATCTTGATTACAAAGTGATAGGTGAAACATTGGACGACGCCGCAGGCGAAGCATTTGATAAAGTTTCCGCAATGCTTGGCTTAGGATATCCAGGAGGACCAGTTATTTCGGCATTAGCCGAAAAAACTGTCATTGCAAATGAAACGAAGCGATCTATAAATACTAAGATTGCCGCGTCGTCCCGCCATGGCGTGACTCCTCGCAATGACATCCATTTTCCTCGCCCAATGATCGATTCAGGGAATTTTGATTTTAGTTTTTCAGGCTTAAAAACTTCGGTTCTTTATACCATAAAAAAATTACCAAAACCACTGACGCGAAGTTTAAAAATCGCAATTTGTAAAGAATTTCAAAATGCAGTCATAGAAACATTGATTGCCAAAACACTCAATGCCGCAAAAAGACATAGGGTTAGATCAATTCTTCTTTGCGGCGGCGTGGCTTCTAATTCTCGGCTCCGTAATGAATTTAAATTAAAAATTAAAAATTTCCCGCCTGCCGGCGAGTCAGGAAAATTTAAAATTGACTTTTTTGTTCCTGAAAAAGTTTTATGCACTGACAACGCCGCCATGATTGCTGCCGCCGCCGCCTACAAAATCGCTCTTGGAAAAAAACCAGCTACTTGGTACAATGTGAATGCAGATTCAAATCTTCAATTAGATAAATAAACATCAAATCGGAGAGCAGGCTTAAGCCTGCCTGCCCGCAATATTTGTTGATCGCATTAAGACGGATAAACCATTAACGAAAAACATTGCGATTGACGTTAGACGATCAGCTATTTACGATTGACATTATTGCAACCAATATTTCGTAACTATAACTGAAAGAAATTTTATGAAAGAACTATCCAAACATTTTGATCACAAAACTCTCGAAAAAAAGATTTACGACCTTTGGGAACGTTCAGGCTATTTTAATCCTGATACTCAGCCAAACATCAAAAAAAACGCCAAACCTTTTACCATAATCATGCCTCCGCCCAATGCCAATGGTTCGCTTCATATCGGTCATGCTGTTTTTGTCACTCTTGAGGATCTAATGATCCGCTATCATAGAATGAAAGGCGAACCGACTTTGTGGCTGCCTGGAGCAGACCATGCTGGTTTTGAAACCCAAGTGGTCTTTGAAAAGAAACTGGAGCGTGATAGAAAGTCACGTTTTGATTTTGATCGCGACACGCTTTATAAAATGATCTGGGATTTTACGCAAGAAAATAAAATCCATATGGAAAATCAATTACGTTCTCTTGGCGCTTCCTGCGATTGGAGTCGGGAAAAATTTACTCTTGATAAAGATATTGTTTCATTGGTGCAGAAAAATTTTAAAAAATTATATGATGATGGTTTAGTTTATCGAGACGAGCGGCCGGTTAATTGGTGTACTAAACATCAAACGTCTTTATCGGATCTTGAGCTAAAAAGCGAGGAGCAAATTGATTCTCTTTATTATGTAAAATATGGACCCATCACTATTGCCACTACGCGTCCTGAAACTATGTTTGCCGATGTAGCAGTGGCAGTTAATCCCAAAGATAAAAAATACAAAAAATTGATCGGTCAATCAGTGCTGCTTCCGCTTACTGACCGTAAGATTCCAGTAATTGCCGATGATGCAGTTGATCCTAAATTCGGAACCGGTGCTCTAAAAATTACCCCCGCTCACGATGCAGTTGATTTTGAAGTTGGTAAACGTCATAAATTAGAAATTCTTTTAGCGATTGATAGAAGAGGAAAATTAACTGAACTTGCCGGAGAATTTAGTGGACTAAAAATAGACGATGCAAGAACAAAAGTTGTAGAAAAACTCAAAAAGTTAAATTTACTAGCCAAAATCGATTCAAATTATAAGCATGTAGTTTCGCGTTGCTACAAATGTAATCGAATCATTGAACCGCAGATTTTGACGCAATGGTTTGTGAAGATGGAAAAATTGGCAAAAATTGGACTAGCCGAAGTAAAATCAGGTCGCGTGAAATTCGTTACCAAAAAATTTGAAAAAATCTTTAACTATTGGCTAACTAATATTCGAGATTGGAATATTTCACGTCAAATTGTCTGGGGCATTAGAATTCCCGCTTGGTTTTGTCCAAATTGTCCACCAATTGTCACAGATGGCACAAAACCAGATAAATGTCCTTCTTGCGGATCAAAAGATTTAACTCAAGATACTGATGTTTTTGATACTTGGTTTTCATCTGGTCAGTGGCCTTTTATAACACTAAAAACTAATAAGAAAGAAGATTTTAAAAAATTTTATCCGACAAATGTAATGGAAACTGCCTGGGACATTTTATTTTTCTGGGTGGCTCGCATGATTATGTTGGGAAAATATTTTACTGGTAAATCGCCCTTCAAACATGTTTATCTTCATGGGCTGGTGCGTGATCAAGACCGCCAGAAAATTTCCAAATCCAAAGGGAATGTCATTGATCCGCTGGGTGTTGCGGAAATATATGGAACCGATGCTGTAAGAATTGCCTTGGTTTTTGCACAAACTGCTGGAAATGATACTATCATTTCCGAAGAAAAAATTCGCGGTATGCGGAATTTTGTCACTAAAATCTGGAATGCTTCGAGATTTGTAATTTCGCAGCTTGTAGATTTTAAAGAAGCAAAAAAGTATAAATATCGCAAAGAGGATATTTCTGCACTAAATAAGCTTAATAGAATTATCAAAGAAATTAATAGTGATTATACTAATTTTAGATTTGGCAAAGCTGCAGAAAACCTCTATAAATTTTTCTGGCATGATTTTTGCGATAAAATTTTAGAGCAATGCAAAAAAAGAATTTACGAGCCAAAATCTAAAGAAGATAAACTTGCGGCGCAAGCTGTACTCTTGGAAATTTTAGAAACATCGCTAAAACTCTTGCACCCCATTATGCCATTTGTAACGGAAGAAATTTATCAAAATCTGCCCATTGATAAAAAAGAAAAATCCATAATGATTACAGAATGGCCGCTTGGAAATTGAAAATAATATGATACTTGTTATATCTAAAAAAAATCTTATTCGTATAATCGTTTACGTTCTTTGCGCTATTGCGGTTTTGATTTTTTGGATCCACACCACGCAAAAAGTAAAATCCCTGCACAAATCATATCAAAATGAAGAAACGCAAATTCAAAATGAATTAAAACAAAATTTTTCCGCAAAAATAAAAAATGTTAATTCAGACGCGCTAAGTTTGGGTTTGGCTGGTGAAAGACTGGTAAATATTAATTTGCCGGAATATGGCCTGATTGTTTTAAACGAAGCACTAGCCCGCTCTAATGAATACCGCGATTTATATTTATACACTGCCAAAGTTTGTTATGACCTAAAAGATTATGAACGCGCAAAAGAATTGGCGCTAAAATCAACCGAAATTGATCCGGTTAATGCTCCAACCTACACACTTTTGGCGCAAATCTATTTCGCTTTAGGCGATGAAGAAAATTCTCAAATCTGCTATAATAAAGCCAAGGATTTTGAAAGATAAAATTCAAAAATTCAATCACAAATGACAATTTTTAAAATGTTTCAAGCATTGGAATTTGAAGATTAAATTGTGGATTTTAATTTTGTAATTTGAATTTCTAGAAGGAGGGAATGGTGTCTAAATACAAACTTAGTCCTAAACGTTTGGCAAGAAAAATTTTTGCCGCTTTTTTGATGCTAACAATTATTTTTAGTGTTTATCTGTTATTAAATTATCGGAATTCTTATATTGCAAAAGCTAATGAAAATGAAAAACAATATTTTTTGAATGATCTAAATGTGGACATTAAAGTGATTAATGATACTGCTAATAATATCGATAAGAATAATCATGATAGGATTTATAACCCAGCAACTAAGCAATTCTATCAAACTCAAGAAGCTTCTGAAGGAATTCAACGAGATCAAATTCCCAAAGCAAAAGATGCTTTAAAAGTATTAGCTTATAATGGTTATTTAGATGAAACTAGTTGGAATCAAAAATATCTTGAATTGTTAAACGCAATACAAAATTATAATGCAAAAGCAACGGGAGCTCAAGGCAATTGGCAAATTGATATTGACGGAGGATTAAGTTATAGCAAGATAAGAAACAGTTCTTCACCAACTCCTACATCCAACAGCGCTCCTCCAACTCCTTCTCCTACTTCATCTACCCCTTCAAATCCAAGTAAAGCAGCCGGGTGTGTAAAAAATTACTGCAATCAAAAAGATATTATTGAACAATGGGTTTGCAAAGCTATATGCTGGGTCTCTGAAGCCTTAATGTCAGTAGATCAATGCTCATTTGAAATCTTAGTAGCAGCTATAAACTATCAATCGCCTAATTTCGATAAATGTTGGACAATTTCGTCTTCAAGCGGTGATAATAACAATACAAATACCGGTACTGGAGGAACCACGGGTGGAAATAATGGAGCATCGCCTTCTCCCATTGAAGCGCCCGATACTATTGAATCTATTCCGCCAATATCATAGTTACATGACTTATGAAACAAATATTATTGCGTAAAAATTTATTGTTCATATTGTTAGCTATATTTTTATTAAACATTTTTTGTGCTAATCATGCTTTTGCTAATCAAAATTATTTATCCGAAGCTCTTTCTTCTTCTACCTCAGAAACCTGGATGCTTGATCTTTGGAAATTTAGCTTGAGCGCAGTCAATATTATCATTATCGGCGTATTAATTTTTTTGGCTATTGTTAATATTTTACACATTCAATATGACACTTATGAAATAAAGAAATATCTTTTGCCATTATTGGTAGCGGTAATATTAGCAAATTTTAGCTTATTTATTTGCAGAGCATTAATAGAATTTACCCAAGCATTAACCAATAGCATTTTCGGTGATGTAAATAAAGTCGTTAATGGTTTATATGCAGGTTTGCATTTAGATGCTCAGGACTTAATTAGCTGGGTCCCTGCAGTAGCTTCAACAACAATTAAAACTGGAATTGGAGCGGTTATTGGAATCCCCATGCTTTTAATTTATCTTTTAATTGGTGTGATAATCTCAGTAATATTATCTATTGCAATACTTTTATCGTCACTAATTTTCTTTGTTAGAGTATATGTAATATTAATTTTAGCCGGACTCGCCCCAATTGCATTTGTTTTATCGGTTATTCCTGCCACACAAGGACTTTTTAAACAATGGATGGGTTGGTTTATGAAATTTGCCTTTATGGGACCTCTCATGGCGCTTTTTTTCAGAATCGCCGGTTTAATTGGCAACAGCGGATCTCAAAGCAAACTTGGTTCAATTATAATAGTTTTTATGATAATAGTTCTCCTTATTCTTGCCTTTCTAACTCCTTTAATGTTAAGTTTGGGAATTCTATCTCTGCCTGGCATGAAACAACTGGGTGGTGTTTTGGGTAAACAAGCCACCAAATTCGCCGAAGGAAATGCAACATTAGCAAAAGTAAAAGGTTATTTTGGTGGCGCGCAAGAATTCCGCAAATCTCGCGCCGACACTGAATATCAAAAAGCTGCAGCAATCAGTTATGAACAAGCACAAAAAGGTGTTCTGGTGGCTCCTTATCGAGCAGCAAAACAAAGGGCTCAAGAAGCCATAACTGAAGGAGCGGGACCAATAGGTGCAGTCGGCGCTTTTTTAAAGGGTGAAAAAACCATGTCGGCTCGTGAACAAGCGGCAATTAGTGAAGGATTTGCAAAACAAAATAAGGCATCCTTTTCGAGCGCCGCAGGTGCCAAAAAATTTTTTGACGAACTAAAAAATAGCAAAATTAAATTATCTGCCGAGATTGTCACTGCGCTAAAGCTAGCCAAAGAAGGAGATTATTTAAACCAAGAAATGATGGACCAAGCTTGGGATTATGCTAACAAAACCAAAGGTATTAACAAAGGTGAAGTTTCTAACGGTATTAATTCAGTAATTATGGGGACATGGGATCAGGATATTGATCGCAAGAGAAAATTATCTGATTTCAAGAATCCCGGCGGGAACAACAAAGATTTAGCTAAATATATTGCAGAAAATGCTGACGCAATTAAAAATCCTGATACTTTAGCAAAATCTTTATCCGGCAATATCGATACTATCACTAGTTATCTTAAAGAAGATACTACTTCCGCAACCGCCAAATCTTTAATAGCTTCGATTGCAAAAGCAAGGACATCTGCTCACATGGATCCTGATGCAATTGCCAAATTACAATCTGCTGATAATTTAGTTGCAGGAATTGACGAAATCGGTTCCGCGCTTTCGGCAAAAAAAATTCCTCATGCACAAGATCTTCAAGCAAGTTTACGAAAAACTATTACTTCCAATATCAATCTTCAAGGTATGTCACCAAATGACATACGAAAACAAGCTCAAGAATTTGCTAATGCTGTTCGCGCTATCAAAGAATTAGATTCCTCATTCGACCCCACAAATAAAACCCATATCGATACTTTCTTTGACACTTCTAACAAATCGTTTTCCAAATTGTCTAAAGATGATATCGAGGATGTACGGAACAAATTTTACACAAATATAAGTCAAGTTGGCACACATGCAAAAAAATATTCAGCACAAATTATAGCTGGCGGAACAGTTTAATATATGCTTACAAAAAATCAAATCAACGAACAACTTACTTTTACCAAAGATTTAATAGAACAATTAAAGCCTTATTTTGAACGTGAAGTAAAAGAATTGCCGACTGAAATAATCGACAAGATCAAAACAATCAAGGTCGGTCCGCAAATTACGACCTCTGGACTTGAAAAAGTCAATAATATTTTACTTGGTCTTTATGTTGCAGAAAATCAGCTTGAGGATGCTTATAGCGATCCAGAAGGCTTCAAAAAACGCAATTCTTCACAACCAGTAACGCCGGCACAAAAAACAACAGTAAAACCCGCAATTAAGCCTTCTACAACTCCCACAACACCCGTTTCCGAACCGCAACCCGTGGCCAAAATTCCCATTAAAATTAAACCTGCTCTACGCAATCCCATTGCTGTGCCCAAACCGATACAAGAAAAAATTAAAATCCAAATAAAACCCCTTGAGCCAAAGGCAGGAAAAGAAGCAATCACTTCCGAACCTTCACCTGTTCCACCTAGTGCTTCAAAGATTGAATTATAATATTGATTCCTAATTAAAAGTTAATCGTCAATCGCTCTTCGACCAACGTCAATCGCAACGTCTATGGTAAATCGTTAATAGATTAAAAATATGGAATATAAATCAAAAATCAAATCATTTAAAGACTTAGAGGTTTATCAAAACACTTATAAAGCATCTATAATTATTTGTAAGGAAATAATATCTAAATTACCTCCAGAAGAAAGATATAATCTTAAAGACCAATTACGCAGATCATGCACCTCTATTCCTCCGCTTATTGCAGAAGGACATGCCAAGAGGCATCAGAAAAAAGCATTTCAAAAATATTTGGAAGACTCTATAGGTGAAATAAATGAAACAATTGTTCATCTATCATACACAAGAGATCTTTATAGCAACCTATACAACCCAAAATTAATAACACAATTACTGGATATTTATGATAAATCAGCCAGGCAATCATACAATCTAATCGCAGTTTGGGATAAATTTAGCCGAAAACCGAAAGACGAAAAACGTAACGATATACGTTAGACGAACAGCCAAATACGAATAACCAATAAATAAAGGTTAATTAGAAATTTATTATCATCTTGACATTATAGCTTTTTTCCACTATTATCTCCGCGGTTGAAGAATAAAAATTACAAACAAAAGGACAAATATGGACCAAACACAAGAAAAACTTCAGGAAGAACAACTCAAACAATCCTCTGGCGCATCCACCAGCGAACTTTCTAGCGATGAAAAAAATCGACTCAAATTTTTGCGCATCAAAAACGATTCTGATTTTCAGCAAATTGTGAAAAAAATGCCTCCCGACAAACGCAAAGAGCTTCAAGAAAAATATCAAGAAATTTATGGCAAAGAATTTGGAGAGCTGGAAATTTCCAAAGAAGAAAAATTAGAAATTAATGATCTAGAAAAAAAACTTTCCAGTCATTTTGAACAAGAAATAAAAGATTTGAAACATGTTTTGATTCAAGCTCCGGCAAAGAAAAATTTTGTCGGATTTCCTGAACCAGAAGCACCAGATGAAACCAAAGACTCGGCCAAACCAGATGTAGAAATGGCTCGCTTGGCACTCTCACATCTTCCTTCAGAATTAAGGGCGATTTTTGAAGAATTTTTTATTTTGGAACTAAGCGGCGCAAATTGGAATAATCCCGAAACAACAGAAGGCGCCCGTAAAAATGAACAAAAATTTAATGCTTCCGGCGGAGCATTGGTGCAAAAATTAGTTGATCCTGCCACCGGAAAAGACAAATTTAGAATTGTTGTAGACCGCGATTGTATTTATGAGGAAGGAACTATGAAATTGGGCAACACCATGATTAACATACGGACTCCTAATCCTCAAAAACTAACTTATTTGGTTTTAAGAGCAATTTTGTCTACCATTTCCAATGAACATAAAAAAGAATTTGATGAATATTGCAAGAAGAATAAAATCGTTAGAGGCATTGATAAAAATAACGATAGAGGATGGGATGATTGGCTGGCGCTTTGTTTTTCCGACCCGGAATTGGCTAAAAAAATGGACAAAGATTTATTCAAAAAAGCCCAATCATGGCTCAAAGATATGCATAAGAAAAAAATAATTGATCCTGCAAATGTCCCTCAAACCCAGATCATCAAATCTAAAAATCTGGACTATAATTTAGCTCAGCAAAAAGCCGGCGAATGGATCGATGCGGATACTGGAGACAAAATCAAAGGCCCATTAGGAATGATTTTAAATACTTTGCCTAAAAATATTGTTTTTGAAACCTTAGGCAGAGGTTTTCTTTTCTTGTCTACGTTTTTTACCTATCGAATGTCTAAGGAAAGATACTATATGCTTTTGGCCGAAGAAGATGCCAAAGAAGTCAAACGTCTTCTGTCGCGCGATTTGTCCGGCGGTGATTATCTCAAAATGATTAAATTGCCAGAATATCTTAATAACAAAGATCGCCTAAGAATTTTGATTTTGACATTGGCAAACAAAAATCATTTTCAATCCTGGATGCTCCAATTATGGCTTTGGAAATATGATGTTAAATTCCGTAAGACTAATGGCAAAGAAATTACAGAAGATGGATTTGATCTTGTAAACCGTGTTTCTAAAGCATACGCAAAATCTGTTAAAGGTCCTGTGGCAGTGGCTGAATATGTCCAAAAAGGCGGAAAATTTGTCAGATTTTCTTACGAACAACAATTGGAAAAAATGGATGCAATCTTAAATACTTTAGCGCTGAGAGATATTCAAAAAATTTCTTCCGATGTATATGGAAATTTATTCAATCAAGACAAGAAGGATTTTATTGATCTTGATTCCAGACTTGGCGACAAAAAATATGATTTAAATGGTTTTTATGCCTCAAGCGACGTAAAGCTTAATAATCTCCTTGGGAATAATCAAGCAAAAAACTTTATTAATTCAATGCAAAAATACGCCAGAAATCTAGACGAACCGGATTTTTTAAACTTAGCCAATGCTGGAGTAAAAGCGCTTACTCGAAGATTTTTGCAGGCTTCTCGAACAGAGCCGGTATTATTTAATATGTATACTTCTCCCATGATTCGATATGGCTTTGACAAATACAAAAATGCAGTTGGCGAACCGGCATATAGTAAGGAAGAATACGAAAGGGATTTTAAGAAGGAAAAAGAAGAACTCAAAAATTATAATTTTGATTTTGGCAAAAAGGTCAAAGATTCTTCATTCGAAGAACTTCTAAATATTTATGATGATTTTGTTAATGAAAAGCGTGAATTTCCATATATACGAGGCACGCATGTTTCTAAATACGGCAAACTTCTAGAGTATACCAACCAGTCCCAACAGAAAATATCAGAGATGGAATTTGCGCCAGAAAACAAAAACGTTAAAGAATATTTCTCTAATATCATGAAGTCATTAGTTGGAAAACCCGAGCTTTCTGTCGAAGAAGTTGATCGCATCAAAGCTGAATTTGATGATCGATCTAAAACTTTACCCCGCGAAAAAACTGTAGAAGTACGTAATATTTTTAATGAATATTTTAAACACTTGGAAAATTTAGGTATTATCAGGCAGTATCAGAAGCTTTTTGCACCATATAAACAAAATCTCGACAATTATATGACTCGTGGTAAAGGAGCTAAAGGAGAAAAAGGCAAGGAACAAAAACAGGAAATCTTAAACTGGTTTTATACCGAGCTTTTGCCGGAAAAAATCACAGCTAGCGATAAAATAAAAAACATCGAAAGATTATACCCCAATTTGGAGTTTGCCCCAGATGAGAAAAAGGTAATTGAATCCGCAGCATCGGATCAAGAAAAAATGGCACAGCTTACTAATATAGTCTCTCGCAAGATTGAAAGTCTTGGTAAAACTGGGGGAGGAACCAACTTTGGCAAAGATTACGGCGAACTTAATTTGCTCTTTTTTGATGTTAACCAGGCCATGAAACATCCGGGTCAATACAATGGCGATTTGCCTGAATTTATTCAAAGATTTCGCCAGCTGGAATTAGTGCCCAAGCGTGTTCGCGAAGGCCAAATTGCCAATTTGGATGACCTGGCATACTATCTGAGACTATCTAAAGTGGTCTCCGACAGCTATGAACAGAAAGAAAAAGCCAAGCGCTCTAAACGCCAGGATTCAGGACTTGGATATAGCTTAGCCGAAGAGGATCTTATGGAAGAAGAAGAAACGATAGCTGCAGCAGAAGAAGGATAATTATTCCTAAAAGATATTTAATCTAATAAAATGTACTAAAACTATTGACAATTCGCTTCCTATATGGTATATTAACCTGTTCACAAAATGAGATATACACGGAAAAAGGCAAAAGTTAAATTAAAAAACAAGGAAGCGTCTCCCCAGATGGTATCTCGAGAAAAAATCGAGAAAATAAACTAAATTGGCAGAAACTTGGATTCCTAATTATGTTCTATAGGTTTCCAGGTTTCTGCTAATTTTAGCTTTATTATATATCGCCCGCAAGGGCCCATCTGAAGGGGAATCCCCGAAATGGGGCGGCCGCTCCTTTAGATGGTGATATTATAATCCCGCAAGGGATTGATCCATATACCAAAAATCTTATCGAAAGGAGGTGATCAACCGTGAAGACGGTGATCACCATAATTCTCATGTTTCTCCTCCTCTCTCTGCCCGCCTGGGCAACTGGAAGCGAGGGTTCAACCCCGCCACCAGAAACGACTCAGGACAATAACTCCGAATACCAACAGACATTCAGTAGTTCCGCAGGAAATACTGAATACATCTGTCAAAAAGGGAATCGCGGAGATCCTGGTCCAGTAGGCCCACAGGGACCTGGTCCCTCGGATGATCAGGTAATGACCTGTATCAAAAGAATCGAGGAACTCAAGGAAGAGGGATATAAAATCCCAAAATCCTATGGAGCCCTCATTCAAAAGTCCAAGGACCGGAAAATCATCGTTGGTTTCGCGACAGCCAACGGGATTGAATGGAAATGGGGTCGCGATGTCCAAAGGTCAGAAATGGCTCAGTTTGTGGGTCGCCTTTTGAAGGTGATAGACAAGCTCGAGGCCAAAATGACCCAAAGAGACGATAAACTCCGCAAGGAGCTAATCGATCTCCGCACTGACCTGACTACTAAACTCGCCTCACTAGAAGGACGAGTTGATCAACTGGAAGAGCAAGGAGTCAATGGAGAAAAAATCCTTGCTTTCTGTACACTGGGTGTCATCTGTTTCGTCCTAATGATGATCATTCAGTTCATGCTCAGCCGAAAAAAACGACAAGGAGGAAAATAAAATGGGTTTGTATGGATTAATTGCTATAGGTATAGTTATTTTGGGGCTTGCTGCATGCGGGATTGCAATGGCCCTAAGAGGTAATAACGATGACACAGCGGAACAGATGGGGGATGACATGAACAACGATGACGCAACTCAAGACATGGTCGTCGTGACCAATAATGGCACCGTGATCAAGAGAAAGAGGTATGTACCTGCGGTTCCACAGATTGTTCACCAAGGTGCTACCCCAATCGTTTTTCATGGTGCCCCTCAGTTTTATATTCCAGCTGGCAGTGGCGGAGGTGGTGGAACTCCACCAACTCCTCCCGCATTGCTTAACGCAGCAGCTCCGATCATCACCCAGACCAGAGCTGGCGCACCCGTGGTAATCACGGCGACTGGGGTGGTTGGGGCCACCGGGATCCTATTGGAAGCAGCAATAAACGGGGTTGCCTATTTAGACACCCCAACATTGCTGCGTGGTGCTGGTGGAGGCACCATCTCTATACCAGTTGGCGGCGCAGGCCTAATTGCGGGCAATACTGTCCGCGCAAGGGCTGCTACCATCAACGCAGCTGGTATCGGGCCGTGGTCGGCCGATTCAAGAGTCTACACAGTTCTGTAGACACTGAATAAACGACCACAGGGTGGTTGGCGCAATAGCCTAGCAACAGGATTGAATCCTAGTCTAATGGTTGTGTCAATCATCACAAAAAACTTAATAGCGTTCTATAAAGGGGCTCGTTTTACCGAGCCCCTTTTCAATACTATGAGACTTTCGAAAAAAATATAGGAGGTAAAAATGAGTTTTGTAACAGTCTGTTTAATAATTGCTGCTGCAGGATATATAATAATGATTGCTGCAGCATACCACCCTGCTTTTATCCAGTCAAAAAAGACAACCCAAGATGGTTGGATAACCGCAGATAATTCCGGCAATGTTTCCTTTATTCTTTGGAAACGTGACTGGCACCAACCGCAAGAAAAGGAGGTAACAATATGCCGGAATTAATTTTTTGGCCTCTTTTTATAAGCTTTTTCTTAGTTTTTGTCATTATGATGGCTGGGAATATGAGATTACCAAGCCCAAAAATGATAAAGAATAAGTTCTTCAAACAAAAGTGCGAAGAACACGACCATTCTTTACCTTAATACCTTAGAATAGAAATACAAACCCCGCTGTTTTTATACAGTCGGGGTTTTTTATTAGTTTGAATCTTTATACAAATTGTCCTTTATCTACTAATTCCATTTGTTCTACACGCCTAATAATAAATCTTGGGGCGGGTGCAGGAGCAAGATTAGGTCTTTGTAAAGTTACCGTACCATCATCATTAAAAGCGGATAAGCGATAGTTCATGGCTGCGGCGTCAGGATTAAGTCCAGTTGTGTATTGATACAACCAGTTTTGATTTTTTTTCAATTTCTTATTTTCTGGTACATGATTTCCAGCGATTTCTTTTTTGTTTAATACATCTTTAATGGCTTGATTAAGATCCTTAAATTTATCATTTAATAACTCTTCAATTTTAACCTTACCAGATAATTGCTCTATGTCTTCACCTAATCCTCTAATGAATATCATCAATTCTTTTTCGTCTGGAGCTTGAGTAATTTTATAATAACCTTCGGTAAATTGTACTGAATCTCCTTCATTATCAATTCCATCTTCAATATTTCCTTCAAAATACCAGATAGCACCTTTTTTTGGTTTATCCTTGTTCAGATTATTAAATTTCTTTATCAGCTCTTTATATTCGTCATTTTTTTCTTTGTTTTCTTCTTTTTTTTCTTTAATTTTTTCCGGAGATTCTAAGGATAATATCGCATCAACAAATTTAAGTAAATCCAAATCTTTGTATTTTGCTCTAGTTTCAATGTTACGAATGGTTATTTTATTATTAGTAGTATCAAAATCAAGTATCTCATGTTGCTCCTTGGTATTAATATCAAGATTAAAATTATTTTTGAAGAAATCTTTAGAAAGTTTAGCAGGAAATTCAATAATATTTTTGCCTTCGTCAACTTGTTTTTTGAATGCAACAATTTCTTTTGCTTCAAGTTCTTTTTCCTGTTCTTGTTTTTGTTTTTCTTGAGCATCGGAAGTTGTTAATAATTTGCCTTTTTCCAAAAGGTCTTTGCGAGAAATTTTTATTTTCCAATGATAACCATCTGGAGTTTTTGCTGAAATATGTGACATTTCTACATATTTATCATCCAAATCCAAGATCAACCAATTACCTGTTGGAATTTCTATTTTTGTATTTCTTGATAAATCAAAAATCTGATGTTTTTTTCCTTCTTCGAAAATCCAGATTTGATTTTGTAAAATTTTTTGTTCTTTCCCTTCTTTAGTTGCAACTTTTTCTTTTTCGCTTACTTCTTCTTTTGGCACTTGTGCCTTTAATCGTTTATATGTGCTTTTTAACCAATCTGCCTGAAGTCTGGGTATTTCGGAAGGTTTGCCAATATAAGGCGATAAAAATGAAGCGCCTAAAACTGCCAAAGTTTTGCCGGCATCCGGCCACACGTGTCTGGCAACTTCAGTCCAAGGCATGTTACGCCTAGCTTCTTCCAAAGCTTGAGCAATTTGCTGATCAGTTGCGCCTTGTAAGACATGTCCACCGAATTTTCCGATTCCATTGTTCATGTTGAAATTTTGTTCGATAATCATCTGTGCCTGTTCAGACGTCAGACCAGGATGTTTAGACATGATTTCACCCAATGCTTTTGACTTCATGTAAGTTATATCCTGATGTGAGTCATAAAGATAATTCCATTGACCATTGATTTTTTGCACTGCATGGGCGTGGTCGTCTGCATCAAGATCAATTTTTAGATCTTGAGCAGTTTGTTTTACATTGGTAATGCCATGATAAATATTTGCCACAGAACCGACAATCAAACCAGCTGTGGTAAATTTGTCTTTGGTTTTATTGCAATTATTTTTAATCTCTTCAACATTTTTACGTGATTCTGCCACTTGTTGGCTCATTGCATAAGTAAGATCAATGAGCTCAGCAATTTTTTTGTTTTTTTCATCCGGATCCTGAATCTCTTTAATTTCTTTGGCCTTAGCATTCAATTGATTGTATTCATTCAAATAAGCCATACTAAGCTGGCGACGCGCTTCACGCTCTTCGCCCTGAATTAAATCCCAAGCTTCACCAAAACCTCGTCCAATTACTCCACCGGCAATTACTTTTGAGCCTAAAATGGCAGGCATTATTGCATAAGCTGATCCACCGCTCAAAAAACCAATTAAACCTGCAAAACCCGCGGAGAGAAGAATTTTTTTGTTGGTAAAAACATTAACACCTTTTCTAAACATTTCCCGCCACCATAAGTGCCGCACTTTACCGTCTGCAGTAAGCGAAAAATCATATTCGCCGCGCAAAAAATTCTTAAATCTATTAACATTACCTTGACCATATTCTGCTTGAATTCTTAATCTATACCAAGTATTGGCATTATCAACACTGGCAATATAATCTACTAAATCTTCAGGACTTTTGGGATTAAGAATTTTTTCAACACGGCCTTCGGATTTTGTTCCTTTTACGATATCAACTATTTCGTCTCTTAAATTAAAAATTTTTTCCGGCTCTTCGGTTTGGTCAATTTGTTCCATTCTTTCATTAACTTTATTTGTTTTTTCTTCTTCGGCTTTTTCTTTACTGGACATTGGGGTTTTAGTAGTCAAATCGCTAAGAGTTTGCCGAGAACCTTCGTTTGATTTTTTAGTGTCTTTTTGTTCTTTTTTGGTAGCTTCTGGGGATTTTGATTTTCCGAAAAACTCCATTCCCCACACCTTAAAAGGTTTAAACGCCATATATTCTCCTGTTATTTGCTAAGTTTTTTTAGTGTTGCCACTTCGGTTTTATAAATTAATGCTTCTTCAAGAAGCATTTTCATAAAATCAATTCCCTTTGATTGCAAAAATTCCTGGATTTTTTTGTTATCGCCAGTATTTAGAACTTGTTTCCATTCCTCTACATCGGAATCAGTTAGTTTATCGTCAATACGCACAAAAACACGATTTTCAATCGTATCAGAAATCTTTTCATAAAGTTTGAGTTTTTCATCATCGGTCAAATTTTTCGCACCTAAAATTTCTAAAATATCCTTATTGATGATATCGTCAATATCTTGATTGAGATCTGCCATATTCCCTCCCTATATTTAAATCATTAGATGATTCAAATCGGGTAACCCCGTTGCGAGGTATAACCCTTATTATTTATTTCTAAAATTATTATCGCAATTTGGAATATAAAAGTCAAAAATAATTTTATCCTTGACAACAGGTTTATTTTGTGATATTATTTCAGGTTAAATTAAATCAATAATGTACATTTACATAAAAATTCAAAATGAAAGGAAGTGATGTATCAGTAGTAAGAATTAAGAAGTAAGGAACAAGTTTTTTCAAAAATTCTAAAAAAGGAAGTGAAAAGAATGCCCGAAGCTCCATTTTGGATGTATGGTTTGCATTTAGCAAATCAGCAACCTCCGTCACAACAATCTTCTTCTCAACAGATACAGCAACTAAATCAAACACAAGATCCCAACGTTATGGAAACGATCCAGAAACTAACCGACAGAGTTGTATTTCTTGAACAACAACAGACGCAAACACCGACTACAAATCCGCAGGAAGTTCAGGATCTCAAGACAAAAAATCAGAAACTGGTTGACGACAACTACCGCTTACGAACTGAGAATATGGACTTGCAAAATGCTCTGAATCCGTATCTCGACAACCAACACACGGAAGAGGAAGCAAGGGAAATTTCCCGTCAAATTCATGAGAAAAACGGCATTGCTTTTGACGAAGAAAAATTCCGGCAGTCTTTTGCCAATTGCCACATCGCCCGTCAGCGCGGTTTTATGTGGCATACGATACAGAGTGTCGCAGAAGCTGTTGAGAAAAAAGTACAACAGCAGGAGAAACCGAAGGACAGTAATCAACAGATAGGAATTCTTTCCGAAGACCAGAAACTCGAGATAATCGAGAACGTTGAGAGAAAATACAACGTACCTAAAAACGTTCTGGTCAGAAGAAAACTCCTCTCAAAGGAATTCGACAGGGGCAACAAAAATGATTACGAATTCCATGTTGACCGCTATTTCCATGTTCTTACACTTTCCAATGAGATCAAGCGAGAAGCAAAGGAACTGGGAACAATCCTTAGGACCGATGAAGCCAAAGAGATTGCCAAAGAGGCAATCGACACTGGCAAAACCGTCAAGGAACTTGTTGAGGAATATCTTCAACAAGAACCGGAGAACAATTCAGACGAACCAGAAGTGAATAAACCCAAGTATGAACAGGCACAAAAGGAAATCCGTGAGATTGCCGTAAATACCGGTTTCAACACTGATATCGTTGGTATATCATATTACCAAGATATTACCAAGTTTACCGAGGATCTTGCTTATACTGAAGGGCAACTTCAGGAAGATGTCAAAAAAAGAGCAAGGGACCACTTCGAGGCAGCCGTTAAGAATTATGATCTTATAAGAAAGGAAGGGAAATAAGAATGGCACAAGCAACAAAAAGACGAGGGATATCTCATGAAATGAAACAGAGGGTGGAAACCTGGATTCGAACAGAAGAGGAGATAGAAGTGTCGATAGGTGTTAATCCTGCCGACACCAAGTCACCTATGATTACCCTTGGCGAAGTAAGACTTTTCCTGCAGGCAGGATGGAATCCACCAATCGGCGCAAGACGGAAGATAATAATCAAAGCAAACCGAAATGGTATGTGGTATGCAGCACCAGCTCCTGGACAGGAACTGCTTACTAATGAGTTAAATCTCTATAGCCAGCGATTTTTCAGGGCAGAACTCCAGTATGATTATGGCAAGAAACGATTCTTCTTTCGGCTTCCAAACGGGATGTTCCTCATACCAATGAATTTTCGACTCTGGGCAGAATCCGGAATCGAAAACTACGTCGGCAGAACCATCGAACTCGTTGGTTATCCAAAAACCACAAGCTTCGCGGTATGGCCCAAATATGGACTCGACAAGGATGAACACGGAAGAAGCGGACTGGATCTTTGCGAGCAAATCGGGGAGTCGACAAATGCCAAAACTGAAAAAGAAGCGATCAAACTGGAAAAGGACCTTGGATTGATCCGCATTGCAGCTACCACTATTCCAGCGATTTACATCCTTGGAATCTCAAACGATGAGGTTCTCACTCATGATATGATTGAAAAGGCGGCAAGAAAAGCAATGATAAGCTACCATCCCGACGTTAACCAGACAAAAGGGCTTATCAGCATAAAAGCCGGCAGCGACAACATACTGGGTTTCTCTTCAGCTGAGCTTTACCAGAAAATTCACGAAGCCAAAGACATCCTTCTTGGCGGTATGGACAGATGGTACGGAAAAACCTGGGAAGAAGTGTACGCCAACGACGAACCAATAGTAAACGGCAATGATAAATCACCCGATATCGATCAACCAGTAGAAATTGATACTCGACTGGTGAAATGCAAACACTGTAGACGCCTAAACAACCTTGGTAACCTCCCGCCTAGCAAAGCCGACTTGGCCGTCTGCGGACAATGCGGGGAATATCTTTTCCCTGAACGCGCAGAAAAGGCAAACCAAGAGATCGAGAAAGTTCGGGAGATGGTCCGAAACGCATCTCACACTAACCTCAAAATCGTGGCTAGGGAGATGCATATCGCACTCCAGGTCAAAAAGGGTAAAAAGATGGTCAATAAGGCCATCGAACCCTTGAGGCAGGATATTCTCGACAAGATCGAGTAAAATCCATTCGCGACTAACAAATATTTAAGACGTTTCGGCCCGAAAACCGAAAAAATTATTAAGCCATAAAGGCCCTAATATATTAATAATATCCGATTGATATCGGATTAATTTATTAACAATGGGTCTTTTTTTTATTTAATTATTCAGATATTTAAAAAAAATAATTGACCTACAAGGAATATCTTGCTATCATCAACTATAAACTTTTTTTAATGAGAGGGGGGATAAAAAAGCGTTTTTTAAAAATTTGACAAAATCAGTGGAAAAGGAGCGTGTTTTATGGCAAATTACGGAAAAACTTTTCTTGTGTTAATTGCATTGATAATGATGTTGTTATGTATTTCCGCGGTTTTTTCATCAATCAGCAAAGCTACAGGATACATCGCAATCGAAACAACCGCAATAAAAACAACTTACTGTAAATCATGCAACTTCAGCCTTTCAGCTTATGGCGGAAATGGCAATTATTCATGGGAAATAATTGAAGGACAACTTCCAACAGGTCTTAAACTTGAGCAAGGAGATATCAAAGGATTTCCAACCATTATTTCCAACGAGGAAATCACGGTCAAAGCAACTGATTCAAATGGCTGCACCACCCAACAACAAATAACAGTTTCTGTGGTTCCTGAACCATTGAAAATTACCACTGACGAAAAACTTCCCGTAGGGATAAATGGAAATTATTACAGCACTCGGCTTAATGCTGAGGGTGGAAGCGGTAATTACCGTTGGAAAATAGTGCAAGGAAAATTGCCAAAAAATATTTTGCTCGATGAGTATGGAATGATAATGGGAGATACCAAAAAATCAGGAATCTATTGTTTTACGGCAGAATGTACTGACAAGAATGATACTGCACAAAAAGAATTTATCATATCCATTATGCCGAACGAAGATGACTTTTCCGAAATTGATCAGATAATATCTGAACCAATAACGATTCCAGACAAAACTATACTTGATGATAAAAGCCATTTGATCGCTGAAATTAATGGCGAAAAAGTTACCCGCAAACGGCTAGATCAAATGGAAAAAGAATGTCGGGATTTTATGGATTCCATGCCAAAAACTTTTGATATTGAACCTCGGAAAGTCCGTATTGCCGGATTCAAATCCGAAAAACAGAAAATTTCCTACATCAAATCTGTTCAAGAATTAAGCGGCATTAAATACCGCTTCGAAAATTCGGAAATAAATTCCGAATCCATATCTGCTACAAAAAATGCCATCCAAATTCATAAAACAGAGGTGACAGAATTATATCTTGCGTTCAAATCCTTAGAAAAAAGAAAATAAAGCAAGAGAAAAATTCTCAAACACCAAAAACTACTTAAAGATGATTATCGAGAAGTTTAAATTTATTCATCAATCCATGGGTTATGGATCAAGGCAAACAGTTTTTGGAGCCGGCGCTCTAAAAACTTTAGCTCTTTAGCCAGACAACTAAAGAGTTAGTCTTGGACAAACACCAGGACACAAAGAGCACACTAGACAAGGTGCTTTTTTAGTTTGTAATTTGTTCGCGTGTGGATGATATTGTGAATTTCAGCATGGAAAAACAGATGGAAAAATTATCAACTTTTTATCCACTGCAATATTATCCAAAATTTTCCCACATGATCTTTTATGATAAATTCCGCATGGTTTTCAACGTAAATTTTATTCTATTTAATCCACAGAAAATCATTTACTTATGTTTATTATTATTTTTATTAATTAAATTTTAGAAAATAAATAATGTTCATTAAAAAAAATTTATGATATTATAAATTCAACAAACAAAATTTGATTTTAATTTTTGATATATGTCCTATGTCAATTTATGAAATTGACCGGACAAGGAGGGAAATATGGCAGTAGAAACTGGGTATAAACCAGAATATGAAGTAAAGGAAGAAGAATCTAAAAATAATACTAAAACAAAAGCAAAGGATGTTAATCCTGAAATTAAAGTTGAAAAAAATATTACCCCAGAATTAGCAGATTTAGTTGATGAAAATGATCAGCTTGAAATACAAATAAATCAGTATCAAGATGCTGATAAAAATAACTCAAAAGCCCAAGAAGCATTATCTGCATTGCTGAAACAGCATGACGAAAATGAAAAAAGAATAAAAGAAATCCAAGAAAGCTATCGAGAAGCTGAAAAAAAATCGAAGGAAGATGCTAATGAAATATTTAAAGATCCATCTTATATTGCCAAAAATATTGATCAAGATATTGATATTTTGCAAGGTAAAATTCAAGAAATAAATTCACAAGAAACATCCGGAATGTCTAATGATGAAAAAAAGGAATTAATCGATTTCTATCAAGGAATTATCAATTCAAGAAATGAGCTAAAAAAAGAATACGAATCCAAAATTAAACCAAGTCCCGAGGTCGAAGAAATACAAAAATCAATTAGCGCGCTTGAAAAAGCTTTAGAAGATCAAAACTTAAATGAAGAAACAAAAAATATATTAAAAGAAGTATTAGCGGAAAAACAGACCAAACTAAAAGAAACACAGGAACTCTTTGCGGAACAAAAATTATCTCCTGAAACTATAACTAAAGATGAAAGTATTTCAGAAATAGCAATAATGGCTATTAATCCTAAAAACAATGAAAATATATTAGCTCAAAACAAAAGATTTGCATTTGAAAAAGATAATATTGAAAAAATATTTGAACAAGTCAAAGATCCAGAAGTGCGCGCGCAGAGATTAAAAGAATATTTAATTGGAGCAATTGATAATTCCATACTCATAAGAAATGAAGCGAAATACGGTTCAGGATTTATGGGTAAAATAAAAAAATTTCTTAATGAAGGCTGGGGTGGGGCTTTAACAAAAACGGCGGCTGGGGCAGGATTAATTTCTGGCGGATTATTTTCTGGTATGGGAATATTTTCCCCAATGATTTATGGAGCAGGTTTAAGAATGGCATCTGAAGGTGTAACCCAGATCGTTCAAGAACTAAATAATGAATTAAACAAAAAATCACGCAAAAATGTTTTGGAAAAAGGTCGTTCTGAATTAGAACAAAAAGTATCTCAAAAAATTGAGGAATTGAAAAAAAATCCCGAAATGAATAACGAGAAAAAATATACTGAAGCAGTATTAGAATATATTAATAAAACTTATGCTCAGGAAGTAGCAAATTTAGTGGAAAATGATACAGACCACATACGAAAAGCTGAAAAAACTCGCGCAATTACAGGATGGGTTGGAGGAATAGGCGGAATATTAGTTGGTATGCCAATGGATATTGATTTAAATAATGTGTCTCATTTTGTCAATTGGTTTGCAAAAGATGGAACCTCATGGCTTGCTAATGGCGCATATAAAAAATTAGGAGAGCATCTATGGACTAGCGGCGCTTTAGCTAATTTAGCCGCTTTTGGTGTTGGAAGCATGGGAACATATCTATTAAATCGCGGGGCAGAAGGAGATGAAAGAGAATTTAAATTTACTGTCAAAACCACTAAAGAACAGCAACAAGAATTAGACAAAGCACTAGGGAAAACCAAACAAGAAGCTAATAATATTACAAAAGGAATGACTTCTACGGAAATCGCCGAAACACAAAATGCAAGAGATGAGGATCTAAAACAAAAAGAAAACAGAGAAAAAACTGCAGAAAAAAAAGAACCATTAACATTTATTGAAACAATTATAAATAATATTGAAAAAATGGATGTTAATGATTTAGCGCAATTTACGGAAAAATCTACTAATCCTGTTACAAGAGGTATTGCTATTGTAGAGCTTGTTGCCAAATACCCTAATAGAGTTGATTTGAGCGCAGTGCCGGAAGACATTATTATAAACAGTATTAATGCATTGTCCGAAATTACACCGGAAATTTCCAAAGATACAAGAAAATTAATTGAAAAATATATTAAAGATGCAGAAATAAACTTGCCGAAAGTAATTAAATCCGCAAAATTAAGGGAAGAAGTTAACAAACAATTTGAACAAATTATTAATCAAAATAAAACTGAAAATCTACAAACAAAAACCGTTTAATATATTTATTAAATAATTTTAGGAGGTTAAAATGGCAGATGACATAAATAATTCTCAACCAGTGGCCGATGCTGGAAATATTCCGATTCAAGCTGACATTCAACAAAATGCAATGCACAATAAAGTCGCCGATGAACTCTTAAATCAAGATATTTTTAAAGTGATGAAATTGGATAATTTATCAGATGAAGAAAAAGAAAACCTAAAACAAAAAATGATTGATACTATTATGGGAAGAATTATAGCTCGTATTATGGATAAACTAAATCAGGAAGAACAGAAGCAATTTGAGACACTTTTAGATTCTGGCAATAATACAGAAGTAGAAAAATTTGTTGATTCGAAAATGAGCATTCGAGATGTTATTGCTCAGGAAACAATTTTATACAAATCGGAAATGATAGACAATGCGCAAAAAATTGATGAAATGGTGCAAAAAACTTCCGAAAATAAATCTTCCGAAGACGCGCCGACAACAGCAATAGTGTGATAGGAATAAGAATAAAGATTTAGGAAATAAGTAAAATAAAAAACAAGCTTTTTGTTATTTTAATTTATTTTATGGAGGGAGTGTGGACAATATTAATATTAACGAACTAAAAGAATTATCCCGTTCAATTGGCAAACCGCAAAAGCCGAAACTCGCTGGAATTAAATCTTTAAATGATGCGGCACGCTCAGTGCATTTTGGTGCGCCTAATATTGCTATTTCCAACATTAAACCTGAAACAAAAATTGCCTCATCACAATATAGTCCGCAAAAAATCAAAATAAAAATTAGTTCTCCAACCATAAAAACAAAAATCTCCAAACCGGATTTTGAAGAAAAAAAATTAGTCCAGGAAACAGATATTGAGCGTCTTTTTGCCCATGGTGAATTTTCCAGTGAATCAATTTCTTTTATTCCTTATGGAGCCGGTTTTATTAATGCCAAAGAAGCATTAAATCTCATTAAAATTGATTATCAACAATTCAAAACAATAGAAGAAAATTATCTTACACCAGAAAACATCCAGTTGATTATTACAAAAATAGACAAAATTTTTGATTTAGAAGTATTCCAAAAAGATGCTTTGAAGGATTTTTATTCTTCGATACTTTATAGATTTACTCTTGTTGCCAATAAAAGAAAAAAGGCTCAAACAATTTTAGAAAAAATAAAATCTAAAGAATTCAGACTTAAGCTTTCTGGCGAGGTGCAGAGAATGGCAAAAAACGGAGATTTGTGGAAATATTATAATAATTTTTCGTCAATTGATGAGATAATAAAGAAAAAATTTTTAGTTCGCATCGCAAGCATTGATTCTTATATATTAAAAAAAATTAAGGAACTAATAATCCTTACTCAAAATGATGTGAATTTTCGCTTTGATGAAATATTGGAATTTCACAGTGTAATTGAGTCAAGAAACATTTTGATGACCAATTTTCATGATCAAATTGAACATTTAACCAGACAAAAAAACCAAGCAGACAAAATGCTTTTAGACTCAAAAGATCTTTTAGGCGAATTAATAAAAATTACTGCAGTATATTCGAAAAATGGAAAGTTTGGCCGTTCTATTGCGCGATCAGAAGGATTATTAAATAGATTAAAAAATAATTATTTTGAGGAGATTGCCGTGCAAATTGAACCTGCAATGATTGATTTGGAACGCATTGTAATCGATTTGGAAACCGGCAATTATGAATATTTAGAAGCTATGAAACAAAGATTGGATAATATTGATTTGAAGAATTTAGAAGATAGATGCAACAAAATTTATGAGAAGATCATTAAACAAGCAATACAATAGATATAAAATTCCAATAACAAATAACAAAATTCAATTTAATATTTCAAATTAAATTGTGGATTTGAATTTAATTTATTAATTATGCAATTTAAAGTACCGCAAAATATTGATATGGAAGACAAGATTATCGGACCGCTAACCATGAAGCAGTTTGTTTATTTAATTGTTGGCGGAATGATAACTTATGCTACCATAAAAACTTACAATGTTTGGTTGATTGTAGTTGTTGGTTTGCCTATTGGTCTTTTTGCGCTATGTCTGGCATTTATTAAAATCCAAGATCAGTCGTTTTCCAAATTTCTTTTTTCATTAGCGCTTTTCCAAACTAGGTCAAAAAAAAGACTTTGGAGTAAAACCTGGGAAATAGAAAATGCTCCAAAGCAAGTTGTGCAAAAGCTTATAGTTAAAGAAGAAATAAAAGAGTTGCCTAAACATGTGGAACGATCGGAATTGGAAAAATTGTCTTATGTTTTGGATACGCGCGGCGAAGAATCAATTGCCAAAATTCAGGAAGAAAAAGGAATAAAGATAAATAACAAAATTTCTAAATCATAAGTGATTATTTAAATCCAAAATCCCAAATAAAATAAGTTTGAATGTCATCCCAAAGTAAGAGTACCTTGTGCGAGGGTTTGACCTATCGAGTCCGCCGTGGCGGACCCGAAGACCAGAAGGGGCGGAAGCCCCTGATGGAATGCAAATAAGTAAGAGAGGGCAAAAAACAATGGCTAAAAAACAACCTATTTCCAGCACACAAGAATATTTAGATATCAATGAAATTCGCGAAGGCGTGGTAATTCTTAAAGATGGCGGAATGCGCATGGTGCTTTTGGCAAGTTCTATCAATTTTGCTCTAAAATCTGAAGCAGAACAAAATGCTATTGTAGGAAGATATCAAGGATTTTTGAATGCCATAAATTTTCCTGTGCAAATAGTAATCCAATCCAGAAAGTTGGATTTGGAAAAATATATCGAAAAACTAAATTTGCGTCTTAAAGCAGAAACAAATGAATTAATTCAATTACAAATCAACGACTATATAGAATTTATTAAAAGATTAATAACTCTTGCCAACATTATGGAAAAGAAATTTTTTGTGGTTATATCCTATACTCCTCCTAAAGTTCAAGCCCGTTCTTGGTTTGAAAAAATTTTTCATTCCAACGCTAGCTCCGCTCCGCTTATTTCCGATCAGGAGTTTAAAAAATTTAAAGAAGAATTAGTTCAGCGAGCTAATGTGGTTGCGGGCGAGCTTGGTGCCCTGGGAGTTAAAGTCATACCTCTTAATACCCAGCAATTAATTGAGCTTTATTATAGTTGCTATAATTTGGAAGAAGCCGAGACTGAAAAATTAACGCAAATCGGAGAAATGTCAGAAGAAGTGATTGAAAAACCCGTTGCTCCAAAAGCCGAAATAGAAAAAGAAGAAATAAAAAAACAATAATTCATTAAGGAGAGGAGATAAAGTAAATGGCTTGGTTTAGCAAAAAACCCGACAAAAAAACTTTGGAAGATCTGCGAAAAACAAAAGAAGCAGTGAAAATATTCAAGAAAGGCATGGCTAGTGTTTTGGATATTATTGCTCCGTCTGATTTTGTTGTGAATTCAAATTATATACAATTGGAAAACTATTTTGCGCGTTCGATTTTTGTTTATACCTATCCCAGATATCTGCAAACCAATTGGCTTTCGGCAATTATTAATTATGATATAGTCGCTGATATCAGTATGTTTATTCATCCAATGGAAAACCGCGATGTAATGGAAAATCTTAAAAAGAAAGTTACACAGCTATCAAGCGAGCGTACTATCGAATACGAAAAAGGTCTTGTTAGAAATCCGGAACTGGAAACGGCAATTTCTGATATCGAAGGTTTGCGTTTTGTAGTGCAAAAAGGAGAAATAAAATTGTTCCAATTCGGAATGTATTTTACTATTTATTCCCAGGATCTTAAGGAATTAAATACCATTACTAAGCAATTGGAATCAACTCTCGGCGGAATGCTAGTTTATACTAAACAAGCATTTTTGCAGATGGAACAGGGTTTTAATTCTACTTTGCCTTTGGCTAATGACGAGTTGGCAGTTTTACGAAATTTAGATACCGGTTCTCTTTCTACCACTTTCCCTTTTACTTCCACAACACTTTCTTCCAACGAAGGAATTTTGTACGGGATCAACAGACATAATAATTCCTTGATTTTATTTGACAGATTTAATTTGGAAAATGCCAATTCTGTGGTATTCGCCAAAGCCGGTTCAGGAAAATCTTTTGCCGTAAAATTGGAGGCACTAAGAAGTTTAATGTTCGGAACGGATATTATCATTATCGATCCGGAAAATGAATATAAAAAACTTTGCGAAGCAGTAGGAGGAAGTTATATGTCGCTTTCACTTACGAGTCAGCAAAGAATTAACCCTTTTGATCTTCCGGCAAAAACTTTTGAAGGCGAAACTGGTGAAGACATTATTCGATCAGCAGTAATAAATGTTAAAGGATTATTAGGATTAATGTTGGGCAGTTTATCGCCCGAAGAAGATGCAATTTTAGATAAAGCTTTATTCGAAACTTATGCCTTAAAAGATATCACATCAGATGTTGAAACGCATAAAAATGAACCGCCTCTGATGAAAGATTTGCAAAGTGTGTTGGAAAATATCACCGGAGCGGAAATGCTAATCAAAAAGATGTCTAAATATACTGAAGGCACTTTTTCCGGACTTTTTAATCAACATACCAATTTTGATCTTAATCGCGGATTTGTGGTTTTTTCCATTCGCGATTTGGAAGAGCAATTGCGTCCGGTTGGAATGTATATGGTTTTAAATTACATTTGGAATAAAATCAGGTTTGAATTAAGACGCAGATTAGTTATTGTTGATGAAGCTTGGATTATGATGCAGCATGAGGATTCGGCCAAATTTATTTTTTCTCTTGCCAAGCGATGCAGAAAATATTATATGGGGTTGACTGTTATTACTCAAGATGTGGAAGATTTTTTCACTAGCCGTTATGGTCGGGCAGTAATTTCCAATTCCTCAATGTCTGTGCTTTTGAAACAGTCTCCTTCGACGATCGATAAAGTTGCAGAAGTTTTTAATTTAACAGAAGGTGAAAAGTATATGCTTTTGGAATGTGATGTTGGCGAAGGATTATTTTTTGCCGGCTTAAATCATGTAGCAATTAAGATCATTGCTTCTTATACCGAAGAGCAGTTGATTACTACTGATCCCAGACAGCTTTTAGAAATAAAAAAAGAAGAGTCAGAAGAAGCAAAAAATAATCAAGTCCAATGAGCGCATTTTCTTTGAACAATTTAAAAACTCCGATTCTGGTAATAATTTATACAGTATTTTTTATCATTATTGTAACGATTGCAGGAGTTATGATTGCCTTTACTTGTTCATCTAAGCTATTGGAAGGATTGCCGATAATAGGTTTTGGTGGCGCTAATCCCAATAATAATTTGGATGAAGCTGCTAATAATGATTTGGGAGCAACATCAACACAAGATGTAGGACAAGTTAAAGATGATTGCGCCAAATCTCAAATAAAAAATGCCAACCCGAATGTAAGCGATGCCGATGCGCAGAAATATGTTGAGTGGGCAAATAAATATGGAAAAATGTATGGAATGGATCCGGCATTGCTTTTGGCTCAATTACAAGCGGAAAGTACGTTCGATCCTAAGGCTTCGAGCGGATTAGCAAATGGAATCGCACAATTCACTCCCGCTACTTGGTCAGGTGAAGGATATGATGCAAATGGAAATGGTAATGCTAGTGTTTGGGAACCTGAAGATGCAATTGCTTCGCAGGCTCGCTATATGTCTCGAATCAAAAATCAAAAAATCACAAATCCTAATTTAAGAACCTGGCAAAATGCTGTCGCCGGTTATAACGCCGGACCGGCAACTATTGATCAATATGGAGGAATTCCGCCCTATCCGGAAACTCGTATTTATGTGAATAAAATTTTTAATTTATACAATAATTATTATTCCAAATGTTTATGAATGTTAACTTGCCAAAACCAAAATCGCATATCTTAAGAAATATTATCATCATAGGATCGTTAATCATTTTTATTGCGGCAATGATTCTGATAGTTAGAAATTGCAGTCCGAGCAAATCATCGGTAATTGCCATTGAACCAGTTATAAATGAAAAAATATTTTTTCCTTTTATTAGTATTACACAAAATAAAGCTATTTTTTTAGGCGATAAAGGAATTAAATACTATTCTTATGATTTAAATAAGAAAGAAAAAAAACCATTATTGCGCGAAGAAATATTAGGTGCGGTAAATGCAATTTATAAACCGGATGGTAATGAAAGTATTGTAATTGGAGATTATCCGTCCAAATATATCAAATTGTATAATTTTACCGACGAAAAAACCGCTTCGCTAAATAATAATATTGGAAATATTGCTTGGGATAAAACTAAAGATAAAATTTATTATATTTATTCAAATTTGGCCAATCACATTACTACTCTAAACATATCCAACCCTGACGGTTCCGATTGGAAAAAGCTTATTGATTTACCAGAATCGATCTTGGCATATAAAGTTTACGCGTTGGATAATGAATTAATATACACTGATTATTTAACAGTCTCTAAACTGAATTTAACGACTAATCAAACAGAGAAAATGTTTGAGGCCAAATTAACATCAGGATTATTAATTTCTCCGGACGGCGAAAAAATCGCTTATAATATATCTGATTTAAATGGAACGAAAATCTTTGATCAGAAAAGTCATCAGGCTATTCAATTAAAAGAAGAAATTAATATTGAAAGTTCGGTTTTTAGCACCGACAATAATATTTATTATCTAAAAAATTTAGATACTTTGACAAAAATTGATCAAGATGGAAATCTTACAAATATCAATTTAAATAAATTACAAGTAAATGTTGCAAACCCTCTTGACGAGCCAATCCAAAATTTAACCTTATCGCAAGACAATAAGATTCTATATTTTACTTATAATAATATTTTGTACAAAATTGTTCTTCAAAAATAAAAATAGGTCTTTTGGATTTGGTATTTTAGATCCCGAAAAAAATCAGCGCTACAAAAATTATATTTTTGCATTAATTCCTCCTTTCCATAGATTTTGCTATAATATTATCAAGTACAATTAATAGGTTTTGTAAAGAAGAAAAAGGGAACGAGATGAGTAAAAAGCTAATAATTATTATTGTAATTGCGATTGTTTTAGTCGCTGGAATTGGTTATTTAATTTATTTTTTCTATAAAAATACCAGTGTGAAAATTGTTGCTAATCCTGATAATGCCAAAGTATTTATTGATAACCAAAATTATGCCAATAAAGAGAAGATTTTTTTGAAACCCGGTACATATCAATTAAAAGTTGAACTAGACGACTATATAACTTATCAGTTGGAAATAAAATTAATGCTCGGCGCACAAAAAGTTTTAGCAGTCGATTTGCGAAAGCTACCTATGCCGGAAAAAGTTACCAATGATACCGGCAAATTTCCTGCGTTGACACCTGAAAAAAAATCAATCTATTATCTTTCTAACGGCGGTAAAACTATTTTTTCAATCGAAGATATTTTGGCAAAAAATTTGATCACGGAACCGATCTCGCCTAATTTTTTTGCCAATGTCACAAATATCAATTGGTCTCCAGATATGAATTTGGCGATTGTTAAAGAAGAAGGCAGCAAAACTTTCCTGTATGACTTCAAACGCTATGACTTATTGCATCAGGAATTTACTCCATTTGATGATGGAATCGGCGATGTTGTTTGGAGTCCGGATTCTCAAAATATTATTTACTATTATGCTCCAACTGGTGGCGAAACCACGCTTATTCGCGCCACTGAAACCAATACCGAAAAAGATAGAATCTATAATTTTTTGAATACAAATATTCGTAATCCCCAGCTTTCTTGGTCGCCAGACGGTCTTGATGTGCTTTTGGTTTCTGGAAAAAAACTTTATATTTTAAATCTTTACACTAAAGAATTGATCCCGTTATTTGTTGATAAAAATATCATTCAGGCAGAATTTAGCCCGACCAATAAAATTCTCTTAGTGGCTGATGATGGAACATATTTGACTGATAAAAATGCCGAAAATATACAGAAGCTGGATTTTAAAACAACCTTAAATAAAATTACTTTTTTCGATGATAATAATCTTATTATTGTTGAAAAAAATGCCAACAATATCGATAATTTTTATTTCTATAATTTACAAAATAATCAAAAAAATGAGTTGGTGTATAATGCCAAAAGCAAAATTAATCCCGTAAACGCGATTTTGACTTCTGATAAAGTAAATATTTATTTTGAGAGCAGCGGATTTTTATATAGAATGAAAGTAGATGATGGTAGATATTAAATTCAAAAAATATAGTTTGAAAATTAAATTGTGGATTTGAATTTATAAATTCTACAAAGCAAATAAGGAGGGATAATTGCCGAAGGAACAGGTTTCAAAAACCGAGATAACTGATGATTTATCTTATCAATTAATTAGTGCTATTAAAGATCTAAATCTTAGCCGTGTTATTTTTAAAAAAATCCGTCAAGGACTTGATCCGGCTTTATATGTAAACGTAAATGTTCCTGATAAATTTAAACCGGAAGTTTATCAAAATTTAGGCAAATATTTATTGGGTACTCCAGCAGGACGAGTTTTGAATAAAGAACATCAGCATGAATTATATAGTAATCTGGAAAGACGTGCCGGTGGCGCAAAACCGCAGCAATATGAAAAACCGGAAGAAAAAACACAAGAAGAAGGGGGAATCGGAGAAACTAAAGAATTGGAAAAAGAAGGACCAGAGGAAAAACCCGAGGAAAACGAAGAAAATAACGAAGAAGAACCGGAAGAAAATAATGAAGAGGAATTCGAGGAAGGCGACGAAGCAGAAAATGATGAAAATAATGGGGAAAACACAGAAGGAAGCGGAGAAGGAGAAGAAACCGATAATGAAGAAAAAACGCAAAATCAAGAAGGCAATCAAAATAACATAGGTAAAAAAACTGAGCAAAAAGTTGAAAATCAAGCAGAAAAACAAGCGGAAAAGGCAGCAGTTAATGCAACAGAAAAAATAGCCGAAAAAGGGATTACTAAGCTGGCATCTAACAGCATCTGGACAACAATATGGACTGCAATTGCTCCTTATATTTTGCCAGTAGGCGGTGCTATTCTAGCCATTATTGTGATTGTAATTATTATAATTGTTGTTTTTGGTCTTATTTTTCGTTTGGGTAAATCCGGCAACGAACCAATAAGGGCTTATGAAAATAGAGGCGAAGTTCAATTGCCTTTAAGTCTTACAAAAGAAGAAGAACTCAAAAAAGCCCTTGAAGAAGATCCTGCCGCTTTAATAAAAAACATGGAAACAATCAAAAAAAATGCAACCGGTAAAAATAAAGATCAAATTATTCAATTGTGTGATCAGATTATTGAACAAGCTAATATCTTAAAAGAAAAAGGGCAAGCTCAAAAAGTAGACAAAGATCAAACAGATGAAGCAAATGCCAAAATTAAAGGTGAAAAAGAGACTGCAAAAGCAAAAATTTATGATTTGATTAAAAAACTGGTTCCTCTTTTATATAGTTGTGATGAATACAATTTAAAGAACAAAACTTTTTCTAAGTTTGCGGGTGTGTATTTTTATGAATTGCCTAGGCCGAACGAAAATGGTTTTCCTGATTATACTTCTTCATCTTCTTCCGGTAGTCAATATGGCACAGCCGAATTTATTTGCTGGTTAGGCAATTCCATCAAAGATTATAATCAGAATTTTAAAGTTAATTTTCCTAATCTATTAGTAAATGGTCAAATTCCTTGGCAATACAAAGTGCGTATTGGCGATTTATCTTTGCCGTCAGGAGGACCAATGGGGAATCATGACAGTCATCAATACGGAGAAGACGCAGATTTAGTAATATGGAATGGAGTTTACGACGCAGGCAGTGAATATAATCAAAAGGTTGCGGCGCTTTTAATAGATGCTTTGTGGAAATACGGTAAAAATCGGACTTTGATAATATATGATGATCAATATTTTCTTGATAAGAAATTAACAGTATATTGGTCAGGACATTTCAATCATTTTCATGTCAGATTAAAATATAAACAATAAAATTATGAAAAAAATTATTTATTTAATTATTTTCTCATTGATATTCAATTTTTTGTCCTTGCCTTTAGTCAATGCGCAGGAAAGCACCTCGTTTACTAGAGGTTCATACAAAGATAGCGCGCCGAATAACGATGAAAAGCCTTTTGATGTTGCTAATTTTAATACCACTCAAGAACTTGCTTCAATTAATTGGCAAGTTGTCGATAATAATGATTATGATATGGAACAAATGAAGCAATGGGAAAAAATCGGCAAAAGTATTTTAGAAAGCAAAGCCACCGATGGCGGTTTATGGCAGGAATACCAAAATAATGACGGACAACTTTCGGCCGAAACATTAAAGACTCTCGGAGTTAATCAATCTACAATGTCAAAATACGATATACGATCTTTGGAATCATTTATTTTTCTTACTACTCCAAAACAAAACGGCGGTGCTGGCCGAGAATGGCTCAATGTCCCAACTATAACAAAAGGATATAATGTTATATCAGGCAAAGAAGGCCAAACCCAAAAAGATACTACTGCTAAAGAAGCAGACGCAACTAGCATCGAAGCGGACAACGAAGTAATGAAATATATTTCTTCTCATTCCAGTCAATTTGGCCAAGCAATTGATTTTTCAGAAATTGATAATGTAAGAGCAACAATGGTAGTCAAAGACGGCGATGGTAAAATTACGCAAATGAAAAAAGTACCTAAAAAAATCCCAGTTCAAGTTGGTTGGCAGACTGATTATCGACCCGAAAACAGTCAAAATAATCCATTTTTTTCAATTAAACCCAGAGATCTATTGGGTTTAGCAATGTCAAATATGTTTTCCATGAATATTAATACTGCCTTTAACAATTTTGTAGCAATGCTTGCTCAAAATGGTGATGTTTATTGCGAACTTCCAGAAAATAATCCGCAAGTTAGCGCTGATAATTTGCCGCAAATGGTGATAAAAAACTTAGGATTAGTTTGTTATCTTGCCAATGCGCAATTACCGCTTAATTTCGAACCAAGCTATGATTTAGATCAAAGCGGAACAAAGCTTGGTCAAATTACAGTTTCTAATTTATCCGGCGGCTCATTGCCAGCAAGCGGATTAGTTGGTAGTGATTACAACCAATTAGAATTAAATACCGGTAAAGAATGGATTGGCCAACAACTGGGATTGCCAATTAATACTTTATTGGCAACTAATTCTCATACTTTAATTGAAAAAGTAGGAGAACGTACTTTGGAAGAAAAATTTAATATAAATGCTGAGTCGCTCAAAGATCTAAACGGCAATACTAGTTTATTAATCGGTCGCGGATATATTGAAAAACAATTAAATTTGGCACCGGGATGTTTTGGCAAAGCCAATTTTGATGATATAAAATTCTGCATTGGTGCGGAAAAAGCCAATTATATTTTTTCTAAACCGGAGATGATCGATTCAATTCTAAATTTGGCCACGGACGCAAATAAAGGTTCAACCGGAAAGTTAATCGCCAAGTCGCTTTCTCCTGATGACTATGCTCGCGCTGTTGGAGCGAGAAAAATTGATATGTTTAAAAACGCTTTTTTGGAAAAATACTGGGATGCGGGATTGAGCTTAGCCAAAGGAACCTTGAATCTAAATGTTTTTGGAAGCGATAATAATAAAAAGAAAGATTGGATTAAAGCAAACTACAATATCAGTACTGATATGATTGATGATGACGGAGTAACTTCTAATCCTAAACCAAAAATTCAAGCTAATGATTATTTTGAAAAATATTTTAATACTAAATTTGCAAATAATGAAACTTTTCTATATGGATGGTTGGCAAAATATGCTGCGCGAAAAGATGAGAATTTAGTTCAAAAATTATTTAATGGTGATAAATCGGTTTTTTATGAAGCCGGGCTAAGAACATTATCGCAGATTTTTTCCGCCGGCAATCAAGATATGTGGCAATATTATGAAGAATGGTTAAGAAAAAACGTTGAAGACAGCAATGTTACGACACTTGCAGATGTAAAAAATGTAACTTTGGAAGGCCGCCCGGATGTGCCGGTAATTTATCCTGATATTACTAACAACCAATTTGGACTTGCCAGCGGTGATCTTGAGAGAATATTTATTTTAAATCGCGCAGAAGAAGTTTATAGAAGAAATGGCAGAATAACTTTGTTTAATGGATTAACTCAAACCGCCTCAGAACAAAATAGCGAAGCAATTTTTGGCAGTAAACCTAATGATAATTTAGAATATTATACTTCTGATTATTACAAAAACAAATTAAACGAACTGCTTAATGACAAAAATTTTAAAGATTTATTGAAAAATTCCCAAACAAAAAATGAAGCGCAGCAAATTTCCAATTTAGCAAATGAAGCATTAAATTATAAAGAGCTTTCTCCTGACGACGTGAAATATAAACGCAGAATTACAAGATATAATCAAATTTTTGATGAAATACAAAAACTAATGGTAGCTATTGTTAAATACGCAAAATAAAGCAGATATTACTTTCGTAAGGAATATTGTCAATGAATTAATCAACGGAGCAGCGATTAACAACCCGCAATTATTGGAAAAAGATCAAATTCAAGAAAATTATAGTGATTACTATGTTGTTTACGGAACTTTAAAAGATATTGTTGGAGTATTGCACAACGAAGAAACAATCAAGCAGTACACAAGCGATATCGGTTTGAAATTATTGGCAAATCAGTCTTTGGATCATCCGGATGAAGATATTTTGAAGACTGCTAATGAACAAGTAATTCTAAATTATCAAAATGCCGATTCTAAATTAGAAACAACTGTTGGCACGGAATTTACAGACGAAGAAGCGAAAATTCTCAATAGCGCTTTTAATTTATCAGGCGAACTGGCAATTACCAAAGAAGACGTAATAAATTTTCTTAACGGTGCTTATTTATATCTAACTGCAAAAATTGGCACGCAAGTTGCCAATGGGGCTTTTGGCGTAAGCGGTTTTTATAATTATCTAAATGGCAGTATGCTTCCGCAAGATCTTAAAAATCAATCACCATATTCACATGGAGGTGATATAAATGGCCCAAACGTCAACACGGTTTTTGGACTGTTTGATAATAATGCTAACATTTATGGTTTGGGAATGGATATCACCAATAATTCCACAGGCATTAATGTCGGCGGATTTTATCGGGACAACAATTTTAATGCGCAATCCAGTTTTGGTTCTACATTTGGATCCATGGGCGCAATTACCGGTTTTAATTCTAGTCAGCAAGAAGCTTTAACCAAAGAGTTTACTAAATATCTGACGGTGGGTAATCTAAATGGTTTTACTACTCGTTATCAGGCAATTGAAACTACGAAATATTATCATCAAAAATATCCGAATCAAAACATTACTTATCAAGATTTTATGCCGGCCGATCAAACGCAATTACTTTTGGCGCAATTAAATTCTTCTGGTTTTGATGCAAATAACTTAAAAATTCCGGGCTATTTTGCAAACATAGTTTATAATGCTCAAAGAGAAATTATTTTTAAACCTATAGAACTAAGTATTCAACAGGCATTTAAAGACAATTATTCTGATTTGGATCCTGCTGTATTTTCAAATTTGCTTATAAATTTAATGGATTCCAATCTGACCAAAAATCAGATGATTGGTGTTTTTCAGCAATTTTTAAACCAGGCGGGATTTCTAAATAAATTACCTCCGGAAGTTCAAGGGCTTGTTAATGAATTTTTGAGTTCTAACGGCAATGTCAATTATCAAAATGTAGCCAATCTGTTGACAGGCTTGATTGCCAATCAGGGAGGAATTGATAGCAATACCAGAAATTTATTGCAAAATATTTTAAATTTCACCTTTTCCGGCGGCAATGATATCGGACAACTTGTTAATATTTTAGGTCAATTAGGAATCGACAGCCAGACGCAAAATATACTAAACCAATTGGCAGGAATTATAAATACCAATGGCGAAATTAATTTTAGTCAACTTGGTAGTTTTATAAATAGTTTGGGAGTCCAAAATGCTGATCTAGCCAACCTGATGAACAGTCTAGGTGGATTTTTTCAAAACGGTCAATTTAACCTAGGTCAACTTCCCAGTATTTTGCAGTCTTTGCATGTAGATTTACCACAAAACACGTTAAATTTATTAAATCAATTGGGAGGTATTTTAAACTCAGGTGGAAATATTACCAATATTTCTCAGGTGATCGGGATTCTAGAATCAATTGATCCCAATATTTTTGCCAACAATCCGCAACTTGCAAACACTCTAAATACCTTGGGTAGCATGATAAACGGCGGTCAATTCAACCTAAGCCAACTTCCATCTCTTTTAACTGGCCTAGGCGTTGATCTTGATCCAAAAATTACCAACACTCTAAATACCTTG
>Ga0265297_10002245_pt1 | contig 40435 bp, 63 predicted proteins | sample Munlanlwell13791_FD_192502 | JGI IMG/M metagenome (GOLD analysis project Ga0265297, IMG submission 192502) | Leachate microbial communities from a municipal landfill in Southern Ontario, Canada - Leachate well 137-91 | ecosystem: Engineered > Solid waste > Landfill > Unclassified | place...
CATCCGTTAATGTCTGTTAATGTATTTGCTACTCCCGCCATATTTCTTGTCGGGTTTATCATTGTGCACCAAGCCCTTGTGTCACACCAAATTAAATAATTACAATAAAACCAGCTAAATGTGCTCTTCAAATCTCCCAGATCACTACTTACTCCCCCCATATCACTTAAACTAGTTGACTTACCGCCAACATCACTTAATGTCTGGCTACTTCCTTCTAAATCAGTTAGATTGGCCATTATCTGTCCGTTGTAACAGCTACTATGTAACAACTACCAAAATTAGATGCTACTCCACTCTCTTTTGCTGAAACCTTTAAATACCTTGCACATACGTCATTAAACTCTACTGTGAAATAGTCATAAGCCTCTGCTGCCGCCACTGCTGCAAAAGTGTCCTCTCTTATAGAGATTGTACCTGCGCCCGATGAAAGAACAGTATCTGTAATCCTAAAATACGTTGTACCATCACTTGAATATTCGTACTTCAAAAGAATAGAATTACCCGCTTCAGACGCTCCCATTGCATAGGCAACAACCAAAGTTATCTTGGTCATATCACCTATATGTAAAATTCCTGAAACATCTGCATGATAATCCGCCTGCAGTGTTAGTGGAACTGTTGCTGTACCTAGTAAATTACTCATTTTCCTCCTGTAATAGCTACGATATAACAAGTGCCTTTATTTGCACCTACACCTGTTTCTTTCGCCCATACCTTTAACGACTTTGCACAAACATTAGTCAGCGGTACTGTAAACAAGTATTGGGTTCCTGCTGCCGCCCCCGTGAAAGAGTCCTCCCTATATGAAACTGTACCAGCACCTGATACAAACGGAATATCAGTCATTTGTGCATAAGTTGTTCCATCACTTGAAAGCTCGTATTTAAGTGAAATTACGTTGTTGGTCTCTGCAGCACCTGTTGTATAAGAAACCAGCAAGAGTACATTCTCTGCACCCCCTATGTGTAATACCCCACTTCTAGCAGCCCCATAGGCTGATTCTAGCGTTACAGGAGATGCTGCACTCCCAATAAGCCCTATATCGAAGTTTTGTACATTATAATCAGCCATTTTCTAATATTAAAAGTTACTCTAATCTTGCCTTTATCTGTTCCTTTAAAGCTGCAGGACTTTGATTAGCTTTAATCTCTAGCTCTTTTGCTTTAGCCTGTAGTTCCTTGTAGCTGGCCTCATCAAGATTAAGCTCCTTAGTCTCTTTAGGCTCTTCCTTCTCCATCTGGTCCACTAGACCTTTTTTGGGCTCTTCTATCTCTTCAGTTTCGTCCTGCTTGATCTTCCAGTCCTCTTTTGGATAGAGCTTTAGGAAAGGAAAGGTGGACTTAAACTTTCTAGCAGTCTCTTCAGATACTTCTATAGTACCCCCCACTAACAAGTTGTAAGTGTTGCCCTGTAAATCTACCTGCCCCTTGATGTCTGTTGCACCTTCTATTTCTGGATAATATACAATCATTGTTTTTATTTAATAACTATTGTTTTTCGACAAATTTCTCATATAAGCTCTTATGCTTTGCTTCTAGCATTTCTTTTTTATCTAGCTCTTTGAGACTGTCAACAATTAGTTTTTCTGCGAACTCTCCGAACTCCATCTCGACCTCTACTTCCTTCTCTTTATTCCACAGTACTCTGTCTGTCTCAATCTTCATTTCAAAGGCCGTTAGCTCTTCATCAGTGAATGCTAACTTGCGTCTTAGATCGTCAACAACTCTCAGCGTGGCAAAGTTGCCCTTCTCAGGTAAAACACTCAAGAGATTTATTCTCTCTACAATTTGTAACTTGGCTTTCATAAAAACCCGTTAAAAAATAAATTTTTAAGTTTGGGGGAGAATTTACGGGCTCCTCCCCCCAAGTTGTTCTTACATACACCCGTATTGGTTAAGAACCTTAAGCTAACGTACCTACTGCAAAGTACCTAGTACCAACACCCTCAATGTCTACCATTACGTAGTGAGTGGCTGTTAGGTTCAAGGCTGCTACTGCCTGTACTGCATTTCCTGCACCAACCGTTGTCTCAAATCCAATAAATGGCTTATCGATATCCAATTGTACAAGTTGCAGAATATTTGCTCCACCTGCTGTATGAGTCTGCTCAAACCTGGCAACTGCAGAGTCTGCGTTGTTGGTTGTTGGAACTGCTACAACCTCAAGAGTTGCTTTATCTGCTGCTAGTGCTGCTCCAGAAGTAAGATATACTGCTGAGCCAGCGACCGGGTCTGCATCAACATACAGACCAACCACTTTCTTTCCACCTGCATCAATCTTGACACCAACGTTTTCATTGGAGTCTGTAATGCCAGTAAAGTTGAATTCTGCATAGATTGCACCACTTGCAGGTGTTCCTGCAGTCTCTACTCTGAATGTATTACCACCAGTTGCGATAGCTCCATCAGACATCACTGTAAGTACAGCGTTGTTATCAGTTAGAACCCCACCTCCGTTGATAGTAACTACATCACTTGCTGTTGGATCAGCGTCTATATACATAGCTGTTAATGCCTTGCCAGCGCCCACAAACTCAATACCAATTGCACCGGCATTTGGTGTTCCAGTTGGGGCTAGTCTTAACATGTTGCTGCCTGATGCCATTGCACCACCAGCATCAAGGAAGATCATTGCCGTATTATCAGCCTGTACTCCAGAGGCGTTATCGATATGTAGTGCCTGTCCACTTGTCCAGATACCATCTATCTTTAAGCCTGTAGAAGTAGCTACTAATTGTGTAATCGATGTTGCTCCATCTGCTGCTACGGCGAACACGCTTACATTGTCGTCATTAGCATTTATGTATTTACCATCACCAGTCATAGTACCTCCACCATTATCCAGATACAGCATATCGCCTGTGGTTAGCGCATCCATAGTGATTGCTAAGCCTTTGGCTGTAGTTGTTGCACCTACCATAGTAATCTCCATACCCCTAGCGGCACCCGTAGTTGGGCTAGCTATGGTTACAGAAATACCCACTGGAGTACTGGTAGCATCCCCTGCAGAGATAACCTCTAAGACCTCACCATCATGTGCTGCTGTATTGGCATTAAGCCTCATTAAAGCACCCGTGGTAATACTTGTGGAGGATACATCGAATAGGGAATTAGCAGTTGTAAGAGTATTATTCACTACAACTACCCCCGCTGCGTTAGCATTAGAAGTAAATGCTACTTCACCACCACTCACCGTTAGATCACCATCAGTTACTACAAGATCACCTGTGGCTAATTGATAGCCAGTAGTGCCCTCAGCAGTACCCTTTTGGTAGATCGAACCATCATCCCTTATTGCAAATATCTCTGTAGAATCGTCTACTACCGAGATAGCAGCTCCCGTAGCCTCCATTGTTCCGGAGATTACTTTAACCTTTAGAACATCACCAGTAGTTACTGTTGTTCCATCAATATACATACCAGTACCTGTAGTGGTTGCTGGTGTAAATAATAGACCAGTTCCTGTGGTTGGCTCAGATACTAGAGTAAACTCTGTGTCTGCAGCATCACCCGTGGTGTCTACATTGAATATTGTTGTACCTGTCCCGTTCTTTCTGATCTTAAATGCATTTGCATTAGTCACATCAATCACTGCAGTAGAATCCATCGTTAATGCACCAGATACCGCTAGCGTGCTTGAAATTGTAGCAGTACCAGTAATTACCAAATTCCCTGCGGAAGTAGTAATATTCCCTGAACTGACCACAAGATGTCCTGCCGTTAGCGTTAGTACATCAGTTGCAGCATTACCAGCTATTACGGTAGCTCCGTACTTTCCTACTGTGAAGTCATTAGCTGCTCCATCAAAGAGGGTTAGATAAAACCCAGAGGTTAGAGTGGCTTCCGTTGCACTAATCAATAGTCCATTACCTTCCGTTAGTCCGGCTACACTTATTTCAGCACCATTTCCTGTAGTTACACTATCTGCAGTGACTACTAGCGCAGCACTAGTTAGACTTGAGGTTAATGTTACTGCGGCGGCGTCTACTGTTACAGTAGAACCTCCGTTATATGCAGCATCCATTGAACCTGCAGCTGTACCATCTAAACTACCCCACCCTGCTCCGGAGTATTGCTGTAACTTTCCTAGAGTACTATCGTACACCAGCATTCCACCCTCTCCTGTTAAGGCGAGTTTTTGTGCTGTTGTTAGTGAAGGCAACTTGAAGAAAGCATCTGTAGTGGCTGTATCTTTGTACCAGCCGACTTCCAGTGATCCTACTACCTGAGCATCATTGTTGGTTATTTTGGAGAACCTTCTCTTTGAAACCGTTTGTAATTTTGCCATTTAAATATTTTAAAAACTTTAAATACTATTGCCAGCAGTTTTTAAGCTAGTGGCGGGCTAAACCCGTATAAACAACCCGCCACCTGCAATAGCTAAGTTTAAGCAGTGTATGTACCAGTACCAGTACCGACAGATACACAAACCCCTCTTCCTGATACAAATCCAGTCTCTGCAATGTACTCGACACGTACATAGGCTGTCTTTGTGGAATCATCCATATAGTCATCAATTAACACTGGTTGACTCTCAAGAACTAGTAAGTTCTCGTCTTCCATAGCGTCTCTTGCGATTAGGAAGTGAGCTGTTGAGCTTACTTCTGACAACCATGGGACCCAGCGAACTGTAATAGGTCTACCATTGAATCCACCCTTGTATACGTTCATATCATTATCTGATACTCCACTTCTCAAATCAGATCCTACGATCCTTGAGGCTTCTGCAAATTCCTCTAGAGGAACTACCCAGATATATCCGCCTTGACCAAAGTGTCTTCTGTTTCCCCTGTCATCTAGCTGATTGTTTAAGTTTTCAATCATAGCCTTCAAAGCATCCTCGCCTACTGCAGCATTGTCTGCTAAAACGTTGCTCCAAGTACTAGAGTTTGTAGGAGAACATGGATGAAGCGTAGAAGCAAATCTCTTGCCATCAGGACCTAGTGCGGAAACTGTGGTTCCCTTAATGCCCGTTAGGTAAGTATTTGTGTCTGCTGTTGCATAGGATAGGATAGAGAATGCAGCCTTCTGTTGTAGAAGGTAAGCAGCTGTACCTAGTCCCCTAGTTGCTCTTTTGGTTAACCTTACATCGTAACCTTGGAACTTCTCTGCAACACGACCTATTGCTACCTCTTTACCATATCTGAACTGAACTAATCTTTTGTCGTATCCTTCTTTAATATCGGATTGGTTAGCACGTCCGCCTACTGCCCATGCGCTTAGACCTGCTACAGTACCAATTTCTACTATTCTGTCTTCCCAGTTTTCGGTAGGCATTACGGAGAATATTCCTTTACGGAAGTCTTCACCCTTTTTGTATGCCGTATCGATGAGCTTTTTATAGCCATTTGCCCACGACTTGTATGTCTTTGGCAAATCATTTACGTTTTGTGGCATCTTTTTTTAACTAATATCTAAATAATATTTTATGAGTTGGTGTACTCATCAGTACCTCTTGCACCTACTCTCACGATTATTTCGGTTGTTGCAGCTTCTAGTCGTGGATCTGTGATCTCAAACTGAGTGGATGTTCTAGTAGCACTCGCTGTATTCTCACCCAGCTTGGCTGAGTCGGACACATCAATTGCTATAAAATAGCCAGCTATGTTACTACCAGTAGTAGTGCCTTTTGCGGCATCTAGAGTAGCTCTTATCTCATCTCCCTCGTGAAGTGGTACAAACTCAACCATTACTCCATCACCACCTGAATCAGCATTAGTTGCTGAGGCTGTGTATTGATTAGTTGAAGATGCCCAAGTACCAGTATATGAAGTGTCAACACTTGCGGACCTTAGAGAAACTCCGTCAGCCCCTACAATGTCTACTGCATATCCTTCAATCTTCTCGCTTGTTGCATCAACATTGGCCATTCCCGTGCTCTCGTTCACCACGAAGTCACCTAGCTTGATTACCTCAGAGTTTTTGATCACTCTGCGCTCACGCCCTCTCGATGGTGCGTTCCATAATTCGGTGTTCATTATTTGTTGTATAAATATGTAAAAACCACCTCCTTTAAGGTGTCACAACAAAATAATCGGATATCTTAGCCCTTTTTCTTCTGATCCAGCATGTCCTCGTCCGTTAGTCCTAGTTTCCTAGCTACCGCACGATCTTCATCGTCCAGATGGACGGCTCCTGGTTTTGCTGAACCCGATGACATTCCTGAAGTGTTACCGGCTCCCTTAGAATAGGCATCCTGCATTCCTTCATACCTTGCTTCATTACGAATCTGCTCTGCATATTTATCAGGATCAAGTGCAACAAGAGCCTGATCTACCGCTGCTTGTCTCGTTAAGCGTTTGCCTGTTTTGGCTGCTAATGCTTGTTTCTTCGTGGCTAGGTCCATTACAAATTGTAAATTACTTTGCCTTATATCCGCATCATCTGCATCCTCTGCAAGCGTGGTATCGAACTCCGGATATCTATTGATAATAGATTTAACTTCTGTTACGAAGTCTACCGCACCCAGTATCTGTTGTGGGTTGTATCCACTACTTTGCTGTGGTTGCGGAGCTGTCTGACCCCCATAAACTTGATCATAAGAACCGTAGTCCTTATACCCTGAAGCTACACTCTCTTTTCGCCAGTTTTCGTATTCTGAAGGATTACCCCTAAAAACACGGTCTAATCTAGCTAAAGTTGCAGCATCATGTGTTTTTGGCTGTCTCTTTAACTCCGCTAGCTCCTTCTCAACCTTACTCATCTTCTTGTTGAGTCGAAACTGCTTCTCGTCCGTATCGTGCTTTTCAGGGGATACAGTTGTATCAACTTCTTCTCCGGCGTGCTCATCGTTGCCTTGAGGGGCCGTTTTGTCTACTTCTGCCTGCGTGTCCGTTTGGAGGGCATCATCAGTAGGCTTTTGGTCTTCGTTCATTTTTTATTACCCGTAAAGTAAAAATAGAAAAATCCCGATGCTAAACATACTCAGTATGTCCAACATCGGGATTGCCTAGTTGCATTATTATATACTCTTTATTTTGTCTCTGCAATTACCAAAGTTATTACTGGTTGCATATACGATGATAATCTAAGTCCATACTTCTTTATAAGTTTCTCGTTAAATGCTTCAAGCTCTTTCATCGCTGCCTCGAAGTTCTTTCTCTTCTCCAACTCATCCTTGATTATACCATCCGTTACTTTATCGGTTTTATTCATCTTTTCCCCGTAATAATTAAACTTTCTTTTTTCTTAAATTGTTTAGTTCGTGTGCCTTATCAAACAACACCGCTAAGTGTATGTCTTCATTAGTTCTACTTTGAGTATCTTTTAACTGGTCCAAAACTAGAACAGTATCAATAAGTGTTAGCCTTGATAAATACTCCAACTGGTCCAGTCTTCTAACTTCTAAATACTTTCTAACCGCACTCTCTGCTAGTGATCCCTTTAAACTTGCTAACGCCTCTATTTCCTCTGAGTTTAATTTCTCAAGAGCACCATAATCTACCGGTCTTTTGTTTGGCTTGTTCGTATTCATAAATTACCCGTAATAATTACATTATACCCTGCGGAACACCTCCCGGTATACCCTGTGGCATTCCTTGTGGCATTTGAGGAGCTACCCCCTGTGGACCTTGTGGTGGCATTCCTCCCATTTGTGGCCCGGGAATCGCGCCAGGAGCCATCTGAGGGGCTTGTGGCATCATTCCTTGCACCATTCCACCTGCTTGCTGTTGCCTCGCTTCTAGAGCCTCTGCAGCTGCATACTTAGGTATTCTGTCCACCTTAATGTGCTCCATTAGGTCACTGATTATCCTGTCTATCTTCTGAGTTATTATGTTTATCTTCTCCAGCTCGTCCGCGGTCTTTCTCATCTTCTCAGGTGTCATGTTCTCAGGTGCTACTTGTAACTTGGCCATCTTGTCCTCATCCTCTTTCCTTGCCTGGTAAAGATCCTCTATCAAAACCGTATGTTCCTGGATATGCCTTATGCTCTCTCCCGGATGCCCTGATACCACTCTCCCCTCTGATATCATCTCGTTCTGCTGTCTTGCTATATCAATATCTTGCTCACTTGAGCTGTTCTGAAGCATGTCTGTAACATTTGGCGGTGCTCCATGTGTCTCACATACCCACCTTACAAGTTCGTTCATTCCGGGTGCTTCTAAGATCTCAGGCTTACTATATATCGGCACTAAAGCTCCTAGTAAGTCTTTAGAGTTCTGCGCTTGCATTGCTTTACTTGGTGCTAATACTTGATCCAAATTTAACTTAATATCCACATCTCCCATTAGCTCAAGGTACTCCCCCTTCATCTCGAAAAACCCTTTAGATCCGTCTACATTCTCTATTGCTAATCCGTCCTTGCCTTCCTTGATCTCTATGTTCTCCTTAGTCTTAATGATCTTGTACTTTATTGACTTCTTGCCTTTGTCATCTAATTCCTCTGTGTAGCTCTTAGGATAGAATTGCTGCATTAGCCTAAGATCCATCCATACCGCCTCTTCTCTAGCGTCTCCCCAATTATCTAAATGCTTGGCTATGATCTTTTGCGTAGCTTCCATACTCATCATGTTGGTTCTTACCGCTGATGATGGATTAGGTGAAGCACTAGCTAAACTGTCTATCCCTGCCGCTAAAGTCGTATTTAGTCTTAGCTCGCTCTTCATGTTGAAATAATCAAACCTTGCCTGTGACTGCGGCATCCATCTCAAATCGTTTTCAGTTACCGGACCACTAAATCCTATCTGCTGTCCCGGCTCGTATCTCTCCCATGCCTCTAGGTCCTCTGCTAACTTCTTGTTGTAGATCATCGGAGGAGCTATGTTTATTCCTAACTGTCTCATCATCAAACCTGTTAGGGTCTCATCACTAGACTGCAAAGCCTCTAACGCTGCTGGTAATCCGATTCCAAATAGATGCCCCTCCCAATTGATTAGCTTGTGCATTACAAATGGTAACTGCTTGAAATTGTAGGGGATTGGTCCATCCCTAACTACTACATCATTAGCTAAAACTATATACTTGTCAGTTCTCTTGTTGTAATACCTTAGAAGTACAACCTGTGTCTCTTGGTCTTTACTTGGTGTAGGATCAAAGAAAGGTTCGTTTTTATCACTGTCATATCCCCTAGAAGCATTTGCAGCTGATACTATCTTTTCTACATTATCCTTGATCACATACGGATCCTTACTGTCTCTAAACTCTGCTAGTGCTCCCTCTACTGATGGACTGTTTAACCAGATACAGTCGCTCATCTCATCCATAAGTCCTCTCATGTACTTAGCATCAGGATCAGGATAGAAATCATAGTTTGAAACCCAAATATGCCCTATATCGTTGTGATCTGTTTTCGTTTGCTTCTCTGTTACCGGCTTCCCACTGTCTAATATCTCCTTGTTCTTTTTCTTCTTTTTCTCATCACCTTCCATTACCTTTTCAACCTGAATCTCTAGCTCTCTACTTTGATCAAACCATCCCACATATCTTATCGACCAACCAAACTTTAAACTACTGTGGAAGGTCTCCTTGTCTGTTCTTCTAATCTGCGTACTCTTTTTGTTGTATAAATGATTTTCTGCATACTGAAGTAACTTAGCCTTTGCTGTATCCTCCCTGTACTCTGCAGGCTCTATCATTGCAGTTATTTCAGCCTTCTGGAAGTCTGCCATAATGGCCTCTATTGGAGAAAATACTATAGGGCTTCTAAAGTCCATATCGCCATCATCATACAACCTTATCATTGACCACTGCTCCTCACACCTATCCAAATAATCAAACCAGCTCCCTTGTCCCCCTACCATTTCTGTTTCCTCCCCCTCTGTCCCTGCCTCCCAAATAAACGGACATGTACCCTCCATAAAATCCCGCATCACGTCAAACCGCCTCCATACCATCTCCGCTGTTCTTATCTCTTCCTTGTTAGCCCACTTATCCTTAGACCCCTTGGTCCGCATGTCTACCTTGTCTGCATAGCTTTGTGTGATTCCCTCTGGTGATGTGTTCATAAAAAAAGACGCCTAGTATAATACCAAGCGTCAGGATTGCTGAGCTAAAATCTGTAAGTTTTTTATATTATACGCTACTTTTTAACAAACCTCCACCATTCTCCGCGCTCTCTTCATCACTTAGTGACCTAAACGGTGCAAACCTGTTCCATCTGTCAATATCGAACTTAACCCTACCCTCACTCCTCTGGATTGTGAACTTTCCTTCATCATTACTTCTCAACCATTCCAATATACTGTTCATGATCCTGAACTCGTCCGCCGTCATTTCTACACTCAATGGCCTTCCTTCTATCGTGATCTTAATTAGTGGGTTCATAATTTTCTGTAATATTTACTTATAGGACTACTATCTGTTTTTTGTCCACCGCCTGCACGACTGTCATTTAATCCTTTACTGCTATAGAACACACTTTTATGTTTTTGTTCACCTATAGGCTATCAATATCTCCGCTTCATCGCTAACATCGACTTTCTAGGATGTTCTGACTTGTACTCAACCCTGGCTTCCTGATACCTAACCGCAAGTCCACGTAAGCTATCCGCGGAATGGCTATGCTCATCATGCTTTGGCCCTGTATATACTCCCATTGCTTCACTCCATTTCTTAGAGTACTTCTCTATATGCTCTAGTAGCTTCTCTGTAGTGCTCTTTCTAAACCACATCTTAGGCAATAACTTCCTTACCTCGTTTATTCCAACATCTATATCAAGCTTAGGTACTATCTCTACATTTCCTGCTCCCCATGCGTCCTGCATCTGCTGTAGGATGTTTTTCTCACTACTTAACAAGTTATTGGCTGCATCATGCGGTAGATAGAACTTGCCCCATAAATACCCCTTTCTTATCAGTTGCTCATTGTAAAATGGTAAGGCTTCTCCCATTCCCTCTAGGAAGTCCACTACTCTTATTTCCTTTCCTACTGTCTGCGTAAAGATAATGCTTGTATAGTCCTCTCTCCCAAGGTCCCAGTCAGTATCTATCACTACTCCGGGCTCTATAGGGAACTCACAAACTTGGTTATTACCCCTCAATTCAATTACTATACGCTTGTAATACTTATCACCATCTGCACTTTCCCATGCTTCCTGTGCTGTACTAGGAAATTCTCTTCTCATGTCCTCCCCTTGGTCTTCCTTTTTCTTCACATACCAGAACTTTTGATCATCATCCAACTTAACCCCTTTATCCTCTAGCTCTTTAAAGTATTCGTTGCTGGCTGTACTGAATCCAAACCCTGCGGGCTTCTCTAGCTTGTACTCCTCTTGCTTCCACCATGGAAAGAAAAAAAACTTGTAGTCCAATTCTGTTAGCTTGCTCCCTTGTTTTTCTAAAGTCTCTGCCCTTGTGCACTTCTCATAAAAATCCCCATACCCATCTTCTGCGGTACTCTCAATAAACACAAACTGTCCAAGGGCTACAGAGTTCAAAGCTCCTGCCTTTATCTCATCCGCTTTAATGGGGTCTTTCTTACAAATTTTAGCGTACTCTGAAATATGTAGTATCTGTACCGTGTCACCTCTAAAGGTCGTATCAGCGTATATTGTAGATCCATTACTTAACACTATCTCCTGCTCATTATCCTTTACGATAGGCCTTGCTTGCTTTAACTGCTCCGATAGACTAGGCATATGCTCTGCTAAGTGCTCATATGCAAACTTGATCTTCTTTAACTTCTTCTTAGCGTCTGGTAGCGTAGCATCTATTATTCCAGCAGTAATATTGTCATTGAAGAAACACATATCAAAGATAAACAGCTCAATGAACGTACTCATTCCCAGCTGTCTAGCCTTTAGAATAATGTTAAGAAACCATAGGTTCTTTAGTAGAAAGCCCTGAAAGACGTTAGGCACAAACTGGACTTTGTTTCCCTGCTTGTCTAGGACATAATAGAGATTATTTAACCTCCACTCCCGGCTCCCTAACTTCTCCTTCAGCTCTTGGTATGCTTTTTGATTGTCCATTTACCTCCGAAAGTAAGGATAATATTTCCAACTTCTCCCCTCCTGAAGTTACATCCATTGACTGCGCAGCCCTCCCATATGTTCTGTCCAACATGTCTTGAATTGCTCTTAGGTCTGGCTTCTCTGCAGTAATGAAATAATATGTCTCACTATCATAACCACCCTCCAAATATGCCCTGATCTCCTTCTCATCTGTCACAAGCTCTGGCTTCTGTCTCTTTCCTTTCTCATCCTTATCTATCCTGTAAAGATAACTACACCCCTTAGCTAACGCAAGCTGTTTATCCATCAGGCTATCAGTGAGCTTGGCTACTCTCTCCTTGTATTGAGCTAATGCAGCATCCCTTTCAATTGTATTAGCATTCTTGCTGCCCTTAGGCCTTCCTGCTCCTGGCTGTTTTCCTCCCCATTTTCCTGCCATAAGTTTTTCTATCAAGAAATCTTTTAATTATAGGTTACTTTCTTAATTTATCAAACCCCGCTTTTTTGGACATCGCCCATTTACCAGCAAGGCCTGTGTGTGTCAGTTATAGGTTAAATCTCCCCTTTTTCCTTACTCAAGCCCTGTGTGTTGGGTATATTCTATCATAAACTATCTAGGTAGTTGTAAGACAACAGACACACCAGATACACCAGATACACTGAGAACTCCTTCTGCTTCTTCCGTCTTATCCGTATCCCCTAAGATCTTCTTGCACCCATTCCACAGAGAATCACATATATCCTCTACACTATTAAACATGATATCTACACCGCTTTTATCCAGAAGCTCTATCATCTGACCTATTGAGAGGAGAGGCAAATCACCATCATCCTTACTTACATCCATCCCACCATCTAGACTGCTCTTATCACAAACAAGATATTCCTTGCCATCACTACTGAAAAAGTCTCCCTCCCTTGGTATCCACCATGCTCTCAATAGCTCCTTTGCCCCACTACTTAGCTCGTTAAGTTGTTCTATCGTTATATGCTGCTTCATATGTTACCCGTGTATATCCCCGTCTGTAATTCTACAATCTCCACTAAAGATATTAAACTCCTTGTATATTGATATTGACTTAATATTATTTTTCCTACTTGTAGAATCTCTTGCCTCTCTTAGGTATTGTAAACCTTATTTTTCTTTTCTTTTCTCTCTTTACCTCTTCTATTACATAACGTATCGCCTCTTCCTCTTTTTCAAAAGGTCCGACTTGATCGTAAAACCACTTACCTTTACTTTGGTATACCATTTTATTGCGATATTACCTATTCTATCACATATTTTAAACGATTGCATCACCTATTTATCCTTTGTTGCATTGGACTCTCAGCATTGGTTTTTTCTTTTGTAAAACACTTGACATATTAGATATCATGTTATATAGTTGGATAGTTACTTATTAATCTATTATTCATATGAAGGATTACGCAAGGAAGCGAATCAACCCACTAGATAGACTGGATAGATACCAGCCGGTCTTGAATGTAGCATGGGGCGTGGGCATGCTAGTTATGGTAGTTGCTGTAAGTTTTATTTACTTATTATTTTCCTGAAATGACAGAATCAGCTCAATGCGCTAAAGCAATAAGAAAGGAACTTAAAGAAAAGTTTCCTGCTGTTAAATTCAGCGTAACTAGTGACAACTTTGCAGGTGGAGATGCGGTTAGCATACATTACGTAGACACATTGGACATTGAAAAAGTGGAGACAATAACAGACAAATACCAAGTAGGAACCTTTGACGGTATGACTGACTATTATGATATTGATAACGCAAGGGATGACATACCGCAAGTTAAGTATGTGATGGTGTCCAGCACCTTACCTGCTACAGATGAAGTACTACGCGCTTTCAAGGAAGCTTGTAAACAATACGGAGCATCACCAAATGATTTTAATGTATTCATAGGAGAATCAAGCTACATAGGGGATGAAAGTACCTTCTCTTTCAGAGCAAGAGGTAACGATGCTTTAGATTGCGGCATACATAGAAGATTGGAAGAAATACTAAGACGTTCAACTGGTGACATTAGTGATATGTCATATAGAGAATACAGTGAGGGAATACAACATAAAATAGATTATTAAATTAAAACAATGAAAACAAGAATTATTAAACTAGCTACAGGAACAGGCAAGGAACTGGAAGCAAAGGCCTATTACGTGGATACATGGAGACATGAAGATATGAGCATTGATCTATATGCTCACAAAGTGGAGAGCGGTGACTATTGGACTGTTACAGAATATTCCACGGGGCATAATATGGGCATCTTTACAGATACACGCAAGGAGGCCATCTATCAAGTAGGTAAACTACCTGCCAAATATGGATTGGATACAATTATGGAGCAAGTAAAGTTATTAAATAGTAAAGGATTTACTCTTAATTCTTAACATAAAGAAATGAATTTTCTAGCGCTAACCAATGTAGTCATAAGGAATTTTGAAAGTACACCTACACAACTTAACAACACTTTGTGCTTAGATATGCTTGAGTTGTGGGCAGGGAATAAGAAACAGTACAGAGATCAATATGGATCATGGTGCGCTTGCCTAAAACGCATAGGAGAAATACAACTTAGTAATAACTTGTTACCTTTCTAATTATGAAATATATAATTCAATGTAGAGAGAACGGAGACGTTATAGATGAAACAGACACTAGAGAGAAAGCGGAAACACTCGTTATTCAATGGGTAGAGGATGATAAGACCTCTGAGATACTAGAAGGTAATCTAGACATGAATGATGATGACTACTTAGAGAAGCTACATGAGCTAGAGAACTTCTATGAGATAGTAGAAACTGAATAAGTCTAGGGGGGCTATATGCTCCCCTGTTTTTAAATCTAGATAGGCACGTGTGAAGCCTGTTTATATTATTTATTATGCTAAAACGATGTACAACTGCTCAGATCTGACGTGGAAAGATATATTCACCTCTGATACCTTCTCCCCTGAAGATGTCACCATTAGAGACCTAACGAACGCCGGCAAGCTAGGTTATTTCATAACTCCCCACGTATGGGAGAATGGAACTAGTTCCAATAGATGGGAGATGATAGGTGACGTGGACGCTGTAGCCAACTCCTTCACTCAATACGCTCTAATGAGCTGTGAAGGGCTCCTAGAGGCTGTTATGTATGCGGAGAGGCTAACATGGCGCGATTTACAGAAAGTACTAGAGAAGGTTAAAGATCTAGCTATAGATATTCTACAAACTAAGTATGTTAAAGACCATGAAGACCTAGCAGAGCTCATAGAGATTGAGCTTGCAAGATATCCTAGAAGCCTAGATGAGCTGATGTGATAGAATGGGATGCGCTCAGTTTATCCCCTTTACCGCTTCCGGTATACGATAAGTAACTACTGAGCGCGTGTCCATAGCCTCTAGTGTAGCCACCACATGGGGAGATAGGAGGTCAAATAAAAATATCACAGGAGCCAAAAAATCATAGAGAATTGGAACTTTTTTCTAGGAGGCTAAAATTTCTTGGAGAAAAGCTCCAGCCCACAAAGGGAAAGACTTTGCTGGAAATCCGAGTTTCTAAAATTTTCAAAAACTTTGCGAAGAAAAAAAGTCCACTTTTGGGGCTTGACAAGTGATCCAAAAATATATAGATTAGTAGTTATGTATAGCAACCGTGATTGTAAATTTTCTCTAATTTGTAATTCCTAAGCAGGGGGTTCTTCTTCACGGTTGCGCCCTCTGCTTAGGGCTTATACTTATTACTTTCTTAAAATGAAAGCCAAAATCAGTAGTGAGGTCTTAGACAGTTTACGTATAACCAAGATAGAGGGACAGGAAGAAGTAGCAGATTACGCGAACTTTTCTATCATACCATCGATTATTCTCAGGAGTGATAAGATTAGTCCAACAGAAAAGCTAGTATTTTCCTTGCTCTTCACTTTTAACCATAGTGGTAAACCATTCTTCGGAAGTAACGAATTTATAGCCGCGAGCATTGGTAAATCAGTAAAAACAATCCAAAAGACCTTGGCTAGCCTAGAAAAATATGGTCTCTTACAAAGGGAATACTCAAGGGGGGATTCTAACCTAGGTAGAACCAAAATATCTATAGTAGACATGGTATCCATGGGAAACGATGGGTATTTCAGAAATGAGGTAGGTCCCTACCTTAAAAATAGGGTGGCCCCACCTCAGAAACAAGGTGGAACCCCACCTCAAGAACGAGGACATACTAATATACAATATACTAAGAAAGATACTAGTTACGCGAAAACCAAAATTTCTGAGAATAATCACCAATATTTACTGGTACAGAAACTATGGAACCAGAGAAATCCACGGGCTCAGGTGAGGAGTATGAGGAGCCTCCAAAACAATCTAGACTATCAGCTTGAGGAGTATGGTTTGGAAAATATACTATTGGCGATTCGTAAGCGCGGACGTTGCAGTGAGTTCTTTCAGGATATCAACCTAACGGTATTGTTGCGCAAGAAGAACCGCCAAGGAGAGCCCGCGAACTACATCCAAGCGATACTAGACACGCCGATCCTTCCCGAAATGGAGGACGACATGAAGAAGGAGGTTAAACAATTTTTAGCTGAAAACCGTGAGAACGTATGACTACGCCGTAAACTACGTGTTCAAGATGGGCTGGAGCGTGATACCTCTAAGGCCTAGGGAGAAACTTCCTATTCGGGAATGGAAGGAGTTTCAAGAGAGACTTCCGGAACCTGAGGAGTTGAAGGAGTGGTTTGAGAACACAGAGAATAACATCGGGATTGTTACTGGTAAGATCAGTAACCTAGTTGTAGTGGACGCCGACAACGGAGATGATCATCCGTTTGGACTCCATACACCGATGAAGGTTAAGACCTCTAAAGGCTTTCACCTTTACTTCAGTTACACCGGGGAAATCCACAACACAGTTAGGATTGATGGACAAGCAGTAGATATCAGGGCTGATGGAGGACTTTGTGTAGCACCACCGTCCATTCATCCTTCAGGGATATCTTACAAATGGGCATTAGAGAAGCCAAAGCTTTACGACAATGTACCTCCACCCTTCCCTTTGAACTACTTGGAGACTAAGAACAAGCCTAGGGAGAGACTTAGGATTGATCAGATTGTTGGAAAGGGAGAAGGAAGCAGGAATGATTTACTGTATAGGTTTGCATGTTCTCTGGAAGGTAAGCCTGAGGAGTTGGCGTGGGACTCAGTAGTAGCTATGAACAATACTCTGAAGCCACCACTTGAGCAGAAGGAATTAAAAACCTTATTTGAAAGTGCTATGAATAAAGCAGACTTTAAGCAAATAGCAAAGCCACTTAGGATAACAGGATTACTGGATAGGGTAAGGGAGATGAGACGACTAGAGAAGGGTGCACCATCAACTGGTTATCCAGAGCTTGATGAGATCATCAAAGGCTTTATCCCGAGCCATTTGTATACTTTGACCGGAGATACAAATTCGGGAAAGACAAGTCTAGCTTGTAACTTTGCATATAGACTATCAAAGGCAGGAAAGAAAGTTCTCTACCTAGCACTAGAGCCTGACATTTCTATTACTACTATCCTAGCCTCCTTGGATTCGGGTAAAAACTATGATGAGCTTGTTGATGAGGACTACAAGGATACCGGGATAGATATTTTACTGAGTGAATCCTGCAGAACATACGAACAGATGGAGCAGATAATCTTTGGCAATGGTGAGAGATACGACCTGATAATCGTTGATCATGTTGGGTATATTATTCCAGATGAAGTGAATTATCTCCAAGCACAGGGAACCTTAATCAGAAAACTGGCAATGGGAACTAAAAAGTTAAAGTCCGCTATTTTAATAATTGCTCATCCAAGGAAAACTCAGGAAGGAAAGATAATCTCTATCAATGATATTGCAGGTTCGGCTTCTTTTAAGCAGGATTCAACAGAGGTAATGATACTTCACAGAGAGAAGTTTGGTGATGATAAATACTCTAGCGAGATGAAGGATGAGGCCTATTTGCAGGTAGTTAAAGCCAAAGTAACATCTAGGAACCCTAGAGGAAGTATCCAGCTAAGGTTCTATAGGGGTAATGCAAAGATCACAACTTACACCGATGAGAAGAACGACAATAGTTTACTTGTTGAAACCATGATATGAACAGGATTGAACTTGTTAGATTAAATACAATAGTGTGCTGGTACGACAAAAACTCTGGAAAAATAGTCAGAATACCACGCAGGCTAGAGGTAAACCCAACTGAATTAGAGGAGATTAGGCTGTCCCATGAAGAGTTTACGAAAATTGTAGGAGATTATTTCCTAGAAATCTTTAAAATGCCTTGACATAATTTTGGATGAGTTGTATACTATGTTAGTTACTTATCAACTAAACAAGATGTTCACACTAACAATCTATTGGAACAATGTAGTTATGGAGAAACTAATAGGTGGTTACTATGATGTAATGGAAGAAATAGAACTGATCAAAGAAACATCTAAGACAGAATTGCCAATAGAAGCACTTATAGAATATCCAAACGGAGTTAAATATTTACAAGTTCTTAATTCTTAAAACAAAGTTATGTTACTTACAGATAATTACCAAGTACCAACTCAGAGCAAATATATGAAGCTAGAAGACGGAGAAAACAGATTAAGGATTTTAAGTGAAATTATAGTAGGTACTGAGTACTGGGTAGAAGTAGATGGAAATAGAAAGCCGAAAAGGGTGCAGCCAAATGTAAAGATACCTATGGGGGATGTGACAGTAAATCAGTTCGGGAACCCAAGCATTAGTGCATTTTGGAGTATGGTTGTATGGAATTATTCAGCCAAGCAGGTTCAGATATTGAACATTACTCAGAAAGACATAATGAAATCCATGTTAGCTTACAAAAAGGATGCCGACTGGGGAGATCTAACCAAGTATGATTTGGTAATAACTAGAGAAAAGGGTGAGAGAGTTAAGTATACGGTAATAGCAAAACCACACAGAGAACTAGATGCAGACATAAAGAAAACCTATGAGGGTATGGAAATAAACCTAGATAATTTGTATGTCTCAGAGAAATTCCCTTACGGTGGGGATCCATTTGCAGAAAAGATAGAAGTAGAAGAAGTAGAAAATGAATTTGCTGAAATGGACGCAGCAATAGATGCAATTAACTAATGAAAAACTATAACCTGAAGAAAATAAAAGAGATACAAGACAAGATCATGAGTAATCAGGACGTGAAGATAGCTGACTTTGAATACTACCAAGAATGGCAAAAGACCCATTCAAGGAAGAAAAGAGAACTAACAGAGTTAGAAGAGGATGTACATAGGGCGGAAGAAATAGAACACGATCTTAATTTTTCAAGTAAGGACGAACTAGAATGGAAGGATTAGAACAACTAGAGGACGATATTAAACTTGCAAAATCAATGAGCGAGATCAGTGATCTCAACGATTTAGTAGACCTAGAAGCAAGGATGATAGGTTACTTACAAAATTTACAAGACCAAGCTGATAACTATGAGTTCAAGTCAACGCAGATGAGAAGCAAGTCCAAAATACTGAAGGACTATATCAGGACGATTCACAGCAGAAGAACGGAGTTATCGATATCAAACAGTTTACAGAGAAAAGGACTGTAACGGTGGTGAGGGTGGGTGTCTAAAGGTGCGTCTGTTGCCCTAGAACAGGGTTCAAAGGGGTCTAGAACGCACGGAAGTATCGGAGAGGTACATTATATCCTCCGACTTATTTAAAACGATTACAGCGCGAAAAATATGGGTGAAAATGAATACAGGTTACTAGAGTTACTTTGTGTACTTGACCAATACAACATACAAGTAGGAAAACACATTATGGCAAGGGCTTTAGGAATTAGCATAGCTAGTGTATACAACAATCTAAGAAATCTAAGAGAGAAAGAGCTGATCGAGTGGATACCAGAGGAGTTGCAATCTAAGATTAAACCGCATCCACCAATACCATTGGTGAATTACAAGATAGACTTTAAGATCACAGAAAAAATATAATTATTATCAAAGTTCGATGGATCAGATGTATTTGGACTATTTAAGGGTAAGAAATACCGATAGCCCTGACAGATTAAGACTAAAAGCAGACCTTGCCAAGAGAATTAGTGAAGACCCGGAGTTTGCCAAGTGGTACAACGCAAGACTCACAGGATCTGGTAAAGGATTTGGAGATACTTATGGAGATGTTGCTATGGCATTAGTTGATGGTGAGAATATCCCAGGTAGACGTGAGCCTTCACTCGCGGAAAGTGTAATTGCTACAAGAGAGTTACAAGCCGATTACAGAGAAATTAGAGAGATTCTTTTAACTAAGCCAAATGTCAGAAGTATTATCAAAGTAGGCTCTACTACTTGGGGAGAGAACTATGATGTAAGAATAGACCACAATGACCCATCTGATCTTGATCTAGAGGTTCTAGTTGACGATATTGATCCTGATGCCTTTTCAGAGTTTCCAGGCTGCAGAGAGGCTCTGGAGGCGTTTTTGCCATACTTTCTTAGGGGAGAGGCACAGTACTTGAGTTATGGATATGTAAAGGATGGTAGACCGATAAGTATGCACTTCATGCCTACACAAACATTCATGGCTAATTGTAGAAGAGACTACAGGGGAATAACTAGTGATGTTTTAATAACTGAGTTCAGAAACAAACCTAAGAGTAAGCCACCGGTATACTCAGAGCGTTTTGATGGGGCTGGAAATATGTTCCCATTCCACGGACAGCCAATATTGGTAACTGGAGGACAGCTCACACAAGTACCTGTAATGATGGTTAGTCCTGAGGGTAGAATAGTAATGGGTTTAGTATTTGCTAAGTACTTCTCTTACCCGGGGGTGGACGGTGACACTGAATTCTTCAATAGTCATGTAAACAGATTCAAGCATAACCTAGCCCAGAGACTTAACCTAGAGGGTGGCGGAGACTTTGCTGAAATGACTAGCAGGAAGAATAGGATGCCATACTATATCTTAGATCAGCTAAGAGCTGAACAAGCACAGATAAACAGTGAACTTTACTTAAATGAATTTGAAGGATGAAACAACTAGTACACAATCCTAATAGAAACAAATATAACTTAGCAAGGCCAGATAAGGATAACTGTCCATTCTGTAGTGAAGATGGACACTATCTTATTTCAAAGTGGAAGTATTGGTATATCATTGCCAATAAGTTTCCATTTGTTGATCACGCTATATTGGTAATTCCATATAGACACGTGGAGTTTGTACCAGATTTGTATAAGAGAGAATGGGCTGAGTTGCAAGATATATTTGATAACTTAGGCAATGGCTGGTCTAAGTACTACAAAAACAAGGAAAGAAGTGATGAGATCAGAGTCTTGGATGGAGACGAGCCATCGTATAACTTTTATGTGAATAACGGGGTGTTTAGCGGACAGACAATTAGGCACTTACACTGGCACTTTATTCCTAGAGTATGGAGACAGGATACAGCAATGGAATTAACGGAGGAATTTCACAAAGTAAAATCCACACCAGAAGAAACGCAAAGACTCTTTATAGAAATACTAAATAGCAATAAGTAAACTGATGGAGAACATACATCTAGCAACAGAAGAGGTAACTGACTTCTATATTACAGCAATAAGGGGAGGGTTTCCTTTTGAGAGCATAGATGATTTAAATTCAAGGACAAGAAATGTAGTAATACAAGTCTTACAGCTGAACTTATCTGAGGATCTATTGCAGGAAACACTGAAGCTGATTGCCCATGCTAATGACAGGTACAGAAGAAATCATAAGTCTTTAAATTCAGAAACATGAGAAAACCTAGCTATACAAATCTATTACTTTTTCTATGGGTATCGGGTGGAATATTTGAAGACTCAGAAATTGTAAGTGACGTAGCATTTCGTGTATCACGACTATCTGGACTTCGTTTTACGTTAGCATGTTATTTCTGGCGGAGGGCACAAAAGACACTGGAAATCCAGAATTCTGGGTTAGCCGTAGGTGATGATAATATCATCTTTTATTTTAACTTTAGCGATTAAATAAATGAGAACACCTAAATACGGAGGTAACGGAATATACACAGTAGCAGACCTAAGGTTAGAATATGACTACATCCCGCAGGAGACTATAAGTCATTATGTAAAGAGTGTTGGAGCCACGAAGGTAGGTTCGGTATACGAGATGGATAGACTACAGTTCGTACAAGCGTCTAAGAAGTGCGACAGTTGGAAGCCAAGGGCTAAAAAAATGGTATACACAAGCAATATAGTAATACCTAAGAGAAGGAACATTACACCTACATTATGGAAGATATTTGTAACATTATTAGTTATAGTAATTATTTTGTTAGTGATCGTACTATGAGAGCTGATCCCTGCTTCTGGTACGTGGAATAGGTCTGAATACCTAGGAGATACTGGAGGCAAGGATTAGCTTAGAACTTACAGAGTATAAATATTAGTTAAAAAATATGTTCTTTAGAAAAAAGGAGAATAAAGAAAAAGACCTAATGATAGAACGATGGCAGAACAAGGTAAACACGGAAAAGGAAAAACGATTAGTGGAGTTAAGGAAACAGCATGAGCAACTAACAAAAGAGTTCTTGGTGTGCAGATCTGTTATATATCCACCAATAGAAGATATTTATACAGATAAATTTCTAGGCAAGGTTAAAGTGATAGAAATAAAAAGTTTAGACCACAATGTAAATGCTAGCCTAGATTGGGTCATAGAAGATGAGGAAAAAAGGCTAGGACACCAAATAGCTAGACTGAAGACTGCAATAAAATATTACAAGGAAGTACAGAGAGAAGCAGATCAAGGGAACTTTCCGGTAGAAGTAATGAACAAGTATGGAGCAAAGATGACAGTTAGATTCAAGGACTTAAAGGAAGTAAATATTAAGTAAAGAACATGAAAGCACCAAATGTAAAAACACAAGCAGAACTAGTTAAGGAGCGACTAGCCTCAGGCGACTCAATTGCGATAATTATGCTAGAAGGTATGTTTGGGAGCTTAAAGAATGCTCCTGAGTATAATGATGCCGACAAAATCTTAAGCCTAGCACTTAGAGATATAAAGGACATGGATTTCGGTGATATGGGGAGCTACATAAACGATTTATATACAATAGCAGAGCACTGGAAAGAGTTAGCAGAACACTATTTAGAGTTAGTAGAACCCGAGGAAGGATATGAGTTAGTCATGGATAAGTGGGGATATATTGAAAAAGTAAAGAGTTAGTACATTGACAACTGAATAGCCACGTGTGGCGGAATTACAAACGCTAAACATGATGTTACCAGATCACCTGTCTAACGTGTTTAAGCTGTAAGTCACTGAGGTTGAGGCACATAACGTACCTTGTGCTAAAACAATATAAGGCGAATAAGGCGGAGTTAGTAAGAGTTCATCTAGGTTGATACAGTCCTAGACGGTATAGGTTGGGTTAGACCTGCCGAACGGTATATACCGCTGTTAGATTATCACTACCGACTGCAAATCGGTCTTGCAAACAATCTAACGTCCGGTTTATTTGAGGAGCCAGAATATGACATACCAACTAACTAAAAGGTCGCTCCTTGGAGAATAAATCTAGCAACCGATATGTGATTATCATGCTAATGGGAAACTTACTTGTAGAGTTATGTTCTGATATGACCGAGCGCAAGGGCATATTGGAAAGCGAAGGCCAAAGTACAAGGTCTAGCAAGTCTCTACCACGTGGCTACTTAGTTGTTAATTGACAACATAATCTTTTGTCTTAGGAGGGTGTGATGGAGTAAGACATACAAAGCGCTTAACCAGCAGCCTGACGATACCTAGTCAAAGCAAGTGCGCGCTTCGCAAATAGCTATGAAGTGTCGTGTGTAGACTGAAATTGTCTACCGCCCTCCTAATAGAGAAGATTATTTATTATTCTAAAAAAAATGGATAGCAAGCAAAACACTGGAGAAGATAACTCAGGGAACTTGAACTCAGGGGGCTGGAACTCAGGGGACAGGAACTCAGGGAACTTGAACTCAGGGAACAGGAACTCAGGGAACTTGAACTCAGGGAACTTGAACTCAGGGGGCTGGAACTCAGGGGACAGGAACTCAGGGGGCTGGAACTCAGGGGACAGGAACTCAGGGAACTTGAACTCAGGGGACAGGAACTCAGGGTACTTGAACTCAGGGAACTTGAACTCAGGGGACAGGAACTCAGGGGACAGGAACTCAGGGGACAGGAACTCAGGGAACTTGAACTCAGGGAACAGGAACTCAGGGTACTGGAACTCAGGGGACAGGAACTCAGGGTACTTGAACACGACTGAGCCAACGGTACGCATGTTCAATCACGATACTGGGAAGACCCATGATGAGCTATACGAATTAATCCCACAATTCTTTTATTTTAATTTAAACGAGTGGGTACAGAGTGAGGCGATGACTGAGGAAGAGAAGGTAGCTCATCCTGACTACAAAACCACAGGTGGCTATCTGAAAACTAGGGAATATAAAGACGCATGGAGAGAGGCTTGGGACAAGGCTACAGATGAGGATAGAAGGAGGGTGCTAGCTCTCCCCAACTGGGATAACGTAGTATTTCTGGAAATCACTGGTATAGATGTAGAAAAAGAACTTAATACTAGAGACACAGTAGAGATAGGCGGACAGAAGTATCTTAGAAGTGAAGTAGAAGAGAAGCTAAAAAATCTTAAACCAGTTAAATAGAACTTATGAAAATCACACTCAACAATCAAGAAGTAGAACTAACAGAAGAACAAGTAGAGTACGTAATAGAGGAACACAAGAAGGAAGCAGAGAAGCCTAAGAGGTTTAGGGCTGTAATAGGAGATGAATATTGGTTTATCAACAGCCTTGGGCGTATATTAAGTGAAACTGAGAACGGTAGTCCGATACACGATTGGAGATACAAGACCCGTAACTACTTCCAGACAGAAGAGGAAGCACAGCACGAACTAGACAGACAGAACGCAGTAGCAGAGCTAAGGGATTTGATAGAGGAACTCAACGAGAGCTGGAAAGTAGGGTGGGATAGTGTTTCCCAGGCAAAGTACTATATAGCTTTTGACCATGCTGGCAGTAGGTTTTTTACCGAGAAATTATATATGTTGCAATATACAGATAACTGGAAATACCTTGAGAAAGGGGAATACCTACCCATCATCCTAGAAAGACTAGGAGAAGAGAAGATTAAATTAGCTTTAGGAATAGAAGAATGACCAAGATTGAAAAAACCAAATTACTATTTGACTATCTTAAGCATCTAGAGGTTATGTATCATGAAGATTCAATGACTGGACACTATGGATGGCTAACCAATGATAGCCTCGGTCAAAGAATTGTTGCACTCAGAGCGGCTCTGGGCGTAAATGGAGCTGTGGACAAGGATTACAAGGATGAAGAACTACGAGATTATCAACGTGTATTTGAAGAGTTTATAGCCCAAGAGCAAAGACACTTAGATTATAAACAGTTAGAACAAGCCAATGACCAAGATTGAAAGAAAAACACTTGTATTTGTCTTTGTATTATTTGGACTAATTACGCTGACGGGCTGTACAACTGGATATTACTGTAATGAAAGTAAAGAAGATTGTTTTGCCTATTTAAACGAAGCGTTTGAGCAAGAATGTGATGAGAACGAATATAAGGTTGTGAATGGTGTATTAGTAAAATACAATTTAGAAGCATGTCAATGACCAAGACTGAAGAGATAAAAAAGCATTACAGAGGATGGGAGCGTTCCTTGTTGGAGGCAGAGGCTGACATGTTAGGCTTGCTTATGGATGGCTATGACAAAGAGAGTCTTTTAGAGTTTGCGAGGAAGATGACTACTAACTATAAGTTCATAAAGAAGGCAGATAAGCAGAAGCTGAAAGAAGTAGAGAGGGAGGCTGAGGAAAGAACTTATTTAGATATTGCAGGTGAGTTACAAAAACATAAATTTAATACAGGTATGGCGGGATGGGATATAGTGCCCAAGCTGGTAGCCACGATGGAATTACTTGGATTTAAATACTTAAAGAAAGAAGATGAAAGCAAAGAGTAAAGAACAAATGACACAGCAAGAGAAAGATAAGGAGATGTTGAAGCACTGGAGAGACTACGAGACCAGACAGACAGTATCTAGTCCTGACCTTGGAGAGGAAGTCATAAACAAGTGGTGGGACGAGAATACTGTAGCAAGACTACTGCAGGCGCAGGAAAGAATAACTAGGGCAAAACTTGTAAAAGAAGTCGTAGAATATATGAAGCTAGAGAGCAAGGTAGTTCACAGAGAAATAAATCATGGTGTTAATATCAGCGACTTTAAAAAGTACAATGTGTTAGATGATAAGTTTAGAGCATTACTAGACCAAGAAGATATTTAATTGTTAAGTTAGAAACATGAAAATATATGCCAATCTCTTTATAGACAGATGGGGAAACCTGAGAGTCACCAAAAAGGATCCACGTACAAATCCAAGTGAATTGGGTATTCAGCTAGTAGTAGATGTGCCAGATGTGTTCTTTAATCGTCCAATACCACAAGTAACAGTAAAAATACCTGAAGCATATTTATTGATTCCTGATAAGGAAATAGCGGTGAATATGATAGCGGAGGATGTAGCCAACAACTTGGAGCTTGATATTAAAACAGTAAATGACGGATTGCTAGAGATGCTTGCGAATAAACAGCAGTCAGAAGGTAGTGAATCATTAGAAGACAACTAACTATTAACTTAGAGAGATGAAGAAAATAGAGGTTATACCACTTGAAGAATACTATATAGTTGCAAATACTCTCAGTAGACTAAAAGCACTCAAAGCTTTAAAGGCATATATGGTAGAGCAAGGTGATTTAGACTTCTTGGAGGATTACGGAGTTAATAACATAGATTATGTGGGTGAGATAGGACTAGCAAAGCAAGATGACGATGGTATGGAATATTATGCATGGGAGAAAGGATTATTTTGCAAGGAGTGTGGGCATAAAAAGAAATTTAAGAAATTATTTAACGGAGTAGTTTTTGGTTACTAGTACCTTAACAAGTGAATACAGTTGGGTAGATTGTATGGCGGACAGTGAACCGCTAGTTAGCTTGAGGCTAAAGCTAACCTTGAAATATATGGGTAGATATATCTCAGAATAGGAAGCGTCCAGACCATTCAGCGATAGCTGATAAAACCTAGAGTCAAACCTCTACTACAGTCTACCCGATCGTGTTCATTGAAAATCTATTTATATGAGTCGGCAGGATTGAGCTGGTCAACTTAACCAGTATCCAGTTATTGAAATACGCTGCATATATCGCGTTAAGCTGGCAGGCGGTGCTGAAGAGCATTAACCTATTTCGCTTAAAATATGCCAGGCGCGGAAGGCCTTAACTAGCCTGCTGACTCATATGGATAGATACTATAAAAGATTAAAAAGGCAGTCTAATTATTGGGGTGACTATGAGTCTATATCCCTATCTAAACATAGTCTATTGCTTACGATAGCTGGGTTAAGAAACATTACAGAACAAAAAACGGATACGAGAATGACTTTAATTATGCCATTGGGTCTTGTGAACACATATAAAGAATTGATTAAACCGAGGTTCCAAAGAAGACAAGAAAAACAAGAGCGATACAGGGTATAGGTTGTGTTCATTGAAAATTTATGGGGGTGCTGTGAAGGCTATAACCTATCACAGGGCAAAGCAAAGTAGGGCGACTATGAAAATAGTGGGTTACTCTTATAGGAGTCAAAGGGGGAGCTACCACAGCCAAGAAATGCCTAGCTTGGGTCTACCGCAAGTAGAGAACAGCCCCTCCATGAGTTTTTAATTAGTCTGTTGTGTAGGGAGGGTCTTAAGGACGGCTATGTGATGGCGGGTAAATGTCCTAAGGAGACCTGACTGCGTGAAAAACGCAGATTGCGCTATAGTAGTAGTCTACTAGGTCACGCTAAGGGATCACACATGCAAGGAGCGCAGAGCCTTGCTTATAGCCCTCCCTACAGAGGAGATTACAAACGCTAACACAATCAGTTTTATGTTACAGATTTATTAGTTACTTGTTAGACAATATGAAGTACATAGAATACTGCGGAGAATGGCACGATGAAGACTGTGCCTTTGTTGCAACCGATCAAGGAGTGTGCAACTGTAATCTGAAGAAGAATAGAAAGAAGGTAGAAAAACAGAAAGATGAACCACCTCTTTGCGTTCAGTGTGGCAGAGAAATGACAGAATGTTACGGCAACGAAGTTATAGCCTTTCCCTTCTGTACCAATAATTCATGCCCTAATTTTTCTTTATTAACAACCGGGATACTTCCCCCAGAAGACGCGGACCAACACGCTTATGAATAAAAAAACCGATAAAAACTGGAAGCTACACCTCAGAAAAATTGGTTATCAAAAGGGCAACATACCTTATTCACACCTTCACCCCGAAATACTTCAAAGAGGAGAGAAACATCATAATTGGAAGGGAGACAAGGTAGGATACGCCTCTTTACATGAATGGATTAGAAGTAGATTACCTAAACCGAAGTTGTGTCAGGATTGTAAGAATAATATACCTTATGATCTCTGCAATATTAGTGGAAAATATAAAAGAGACTTGTCGGATTGGGAGTGGTTGTGTCGCAAATGTCATATGGTAAAAGATGGAAGGATGGAGGCCTTTATTAAGTCGGGAGACCCAACTGGAAGGAAACATAAAGAAGAGACTAAAAAGAAAATGTCCGTAGCAAGGAGAAAATATTGGGAAACTAAGAAATGCAAATACGGACATGACATAAAAGGCAAATTCGTCTCTCCGAATGGATCCAGTGTGCTCCAAACAGGTATTTTACCTATTAAAGACAAATAATGTCAGACAAAGAAAAATTCATTAAGATAGTAAGCTGGTTAGTCACTAGTCACAAGGAGTACAACAGCGGAGAAGAGTGGAGACTAGCACTAATTAGGCTACTCTTTGAATTACTGTTAGAGAGTGATGAAATGCCTTTCCCTGCACCTAGTAAAGAAGAACTAAAGGAAGCAATGAAGACTTGCGAATATGTGGAGAGATTCAGAGACATGACAGAAGAAGAATATATACAGTATAGAAAGGTAAATGAGTAAACCAGACCTAGTAGACAAAATAGTACTGATTGTAATGATAGGAATAACAGCAATCTTGTATGCGTGGTTACTTATTTCTGCTATCAAGGGAAGCTAGCATATCCTTAGCGTATTGCAACATTTCCTTTTTAGTATTAGAAGTTCTCTTCTTAATATGATTAGCCCTATATACTAATTCATCATACCTCTCTTGTCCTAATTGCTTTGTCTTAAAATCGGTGTATTCGGGTCTGTTTTGCTCATCCCAATATTTATGGCATCCGTAGCACAATGCTACACAGTTGTCTGGATCGTATCTTGTAGAGTATCCTCCTCTACCGAAGTAATGAGAAGCATGTAATCCCCTACTACTGGGGTCATGGACTGCTCCACACCTTTGACAGGTATAGTTATCTCTCTTACGTATGTATTTGCTAAAAATGGTCCAAGCTGGGTCGTATTTCATATTTCCATTTCTTATTAAGTCCGTATCCCTTAGCCTGAATATAGAAAGAGTCCCATGCCTGAAGGGGAGGCAAAGTGCAACAAAGCTCCCACAGGCAATGGATACACATTCCCTTAGTATCTATCAAATCAATATCCTTCTTGTGCTTGTATACTTCATAGCACTGAGGACAGCTAGTTCTTTTAGCTCTTACCATCTATGAAACGCCTTACAATTCTTTTTTTGTTCTCTTTTTGTGTCTCTGCTCTATACGCTAGGTAGGTTGCCCATACCATGAAGATGCAGACCACAAGAAAAGTTATTAGCTCCAATAAAGGAAGCTAAGAAGTAAAGTACCGCAACACGGAAACTTCTCAACCCTCCATTATATCACCAAACTTCATGCCATTTAGTGAAAGATCGGTCTCTAAGTTCTTCAGATACCCCTCCACGGTATCAAAAACCACTTGCCACTCACCCACATACATAGGAAAGGAGTAGGTAGAAAAAGCACCTGCTTCTAGAATACTTAGGAACTTATTCTCTGCCTTTGCTCTAACTATCTGAAAGACTATATCATTGATTAACTGTGTCCACCTGTTTACGTCTCCTTTCTCAAGTTGTCTCCACAGGTCATAAACATTGATTGCTTCTGGCTGTCTATCTGGCTGATCGTCAGGACTCATGTTGTGAATTTAAAAAATAATTCCATCGTTGGGTAGCTAATTCTACTATTTCTGGTATCTGAAAGAAATATCCTTTATCTTTTCCGTCTTGCTCAAGTCTGTACCTGCACTCCCTAATAGCGTACTCATTATGGTTTTCTATCAGGCCTATCTCTCCCGCTCTACCTCTAAACATAAGATGATAGGCATAATGCTCCGCTATTGTGACTAACATCCCATTTCTGGGATCATCATAGAGGGGGGAGGCCTTGTCATGGGTAAGATGGTTACATTCCATCCTGATAGTGTTTTCTCCTGAAAGTTCAGAGTGAGAATTGGCTCTATCCCATATTTTTTGTTTGGAGTTTATAGAGAAAGCAGAAGTGGTGAGCGTGGCTAGCCCTATCAGAGAGCCTGCTAATAGAAGGGATTTTAAATCTTCTGGTCTCACTCATAGCAGTATACAGAAACTAAAGAACCTCTGCAAGAGAGGTTCAATAGACTTAGATTAAGAAATCTAAGTGGCGACAAGATTAAGATATTATAACACCTTGCTTATCTTCTCAGATATATTCTCAGGTAAAGCTTTTTTAATTGCATCTACCAATGCGAATAAAACCACATTGATCACTGGCATTACAGCAGCTACCTCTGGCTTAGTTGCTAAATAATCTCTAAACTCAGAACTTGCAAGGACTGCAACAAGAGCTGTTGGCAGTATCCAAGTAAGAAATAGTTTTACTCCCTGTAGAATAGAATATAAAACCTCTATTCCGATCGCTTTGACTTTATCCATTTTTGAAAAATAACAGATAATTTGTAAAATACTGATCCCTCATACTCCTCTATGTGAGATTGCAGGGTTTGGTTAGCCTCTGTAGCCTGTTTTAGAGCCTCTGATGCCACTTCTAGGGCTTGTGCATTCAAAGCTGACTCGTTGGTCAACTCTGATATTTTAACCTCCTTAGCGGTCACTACAGCCTCAAGATTTTGCACGTGTTGTTCTAAACTTGTTATTTTTGCTTGTAATTCTGCAATCATAGCTGGGTCTTCCTGATTTAAAATTTCTTTAGCTCTTTTTATTATGCGGTTAGTATCTAGCCCCCCTGGACACTCCACTTTTCCATTTAAGATATCTCTGTGAAGAGCAAAGTTGTCTTTGTTGTTGATATCAATATTATACTTTTTACATAGGTAGGCAACAAGCTGAGCTCCATTCTCATACAAGGTAGGCGTTCTTACGGAATCCTTGTAGTTTCCCCCGTCTTCAAATTCTATCCCTATTGAAATATCATTCCACCAATCTTGCCCTGCGTGATAAGCCTTACCCATATCATCCACGTACTGCTCTACTTTGTCCGTTAACCATACCCCATAGTGTGCAGAACTCTTTTGATTAGAAGGCAGATTAGGACGATTAAACCATCCATAACAGTTGACTGCATTACCAGCCATAGTATGAAAAACTATCCTGTATACGCCTGCTGAGGGAAATTCTATTCTTTTCTTTCTTGTACCAAAATTATTCTGTATTAGATGTGGTGTGATCGTCATTGTCCTTGTACTTTAGAAATAAAGTCTGTAACCCAATAAACAATTCCTAGAATATTAGTTAAGCCTATTACTCCAACTAACCATTTAATCAATGATAGAATGGCTTTAGCACTGGTCTGCCAGTTCTCTAAATCTCTCACCTTCCCGTTTGTGTCTTTAACCTCTTCGGAAAAAGAGTCCAGCTTCTCGTTGATATCGTCTAGGGAACGCTTAATATATTCAATGTCTTTAGCCATTGCAGTTATTTGGATTGTTTGTTTCTCATCACCTACCATTGTACGTTATATCACACGATATATAAAGTTTGCACTTTCTTTAATTATACATATATTTCATTGTTCGGATTAGCTGGGTCTGCATTTACCGCAGGTATTCCTTTAGCTATTATAGCTTGATTCTGTTTGTTTAATGTAACCACCATATCCTTCTTCACGTCCATGTCGATGATTGAGGAGTAGGTTTGATACCCTGCTTTGGAGATAGTGAGGGTGTGTACGGTTTTGTTTCTTCCAATCCACCCCTGCGTTACCAGATCGTTCTCATACCCTCCTTGGAAATACGAACCACCAGACTTAGCAACATACAGTTCTTTCCACAATAATGGTTTATCTGGTTCGGCTTCACCATCACTATCAGTTGTTAGCGGTGTGTTTATCTGCTTCCACCAATTATAAGTGGCGCTTGCGCCGCCATAGTTAATAGTCCTTGCCGTTGTCCCCTGGTGCCCTCGTGTAATGTTAATCAACCCCTCTCCAGATCCAGTAGAATCAACCCTAATCCTCTCTGCATAGTTTCCAAACCGAATAACATCATCAACTGATACCTTAGACCTATCTAACAAGTTTATGGTTGTCACGTCTGGTGTCATGATTGTATTGGTGTATGTTCCTAAATCCTCCCACAAATCAGAGTAACCATTTTGGTCGGTAATTGACACAGTTGCCCCATCAATGGGGTTTCCGTCTGTGTCTACTACTTTTACCTTAATGGTATTATTTATGGTTAAAGTACAACCAATATAGGTTGCCTGGTTCGTGCCAACAGAGAAATATGGCTGGTTATCGGTTTGTCCCCTGGCCTCATATGTTGGGTCGATGTGCATCGCCCCAAATGTTCCTTGTCCCCAGGTACAATCTTTGTTCATGCTGGTCGTTCTTGGACGTAAAAATATGGTGTTCTGACGCCACCTATGAGTAAGTCCCTCACCGGCATATCTAACAGTTGCGTCCGCAATCTCGTTCTCAAAATAGTGTCTCATGCCCTCAAATGTGTTATCGCTGTAATCGGCTTTAAAAATGGGACAACCGTTCGCAGAACCGTTGCCCAATATAGATTTTTCCACCTTATCAGTTGAACCAATTGCAATACCATCGTCCCATTGACCTGAAAATATATACGGCAAAATATTGTTGGTGCTAAGCAATGGTCGTCTGATGAGGTTATAAATATAACTACCAGCTTTTCCATTACAGTCACGCCACTTAAACGGTAGGTTCACATAGCCGGTGGTCGCATCGTCTGTTCTTGACATGTAAAATGGAGACATCATAAATGTATAAGGGAAAGACCTACCCCTGGTATCGGATGAACCGTATCTAAGCGTTACCGTACCACTGTACGTCTGTATCGTCCCCTGGAGCATGATTGTGATACCTTTTACTTGCCAAATACAATCACGCAGATATAAACAACCAGTGAACACATACGGTAACTGTTCAACTATGGTGGAGGTGGTTACGCTCTTGCCAGATGGAACGAAAATCTTCTCAACCTGACCCCAACCACCAGCAACGCTAGCTTGGTAAATATCGTCTGGGGTAATAACATCATTAGCATCAGAGGTGGCAGAAATAACTGGCCATGCCTGTGAGTGGTCAAGGTTGGGGTTGTCCCACAAGACAGTTCCATCGTCTGAAATTGAAGTAACCACATTAGCAATGACGATTGGGTAATTAAGCCTCACTCCATTGGTTATCTGACCGCCAAAATTGTTTGCTCCACCAATTGGGTAACTTCCGCTAGTTGTGGTTCTCTGTATTATCACTCCAGTGGCGTCCGTGCCTGGAGTCCATGAAATATCTACTTGTTGATTGCCTGACGTTGTGGTCACTGAATACTCAGTGCTTGCCTCAGAAAAGGCGTGTGTTTCCCGATAAAGTCTCCAGGAAATAAAGCGGTAATAATAGGTAGTACCAACTGGCAGGCTGCCACCAGCCACAAGAGATACTGTTATCCCCGTGGGTAAACTGCACCCAACTTGTGTTATTGTTTTTGCCATTTTTCTATCTCTTTTTTAAGTACGTCTTTTTCTGCTCGTTTCTGAAGGTCATAATACGGGTGCACTACCCCCTGCTTTGCCATATCCAATACTTCGCTGTCCTTTGGTGGGGCAATAGTTTCCAGGGCGGCGGGTTCAGCCTGCAATTTTTTAATATCAATAGTCTCGGCTGTTTCTCTCTTGATTGTAATAATATCGCCTTCTCTCGTAATAGTTTCTTTCATTAGCTTACGGTAATATCTGTAATTAAATCGTCTCCATCTCTAGTTATTGTCCAAGTATATGTACCATCTGTATAACTAGCTAGGAGTCCTGATGAATATGTGTAAGTAATTGTCTTACCTCCTGTATATTCTACACTATCTACTTGTGTACCTGTTCTATTTATTGTAAGGCTTCTAGTTAAAGTAATATCGGGTACTATGAGATCACCTGTCATTGTGTCACCTGAGACGTCTACAAATTCAGCCCCTGCATCAGTCGGGCTAAGTTGTTCTATCGGATCTTCAAACATTATCCTGATTTAAGAAATTGAATTGAAACGGTACCAAAATTAGCTGAGCCATCCTCTTTTACGCTTATTCTAATCGACTTGTCTGCAACAGGTTCGGATACCTCTATGGGGTATGTCACTCCACCTGTTGTACCAGTAAAGGTACCTACTTTAATGCTCCATGTTTCTGTGCCTGACGAGATGTCTGAGGTAACCTTTTTATAGTAACGGCTACCATTAGGACTGCCCTCGATCTGTACTGATATCTTTCTCCCGTCCTGAGCTGGAGTGTAGTCAATATACAGTTGCATCTGTGACTTATTACCCATGTGAACTACATTCACGTTATCATCAAAGCTAGCAGTTAAAGTTATAGGCACAAGCTCAGTACCTATAACGTATCCCTCTTGTTGACTAATATACTTATTGCTCACGTTTGATTATTAACGTATACAAATATTCTAAGTTTTGACGTGTGTTGTTTAACCATTTCTTAAAGTTCTTTTTAAAGTTTTTTCTAAACCTTTTAAACCTACTCTTGAACGAGTTGTAATGCTCTGCTTCAAAAATATAATTCGGCGAGTTTGTATCCTTCATATTTATCCCGTAATAATTATTCTTCTGGTCTCTGTTTAAATTGTTTATCTAATATCACATACGCCTTTAGAAATAGTGCCGAAACATCGTTAGGATCCTCCACACCAAAAGGTAATGTATTTACCAAGAACGCTGACACATCGATCTTAGACACTTCGTAAGAATAGATGCTAGTTATTGGATATCCTGAGTATCCTGCAATATACCCTATCACTTCTAGATAAGGTAACTGTGATGATGATATCTCCCCTATTATATAATAAGCTAAGACCTCCGGGGGTACTAACTTCTGAGTATCCTTAAACTCTACCGTCACCTGATCAGAATAATCACCACGCGCGCTCAAGACACCTACAAAGGGAGCTTCTATAATTTCCTCAATTGCCAAAGCGTCCTCAATATAGCCAATATCTTTATTTAGTAATGTGTCTCTGGTTTCTACTTTATTCATACAGAACGTAAATTAGATAATCTTCATCAAAGTCTGCATTCGAGTAAGTCTTGATCACTACTCTGTCCTTAAATATACTCATCCTAGACCACTTAGTACATACGTATCCGTTAAATATTCCTCCTATTAGACCTATAGACAACTCCAAACTATGTCTAGGCATCAAGTAATTAGTATTGTTTGATTTAACAAATCCCAAGCAAACAGGCGGTCTATGAAATGGCTTCTTAAAATAAATCGTTGTTGTTGAACTATATACACTACCGCTTAAAGTTGCGCTAGATGCCCCGGATAGTACATCATCTATCTTGACTGACTCTAGATACTCAGCTGAGTCACTATAGCTAGTAATATCTACACCCTCAGTCTCTGTAGTCTTAAATGGCTGCATCAAGCTTGTATAGCCTAGGTCAAATATGTTTTTACCGCTTTTCTCAAGATCCACTCTTATCCTTTAACACAAATATTATATATGTCTGAACATCAGCACTTTGAGATTGACTAGTAATATTCACCCCGTTCTTATACGCTATTACCTTACTTAATCCTTGAATGAAGAAGCTATCAGGCGATGGTCCAAATGGCATTGTTGGCTCTGTTCCTGTAGCTGTTGCGACTAACGTAGTTCCAAAATCATAATAGGGTAAAGGACACCATTCAACGTCTTCTGTTCCTTTGTTAAAGATTCTAAAAGCGATTACGCTTGGTACCTTTTCCTTAACTCCTGTCTTGTACGGAATAATATCCAGATCACTAAATACCACGTTAATATCGTACGATAGCCCACGCAGTACCGGAGTAGCCACAATCTCTATTTCCTCTAGAATATCCAGAGTTTTAAGAAAGCTAGCTACATCACTACCTAGTATTTCGGGGCTTGTTAGTGCTTTGGTATCCATTATATGTAGTCTAGGGCAGCGTTCTTTCTGCTCTCAAACTCAAATATATGTTCGTGTATTACAAAATTTCCTGTTGTCTGATACTTTAAAGTAAGACTCTTTGCAAAGCTAGGACTTACCATTTTAATTGCTTTCCATTCCCAATCGTCAGTAATAATTGGTAATGTTTTTAGATCAGCAAAAGTAGTAGAACCATTTACCGCGTAATCCATGTTTATTGTTGCTGCAGCATAATACTTCTGATGTATCATCTTTGTATCTTTATCCATATACACTTCTTTGTCACCAAATTCATATTGTTTAGTAATGATTGTTGAGTTCACCGCCTGAGCTGCTCCCGCGCTATCATCATCGGTATATGTACCTTGCACATTCATCTTGTAAATAGCCCCATTGTCTACACTACCTGCATAAAGTCCTCTTGCTCCGTCAGAATCAATAAAGTTAGCAAATACACTTCCAACTCCGCCTGCTGTATAGGTATGAGCTTTCCACCCTTCTGTTGAGACATCTATTTCTACTATACAGTCATTTAAAGTAACTCCCTTGACCGTGCTTGAGAGGTTACCTAGTCTTGCAAAGTAACTATTACCATCTACACCTGATGCTACCACCTCATAGTTGGTTGATGGCATCTGGTCTAGAATAGCATCATTATTTGCCTCATTAGTCATTGGCAGTGATATCTTGGTCGGGAAAGACTCATTGTAAGCTAAACGATAGAAATGACCTCTATCAAACCATATCAATACACCGTTAAGATTCTGGATACTTCTGTGAGAGGAACATCCATATTTGTCTACTACAGTTACCTGATTATTCTTAGGGTTCCAGGTTACATAATTATTGCTAGTAAACACTATAAATTCTCTACCATTACCAAAGCTAGCTACTCCTGTAGGAGGAGTGTTCGTTCTTACATAATCAGCTGCTACGTCAAAATCATCACTGTCTAGCGTTGTGGCGTAGGTTCTTAAAGGCTGAACTGTACTGCCAGCAACTACCATGTAAGCATCATTGTTAGCTAAGTACTTTCCATCCATGTAGATTTCAATAGTATCTCCATCCCATCCGTCATTTATCGCTGTATCTACAGTAACCGTTGTTGAATCCATGTACGCAGTGATAGTTCTAGTCTGGTCCGGGGTCTCTGTGGTGTTGGTCACTAGAAACCCTACCATTCCCGAGTTAAATATTCCTGTAGATGCTACTAAAGTTGACCCCGTAGAACCTGCAGCTACTGTTCCTGTTGCAACAACTACTTTAGTGTGATTACCTGTTTCTGTAGCATAACTCAAATATTCTGTAGCTCCATTACCAATAAAGTAGTGTCTTTGAAGATAGTTAGTGAAATCCACTTCCGATGTTGCACCTACTACATTTGCTTCTTGTGACCCCCACGTAGCAGTACCCTCGTTTAAGACGTACAAGGTACCGTCATGCACTGCATGGAAGTAATGGGTACCATCACCCTTTTCATAGGCATGAAGGCCTCTAACTTGATTAGAACTCGAAATTAGGTCACCAAATAGAGTAGTTCCCGGTCTGTGTGACCAAGTGCCAAAGTATTTTTGGGAGACATTAACAAGTAACTGCGATTGATTGTCCGGTAATAAGGACGGTGCAGAATACTGGTTCATTGTCCCGGATTGTTCTTGTATTCTCTTAAGTGGCATTATCTAATTATCTAAAAGATGCTATTTTCCCCTTTAGCACTCTGAAGTGCGGAGAATATGAAATTCCACTTCTGCTCTGCCTCCTGAGGGGTGTCACCGATATCAGGTACTGCCTGAATTACATCTGCTTTATCAGAATCACTTAAATTTCCTGTTTCACCCAGTGCTCTTGCAAGTTGGGACTTAACCGACTCTCTAAGCTGTCTATATGTCTGTACATTAGACTCCCATCCTACCGATCCTAAAAGTCCTCTGACACCACCGCCAACTCTTGATGCTAACCCCTCACCTGAGTATCCTACCTGGTTCCACATGTCTTGTAGTTGTGTCAGAGTTTGTTCTGCTGAATCAATTTTTTGAGTATCTGCACTACCCCCCAATTTATCCATTAGACTAAGTGCGGTATCCAGATTAAGCTCTCCTGTTAGTGCATACGAAAGCTGTAAAGCCTCTTTTAACTTGTCTTGCATAGTCCCACCCGTTGCTATTGTCGAGTTGTTTATTTCACCCATTAAACCAAGTCCTGTGCTGCCTTGGTAAGCCTGAGGCGCAACTTGGATACCTTCTTTAGGACCTAATGTTCCCAAGCCCACAGTTGCTGACAGTCCTGGTATATCCGTTACCTTACTTATAGTACTTGAAAGACCATTAGATATAACCCCCTGGGTTGCTTTTGATGCCATCTGCTCAATTTGGGGCCTCATTATATTAGGTATTTTATCTCCCGCTTCACTTAAAAGCTCTTTAGCTAGCTGTGACATATCTAGTTCAGTTAATTTAATACCAGCACTCGCTAGAGCATCCCTAATTCCCTGGTTACCGCTAAGTAGGTTCATTGCCGGATTAACTGTACCCATCGTGCCTGTTCCACCTACTTGTGCAGCCAGCTCAGGGCTCTTGGCTATTACACTGTTTAGCCTATTTAATATACTAGATTCCGTTCCACTACCAAGACTACCCACCTTTTCTAGGCCTTTTCCAACAAGACCCATAGCGGTTGTTGAGATCTTTGTTGGTATGCTTTGTGGACTTGCAACATAGAAACCACCCTGCCCTGTATTAAAGGCTCTAATTAGTCCTTCTTGCTGTCCTATTGCCTTTGCTATTGTTTTGTTAATTGTGGAAACTCCAGGTACTGTGTCAAGTCCTCTCTTAGCCCAAGTGTATACATAATCATCAATCAGGTCCGAAGCCTTACTAGATCCCTTTTGTGCTACTTTTTGCATACCATCATAGGCACCTCGTTTCATAGCAAGTGCTAATTGTGCAGGTACTTTAATACTGTTTTCCATCATCCCCGCTAAGCCCTGCGTGCCTGCTGATATATCACCTCCGCTAAGTCCATTAAGTTTGCTCCATAGCACTGTTTCAGCCTCGCCTGTTGAGATACCCAGGTCCGCAGCGAGTATTCTTATTCTATCAGGATCAAACATCCACTTTGTGTCTATCGGCTTAGTGGCCGTTTCTGCTACATTATCTACCAGCTGAGCAGCCCTTTCGGTTGCACTGCTTATCCCTTTCGCATTAAAAGGCTCATCAAAAAATTCGGTTAGTTGCTTTGCTGACTTAACTGAACTAGAGAAATCTTTAACAAAGTTTTTTGACCCCCTTTGAGCCGTCATTCCCATTTGTCTGCCTTGCCACTCTAGTCCTGTCTGTTGTAATTTATTGGCTATTCCCCCCTCCGGTACCTCACCGCTTACGTCTTCCCCAAATTTTTGTGCTACCTCAGCTGGGGAGCCTCCTTCATACGTTGACTTATTTAGAAACCCCTGTCCCATTTCACCTGGTGCATTTGCTCCCCTATTTTTTACCCAATCATTTACCTTAGATATTCCTTTACCTATAGCTTTACCTGTTAAGTTAATTACTGGCGCGGCTACTGCTCCTACTCCAGCACCTAGGATTGTTCTTTCCAACTCCTGCCCTGGCCTAGACGAACCAAAACCGCCCAGTGCGCCACCAATTGCACCTCTTGCCGCCATTCCCGGAATAGTTGTAGCTCCGCCTGGTATTGCGTACGCAGCAAGCCCAGCACCGCTCTTTATTCCCCCTAGCATAGGATTGCTCATGTAGTCTTTTTGTTCTTGTTCTGATGTCAATAAGCCTTTTTGCTGTTCTATTGGCGTATTTGCAAATGCCGTTGCCAGATCCTGTCCTTGAGCTGTTTTTTCTAAAGTTCCACCTATTACCTGACCTATCGAAGCAAGTGGACTGATAATTCCTTGTCTGATCGGCTGGGTCATTGTTTCTGCGAGTCCACCTTTACCAAATAGCTGTCCTGGAGCATTACCAAATCCAAAGGTTCCTACTTCTTCCTGTGGTACTGTCTGAGTAGTTGTTGTAGGAGGTCTTAAAGCAAATTGAGAGTTGGCGGGCATCGGATTACCATAGACATCTGTAGGCTCAGCTGAGGCACCAGCTACCTGTCCCC
>Ga0265297_10002246_pt1 | contig 40391 bp, 73 predicted proteins | sample Munlanlwell13791_FD_192502 | JGI IMG/M metagenome (GOLD analysis project Ga0265297, IMG submission 192502) | Leachate microbial communities from a municipal landfill in Southern Ontario, Canada - Leachate well 137-91 | ecosystem: Engineered > Solid waste > Landfill > Unclassified | place...
TTAGATATTATATAACTGGAGAACAAAAATATTCAAAAAACGCTAAATTATAATCAGTACAACCATATCCTAAATTTGTCATGGCTGTTTCTGCCATATCAGATTCCAATGTATAAAAATAATATTTCGATTTATCTTTTAATACAGTTGCAACAATTCCTTTTCTATTATATTTCTTATTACTCATAATATCTATATTCTTTCAAATAAGCAAAACATGTCCTCAAATCAGTATAATCGACTTCGGTACGATCTTCTCTATACATGATTTTCCAATAATTGTTTTCTTTATTATACAATAATGTGACAAAATCACCCTGTTCATGTAAAATATAATCCATAACATCAAAAATAATTTCATTCTTATCATTTTTACAAACTATTCGATCCTTCACTAAATTAATTTCTTCTTGAAAACATTCAAAATCAGAATCTCTATTCACTTTAATTTGAAATGTATAAAATATAGTTTCATGGTCTGGTGCGTAATGGCCACTCACATCCTGTAAATGTTTGAATCGTGTATACAATTTTGGCCAAGAAGAATAATGATCTTGAGTTATTTGATTTTTTCTGAGACAATTACTTACATTACTATTCCACCACCAATCTAAAATTTCAAATTTATCTTCATTATTATATAAACGAGATATTTCTTTATTGATGATAAGACGTTCCCCTATTTGCAATCCAGATTCTTTCCATTTTTTGAATGCTTCAAAAGCAGTTTGAAATGGAACAACATCGACATCTTCAATTAAGTATATATTTTCATTTGCCCAGTCTAAGGCTTCTTGTGCAGTTTCAAAATGCTTTGCAAATCCAGGGTCTAATACTTCAGAATAAACATCACTATTTTTATTATTATAAGCAATATATGTAATCGGTTTGTTAAAACTATTGTTAGCCCATAATGATAAAATGTATTGCATTATATGTTCCTTTTGTTGATTAACGCATTTTACGAGTTGTAAGCAGAGTGCAAACAACCATTGTGGTGCATTTAAATATAAAAATCCATAATACCGTATGACTTATGATTTTTATACATGCTAAAATTGTTGTATCATTCATTTTTATATCCTTATTATCTACTATCAGTTACTTTATATTCTTTAGATTGTACATCTATATCCATCACATTTGCAGTACCAGTTGTATCGTTTAATGATATATCAATTTCATCTATAATTGTAGGCAAGTTAGCATCTTCATCGATATACAACGAAACTGTTGCTTTAATTTCTATTTCAATTGTGACTTTTTTCATATTACACCTTATTCATCTAATATCTGTATTTATTTACTTTATAGCAGTTAATATAATAATTTATTGTTATAAAGACTGGAGAAAAAGAGAATAGACGATAACAAGTTCCATATAAATAACTTAATTTGTATATCTTCGGACAAAAATCAAAAAATATTTAAATTTATATAAAATCGAGTTATATAATTATTTGATATATTATTTTGGAGAAATAGGTTGATCTTTAAACGAATAATCTGCAATAACCATATAATCAAATATTTTGGGACGATAGCAAACGCGGCCACACCTATAACATTCATATCTATGTCCACCTGCAAAATAAATAGATGGATGACCTAACAATTTACATATCGGGCATTCTAATGTTTCTCTATTAGTTTGACTACTATAAGGATGAGTAGGGCCACATCCATTTATAAATAATAGACAAAACATAAAAATAAACAATATATATCTCATTTTAATATTTCCTTATTATTTAATAATTAAATAAAAAATATTTAAATTATAATACTGCTAAAAACATAAATACCATAATATAAAATATCCAGAAAAAATAATTTCTATTTTTATCTCTATATTTCATTTCCCAGGCCATACCAATAAGAGAAATAAATATACAACAAACAGAAACTATTTTAAGAATTTCTAATATCATATTATAATTATTTCCTTTCAGAAAATTTATCAATATACAATGCTTTAACAGCAATATCATTCTGCATTCCATAAGCAATAATATCTTTAACCTTAACCCTACAACGAATAACTTTATAAAAATAAACCCAACATCTTGACCTCGCCTCTTTACGTGAATTATAAACATGTAAAACCCCTCTATCTATCGTATCACCAGGCCAAATTAATGTTTTATAAATTTTAATTGGTACATTTTTTCCTTTTTTATATTTCATATGTTGGCGTGGAGAATAATAGTAATTATATGGAACATAATTTCGGGTATCATGCTTTTGAGCCAAAATTTTCCAAACAATAATTTCTTTAATTTTATTTCTTTTGAAATAGTCTAGTTTTTGTTGCGTTAGTTCTTCGTTATATTGTAAGCACATTATTTATTTCCTTTTTAATTAAGCCCATCGTGTTTTTGATTTTTCGGTTTGAGTTTTAATAATATCTTTCCATTTATATACAATCCCATTTTTCTTTAATATATATCTAACATATATTGAAATCCAAGGATAAGGATGATATGCCCAGTTATCAATCACAACATCAAAATTCTTATTAAACATAATGACATTTTGAATCATTTTATAAAACCTAAAATTAAAAGGATTAAACGTTCCTAACCATTGTGCCAAAACAAATAACAATTTGCTTTGTTTATCTCTATTCAAACAATACATGGGATTATGTTTATTACGTAAATGGATACTCCAATGAGCCATTTTATTACAAATTTTCCAATAGTACCATTGATGAATTTTATGATAAATAGGCCAAATAAAATTATTCCTTCGTTTTATAACATCTTGATCTCTTTCCCATTCCCATGAATTAATAGGATGGATTCCACAACGATTAAACGTTTTACGATTATCAATATCGATATTATATTGATTATATGAAATTATGTTATCTGTATTTGTATGATAATTTACATAGAATTCTAAATATGGTGGGAAGGACCAAAATCCAATTTTTGAAAAATCACATTCATTATTTGGGCAAACTAATGTATCCCGTTCTTCAGACGGTCCATTATAACATGTCACATGTTCATTTAATGTTTCATATTTATGTTTGGGACCATTTATTAATACGGTTTTACATAAAGGACATAAATATGTTTTATTTGTACGATCTTTATAATTTTTTAATAGAATTTTTTTAATTTTCTTTGGGTAGTTAGTCAATAATGTTCCGAACCATTGACTCGTCATTTTACAACCATTATTCGTGTGATGGACAGACCAGGTATGCCAGGTATTGTCCTTCCACAAAACAATGTTAGAATCCCCATCTTCCCAACAAATGTAATTAATATCTTCATAATATATAAATTTGAGATATTGAATATGACTCTTCAAATATTTATATAGTTGTTTACAACGGATATAATGGGTATGCACAAAAAAATAATCATAAAACCATCGAAACATAAACATAAAACTGCATATAGACAAAATAAATCCTATAACAGAATACAATTTGTCTTTTGTTTCAATATTCACGATGTCGGTCAGGTCATTAATTTTCTTCATTATATTTTCCTTATCATATATTCATAACAAATATAATTAGTTAATTCTGGAGAGGATTTCTTTTGGCAATATAGAAATTTGTCTTTTTTCATATTTGAAATTAGTACCACAGCGACATATCCATGTACTATATTTAACCCTATATCCACCTCGACGCTTTTTATGTAATCTATTGCATTCAGGACATAGATAAATCCATATAGTATTTTGTGCCTTTTTAGATGACAAATAACAATCTATTTCTTTATTAATCAGAGTAGTGCGTTCTGGTCTTATTCCTAAATTATAACAATGCATTTTCCAAACGTTATCATGTTGATGATTCAAGCCAGCTTTCAAGTGAGCAATTTCATGTAAAATGATTTCATAAAAAGTCTTATTTGGCAATACTTGAATCGCATGTTTAGACATGCGAAAGGTTGAGATTATATCTCTAGTTATTTTATTCCGTATATATCGAATACTAGCTAATGTGTTGACAGTATTATTTAATTGAACAGGTACATGACCAAATCCATGTATCATCAATAATTGTTTAATATATAATAATCTTTCATTTACATTATAAAAAGTCAACATGATAAAATCCTTTTTAATGAAAGACATACATGATTTAGACACGAAACGCAATAGCCAATTCATCACACAGGTTATGAATCAAAATAGATTTTGTATCCGATGTTTTTCTCAAACCGTTATACAATGACCATGTACGATCCCCATATCTCAATGAAAACTTTTTATTATTTGCTACAATATCAAAATTCTTTTTACCTTTTAATTTTGATATTAAAAATATTTTTGCTGAAGATGGTGAAAATACATCTGTTTTATTTACCATAAGGATTTCAGTAGTGACAGTATGTTGTTTCGCTTTTGTCATATGGCGAATATGAATTTTCGCCTCTTTTTCTTCTACGTCTTGAATCACTTCGATAAACTTAGAATCACCATGAAAAATGTTTTTCAAATCGACTTGTGAATGACGCTGTTTTTTCGACATGATTTAATCCTTTGTAAATTGTAATTTAATTTCTCAAAACTTAACTTTTGATTTCTTATGTCTTAATAAAATGAAATAAGTAATTTAATTCTGGAGAAAAAAACATACCCGAAAATACTATATAATAAGTTATGATTCAAATTTAACATAAAAAAAAAACAAGATATTAATTTTTCAATATCTTGTTTTTTATATAAAATGATAAAATTATTATTTTAATATAAATTAACCATCAACGACAATGATCTTTTTGCCTGTAATCTTATAATATTTTTTAGCACGACGAACAAAGGAAGCAATATGTTTTCGCATAGAATGAGGCAACACAAAACTATCATTACCACGTTTCACAAATTGATACCATCGCCCGCCAGCAATCAATACACCTAATTTCTTGTTGAAAGTATCGCCACGTTTACATCGGCTCCAACTAACATAGACAAAATTATCACTCTCATTTTTGTCTGCAAGCATAACAGCCACAGGAGTTTTATTCGATTTTCTAATATATTGAATCAGCATTGCGTCACCTTTCTTGAATTATTATGTTTGTATTAAAACCCATTCTGGAATATAACCATTTGCCATCTTCTTTGCAGATTCATAAAATTTGTCTTCTGGAGCATCTTCAATAGATAATCCATCAATTTTCCAAAATTCTGGATTATTCATCCAATCTGGGCCATATGTTTCTGCACATATAGCTTGGCCTGGATCATAACATTTATTATTTCTTTTATCTCGAATCTTTCCACCAAAATATTTGACAATATTAGGTACAAATTCACCATTAATTTCTTGCCATTTTTTATGTATTTTCATTATAGGTTCTCAAATATTTAAGTAGTTCTTTCATTATGATGATCATAACTTTTATTATGTATCAATAACATTTTTGCATAAATATTATCTAAATTATAAGGGAAACCATTATTTGTATCAATACCTACATCCATCATTCGGTTATCCGATAGAATCGAAGATGAAGGTTCATATTTACCTAATGACCCATGTGAATGGCCAAATAAATGAATACTTTGATGATGTTTATGATTCCATTGTAAAATAGGATAATGAAACAAAATAAAAGTGGGTTTACCCCAATGTCCACAATTATTAGTTACTTTAACAGTTAGTTCCAAATAATCACAGACAATTTCAGCACCAATTTGATCTGCAGTACATTCTTTATCATGGTTTCCAGATAACAATATTTTTTTGCCATTTAACAATGATAAAAAGTGTTTTGCTTTTTCTATTTTGTCATTACCAAATACTAAATCACCAATATGAATAAACCAATCATTCGGTTTCACCAATGAATTATGATTTTCAATAATCCATTGATTCATTTTATCTACACAATCAAAATCGCGTGCATCGTCGAAAGGACGTTCACAATATTTAATAATGTTTTTGTGGTCAAAATGGTAATCACTTGACACAAAAATTGATTGTCCTTCTTCTCGTTGTAATTTAAGTAACATAATATATTATTTTAAACTAAATTATCTAAGATATGAATTTCTTTAATTGTTTATAATTATTTAATACATAATTGGCCACAAAGTCCCAATCATGTATAACAGGGTCAAATTTTTTTCCAATTAACATCATAAAATCATTAATATTACTGAAATCAATTATAGGCAATTGTTCATTCCAAAAAACATTTTCTTCCCCCGATTCAACCTGATATGTATAAGCAAAACAATCTTTGGCCACAAATGACAATAGGCCAATATCAGAACCAAATTTCACAAGTACCAATTTCAATTGTGTTATAATGCCATTTAATTTTTTATTTTGTTTTGCCATAATAATTTCCTTTCTACTACATAAGATAAATGATTTATAACTACTGGAGAAATTAAAAGTAAATAAAAAGAAAGCGATACCACGCCAATCAATGACAGCGTTAGTACCGCAAAAACTCTAGGGCCGATATATAACATTAGCACCCAACGCGATGCCCTAAAGCAGGCCGTTTTGTTCGCCTATCCGTCGATAGGGTTTTGTTATTGGCCTATCATAAATATGATTATGGCATTGGACTCGATGAGTGACCCGCACAACTCGGCCATAATCTCTAACCAAGCGGGTAATTCTTATAATCTTTTATATCTCTAAATTTGAATCTGGAGATTTCTCAAAAAACTGATTTATTGTTCGATAACAATGATTTTATTATTATCAATTAATTCAAAATCATAATACAATGTTATTTCTCCACTTGATCTTGTTTCACTACTTTTAAAAGTGACATATTCTATTGATTTATTATTAACAACAACATTGACAAAATCCTTTTTAATAATAATAATTTTATCTTTGGCCATAAATCTTGATCTTGTTATATCGCATTTATGATCTTTGATTTTTTCTAAATAATTATTATAATTACTTTTTAATAGAGCATTATGAGTGAACGGATCAAAAATTATCATATAAGAAGAATTTTTGTCCAAATCATTTAACAAAACATTAGTGAAATAATCCTCATTATTATTTGTTTTAATAACTGTTGCATGATTTATACAAAATTGAATAAATTGTTTTTCTAACGATCTAATAATAGATCGTAATGTTTCTTGTTGTTGATAATCTAATTCATCATAATATGTTAACAATGATACCTTTATATTAACGCTATCTAAATCGAAATTTAATTTTTCTGATAATGATAAATTCAAATTTTGTTTATCAATATCTAAAAATGTAATTTTAATAAAATTATTAACAATTTTTGATTCATATGGTAAAACAATTTTAAAAATATCTAATCCTAAATTTATTTTTTCATTCATAAATATGTCCTATATTTAATTATTTTAACATATCGCGTAACTGTTTAGACAATTTTAAATTATCACCAATAATAATATCTTTTATTATAGAATCATGCAATAATGTTTGATTTTCATTATTATATGAATTTGACAATATCTCTACATAAGATATATATGTAGACAAAGAACAATTAGCACGCAATCTAATCCAGCCAGCATTTGTTTTAGCATAAATGTCTGATACATAATTTTGTGGAGGTTTAATAGCGATAGAATAAACAACCGATCTAAACATAGTGAAATTAGGAGAAATAAAACCAACCAACAACAATGTACTATTATCTTGAGCAACGAATGACCAACCCTGAATTTCTTGTGGATTAATCATTTTAGAATTAGGAACCGCTTTTAACAATAGTTCTAATATATTATTTAAGTTTCCATTTTTAAGATATGGAGCAATTGTCATATTAGGATAAAATTGTGTTTGTATTTTGCTCATAAAGTCCTTATAATGAAATAGATTCCAATTCTTTTTTTAATATTTTACATGCGTTTTGCTTATACCAAGTTATTGCCCCTTTTGTCATATTCATTTCTTTGGCAATAATCATTTGTTGCTTTTCTAATATAAAAATATCATACATAATTTTATAATATGTACCTGTTAAAGATGAAATAACGAATAACATAAAATCTTGTATTTCAAAATCTTGTGGTTTATTAATATTTGAATATTCAAACATATCCCATGATTCATGATTGGAATAAAATTTTGTATTTATCTTTTTTGATATTTCTGATCTAATCCTTTTTATCACACCTGTTGATCTTAGCTCATCAATTGTATAAAAATAACCTTTTTTATACAAAAAATAATATTTATTTTTTTCTAATGTTTTTGTTTTATCATAAATTAGTAAAGCCTTACTTAACCCCAAAGACGCAGCAGATACACATTCTTCAATATCATGTATATGATATGCTTTTGCGACCGATACTCCAATTTTCCTAACCATCGATAGCATACGAATTTCATCAATATCATCAAAATTTTTATATTTGATTTTCATGGATACGGTATTTCCACCAAGTTAATTTATTATTTGTTTTAATATTATTTGTGATACAAAAATTATACATAAATTCATTTGATGTGATATCAAATGAATTCGTAGTTAAATTAAAATTATGTTCTATCTGCAATGTTTTTTTATCAAACAATATAATTGCAGGCATATTCCCATCTAAACCTTGCATAGCACTAATAGGTGATGGATTTTTAGCAAAAAACTTTTTAATTTGTTTATTAAAATTTTTTGCTTTAATTTTTAATATATTGTATTTCAGCCACCATGCATTAATTGTTTCTTCTATGTCATCTAAACATAAAATAGGACAATCGATAATTTTTGTACCTAAGAATATATGTGATCTTGAAATATCGTTTGTATTCATTATTATTGTCCTTATCCAAAAAATACTCTTTTATAATTAATAATTTTTACGAATCAATGCGTTGGAGTATATCATAACAATGAATCTATTTCTGATTCTGTCCATTGCAATGAATCTATTTCTGATTCTGTCCATTCAAATAACATTTCTCCCTTTTCATTCTTTAAACAAAGAAAAATACTAGGACCAGAACTCCATAGACACCATTGTACAATTGTTCTTACTTTATCTCCATTTTTCAATGTATATTCATATAAATCAGGACCATCATTAAACAGACCTAACTTTTTCCCTGTTTTATTATCATAAATATTATAAATATAATCCCCACCTGTTTGTGTCCCACATTCAGAACATACTTTAATTTCTTTTCTTGCACAATTTTCGGCGATAAAATTTTCTGCCTCTTGCGTCAAACCAATAATTTGTGTTGATCGACTCATATCATCGTTCCTTTTTCCAAACATTATTTCCTATATTATCAATAACAATTATTTGATAATATCATCAAAATTAATATCTTCTTGTTCAACGCTCATTTGAAATATATTTGCCGGTTGAGGAGAACCAAATTCTTGCTTAATTTTATGTAATTTTGAATCATCACTTCCGTCACAATCATAATCAATAACAAAAATTCGCACATTGTCAAATCCAGAAGGAATAGATGAAATCACTGAATCAACTACTCCACCAGATACAACAATACCCAAATTAACCTTTTCTACAGGTTCTACAACCATATCAGAACCACATTCAGGACAAATTGGTGAACCACTAACAGAAATATCATCTTGGGTTACACCAATTTGTTTTTCTTTGCAATCTGGGCAAATCCATGTTCTTGTTTCAGCCATGATTTATTCCTTATGAAAATTGGTAATTCTATAAATAATAAATTGGTAATAAAATACTGGAGACTACTTAATCATCTGAACCAATTGTTAAATTAACATCTGAATTTGCATTATCGAATTGTGCTTTTTCTACTAAAAATGTTTCAAAATTATCAGCTAAATTTTGATCGTCAATAAATTGTAAACATAATGCAAGTTGTGTATAAACAGTCCATCCTGGTGCCCGACTATGATGATACAATGATTCTTGTGCATCAGCCATTATGTTCTCCTATTAATGTTATTTATTATTTGATAATCAATAATTATTTTATTTGATTTTTTGACAAATTTTATTATAATTTATATCAATATTTTTTTCCCAATTAACCAATAGCAATTGTTCACTTTTTGACAATTTAATCGTATATCCCAAAATGGGAAGTGTTATTGTGATAATCGCAAGATGATCAAATAATTTTTCAATATAAAATATATTACTATAATCTGCAATATAATCTTCATTTATACAAAAAATAGCTTGATATTTTCCTTCAATTGCACATTGACACAAAATCATATATAATTGTTTAATCGCTTTTGTTTCAATATGATTTGTATAATTAGAAATAGAATGTAATATTTTAGCATCTATCATATTAAATTCACCAATTAATCGGGTTTGAAGACCAATATTCTTTTACTTTATCAAAAAATATTAAAAAATTTCCATAATAGAAACATTTCTTTTCCATCTTAAAACAATTTGTACAAATTCGCCATTCATAATTGTTTGATTCCATATAAAACCATTGATGAAAATCAAAATAACATTTCAATTTTTTTAATAATTTCATAAGTAAAACTTCTTATATCGCGTTTTAAAATAGTTTATAATAACAACTACCTCTTTCCCCTTAATATCAAATGTTTATGATCTGGAGCGATCCTGGCAGATTTAATTGTCGTTAAATATACATATTATCAGCATAACCATTCGATTAACCCCATTATACTATTTTTAAACTTATTAGAAAAATATAATTTAATTTCTTGCATAATAGTAGGGATATTATTATGTTTCATATATTCTTTTCGACTGGCTTTTTTCCCATTAATATACCAATAATTAAACCTACATTTTTTATCTCTAACATGATCCAATATTCCTTTTTTATAATAATATATATATAATTGTGTGTCTAAACGAGTTTTAACTCCTTTATCATCATAACTAAAATATGCATTATCAGAATAATCCGTTTCAGTTCCTTCGATAGATTGTACTAATCCATTTTTAGAAATACAATTAATGACTCTACCTGTATCTAAATTAATCCGTTTTTGTAATGTTATATTTTGCAAATCATTATATGTTGTTTCAAATGAAAATCTAGAAATCCAATCAATCTTGCGTATAATTCGATCCTTTTTGTCATAATCATAAAAAATATTATGTTTCAGACTCGATGTTTTTACATTCAAATTAAATAACAAATTATTTTTATAATCAAAATAAACAATAGTATCACGTTTTAATGTTTTTTGATTTATAAATACAACGACCTTAACAATTAATGTTTTTCTTTTATATTTTTGACGGATTTCTTCTTGTTTGGCTTTAATTTCAGCAGAATCGTTGTGTTGGAAAACACCAAAAAATGATGAATAACCACATTTTTTTCTATAAATGACTGAATAAAAACATTCCATATTTAACTTCCTTTAGTAAAATATAATACGCATAATGACATGATTTCTAATAAAATAATCGGGAAGGCACAAAACATAAAATACCATATCATAGACCACAATATTGACACATTCACACTATGATATATAATAAATAGGTATAAACTAGATGTAAATAATAATAAAAAAATAAAAAAACAAAATACGATAAGATAATCGTTTTTCATAATAATATATATTTTTATATTATTATCTGGAGATTTGAAATATTATTTAATGTTTAAGAATATAAGAATTGTAGCACTGACAGCACATAACATTATTTTTATTTAATATCAAATACGATTTGATAATATAAAATATTTTTTTCCACAAATTCAATTTATCATTTTTACATATTTTAAATAGACGACTATATAACATTAGATATCGTCCATCATCATATATCCCACAAATAGAACATTTTTTAACACGATTAATAAACGAATGCAATTTTACATGACATTTTCTACATAAAACAATACATTTATTAGTCTCTTCAATCAATTTAATTCGTGTTGTATCTAATTTAGAACCTATATCAAATCTTTTTGTAGAAGAATCAATATGGTGAAACGTTAAAGACTCATTTTTACCACACATACAACAATGAGTTTTTATAGAATTAAGATATTCTATATTTTTCTTTTTCCTATTATACCTTCGGTTTCGATTATGTAATCGATTCAATTGTTTTAATGTTAGACGACTATTCATAAGACATGATTAATCCTATTGTGAGCTACCAACGAATAAATTCGTGGGCTTTCTTGACATGAATTTGTAATTATCCTGAATGGTTATAATATATTAATCATCAATTATTTGATAATCATGATGGACTGGAGCATATGGAAGACCACACGAAAGTTTTTTAGTTCTACGATCTAAAATTTTTGTTCCAGTCTTTATGTTTTGCTTTAACAACGAATTCATATTGACTTGTGTCCCATCAAAATCTTTGATATAACTAATTCCATCGATCTCAAAAACTTCGCATACTCCCATATCTTCATATTCAACCATTAATGTTGATGAAAGACCCCACAAACTGAATATCACAATGGCAAGAACAGCTATAGCATTCAAACCACGCATATGATAATCTATGCCACTTTTACGATGAATATCATCTAATATCATGAAAATTAATAGTGTTGAAGCAATTACAAGAAATAAAATATTCATAATTAAATCCTTTCTTAATTATCCTTCATATAACCATTGAAATAATATAGTTAAAAATAATAAAATGCCAATCAGTTCAAATATCATTCATCGAAATCCTTTTCAATATATTTCTATGTCATTTTTCCATTTTTTTCGAGATTTTTTATTATCTTTATGTCTATTTTTAGGGGTTACTCGTGTTCTCAAATTACTATGTTTAGTTTTTTCTCGATGAACATTTTTAATAGACGAGATTATATTTTTAGCCTTCATAACGTTCTCCAATTATTATTTCTATTACTGGAGAATGTTAAATAATCCTTCTATTTGATATTAAGAATCGTCATTTTGTTTTGTTAGATTCTTCTGTCCCATTATAATATTTAGGCTGGAACCAGTTGCACATATTTATCCCATATTTCCAATTATCAGCATGATATTCTTTAATTATTTCTATATTTTTATTATTATATCCAAAATAATCTTCAAACGATAATATTTTCCCATTATTGGTTCTAAAATAATTTTCATTTTGGAACTCCATGATAGGACAATCAGAAACATAATAATAATTAACATTTCGATATGAAGAAATACCCCATATACATAGAGAAATAGTCAATACTATACATAATATATATATGGTATATGTACAAATATTATTTGTATGTCCGTGAATATGATTCTTAATGATATCACTTGTTAACAATACAGTGAAGATAACAAACATCATTGTTATAACAATCAAAATTACAATAGGCATTAAAATCCCTTTCTATGTTAAATAGTTAAACCCATAAATATTCATAATATGTAGCAATTCCCTGTAAATAATATAAATCTTTTTTTCTAGTATATTCTTCTAATCGTTGATATCTACAAAATAATTCATTATTATTGAAAAATGATGGGTCCATAAGCCATTTAGTATTTAACAACATCAATTTCGGTCTTTGCCGTTTCACATAATTATAACATTTAACAATAAAAGATTTTACATCTTTCATTTCTTGGCTTGTGGTCCAATCAATATAATGCAAACCACCATCTCCGTCTACATAGTGAACCAGTGCGGCAAAATTAAAGTCTTTAATTAATTCTACTTTATCACAATATTGATTATATATAATTCCTTTTTTTACCCATTTTTGAGCAGGAAAAAAGAAACGATAAATCCCCCACTTAACATTAGTTATTGTTCGTCTAATCCAATAATATATTGATCTAAACGTACTAATTTTTTTATCAAAATCTATTGATGTAAAGGTATCTTTAATCATATGACAATTCTTTTATATCACCTTTATAATCAGAATAATATACAGTTATGTCAAGAGGATTTAATGCCTTTTGACAAACATCACAAGGTTTAGCCATACTAAGAGATTTATCATGTTTTACTCTTAATACTAATATATTTAATTTATTCGTATTGTGTCTGGAGAGTATTTTTAGATTATTCATTTTAGCTAACAAAAATATTTCAGCGTGAATAGTCCATTTATCACCGTATCCATATAAAGTAGAATTATGAGCAGATGATAATATTCTTCCCCTATGAGTAAATAACACCGCCCCTATTTTAGCTCTTTTTACATTAGATTTTAAAGCCTCTCCGATTGCTTTATTAATTATTTTGTTTGTTATTATCATTTAATATATTTTGTTTTATATTATAATTTGTAGAATCGGTTTCAGAATCTTTATAAGTATCATAAAAATCATGTGTTTTAATATATTTTTCTATTTCTGATAATGGTGTAGGCGTAGATTCTTCATATACATACAAAAATTGATCGATATCATCGTATACAAGAGTTTCTGTTAGCGTTCTATTATCTTTATTCAATAATAACATATATGGAATAGATTTATGTTGATAAATCAATGCTATACTTGTTAATATAATCAAAGAAATAAAAATTAATAACAATTTTTGTATACAATTATTCATCTTTTGTATAATCGGCAGAAACATCAGAACTACTAATCTTCAGTTTACCCGTACTGATATTAGTATCTTTTTGCGTTTCTTTTATTTCGTTTTCTTTTGTGATATTAGATATATTATCTTGATGATTCAAATAGGTGAAACCTATAACACAAACCAATGATGTAAGAGCGACAATAACAAATACACCAATATATCTCATACATCTCATCATGCCATTTTTATTCATTGCCTTCTTCTTAAAATGATTATTGTTTCGATAGGTTTTTTTATCTCCTTAGAAAACCCCTTCCTTCAGGGCATGGTAGTTCAATTATCTATTTTTGATTTATCTTCAAATTTTTGCCAACAAAAAGTCTTAGTATTACCATCATATACTTGGATGTAACCTTCTTTTGCCATATTCAATTCATGATCTTGTTTCATTTCTGTTTCTCGTAATCTCATTAGCCCTGCGAATCCCATCAATAGAAAAAGAAGACATACCATAAAAACAATAAACTTATTGTGACTCATAAAATATCTCCTATGTATAATATCAAATTAACTGTAGTTATATAATTATACATTTTATTCTGGAGCAATCTCCATAACTTAAATATTAATTAAATATTCCTGACAGGACTCGAACCTGTAACCTATATTTTAGAAAAATATTGCTCTATCCAATTGAGCTACAGGAACAGAATTTTATTTTCTGTCAGAGAATTTATCGATATATAATGCTTTAACAGCAATATCATTATTATTTCCATAGGCTACAATATCTTGTACCTTAATCTTACATCTCATTACGCGATATCTAAAATTACATAAATAAGGATGTTTGGATAATTGTTTGATCTGGTAACGTGCGGCTTTTCTATTTTGGTAACAATGTAAAACACCATTTTCAATCAATTTATCCTGTGCATTTAGATTAAATCGTTTTAAAATTTTGTCCGGTATATTTTTACCTTTTTTATATGAAAATTTACCATAAAATATAGCTATATAAGAATACAATATTTTATTATAACCAAAATAATAACCCATTGATGGAATAACTTTCAATACTTTCCAAACAATAATTTCTTTAATTTTATTTTGTTTGAAATAATTTAATTTTTGTTCTGTTAATTTTTTCTCATACCTCAAACACATAATTATTGTCCTTTAGAAAATTTATCAATATATAATGCTTTAACAGAAATATCATTTTCATTGCCAAAACAATATATATCTTCCACTTTTACCGTACATGGTGTAACAACAATTTCATATTTATTTACCACATGACGAGTAGACTTGATATTATCAAAATATAATCTTAAATAATTACGTATTTTTAAACAATTCTTGATATGGCTATCAATCGCTTTTGATTTTACAATAACTGTATCTTTTATTGTATATGCATGAAAAAATCCTATGCCATATTCATCTTTATCAATTAAATCTTTAATTTTTGATGTGCTAACAATTGTATTATGACCTTGTTTGTATATATAATTCCTCTGATATGGAGAACAATAACCTATATCATCTAAGTGCAATAATATTTTCCATACATCAATTTTTTTAATATTATTAGTTTGAAAAAATTTAATTCTTTCCAATGTCAATTCTTCATTATATTTTAAACACATATTGAAACCTTATATTAAACCCCAAAATTCATATATACTATAATGCGAATAATAATTGCGATAACAGAAACAAATAAACATGAAAATCCAATTCGTTTATAAATATTTTTTGATTCAATAGAAAATTGATAAGGATCAATTAGAAACAAACCAGTTGTAATCGTACCAATTGTAAACGATCCCAAAATAATAAAAAACAACCAATAATTTAAAGTCAATAATAATAGCATAATTATTCCAATTATTAATCAACCCAAATCAATGATATCAAATTCCCATTCGTTATAACCATTGATAATGGTTTATTTTGATGATAATTTATACGCCAAAAATGAAAATTATAATAATGATTATTGATAAGATAAGTTAATGTGTCCAATATTTTAAAAATATAATTAGAATATTGTTTGTAATTTACTAACAGTACAAAATAATAACCTACACATACAGCTACTAATGAATAATAAACATATGTAACATTATATCCATTTATAAAATACATACTAAATAAAATCAAATTAGATATAAAACACAATGCAGCAATAATCCTAAAAATGAAAGATAATTTAAACATATTTATATCCTTTTATAATTGTTTAGAAAAGATCGCTTTTATTAATATCACAATGGCTAAATATACAATATATAAAACAATTGCAATTATAGCTAAAGCAATTATAAGACCTACACTCGCAACAATAGGCAACCAAATCGGAGCAGTAACCCACCACCATGACCAAGTAATAATATTACATAATTTCAAAATAATAAATGTAATAGTTAAAGCACTTGCAAACGATAACCCACCACCAACATGGATAGTCACTTTTTTACTCATATTTATTTTTCCTTATTGAAAAATGTTAAAATACAGATTAGATAGGATTTGAACCTATAACGATGGTACTTGTTGTTTATCGATTCAAACAACCAAACTAGGGCAATATACGTTATGCCTTGGTCGATAGCGGTATCCACCATAACCGTCAGTTTGCGTTTACTTATTTTCGCCACTAACCTGTATTTTTATGTTTTTTAAATTAAATAATTATTGTGATCCGATGAAATTATAATTTATATATTCGCTAACTGGAGATGAAACAATTTAATCAACAGTTAAACTACTCTTCAACCATTTCCTAATCGCATTATCTGAAACGCCAAACATACTACACCCACATAACAATAATTGTATTTTAAAATTAATAAACATTATATAATATAAAAAAAGACAGACATAGCTTATTAAAAGACATGTCTGCCTTGATAAATACTGGAAGTGGGAGTTGAACCCACACTCGCATTTTATTAGCGAATTGGATTTTAAGTCCAACAATTTTTGTTATCCTAAAAGTTTTTTATCTTTTAGTTCTTTAGCTTATTATTCGCTAAAGTTCGGCGTACATTTTCACATGATTGTGCCGGGCACTCTTGGAAATATTATCGCTTGCTTAACGCTCAATTTCTACGCTCTACACTACTATTTGCTATATAGTTAGCACGGTATTAACATTCCAGCCTTCACCGTTTTTGCCCAGTTTATAGACGCCAAGACATTTTTTCAGCGTCTGCCATTCCGCCATTCCAGCATAGTATTCACTTGTAAAACAACGATGTTGCCTGTTATGAAAGAAAATTTATATTCTAACTGGAGACAATGATAACTGCTTATCACTGGAAGTAGCGGGATTTGAACCCGCAAAACTACGGTTTAAAAGACCGTTGCTGTACCAAATCAGCTTCACTTCCTTATTGTACTCTACCACTGAACTACAATACCATCTTAATTATACAAACAAATATCAATTTTATGTACATATGATTTCTGTTCTATATTAAAGGTATTTAAAAATTTATTCCATGCATCATTTTCATCAATAGCTGTTATAACTGTAGATTCAGTAGGAATTAATAACATAGGAGTAAATGCTAACATTGGGGGTATATAATTAAATGTTATCACATATTTTTTCATACATTAATTCCAGACCAATAATTTATACATGATGGGATATTATCAACTGCATGATAATCTCTACTATGTTGTTTAAATTCATTATACATATTTTTTGCATTTTTACTCATAATAGAAGCAACATCACCTACATATGTTATTGATTTATTAAAAACATCAATTAAATTAATTTCTAAATTGCTTGCTAAAAAACAAACAATCCAATTTAAACATCTATAATCTAAACGAACCGGCTCATATAAAAGATCATCTGGTGAACATGATCCATTGGATTTTCTATATAAAAACCAATCAATAATTGATTGTTGTTTGTCTGCATCTTTTTGTGGAATAATTTTAGAATCTTTAATATGAGTATATTCCACAGTAGAATCAATTTTTTTCATTTGTTCTAAAATAGCGAGATTCAAACTATTACTCATTCCAGATGGACCAAAATTTTGCTGATGCATCATTATATTTTTGATATAGGTTCGGATACAGTGCCATATATGATTAGTACCATTTAATTTGCCATCGGTGAAAGGCATTATACCAATTTCATCACTGTCTTTTTCTTCTAAAAAAATGCTAGCAGCATTATGTGGTAAATGATGAGAAAGGTACGTATTAGATGGAATATATTTGACAATATGAAATCGCATGTTTAAACCTTTATAACATAGATATGAATTGTACTAAATTAATAATATAATTTATATTAACAATTAACTGGAGAGACATATATAAAATATTTTAATATTACGATTCATCTTCTTGTCGTCTTTCTTCTTCCATTTCTCGTTCCTTTTCTTGTCGGCGATATTCTTCCTGTTGTTCTTCTAAATATCTTCGATAATGTCCATCAGTTCCATGATCAATATCACCATAGCACATCGAACAACTCTTTTGGCCATCAGGGATTTCCACCCCGCAACTCGAACAATAATTTGCCATATTATTTTCCTTTAATCTATATATTTTTTAAATCGTTCTTCCGCTTGTTCACGATTCCATTTACCATCCCAATATGGGTTCCATGAGATATAATCAAAATATCCTGTATCTTGTACTTGTTGTAATTCGTCAGATCGACCACCAGGATAATCAATAATAATGTTTGTAGCTGTTATAACGTTAAAGAACGATTTCATAGGATTAACAAGTTCATAAATAGCTTGTAATGTCACAGCAGCATTTCTATGCATAGAAGTCAATGTCGGTTCGTGCATTGCTTGAATAGGCATATGAAATATTGATAAAAGTCTTTTTTGTGCTAAATCCAATAATTCCTTTTTAATAGTTATAGCCGTTTGCGGTTCAATATTACGTATACTAATCGGTTTATTATATTGAATCGATAAATTAATCAATTGTTTCAATATGTCTACAGATGGACTATCGGCTGTTATTAAAATATTATCAAATATTTCAAATTCTTTAGTGATTCTATCAATGTCCAATGTATAAGGAATGCCTCTTGTATGACGAATTGTGCAATATTGGCACTTTCCATGACAACCAACACTACAACGTAATGGATAATGATAACGAAACAAATGACCAGAAGATATATTATTTGAGTTCTTATTATAATCAGTTGCGAATTCATTAACCCAAAATGGATTATGATAATGAACAGGAGGAAATGCCCATACTACTTTTCGCCCTAATTTATTATTCGGATAATTCCATAATGGTTGATAATCGACACGAAAATCAGCTAAACGGTGTACCCCTTTTGGTAATTTTATATCGAATCTTCGTGCAAGACATCCGCCGACAAAAATAAAACTATTTGGATAATTCTTTTTCAGATTTTCACAAATTTTTAAATCATTTAAAACAGCCAAATCAGTGACTTGACAACTTAAAAGAATAACATTATCAGGATTGCCATCTTTATTAACAATACGGTTTGGATTAGCATGTACCCAACTTAATCCTTCTGCATATACAGACATACATGCACAGCATTCAATATAGCAAGTACCTACTATATCTTCAGGATAATATAAAGTACCTTGACCAAAAATATTTGTAGTATTTTCATTAAACATAATTATTTTTCCCTATGTATGCTATATTCAATCATTTAAAATGTCACGAATTCTTTGATCAAGTTCAAAATCCCCACCACTATCTTCATTTAATAAACCAGGACATTCTCCCCAAACCATTGTATGTAGTTCTCGCAATGCATCTAGGCATTTTTTATCTCCATAGCATAGAAGACCCCTTTCTTTAGGGATGGGATGATGATGATATTAAAAAATATTTTATAATTTTTTATTTTTGTTAAAAGTTTTTCATCATATATACCGAATTATAATAATAGAAACTAATTTAGTTTCTATTATTCTTTACCAAGTCAATAGGTACGTGGTTATCAAGTAAATTACACTTTCTTGATGTAAAACCTATAAAGTAATTACAATTATTACTGAAAAAGTAATCGTTATCACAAAATACAAATTTTTATTAAATTAAATTAATTTGGAATCGTTATAACACAAATCATAAATATAAAACAATATTTATTAAACCGTCGGGACGACGGGGTTAGCTTACTAAATAAACAAACACAAGTTTGTTGTTCGTAAGAAGCCATGTCATTTATGGCGTGGTAGTTCAAATTTTGCTTCATCCATATGCATATATCTCCTACATATATTATATTATGATTGTCAAGCTGGAGAAGAAATTTATGATATGAAAATTCCTATGATATAACAATTTCATATGATATGCGGGAATAATTTTAAAATTATTTGAATTAAACTTCAATTAAAACTCACCATCGATAATATTAACAATATTATCTTTAATGACTTTAGATGCAAACCCATTTATCATTTTTCTAATCAATTTTTGTTTATCTGTTTCTATGGTATCAAATTCTTCTTGATTATCTTTATAATATTCTTCCCAAATATCTTTAGAATATAATCCTAACAATTTACCATAATCTTTATGAGTTATTTGTCCTACATGAGATATAACATTTCTTAACCGATTTTCGGTAATATATTCTTGTAAATCATTAATAATATTTTGTTCTTGTTCTGTTAATAATACAGCTTTTTTTGTAGATATTTTATTCTTTTTGTTTTCTTTTTCTTTAAATTTACTATTTTTATTTTTAATAATTACTCTTGATCCATCTGGTAAAGAATGATAATTAACTGTTTTAATAACATTACCTTCACACACATTGTTTTCTATTGGAGGCAATCCAAATTTTTCTGGTAATGTTGTTTGATATTCATTCGGATATTGTAAACATTCATCCAATGTTCCTCTACATAGGATTTCGGCATAAATCATGTTAGTAGCTTTAAAAACTTCTACAGCTTTATCATAATTCAAATACTGATTATCAATCTTAATATCAAAAGCGTAAAATTCTGCATCAGGAGTATACCCAACTCCTTTTTGCACTTTCATAACACCAGGAATAGACGAAACATCTTTACAAGGATAATATCCACCAAATGTTTCACCGCATACTGTTAATACTTCAAATTCATATGTTTGTTTTAACAAATTATAAATTTGTATTACTTTATCTTTATTTTTTTCTGTAATAATAGATTGATTATAAAAATTAGCATTATCACCAAGAAAACCTGTTCTTTTGGCACATTTAAAAGTATTTCCATCATACCAAAAAGAAAAATTTGACCCATGAATCTTTTGAGTGCATACGAATTCATCTTGCATTGCTTCTGCAGACATCCGAATCATATTAATCGTTTTGCTTCGTTCATGGCTTTCGATACTATTATATTTTGTAAATTTCATATTATATTTATTCCTTTTTAATAGGCTCTAATGGAGAAATGATAACATATTCACTTTGTTCTATCGGTTTAAATTCATAACGAATTTTTCTCCATGAATCAGTAAACCAAAATATCATATATTTTTCACGTTGTTTATATTTTTCAAAACAATAACGATTAACAAGTGAAGATTCAACTAATTTTTCCCCAAGCGGGATATGACACCCATTATCTTCTATATATTGTTCATCAGATCCCTGATCTACTAAATTACAAATAGATTCAAATTCATAAGGATTATTATAAGATGCAATCATACATAATCCAACCATAATAATTGTAACTGCCATAAATATATACATATATAATTTTATTCTTTCATAGATGCTTCTAGGAGAAAAAACAATCCATAATAAAGTTACTATTGTTGAAATAAAACATATATGGACAACAAGTTCATAATTTAACATTTGTTCAATCCTTTATAAATTCATTTTATGACAGATATTTGCAATAGATTCCATTGCTAACTTATATTTGTCATCAGTGATAACAACCGAAGATAAATCACCAAAATGCATTTCTAAACATTCTATCAATAATGCTTTTATTTTATCTTCATCTGGATAATATGGCAAATCAGATTTATTATATAAATCTTGTAATTGTTTTTCTCCATCTTCAAAATATTTATAAATTTTTTCTTCTGTCCATTCCCCACGACGAATAGATTTATAAATTTCACTATCTCTTTGTAAGTCTAAATCACCTGTTTCTAACAACTGTTGGCATTCATTAAGAAGTCGAATAATGTGATAGACAAATTTAACATCATATGCTTGGGCTTTTACTTCTAGTAATCTATTAGATTGTTTTTGTAATTCAAGCATCAAATGATAATATTTTATTAAGTCATCATCTGTTAAATTGAAAATATTAGGACCAACAACAATTTTATTATTTAAACATTCTTCTACTTCTTCTATTGTTGTTTTATGAGGAATATTATGATTCTCTTCAAACAAAACTAATTCCTGAAATGTTTTGTTGTTTTTTCTCTTACCTTTAAATTTAGCTAACTGACTATAGGCATAACCTTTAAAACGGTGATATAATCCTTTATGTAAAAACAAATGCCTATTATCTTTAACTTTATTTCCTATAGCTGTAGAATGCACAACTAAGTTGGAAGGAGTAAACAAAGTATCGAGCATATTCGGGTTGTTTTGCATACATAGATTAAAAAAATTAATAATAGAGAATACAGTAAGATCGTATTCTTTATTATTATGGACCATTCCAGCTTGATTCCAATTTTCAAATCGATTTTTTTGAGTTCCAAAACCCATAATTTCTCCTGCCAAATGAGGAAAAATCATTTGTTTTGGAGGGATGCAGAAACCATAGATATCAAAATCTGAGTCTTGATTATTACATCCATAGGCTTGTGACCCCATAATCGTTAAATAATGAGTATTGTTTAACAAAAAGTTAGGTGGGTTAATTAGCCCGGCTTGTTTTAAGTCTTGTAAAATCATTTTTATGTACTAATATTCAACTTATATTATTTGTTAGCTGATTCTATATCTGTGAGCAATCGTTTTTGAAATAATTCGACATTGGCATCATCCCCCTTAACAACAAATTGAATCTTTTCTGTAAACCACCCTTTTTTAGATTCTATATAAAGTGAAAGACCATATATCCATGATAATTGTTGGATATAAGACTTTGCTATAGACCCACGTGGTCCTTTCAAAATGCCTCTATATGTCATCATATTTTATTTTTCTATTTGTATAATTTTGACTCGGTGGAATAATTTTTGGCTTTTCAGTTTTAGGTGATTGGTTAACTGTGAAATTTCCTATTTTTATCTTTTTATTTTTCATTGTAATTTGAAATTCATAATTACAGTATTTTGAGGTACATATAAATTTTTATTTTGATATTCATATTCTGGATTCATTAAAAACCAAGGGAAAATCCATTTTGAACGATTATATGTATATTTTAAAATTCGATAAGTAGGTTTTATATCATCCGTTTCATAAATAGTGACATATTTACAAGGTATATTTTTTCGATTCAATCCATTATCATTGTTTTTAATATAAAATGAATATTGATCTACAGAATCAATAGCACCACAACCCAAGAAAAACGAACTATTTATATCTTTATTATTAGTTATAGAACAAATCCGCGTATCAACTGGAGGTAAATCTATTTTGACACGATCCAAATTGTAAATCAATATCGCTGTAATAAAAAAACACATTGATGTACAAATAAACATACTCATACTAAAAGTGACAAATTTAAGCAACAATGAACCTATATCAAATTTACCCCAACCACCCATACCTTTTCCAAATTGAAATGTAAAAATTATACTAACAATTATAGATACAACAAACAATATATATATTAACATATTTTTTATCTCCTTATTATAAAATTATATTAAAAAATCCAATTAAATTATTCATGAATAATCACCATTTAGAAGGTTTATCGAAATAAGGTCTATTAAATAGATAATCACCAAAACAATATAACAATACACATAATGTAGATACAAAAGGATATATAATCGACATAAATAGAGACCAAAATGCATCACCATTTGTCCAATATATCTTATTCTTTTTATAAAATAACCTTATAACAATTTCTCTCGATATACAATAAGAAATGATACCACTTAATACCCACAAGCCAAGAATTAATAATGTATGCATATTTATTCCTTTATTTTATGTTTATACATTTCTCTGTATCGTTGTTTAATTTTACTTCCGAAATCTAAAGATTTTTGGAATTTATCGTCATTATCACCAACATAATATATTTTTTCAGCAGCCGAAAATACACCATATGAACGTATCGATGATGATTTAGAAGCAATCATTTGCCAAGCACCAGCTTCATAAATAATCGTTTTGGTCATAGATTCAATATCTGTATAACCAAATTCTTTCATGACCTGAAAAAATAATTCATGATTTATCGTCGCTGGAGATACATTTAATCCATGTTTCAAAAAATATATTTTAGCCTTTGGGAACCATGGATCATTTGGTCCAGGACCAGCTTCCATTTTCTGTATCAAATGCCAAGACAATTCCCAGCTATTTCGTTCTGTATAAAAAATACCTTGTTTGAGATTTATTAAAACAGCACCAGACCTTTCAAATACAGGAATTTCATATGGAGACTGAACCACTGGATATGCCTTTCCATCGACAATAAAAGTTTCATTACATCCCACTACACAAAACAATAAAATAATTAATAGTGATTGAATATTTTTAAATGAATTCATCGTATCCTAATCCTTTCAGCAAAAAAATTTATAATTAATATAAATTAGAGAATTTTTTCAATTTTACTTTTTTGTCTTTCAATTACATTTTCAGGTATTTTACGATCTGATTTTCTCGAATCATTTTGTTTCTTGATCAATTCTTCGTCAGCAGAAACACTAATCACTTGTACAAAATACCCATATTGTTTTGCCATAGTGAAATAGGGTTCAACTTCTTTCTTTGTAGTATTAGTATTATCAATAATTACAACATCATAATTATTTTTCATTGCAGTTTCAGCTTTATGACGACAATATCCATGAGCAGAACCCAAAAGAGAAGCATTAAATTTGTAAATGCCATCCTTCATAAAAAAATTGTCTGCAGAACAATATTCCACTAATAGATGTTCTGAATTTTTAAAAATCATAGATGCAATGTGACTCTTGCCACTTGCACTACATCCTTGCATAATAATTAATCTTTTAATGTTCATAATCGTTCTCATTTCCTATATTAGAAAAATAATTGTTAATAATAATAAATAATGCTTCTTCTTGATCTTCTATATAAAATAATTCTGCATTATCATTAATATTAAAAACATTAATAAACGCTTGTCCTAATCGTTGATGAGGATAATCGCCTCTTAAAAATTTAGCAATAAATTTGCTAATCAGCTTTTGCTTATTGTTTAGTTTTTTCCAAGTTTTTCGCATACGTAAATTCAATTCCTACCTACCTTTTTGTAGCTCCTTTTTGTGACGAAAATAATTCTGAATATTTTTCAATTCCTTCAATCTATTCTTAGAAATAGGATCGATTTGATTCATGGTTTCTTCCTTTTTTTCTCGTACAATTTTTTTATTCATAAATAACTCCTTTTATGAAACAATATTATAATTCAAAATAACTGGAGATAAAAGGATTTATTATTAATAAATATATAAAAACCTTTTTTCGGGAAAATGGGCCCGGCTGGATTCAAACCAGCAACCTATCCGTTATAAGCGAATTGCTCTAATCTGATTGAGCTACGGGCCTTCGTGTATGATATTGTTTCCTTTTAACCATTTATGTATTATGCTAGCAGAAACACCATAATGTCTACCAACAGAACAATAATTACAAATTTATGTCAAAAAAGCTCATGGATTTATTCGTTGGTTAGTAGATCACTCATTGATATTTCTTGCAATAATTTAACTGGAGATAACTCGCTTATATATTAAAATCGTAAATTTCTATATGAATTATATTTTTTTGCAAATGTAATATATTTTGTTAATAATTCAAATCCTTGACTTTTTAATGTCGTTCCTATATGAACAGATTTATACGTTGACAAAATTTTTATATGATTCCACAATCGCCAATTATGAGCATAATATTCTAAAATTTTATTTGTATTACTATTTCTTTTAAAATATTTGTTTGTGACATATATTAATTCTAAATTAAAATAGTTGCTATATTTATAGCGTCTATATTTAGTCGGTACTTCTATCCTTTTAACGATATAACGATGGTGACTCGATACATCTAAAATATAGTTTAAACATATATAATTCATATATTTGTCCTAAGTTATATTGTTATAATATTATTAAATGATAACTGGAGACTTATAACTTTTATTGTATTTTTTCGGGCAAAAATTATAATTATAAAAAAAAGATACTTTATCAAATGATAAAGTATCTTTTTTAAGAAAAATATAAAAATATAAAATTATGAATTAACAAATTTTGTATGACGATCTACAAAATTACAAATACGATGTCGTCCTTTTGGAACCCCACTAGGCTGTCCCACAGACATTAAGTAGTCTTGGTACGACCCGTAAAACGGTCTAATCGTACTCTTTCCACAACCATCACCTTCACCTCCATATGTTGCGTCAGAATACACAAAATTCCTTTGAGTTTTTTCATGGAAAACATTTGTTTCAATAAAAAACTCACCATTCCACATAAAAGTGAAATGACCTGATACATCAAAATTAAACGATGCTTTAACCATTTTATTTCCTTTATGATTAAACATTATACTTTGTCAAACTACTTCGTTTGACGACTCTATATATTATTTTTAATAACAATTACTGGAGAAAATGATAATTACGGTTTTTCAGAGAATTTATCAATATATAATGCTTTAACAGCAATATCCCTCTTTGTTCCATAAGCAATAATATCTTTTACTTTAACCCTACAACGAATAACATTCCTTTTCGATTCGCGTACACTATCAATATTACTTGAACTATTAACATGATATCTTGCCTCTTTACGTGAGCTATAAACATGCAAAGCACCGGATTGAATCGTATAGCACAGATAACCTCTTTTCAATATATTTTTAGGAACTCGTTTTCTCACGTTCACACCTATATTATATCTCATGCTTTTATAAGGGGATACATATCGATCATTATGTTTTCGCAACACTTTCCAAACAATAATTTCTTTGATATTATTTCGTTTGAAATAATTTAATTTTTGTTTTGTTAATTTTTCATTATACCACAAGCACATGATTCTTATTTCCTTTCAGAAAATTTATCAATATACAATGCCTTAACAGCAATGTCATTATCCTTACCATATGCAATAATATCTTGTACTTTTACTCTACAACGAATAACTCGTCGGTTCCATGACAATTTATTTCTTGCGATTGACCTTTTGACAAATACATGTAATACATTCTTTCCTATAAATTGCTCCTTATTATTTGGATTAAAATATTTTAATATTGTATCAGGTATATTTTTACCTTTTTTATATTTCATCCCTTGATAGATAGAATAATATCGTTTCCTTTTATTAGATGTACACAAAACTTTCCAAACAATAATTTCTTTAATATTATGTTTTATAAAATAATCAAGTTTTTGTTTTGTTAGTTTTTTCTCATACGTCAAACACATGATTCTTATTTCCTTTCAGAAAATTTATCAATATACAATGCCTTAACAGCAATGTCATCATTCTCACCATAAGCAATAATATCTTTTACCTTTACTCTACAACGAATAATCTTATACGGATAAGGTCCGTTTTTTGATGTGAACTTTGCTGCATAAAAACTTCTAACTTGTTCACACTCATACAATAGTGCATATCTTCTTACTATTGTCCTACTAATAAATGAATGTAATACACCTTTTTCTATCAAACCATCAGCCCAAATAAAATTTTTGAACGTTTTAACCGGAATATTTTTTCCAATTTTATATTCCATGTTAAAATATGGCGAAAGATATCGTTCTTTATACCGTACCAAAACTTTCCAAACAATAATTTCTTTGATATTATGTTTTTTAAAATAATCAAGTTTTTGTTCTGTTAATTTTGTATCAGAGGATAAACACATAAGCTATTTCTCCTAATGCTATAATGTGTTATTTTAATAACTGGAGAAAACAATACAATTTTCTAATTGAGTGAATTAAAAATCAAACCATGGTTTTTTGCGGCGTCCAAACATGCTTGAAAATTCATGTGTGATATAACCAAATCATCATTGCATTTAAATGAAAACCTTTGAGTCAATTTGTTAAAAGACATTGACCAAATATTCCCATTTTTTCCAATAATTTGTGCTTTTGTAATTATCCTTTCTTGAATAACTATTTAACTCCAATTTTTATAAATACCATGTTCCAACGTTTTGAACAGAGATAATGCTATATCAATATTTTTATAATGGACAAGAGCATCATTTACTTTATTGCGATAATCTATTGTTTTAACATAATTGACAATATAATATTCGCTTTTAATAGAATCGGTGTAATCAAATACAAAATTATTCTTTCTAAGCCGTTTCAAATGATTTTTAGAATAATACCTTCTAATATATAATCTATAAATACCATTTTCTTCTTGTAATATATATACCCATATGCCCTGACGGAATGCAAAGTTATCGTTATTCTCGTTAATCACTATAATTTTTAAATTATCATGATATTCAATCCACGCCGTCTTACAACCATATTCTGTTTTTATATATTTGTGTTTACGTACAATATTATCATTCACGAATTTATTATACATCGATAAAAATTCTATAATAAATTTATCCATTTGACAAGCATAATAATATTCAATCGCCAATTCAATAGCTAATTGACGGTTTTTATCATTAATATGGTTTTGTACAAATCCGTTAAGCAAGTCAGCTAATAATATGGATTTATCACATAATGTATCATATGACATATCGTTTATAATAATTCTTTTCTTGCCAAATGCTTTCATAACTAATTTTTTAGTTATTTTAATCAAATCTTTCATATATGAATGTGATATATTTGATTGTGGTGATAATTCAACAATATTCATATCTACAATATGGAAGCTGTTGGATACTGTTCCCGTTTTACCAATATTCTTATCAAAATTCATTATTCATATTCCTTCCAAATTGGAATCAATATTATTTATTTCTTTTCGGAAAATTTATCAATATACAATGCCTTAACAGCAATATCATTATTATCACCATAAGCAATAATATCTTTTACTTTTACTCTACAACGAATAACTCGTTCCAACGCCCACAACCGTTGATATTTTCTTGTTTCTATCCTACTGGTAAATGCATGTAATACCCCTCTGCCTACCGAACCATCAGACCAAATTAATTTTTTAAACATTTTAATCGGAATATTTTTCCCTATTTTATATTCCATACAATAATGTGAAGAATCATATCGTTCTCTACCTCGATGCTGTCTTAAAATTTTCCAAACAATAATTTCTTTAATTTTATTTTGTTTGAAATAATTTAATTTTTGTTCAGTCAATTTTTTATCACGAAATAAACACATGATTTATTTCCTTTCAGAAAATTTATCAATATACAATGCCTTAACAGCAATGTCCCTCTTTGTTCCATAAGCAATAATATCTTTTACTTTAACCCTACAACGAATAATTTTATAATTAATATAATTATGGTGTAAACTTCTTGCTTTTGTACGTGAGCTATAAACATGCAAAGCACCATTCTTAATTATCTCACAGCCGTAATCTTTTTTAAATATGTTTTTAAGAACTCGTGTCCTACTATTTATACCTATTTTATATTCCATACTTTGATAAGGTGAAAAATATTTCACATTATGATAATTTTTATATAAAACTTTCCAAACAATAATTTCTTTAATATTATGTTTTTTAAAAAAATCAAGTTTTTGTTTTGTTAATTTTTTATTGTATATCAAACACATAATCTATTCCTTTTCAGAAAATTTATCAATATATAATGCTTTAACAGCAATGTCATTACCTGTTCCATAGGCGATAATATCTGTAACCTTAACTCTACAACGTATAACTTTTTCTATGACATTAAAATGAATTTTTTTTCTTGCTTTTATTCGTGAACCCCAAACGTGTAATGCTCCTTCCTCGATTACTATATAACCAGAATTATTCCTCATTTTAAATATATTTTTTTTCGATTTCCCACATATATTTATACCTATTTTATATTCCATACTTTGATAAGGTGAAAAATATTTCACATTATGATAATTTTTATCTAAAACTTTCCAAACAATAATTTCTTTAATATTATGTTTTTTAAAAAAATCAAGTTTTTGTTCTGTTAATTTTTTATTGTATATCAAACACATAATTATTTCTCCTTCATATTCCTATTATCACTTGCCCCAACGCAATCATTGGGGGTTCCTTGCTGTTTTTTCTATGACAAAAAGAACATATCGAATAAAATTACTCCAATTACAATAAAGAATACTCCTGATAACGGACTTCCACTAATAATAGCACAAATACCAGCAATAATCATCATAATAATCAAAATACGAAAAGCAACACTCATCAATGATGCAGATTTCTTTTGCTCTGCCTCTTTATCATAAGACGCTATTACTTCACTTTTCAATTCTGGATTATCTATCTTATCCTGTTGCTCTTTTTGAAATGCCCTTCTATCGGATATCGTAGAAAATCCCATAACTATAAAGAACAATATCATACAAATAATTGTAATTAAAACAACTGTTTTACTAACCATAATATAAAATTCCTTTAATGAGGGATTAAATGTGTGTATTTTTTCTTTTGTCTTATCAAATTTTTGATTTTATTAAAACGAATTACTTTATACAACGTACCATGCATAACAATGGCAATATCTTTTTTGATGTTAACAGACTTGCCAGAACACTTTAAACATATATTGCAATTAATTTTATCATTAATACTAGCAGGACATGTATGCTCATTTTTTTGATATGTTTCACGATTAGTTAAACAACGAAATGTTCGCCATCCTAATTGTTTCGCTTTTATATATTCATTTTCTGATTCAACTGAAGCCATAACAACAGATTTAAATCGATCATCACAAGACTTCCATTGATGAGTATATCCTGTATAAGCACCTACAAGTTTTAAAAGATTTTGCCAAATAGAAAAAGGAACAGCAACAGGATCACCATAAGAACCAATCCTTAAATGTTTATCTTTCAAATAAGAAATATGTCTATCTTGTAAATATTCATAAGAGCCACGTTTATAAGCATTATAAATTTGAAAAGGGGCCTGGCCAATAATCACATAGCAGGTACCCCATGTACGATGTTTGCAATCACCACAAATCGCAATATCAGCATTTTTTTGATGTGCGATTACAGGATGTTTATTTTTTACAATTATCCATGATTGCAACATAAATGAAGTTTTTCTATTTTGCGATTTACGAAAACCATTTATAATACAAACAATATCATCGCCATTCAAGCAAGATGGACCTTCATAAATAATTATACCTTTAGGCTTTTTCATTATTATATTTTTCCTTATAACCAATTAACATATAAATATGTAATTATTTATTATCCACTGGAGAAGCTCATAACCGATTCATTATTGATTTAATTGAATACATGCATCGACGATACCAGAAAAACCAGTAATCACTAAATATATACCAATAAGAATACCACCACCTGATATAGCATTCAAACTACCTACTAACAATACAATTACACCGATACAAATCAAAAAAGCACCAAGGGAAAAGAACATACACGATAGATATAAATAATTTTTATATTCAGCTAATTTATAATTAACAGCATCTTCGCCAGTGATTCTATTCAATACATCTTCATTTTTTTCATCAAAACTACCTGTTGAATATTGATCGTAAATATCAGAACGAATACCTTGCTCATGAAATGCCATAAGTAAAAAGACAACAATCAATAATAAAAATAGAAAACTTAATCCAGGTGCAAAATGCATAAAAAATCCTTTCAATATTTTATATGGGAAAGAAAAAAGGGCGTAATAAAATCAATTATTACGCCCTTAACTACCCCAATCATACCCATCAGTTAGTTGCAATACAGATTGAGAAATGCCTCAGCTTCTTGCTCAGTACACTTCACGGTGTCTTGCAACAGCGTACACGCTTCGCCATACGTCCCTTCAGAAATCTTGGTCGCACAAGTACTCCGAAGAATCGGATCTACCGGAATTGTACTACCATCCATCTTGACCAGTTTAAATCCATCTTTCGGGTTAAACAACTGCTGGATCAACTTGTCTGCAAGCGTAACCGTTTCGTCAATCACCGCGTCTGGGTTAATTGTCAAGCCTTGCTTGAAATAGTGCGGCGATTGAATAATCGAGGAAAGAATTTCCATACTAATCAGATCTCGTTTTGCCATTTGCATGATGTATCACATCCTTTCTGTGTTAATAATATGATATAATTTCTTTTTCCATTCTGGAGATAAATTATTAATTCAATAATTTAACTTTAATATGATATACTAAACCGTTTGTCCCGTTACTTCATTCGCTGTCGCATTAACAGTATTTTCCGGTACAATTACCATATAAAAATTACCGTCTTCACGACGAGCATAACCCGATGCAGGTTTGCCCCGACTAACTGGCTTGCGAGAGATTTCCTGTCCATCCTTGTCAAGCGTGATATAGAAATGAGGCTTACGATAGGAACCACGCTGTACGTGCTTATGCTGCCCCAGATCAAATTTGGGGTCTTTACGCCAATTCCCATCTTCACATTCAATATAACCTAAACGGGTACGTCCACGGCCCTTGGGGAGACGTGTTACTTCATTCCCTTGAGAATCAACATCAACATAATATACCTGTTTATCTGTCTGTTCTGCCATGATCTTGTCCTTTCACGTTACTTTTTTAATATCTACAATTTTATCACTCAGATAAAACGACATTATTATAATAGCTACATACCAATATATAATGTCTCAATTATATTTGTATATTTTTTCAATTATTATTCTGGAGATAATCATTAAATATTTATTATTATAAATTTAATTCGATTATTTAATTAAATTAAAATGACTATATATTTTATTATTAGGCATAAAATATATATTATAATCACCTGTATTTAAAAATATCGTATTATATTTACCTAAATATTTACTTTTTAATTCTTTATAACGACCATTATCAGAAAATCCAACTAATTCCTTAAAAGTTAATTGACAATGAACCATATGTTTAAAACAAAAATCAATATATTTTTGTGCAATTACATCTGTTGTATCTGCTGTAACAACATGAACTATTCGCACCCTTATAGGTACAGTATGAATTAAATAATTTAAATATGATATATCTTTATCTAAATCATCACTAGAAAAAACATACTTATTTATTTTACTTAAAAACTCTTCATCTTCAATTTTTGTTCTGGAATGAACATTAATTTTTATTTTTAATTTTTCTGCGATTTGAAATAGCTGATTCCACCAATCTTTATTTTGATTGTATTTATACAAACAATCGCCTCCACCAGAAACAGAAATTACATTATTATATTCACAATATCGTGAGGCTAATTTTTCAAACTTGTTCCAATCAGTTTCTAAATTAATATGTTTTAATGGATGAGAATTCCATATACAATACCAACATTTATGACTACAACCGAAATTGGTTATTAAAGATAATTTTCTATGATATTTTTTCATTATCTCTGCTTACGTTTATTTACTTTATTTCTAAAACAAAGTAAATCATCAATAATAATTGATTCAGGGACTACATCACGACAACTTATTTTCGTGATGCCTAATATTTTCATTAATTTTTTAATTGTTTTTGAGAATTTTCTCATTATATATTCCTTAACTTTTTGAGTCCATAAATTTAAAATAATAACCTTTATATATCCTACCAAAATCATTACTAAATTTAACTTGATATTTTGTAATTCCTAATTCTTGTGTAATACAACTTACACTTGGAAATATTTTAAATAAAATTCCATTTTCATAATAACAATAGGTTGATTTCGAATTTGGATTTAAACCACCTATTTTTTGTTTTCTTAATTTTTCACAAGTAGATTTTGAAAATGGTGGTCGTTTTTTTCCTTTTTTTAATTTTGACAATTTTTCTTTAGTCTCTTTAGTATGATACTTTCCATAAAACCCATTTCCCATTCCAGAATTTATCATAGATAACTTATTTTTGGTTTTTTGGGAATGTGGCTTTTTAGGTATCTTTTTCTGTATTTCACTCATCTTTTTTAAAAGACGTTGAGATAATTGTGTTCCATTTCCCATTTTCCGATTATACCCTATTTCTGGATCTAATTGAGGATTATAAAAATTTGTCCATTTTATTTCGGATTTTTCGAGTTCCTTAAAAGATATAATATTTTGTTCAAGAATTATTCTAGTAAAATTTTCTTTGCCATACTTTTTAATATCTCTTTGTAACTCTTTTCCACTACCTAAATAATTTGGTTTTTCCTCAGTAGTATAATGGAATTGTCCTATATATATTTTATTATTTATATTGTTTGTTGTTTTGTAAATAAAACCACAAGGATTTTCTCTACGATATTTCGCTAAACGAACCGATTTTCTTACTTTCATAATAAGTTATAAATTAATTTTTTATTTTATCTAAATGTTGAATACTCCCTTTTATGTTTATGAATTTATATAAATTTGGGCTAATTGTCCGCAACACAAAGATGATTCTTCACATTTTGCGATTGCATCAATAACTGTAGGAATCCCAATATCATTAAATTTATCTCCTAATGCAATTAATTTTTCATAATTAGAATAATTAGCATATGGAGTTAAACTATTTTCTTGGGCATTAACAGTATTGTTCAAAGGGATTAATTTAACAGTAAATTTATCTTTATTCAACCCTATATCCTTCAATTTATTAACATCAACTTCGATATTATCCATAACGATAAAGTTCAAAGTAATTGTTCTATTTGTAATTTTTACTTGATTTATAAAACCGATAATCTCTGGAATAGATAAGACATCGGCTCCACCAAATAAATGTTTTCTTGTATCTTCATCCGTTGAATTACAACTAATTTGGAAATGGAGAAAACCGTTATAATTTTCTTCTTTAACTTTAATAACTTCTCGCATTACATCAAATCCAGTAATGCCTCTTTGTAGTTTTCTCGGTAAAATAGAATTAAAACAAGGAAGCCAATTAAAGTCTTTACCCATGTCTGCAGATATCACAGGTAACCTCTTAATAACATCGATTACATTGTCCAAGTTAAAAGCAGGTTCACCCATTCTAGCAAATCCAATTTTAACTTTTTTAGATTTATTCACATAATTAGTATTTGACAATAATATACGAATTTGATCTTCTATTTGTTGAGAAGTTAAATTGCCTTTAAATGGTAATTTGGCCACATCGCAAAAACGGCAAGAAATTTCACAACCCATTTGAGTAGAAACAGTTAATAACCATTTATCTTCATAAGAAACCAAATGATTCCAAATAACATGAGGGTCTAATGTCTCTCTAACTGCTAAATGTTCTTTACCATGTACAGAAACATCTCTCATTTCAGTACATTCAATTAAATAATCTCCTACATCAACCACAAAAATACGACCGCTTGGTAGATAGTAGACATTTTTGATATCCATTTTAAAATCCTTAATATTGAGACAAATAATTAATTATATCTGTATATTCTTCTAACTTAGCTAATTCTAAAGGTGTCATATTATTATTATCTTTCAAATGAATATTTCCACCATTAGATATAGTTGTTTGTGTTATGATTTTTACTTGTTCTAAATCATTATTCGCTACAGCATTATGAAGATCTGTTCGACCAAATAAAGGCGAATCATCCTGTTCAATTATATTGTCAAAAAATACATAATCTTGTTCTTCATAATGTTTTCGCCAAGCTAAAATTCTTTGTTCTTTATCATCAGCAAAATCGTTATAAATAACATCACTATTTATTATTTCATCTTGACGAATAAAGGCATCAACATCTTCGTCACTATTATCGAATACTAGAGGACTTAATATAGTATCTAAATCCTCTAGTATTCGATTCGTAAGCCGTTTCTTTTCCGCTAATGTCTTATTTACAAACTTTCTACGTAGATACCAGGTAAAACTTTCTTTCATATTCATATGTTAATAATTTAAAAAACCTTTTTCCTAAAATTTAATTATTCAGATTCAAAATAAACTTTATTACCAAAATTATATGGTTCTCCTCGGAGACTCCCTCCATTTTGTTTAATACGTTCACAAATCATATTAATAATATATCCAGGCATAAAAGTAGTACGGAATTCAGCAACTTCACCATCACATATTTCAATATCCAATAATTGAACATTATATTCATTAAACCATTTCATAATTTGATCATCAAAAGATGGTTGAGTTTTATGGGTATTACCACAACAAGTATTTAATCCACGTAATATTGAAATATCTTTTGTTATATTCATCATATTTCTCCATAAAAACAAAGGGTATTCCTACCAATAATTGAATAGGAATACCCTCATTTATACAAATTAATCTACAGCTTTGATTTCCAAATAATTTATACAATCCCCAAACAAATCTTCGGAACGATCATTAGGTTCTCGTAGACGAATTCGCAGATTCTTTTTCGTGCCCATTTTGTCTACAAATTTTTCAAACTGATTAAGACTAATACGAGCATTACCATAACAATCAATTTGATATTCGACAAACGGCACAGTAATACTCTTTGTATCTAATTCATAATATGGCATTTTTAAAGGCTGTACCAAAATAGCACGATTTTTTGAATCATATATTGCTATCAAACTACATCCAGAATCGCATTCCAAATATCCCGTTGCCGCTTTTGGAATCCGAAAACGATTACGAAAATCAACTGCAACAATAAAGGTTGTATCATCTGTTTGAACAGTCACTTTTTTGACCTTATCCGCTTTAACAAACGGCAATCTATTTTCCAATACAGTGAAGTCAATATCCCCAAATTCAGTATCTTCATCGATATCATCCAAATCATCACATGCAGAATCATCATAATCATACAATGGTTTTACATATTCTTCATTACAATCCCGTACAACTGTGTATTCACATACACGCATTTTTTCTTGATTATAATCATCAGGAATAGCAACAACATTCATAGGATTAATTTTTACTTCTACAAGCCGACCACTTCCAGAATGATAACATTCTTTCGCATAATGATATGCAGCAGCATGAAGGCCAGCAGAACAAGTCACAGAAGAACTAGAATTAATATTTTCTCGTGCCATTGTGATTACTTGGCCCGGATGATTATCATACTTTTGAGAATACAAGTCAAAATAATCATCCTTGACACGTTTATAACAAACAAAACAACCATCATTGGTAATACTAATACCATTGTGTTGTAAGAATGAATACAAGCGAGAATGAATATCCTTATCAGGATTCTTTACAAGATTTTCCCAAAATCGAATCAACGGATAAGGAGAAATATCTGCATCACAAAATTGCAGAATCTTAGCATTCAATTCATTTGGGATAGCGATCCCACGGAAGTACAAAACACCATCAATACATGCAAAACAACCCTTTGCATACTCACGCAACTTATGTGAAATATCAAAAATGTTTTGTAGCCCATCATAATTATTTTTACTAATCATTTCTTCCAATTTCCCATAAGCAGGAGTACCAATATGGGCTTGAAAGATGTTTTCCGAAGTCGAAATGGCGATAGAATCATCTGTTCTAATAATTTGCGGTTTCATTATACGATCCTTTCATTTTCTTGTATGCTCTATACAGTATTTATTTTTATATTTTGATCTGGAGATTTTATTCTTTAATTTTGTAAATCGTAATTTCTTTACCTATATCAATAGAAAATTCCAATAACATAGCTTCATAATCGACCCAATCCCCTCCACCAATACCACAACCAATACAATAAGGAAAAGCTATTGATTCTAAATCATAAATTTTTTCAATTCGATCTAAACAAGATTTAAAATAAGACAATCGTTGCATAGAACTATCGTTCCAATAATCATCGTTATATTTTCCTGGATAATATTGAGCAAACATATTAATAATATAACGTTGATCTTTTCCATTACCAGAAATACTAATTGTACCAGGTTCAGTACGATTAAATGTATCACGATCACTATATATATTTGCATAAGGAAATGCATTTATAATAGATCTAGCCAAACCAGATACTGAAGCACTAATACAATTACATTGATGACAAATAAATTGTTCTTTTGCTGTTAATAAATTACCGTGAATTATTTTTAAACCAACCATGTAATATTTCCTTTGATTATATAATCTATAAAATATTTATTTTTATATTTTTATCTGGAGATTTTATTCTTTAATTTTATAAATTATGATTTCTTCAACAATATTAATAACATGATATAAGACACTTATATAATTTAACCATAGTTGTATCTGTTTCAATTTTGTCTTTTGTATCATATGATAAATTAAATTTACATTCTTGTATTTTATGTTCTGTTGCCAAATAAGATGAAATACCAATACCTTTATATGAACGATTTACCAATGGAACAATATGTTGCAAAATATCTAATATCTGTTTGAAAATTTTATTAGTATAAATTTGATTATAATTCCATATATGATTTAATACATTATTCAAAAAATTACCTTTTTCTTTACTAATTTCATTCAAAAATGCCTTTTGTTCATTAGCACTTTTTGTATTAAACCAATCAATTATTTTTACCGAAAAATGATCAATTTTATCAATATATCGATAACTATATGAACTATATGTAGGCTCTTCATAGATTTTAAAATTCTTCTTTTTCAAAATCTTTATATATTTATTAATTTGTTTTGTCAAATAATCTGTAAGGTTGACCCATTTATCACCTAAATATTTTACATCATTTTTCTTAATACAATATACTTTGATATTAAAATTGAATAAAATATGTTGATATAAATTATACACTATATTATTACTAGCATCATTTGTATCATGCATATTTAAATAATATTTATTTCTATAATCAATAACATAAAAACCTGTATGAGTCCGTAAATTAACAATTTCTTGTTTTTTACAATTATCAGACAATACAAGACAATCCCTATTGTATTTTTTCAATGTATTTTTAACTTGTGAATTATTAATATTCACACATTTCATAACAGTAAATTTGGGCAATGCTGTTGGAGAAATTATAGAATATTTAATCGGATTAAATAAACTATAATTAATCTTTTCTTCCATGCTTTTATGTTGTTCCTTATTGCCCGGATCAATAATAAAAATAGATTTGTTAGTATCATCTTTCAATAATGTCCAAATTTGTGGAGATTTAATTTGTTCACCATAGTTATCTTGAATCACAAAAATTGCACCATCGTCCACATCTCTATACGAAATATTCATTGCTGCATTAAATGATACACAATTAATAGTTTCACTATTTCTACGTTTTTGAGATACATAATAACGACGACATTTAATAATATCATCTTCAGGAACAACACCATCTGCAGTAGGTTCTTTTTTTACTTTCCAGTAATAAGGATTTAAAGTAATACTAGAATGTTTTGGTAATTTATGCTTCTTCCATAACGGTTCCATTTGAAGCAATGTAACTAAAGAATTAGTATTAACATACTTCCACGCTTCTACAAAAGTTTTACAATTATCAATATTTTTTTGTAGTTTTGTTTCAATACCATTAAATGCTAATGCTAATTTATTTTTAATAATATCTACATCAGTCAAATCGTAATTAATTTGTTCTCGATTAGTGGATACAACTACATCGCCGACTTCAAAAAATAATAACAAATTAACAGTACTAATATTATGTGTAGTAAAACTTTTACCATTTAATTCAATATAATATGAATCTTCTTTATATAGACTATTTAAATCCAAA
>Ga0265297_10002247_pt1 | contig 40370 bp, 43 predicted proteins | sample Munlanlwell13791_FD_192502 | JGI IMG/M metagenome (GOLD analysis project Ga0265297, IMG submission 192502) | Leachate microbial communities from a municipal landfill in Southern Ontario, Canada - Leachate well 137-91 | ecosystem: Engineered > Solid waste > Landfill > Unclassified | place...
ACCCGCCAAAACAGCCGGGTATTTGTGATAAATGTGGCGGCCAGCTATTTAAGCGCGATGATGACAAGCCTGAAGCGATTAAGAAAAGATTGGAGATATATCATCAAGAGACAAAACCGCTCTTGGCTGTTTATGATAAATTGAAAGTTTTGTACCGGATTGATGGGGCAAAATCAATTGAGGAAGTTTATGAACAAATTGATTGTGCAATTGGCGAAAATAAATGTTAATAATATGGTAACGATAAAAAAACCAGAAGAAATTGAAGTCTTGCGCCAAGGTGGTAAAATCTTGGCTGAAATTTTAGCGGAACTGGTAGAAATGGCTAAGGCGGGTGTTAAAACTATAGACTTAGATAGAAAAGCCGAAGAGTTAATCATCAAGCGTGGGGGTAGCCCGGCTTTTAAAAATTACAGCGGTGAACAACTTGATGAAATTCCTTTTCCGTCAACTATTTGTGCTTCAATTAATGATCAATTAGTCCATACCCCAGCCGGGCAGGAAAGATTGAAGTCGGGCGATATTTTTAGTATTGATATTGGTATGAAATATCCAGCCGCGGATGGCTATTTTACTGATATGGCAACAACCGTAGCGATTGGTAATGTTCGTGCCGCCACTAAGAAATTACTTAAAGTTACTAAGCAGTCTTTGATGTTAGGGATTGACCAAGTTAAAGCCGGCAAAAAAATTTCGGATATTTCTAAAGCCGTTCAAAAACACGTTGAGGCCAATGGTTTTTCGGTTGTGCGACAATTGGTTGGCCATGGCGTTGGTTACAAAGTTCACGAAGACCCTAGAATTCCCAATTACTATGATCCGCGAATGAAAGATGTAACTTTGGAGGCGGGCATGGTTTTAGCGATTGAGCCGATGGTGAATGTCGGTAGCCCGGCTATTCGGACCTTAGCTGACGGTTGGACAGTGGCCACAGCTGATGGGGAATTATGCGCTCATTTTGAACACACGGTAGTGGTGACCAAGAGTGGATGTGAAATTTTGACCAATATTTAAAGCAAGTCAATAAATAAAATATGGCAATTTTAGGAATCGATTATGGCGCCCCGGCACCAAATTCCGCGAAAAAGTTTGAAGTAATTTTAGTTTTATCGGCGCGAATACGCCTTCGGCTCACTTCCATTTAGTATTAGTTTTTTTATTGAATTGGTGCGGGGCGAGAAGATAATTAGATTAATTCAGATTATATTTATTTACCATTTTTATGGCAGTATTAGGAATCGATTATGGCGCAAAAAAGATCGGCTTGGCTAAGTCTGACGATCAAAACAACATGGCTTTTCCGCTAGAAATTCTGTTTAATACCGGCAGAGCCGATATTTTAAAAAGAATTAAAGAAGTTTGTGGTCAAAATCAAATTGAAAAAATTATTGTTGGCGTGCCAGTTTCATTTACCGCTAAAAAGAAAGAAGGACTTTTGCGGCCAGTTGATTTAGACAATCAACAGATGAAGGAAGTTTTAGCTTTTATTGATTGGCTTAAGCAAAATATTGATTTACCGATTGAGGCCGAAGACGAACGCTTAAGTACCAAATTGGCCAATAGCTTGCGTAAAGATTTGGTTAAAAAAGGTCCGGATGACGCCGTGGCAGCAATGCTAATACTTCAGACTTACCTTGATAAAAACTTAAAGCCCAAAACTTAAAGCCCAAAACTTTAATTTGTAGGGATTATCTAGTTTTAGCTTTTGGGTTTTAAGTTTTAAGCTTTTATGACTTACCAAACCTACGGATTAATTTTAAAAAAGACTGATTGCGGCGAAGCCAATCAGCTTTTTAGTATTTACACCAATAGCCACGGAAAAATATTGGCTTTAGGCCGGGGAACAAAAAAAGTTCAAAGTAAATTAAACGGTCATTTAACCCAATTTGCCGTAGTTAATTTAATGATTGCCAGCGGCAAAGGTGATCACATTGCCGGGGCTGATATTTTTAAAAATTTTTCCAGCATTAGCCAAGATTTAAAAAAAATAGTTTTATCAAGCTTTGGTTTGGAGCTAGTGGAAAAAATGACAAAACAAAACGAGCCGGATTCTAAAATTTTTAGCTTGCTGGCCCGCTATCTTTGGGTAATTGATAAAAATAGTTTTTCTGATAGTGATTGGTATTTGATTAAAAAAGCCTTCACGGTTAAATTATTAACCTTACTCGGCATTGGTCCAAAAGCTGAGATAATTTCTGATCCAAAAAAACTCAATAATTTTTTAGAGCAGCACCTTGAGGCCGAGCTGCAAAGTGAGAAATTCCTCAATAAAATCAGGCCCTTGACCCCGCACCAATTTTACGAATAAGTTTTTGAAATCTTAATTTTAGTTTCGCGTAAAGTCGCCTCCCATCAGGCCATTGCCAGGCAGGTCGGCTTATTTTTTTATAATAATAGATCTGTGAATGAAATTGGTGCGGGGCAAGCTAAATCGCTAAAATTACTATTTTTTGTTAATTTTTATCCATACTTGACGGTTTATTAAAGGTTTGCTACCATTTACCGAAGGAGGTTGTCCATTACAACCTATAAACAAGACGGCAAGGGCCGTTATTTTTTTATGCCCGGTTAAACTCTTTAACCCCCTTTTTTTTGTTCGGAGGGACAAAATAGGGGCAAACGCGGTAAGTAATGAAACGACATTGTGATTGTGGTACAAAAGGCAGAACTAATAGGTACAGGAGGTACAGTCTATGATACAGCACGTATTAAGGCCGCAGAATTTCGACTTAGAAGATATGCGGCGGTTTTTCGACAATGCCGATAAGATTGAAGGGATGTTGCGGAGTGGCACTGCCGGGACATTACTGGCCGGTCATTATGCCGTAAACCTTTTCGCCGCACCCAGCACGCGGACGCGCACGTCATTTCGGTTAGCCGAGATCGCATCCGGAATGCATATCTTGGCCGACGAAACCGATGTGGAACACGCTACCTCGTGGGCCAAGGGTGAGAGCGTCCCGGATATGATCAAAACCTACGAAGGCATTGTTTCGGTGGTTGCTGACCCCAGCAAGCTGATGATCGTGATTCGTCATCCCAAGGCCGGTGTGGCTGAAGAAATAGCTGACGCGACGCACGGCTCGCACGTTTTCAACGCCGGTTGTGGTAAGTCGGATGGTTACCATCCGACTCAAGCTTTCCAAGACGCTCGGTTGTGCTTCGCGCACGGCCGGTCACTTGGCTTGGTTTCGCTTGACACCTTGGGTGAACAGGGCCTGGCCGGCTTGAACAGCAGTCGTAAGAAATTCAAGGTTTTAGCTTTTGGCGATTTGCGTAACGGCCGGACCATCCGCTCGCTGGCTTACCTGCTTGCCAAGTGCTTTCCCTGGGTTGAGTTCTATTTCGCCAGTCCGCCGTCCCTGAAAATGGGTCAAGACATTCTTGACCATCTCGACGAGCATTCTATTCCTTACCACATCACTGTGGACCCAGAGGAATTCGTGTCCTGGTTACGTCTGGTGCATCTTTGTTATGCGACGCGATTCCAGTTTGAGGATCTGGACTTTGAAGATCGCAGGAAGTTCGATGAATACCAGAACCAGTTCCTCCTCGATTTGCCGCGGGTGCAGACGATGCGACCGGATGCGTTTATTCTGCATCCATTCCCGCGCAACCGGGAATTGTCCAGAACGGTCGACGCTGACCCCAGAGCTCTTTATCTGCGCGAGCAGATTCCCAGCGGTCCGACCAGCCGTCTTACCCTTATGACAATGGTGTTTGGCATAATGTAATTGCAGCTCTTTGAACCTTACTCTGCGTCTTAGTTTTCCAAACTAACGCGCAGAGTCTTTTTTTTCTTGCCAAAAACGTTAAAAAATTGTATTATTAAAGCATTAATTTATTAATTTTATAATATGGCAAGGACTGTTATCTCTGATGTTGTAAATAAAGTGGGGGACAGCGTCACAGTTTGCGGTTGGGTTCATTCCCGGCGCGACCACGGTAAAATTATTTTCATTGACTTGCGCGACCGATCCGGTTTGTTGCAAGTTGTTTTCGAACCAAAAAATAAAGAGGCTTATGAGTTAGCGACTCAATTGCGCTCGGAGTTTGTTATTGAGTTGCAGGGTAAAATTAGCGCCCGGCCTAAAAGCATGATTAATGACAAAATTCCAACTGGTACGGTTGAAATGTCGGCGGAAAAATTAGAAATTTTAAACGAAGCCAAAACGCCGCCATTTGAAATTGATAAAGATACAATTCAAGTCGGCGAAGAAAACCGCTTAAAGTATCGGTATTTGGATTTGCGGTCGCTACGCATGGCCAACAACATGGTGATGCGTTCCAAGGTCGTTAAATTTATCCGTGATTATTTAACCGCTCAAGACTTTTTGGATATTGAAACGCCGATTTTAACCAAAGGTACGCCGGAAGGCGCACGGGAATTTTTAGTGCCGTCTCGGATTTGGGCTGGTCAGTTTTATGTTTTACCCCAATCGCCGCAGCAATTTAAGCAGTTATTAATGGTGGCCGGCGCGGAAAAGTATTTTCAAATTGCTAAATGCTTTCGCGACGAAGACACGCGGGGTGACCGCCAAGCGGAATTTACCCAGTTAGACTTAGAAATGAGTTTTGTTAAGCAAGAAGATATTTTTGAGCTGATTGAACCGATGATGATTGAAATGGTGCAGACTTTATATCCAACCAAAAAAATTAGCCAAAAACCGTTTCCTCATTTGACCTATGCCGAATGTATGGAAAAATACAAAACTGATAAACCGGATTTGCGGGTTAACAAAGAAGATCCTGATGAATTGGCCTTTATGTGGTTAATCGATCCGCCGATGTTTAAATATTCAGAAAGCGAAAAAAAGTTGGTTGCCAGTCATCATCCATTTACCATGCCAAACCTTGAGGACATGGAAAAAATGCCCGACGAGCCAAGAAAATGGCGAGCCTATGGCTACGACTTGGTTTTAAACGGTTTTGAAATTGCTGGTGGTTCAATTAGAATTCACCGGGCAGATATTCAGCAAAAAGTTTTTGAACTTTTAGGCGTTGGCCAAAAAGAAATTGCCAGCCGGTTTGGCCATATGTTGGAAGCGTTTGAATATGGTGCGCCGCCGCATGGCGGAATTGCGCCAGGCATTGATCGGATTATGGCAATTTTGCAAAACGAACCAAATATTCGCGAAGTGATAGTTTTTCCTAAAACCGGTGACAGCCGCGATCTAATGATGGACGCACCGAACTTTGTTTCTAAAAAAGCCTTAAAGGAAGCTAATATCAGATTAGCCGAAGGCATTAAGGCCGAAGAAGGCTTTGATACGGCCATGGCGGATTAAAAAAAAGTTAACAATTAATATTTAACAGTTAACTTAAAATATGAAATTAACACTGGATTTAGTTAAACAAAATCCGAAGATTAAGGATTTTGTTAATCAAACCGAAAGGTATCTTAATGCTTTAGGTTACACTGATCATGGTACTAGGCATATTAATATTGTAGCTGATCGGGCCAAAAGTCTCGCTCATAAGCTTGGCTTAAGTGAACGCGAGCAAGAGTTGGCATCAATAGCTGGCTATTGCCACGATATGGGTAATTTTTTGGGCCGGACCCAGCATCATTATTGGGCCAGTTTTTTGTTTTCCCAAGTTTTTTTAAACGAGGTTGATAATCCAAACGATGTATCAACGATAATTCAAGCAATAGTCAGTCATGATAAAGATGAGTTAAAAATTGTTAACAAGGTTACAGCGGTTTTAATTCTTGCTGATAAGTCTGATGTCCATCGCTCCCGGGTAAAAAATCATAAAATGAGACAAAATGATCCGCAAGAGGATATTCATGATCGGGTTAATTATGCCGTTATTGATAATGATTTGATTGTTGATCCAAAAAAGAAAATTATAACTTTGAGAATGCAACTAGATACTAAGTTTTCTGCACCGCTGGAATATTTTGAAATTTTTACCGAGCGGATGGCTTTTTGCCGGATTGCGGCTGAGTATTTAAGTTACAAATTCGGTTTAGAGATAAACAATTTTAAATTACTATAAAATAAAATATGAAGTTGTCGGCCTTGCAAAAGTATATTCTAAAGCAATGTGCCCAAGCCAGAGAAAAGGCAATTTCAAAAACGGTTTTGGAAAATTTTTATAGTAATAAAAGTGATAAACCCAAAGACATTGTTAATATTATCACCAAAAGTGTTGAGCGTTTAATCCATAAAGAATTAGTTATTGGTCATGGTTGGAAGACAACGCATAAATGGTATATTACCCAAGTTAAATTGACACCCAAGGGTAAAAAGTTGGCCAAAAATTTTTTTGGGGTACAGCAGAAATTACCATTTAAAATAAAAAAATAAAAAATTAATATTGTTTTAATTTATTATTTTATTAATTTTTTAATTTATAAAACTATGCCTATTCCTAAAACAACCAAACAATATTTGGATAAGAAAATGGCTAAGTACGACGAGTTAACACACAAGACTGTTTACACTGCCTATGATGCAGCCCAAACTTTGCGCAAAGAGCTTAAAGACATTGCCAAGAGTTTATTGATTGCAACGGACAAAGCTTATGTCATCGCCGTAGTTCCGGCGCACATGCGTCTTGATTTGGGAAAACTAAAAAAAGCTTTGAAGAGCAAAAAGATTTCAATTCCCAATGAAAAGGTAATGATTAAAGTGTTTAAAGTAAAACCGGGAGCGATGACGGCTTTTGGCGGTTTACATAAGGTTGAAGTCTGGGCCGACAAAAGTTTGTTAAAAACCAAAGAAATAATTTTGTCAGCTGGCAGTTTTACTGATTCGGTCAGAATGAAAGTTAAAGATTTTCTTGATTTAGAGCAGGCTAAATTGGCTGATTTTGCCAAGGCTGGTGGCTATAAACTTCAGGTTAAAAGCAGCAAGAAAAAAGCCAAGAAAAAAGTTAGCAAAAAGAAGACCAAGAAAACGGCGAAGAAAAGAGTGGTCAAAAAATCAAAAACCGGCAGGAAGAAATAGTTTTTTATTGTCATTCTGAGGCCGAAGGCCGAAGAATCCCTTTATTAAATTAGACATTATGAGATTCTTCGCTTCGGTCGCCTTTTGGCTAGTCTCAAGGAGGCGACCTTCGCTCAGAATGACAGTTTTTAAGAAATTATGCATAAAATTAAGATTGAGCAATTTGAAGGTCCCCTAGATTTGCTACTACAATTAATTGAGGAACAGAAATTGGAAATTACCAAAGTTTCCTTGGCTTCAGTTACCGAACAATATATTGAAATATTAAATCAGTCAGCCAAGGAGCAGATTCCGGCCGCCGAGCTGGCTGATTTTTTAGTGGTGGCCGCCAGGCTGCTTTTGATTAAATCACGCGCTCTTTTGCCATTTTTAGATTGGGGTGAGGAAGAAGAGGAGGAAGAGCTGACTAAACAACTAAAGATTTATAAAGAATATTTGGAAGCGTCAAAAGTGATTACGGCTATGGTTTCTAAAAAACATTTTTCTTTTGCCCGGCAAAAATTATTAACAGCCAACGAAATTGAGTTTGCCCCACCGCCGAAACTAACCAAAGATAAATTAGCTCAACTATTTTTGGAAGTTATTAATGGTTTAGATCCACTTTTGAATTTACCGACCGAAGTCATTAGAAAAACAATAAATATTCAAGAAAAAATTGCTCAAATTCGGGAAAGGATTTATGCTCAAGCCACAACTAAATTCAGCGAGATTTTGGCTCAGGCTCAAAATAAAACTGAAGTGATTGTCAGCTTTTTAGCTTTACTAGAGTTAATCAAGCAAAAGGTAGTGGTGGTTAAACAAGATAAAGTTTTTGAGGATATTACCATTGAAAAATTATAGGGCAATGTATGCCAAATATTCCTTCAGCCCAAAATTGGCGAAAGATTGTGTCGCGGGGTAAATATCCGCTTTTATTTGTCCATGAATTAAATATTGGCTTACTAAATACTCACCGAGTGACCGGTTTTAAAACCAAGCTGACCAGCTACGCGCGGGTTAAAGGTGCTTCTTATCTTTTTGAACCCGAGGCTCAAAAATTTATTTTACAATTGAGAAAAGTTTTGCAAACAGATCCCAAAAAAGCTTTAGTCTGGTTAGATAATTACCGAGCTAAAGTCAAGGATCTTTTTTTGTGGATTTCTAAAACTGATAAATTGATAAAAAAAATTGATTTAAGTCAGGCTGATTTAATCAGACTGCACCGGCAGTATACGAAAAAAGTGGAAACTGTTTGGTGGTGGTGTTATTTGCCTTTTTTGATGGATGATGCCATCACTCTTGAATTATCAGATTTGTTAATTAAGTTGGGTTGGCCAAAAAAAGAATTAGCCAGCGCCATTGCGGCTTTGACTTTTAATCCAAAAATAGCTTTGCATCAGCAAGAGCAAGCAGAACTTTTAAAGCTAGCTGCCGGGATCAAGAAAGGCGGCTGGAAAAAACACGAAAAGAAAATTACCCAGCATCTTTACAAATGGGGTTGGAAAAATTCTTGGTGCTATATTCAAAATCCTTTAAGTCAAAATGACTTGAGAAATGAGATTAAAATTTTAGTCGGCAAAAATCCTGGGCGAGTATTAATACAATTAAAAAAGGAACAGCAGAAAAGACAACAGGTCAGAAATAAAATATTAGCTCAATTTAAAAGTAAACAGCTTAAAATTCTAGCGGATGTTTTAGCTGAGTATGCTTTTTGGCACAGTTATAAAATGGAAGAAAAAACCAAGTCAGTCTATCTAGCTAAGCCATTTTTGGATAGTTTGGCTAAAAGTTTAGACTTATCTTACTGGCAGCTGATTGAATTAATTCCATCTGAAATTTGGGCCAAAAAAATTAATCGTAAAATAATTAAAGAACGCTTAAAGGACAGTGGGATTTTAATGCTTTTTGGCCATTGGCAGGTGATTACTGGCAAAAGGTTGACGGTTTTAAAAAATAAAATTGAAAAGCAGCCAAAAAATCTTAAAAGTTTAAATGGCTTTGTGGTTTATCCGGGCCACGCCGTTGGCAAAGCGGTTTTTGCTGAAGAAGGCGTTAATGTTTTGAAAGTTAAAATTAATACTGGCGATATCTTAGTAACACCAATGACAACTGCTACCATGGTGCCGTTAATCAAAAAAGTTGCCGGTATTGTTACTAACGAAGGTGGGCTTTTGTCTCATGCGGCAATTATTGCTAGAGAATTTAAAAAGCCTTGTGTGGTCGGTACGCAGTTTGCCACTAAAATTTTTAAGACCGGTGATTTAATTAAAGTTGACGCGATTAACGGTATCGTGAGAAAAATTAAATGATTATAAATTTATGACTGAAAAATTAAGCGAAATTCAAAAACGTTTTTTAAACGAAGCGGTGCAGAAGAAAGCTAAGGTTGGAGTTGGTATTTGGCGACCAGAACCAACGGTAGTTAGAAGTGTGATTGAGGCTAGTCAATATTGTGATTTGACCGTGGTGGGAACAAAAATTGACGGCCTAAATTGCCTTGAAACAAAAGATGATGACCAAGCCAGTCAAGTAATTGTTGACCTGCTTAAACAAGGAAAAATTCAGGGAGTGGTGCGAGCTCAGCTTAAAGACTCATACACTCATGAGTTATTTTTGAAAGAATTTAAGCGGCCAAAAGATGAATTTAAAATTTCAGTCAGTTTTTTTGCTAAAGATGACCAGTGGTTTGTTGTTCCTAGTGCTTCTAACTATGCTTCTTTATCTTTAGAAGCCAAGCGCCAAGAAATTTTTGCGGCAGCAGAATGGCTGGAAAGCAATTTAGGCCTTAAGCCAACTATTGCCATTACCAGTACCCGGCGGCCCACTGGTCGGGTTGGGGAGTTTGGTTTATTGGAAGAAATTGCTGAGCGCTGCGAAACCGTGGCTAAGGAATTAAAAGAGAAAGGCTATGATGTCAAAGAATACTATATTGAATATGAAAAAGCCGTTTGGGAAGGCCGGACTTTAATTTGTCCTGCCATTGGCATGATTGGTAATACTTGGACCAAAGGTTTAGTTTATTTGGGTGATTGGACGTGGGTATCATCATTTTATTTAAACCAGGGAGTTTATTGGAATAATGCCCCAAGAAACAATTCAAAATTTTTTTGGCCGATAATTTCAACTGCGGCTTGGATTAATCGGGGAAAAATTTAGTAAAAAAAAGAACGCCAGCTAGAGTTTGACTCTTTCTGGCGTTAGATTTTGGCATTAGCCGCTGTTGTAACAGCGGTTTTTGCACTGGCTGCTAGTCGGCCCGTAAAAATTCTACCAGTGTTTGCGCGGCGCCGACCATTTCCTCAACAATCAAAAGTTCGTTGAGCGAGTGGTGGTTTCGGCCGCCAGCCCCAAGTACTACGGCCGGAATGCCCAGGCCACCTATAATGTTTGAATGGGTGGCAGCGGGTGTATAGTTGGCAGCGTAGGCATTACTGATCCCGGCGTGGGCCATGGCGCTCAGGACAGACTGCACCAAAGGATGGCTGCTTTGAAGGGAATAGGGCAGGTAAGGGATATCAAATTCCATTTTGACTTTTCCCTGTACTTGGCCATTGCCTGATTTACAGCCATTAGCCGCAAGGTTAAAAACCTGATCCAAGTTGGAGTAAAGCTCGTTCATCTTTACTATATTGTGGCCGCGGAATTCGCCGCTGACAGTCGCCATAGCTGGTAAGACGTTGGTGGCCGGGTAAGGGATGCCGGCTTGAAATTCTGACACGTTGATAAACACTTCGTCCTTTTTGGCGTCGGCGCGGACAAGGCCCAGCGCCAAAGGATTAGTTTGATCGCCGCGGCCAAGGATTCCTCCAAGCTGTGCACAATGCAAGGCATGTGATGCAACCAGGAGGGCATTTAGTCCTTTTTCGGGCTCGCCACCATGGCTCGCCTGACCAAAAAAGTCTGCCCGCCATTTGATTTTCCCAGCACAGCCGATCAGTAACTTGGCCAGTTCGCCGCTTTCAACTACGACGAACTGCTTGGCCAGAATTCTGGACTGGTCAAGGTTGCGCCAGCCGATCATGCCAAGTTCTTCGCCGACGGAAAATACTACCTGGATTGGCCCGTGGGGGATATTATCCTTCTGCAACAGATTCAGAGCTTCAAGAATAGCGGCGACTCCGCACTTACAATCAGCCCCTAAAATCGTGCTGCCGTCGCTTCTGATAATGTCTCCATCAACCACGGGCGTGACCCGAAAGCCTTTTGGTACGTCTACGGTGTCAACGTGGGCGTCCAGGCCAATGCAGGGTAGATTTTCGTAGCCTTCCGTGGCTGGCAGTACAAACATCAAGTTGCCGCACTGGTAACCGTCCTGGTCCTTGCCGGCCTCATCAAAGGTTGCTGTTAGATGAAACAGAACCCCGATTACTCGTTCGAGCCAGTCTTGAATTGCACCAACTTCAAATCCGGGTGACCGAATTGCCGCCAATTGTAGAAACATTTCCACTAGCCGGTTTTTGTCCACAGTCACTGTTTTTCTTTTTGGATTCTGGTCGTTCACGTTCGTCTCTCCTCTTTAAGTTTTTTCCGTTAAATTATTGTTTCCTGGCTACCTTCTGTAATCAGATTCAGAACATACAGTGTCCCAATCTGAAAGACAGCCTATTTAAACCTTATTTTGTCTTTGCTTAGGCAAAAGGTTGTATTGTCAAACAGCAGCATTTTATAATAACATAAATTAGCCAAAAAAGTCAAGATTTGGCTCTTGGCTTTTTAAATGAAATATGCTAGTTTTCTATTAAGTAATAACGAGATCTGGGGATTGTTTCTTGGATCCGAAAATAGATGTTTTGACCACACAGGAGGAAATTGCATGAACAGAATATTTGTCCAAACCAGTGCCCATACGAAAGGCTGGCTTTCAGCGTTTCAGGCAATGGCAATTGAATTTGCCAAATTAGGAAATGAGGTCATTTACAACTACCGGGAGAATGATCCTGGCGCTTCAGTTCTTCAGACGTACCAAGTTAGCACAACGTGCTATGCTTTGAGTGCGGAAGCCGTTGCCGCGCACAAAAAATTGTTTCCGGATTCCATTAGCACAGGCAAGGTAAAAAACAATGCTGCCAACGTGAGAGTTCACAGCGACAAAATCGGATTGCCAATCGATCGGCTGGCGCTAACCACTCGGTTGGCATTCATTGAGACCGGAGCCAACGCTTTCTTGTTTTTTTACGGCTACATTGACGTGACAGCGGTGATGACCTACATCCTTTTGGGAAACTTTGCCGCCAAAAAGCCGGTCGTGTTGTTTGGTTGGCCCCAGGAGCGGATTGAAGAAATCATACGCTTGGTTACCCCAAAACCGGCAATGCCGGCGTGGTTTGCCGCTTTTGGAACAATCAAGTCTGGAGAGGAGCCAGACGATGATTACTTCAAACAAGAAGCGGTCAAGACAGTGGCGTTTTTGCAAAAGACTCCGGCCGATTTTCCAAGTCGTCATCAGCAACCAAGCAATGCGCCAGGCCAAGCCCTCACTGTTTAGGCATAAAATTGGCCGCCACAACCGTACCTTAGTCTTATCACAAATTTGAGCCCTGCTGTTTTTCTACAATAGCGGAGCTTTTTTTTATCGAGAATTTGGTAATTGAAAGTTGTTAAATAATTTAGTATAATATAGTTATATGCCCCGTTGGAAATTAATTTCAAAACGGGGGTAAACAAAATAAAATTTAATTGATTTTTAACGGGGTATGTCTAGCCTAAAATCAAAAATTGAAAGCCTACTTTTTATTTCCAATCAACCTTTAAGCGTTAAGCGGTTGATTAATCTAACCAAGGCCGAAAAGGATAAAATTGAAGAAGCAATTAAAGAGTTAGTGGCTGAATATAACAGCCAGCCAGACAAGGGAATTGGTCTGCAAAAAATTGGCGATCAAATTCAAATGGTAACGGCAGCTGACAATTCTAAGCTGGTTAAGGACTTCATTAAAGAAGAAACAACTGGCGAATTGTCCAAAGCGTCATTGGAAACTTTGACGATTATTGCTTATCGCGGCCCGATTTCCAAGGCTGAATTGGAACAAATTAGGGGAGTTAATTGTGCAATTATTTTACGCAATTTGTTAATGCGCGGTTTGATTGAAAGCAAGGAAGACAAAAAGAAAATGCAGATTGCTTACAATATTACTTTTGATTTCCTCAACTTTTTGGGGTTACACCAGCAGTCAGAATTGCCGGATTTTGAAAAACTTAATTCCAGTGCCAGTTTAGAAAAAATACTAGAATCAGAGAACGGAGATCAGAAAACAGAAAACAGAGGTTAGTTTAAATATTTATGAGATTACTAAAGATTTCCCAGCGGAAGAAAAATTTGGATTAGTTTCTCAGATGAGGCGGGCAGCTGTATCCTTAGCCTGTAATATCGTGGAAGGGTTTCGTCGAAAAACAATAAAAGACAGTTTGAATTTTTATAATATCGCCCAAGGCTCTCTTGAAGAACTAAAATACTAAGTAATACTTAGTTTTGATTTAAAGTTCATAGATCAACAGAATTTTGATAAATTGAATGAAAAAGCAGAGGAGGCTAGTAAAATTCTTTATGGTTGGATTACTAGCAATAAACAAAAATTAAGATAAACTTTTTTACTGGCTAAACTTATTATTTACTGATTTCTGTTTTCTAGTTTCTGATTACTAAAAAAAGTATGTTAAATTTTTTAACCAGTCTAATCATTGCCAGCCTGTTAATTCCCTCAGGCTTTAATTTTTTTACTCAAAAAGCCGCTGACTATTCTTATCGCAGTGGCATTGTCAGTAATAAAGCCCAATTACCCAAACGAATTGTTAATAATAGTTTTGGTTTAAAAACTACGGCGAAAAGTATTTTAATTATTGATGATGCTTCGGGTTCAGTGTTATACAGTAAAAATCCGGCGGTAGTTTCGCCTTTAGCCAGCATCAGTAAGTTAATGACGGCTTTAGTGGTTTTGGACAATAAACCGGATTGGAACAAAGTGGTAAAAATGACCAAGGAAGATCGGCGCCAAGGCGGGATTAATTATCTTTTTGATGGTCAGGAAGTAACGGTTAAAGATTTATTTAATTTGATGCTAGTGGCTTCTTCCAATGAGGCGGCAATTGCTTTGGCCAGAAGTTCGGGGCCAACCAATTTTGTTGCCGCGATGAATAAAAAGGCTAAAGAGCTTGGCATGACTGATACTTATTTTTTGGATCCGAGTGGTTTGACGCCGCAAAACGTATCTTCGGCCAAAGACCTGATTAAATTGGCTCAAGCCGCTTTTAGTCAGCCAGAGATTATTAAAGCCGTGACGAGTCAGGAATATAGATTTAAGTTGGTTGATAATTCTAAGATAGTTTTAGGTGTTAGCACTGACAAGTTACTTGATGGTTTTTTGAACCAAGGTGATTACCAAATTGTTGGCGCCAAAACCGGTTATTTAGATGAAGCTGGTTATTGCTTATTGCTAAAGATTAAAAAGAAAGATACTGCCAGTTTAACTATTGCTTTAATGGGTGCCCAAAGTCAGCCTGATCGTTGGCAAGAGGCCAAGGGCTTGGTTGATTGGGTCTTTAGAAATTACCAATTTAATTAGCTTGAGATTTAGTGTCTAAGATTGTATAATAGTAAAGCGATTATTTTACCTAACTTTATGTCAGATATTAAGCCAATCGTTATTGCTAATTGGAAAATGAAGCTTGGGCTGCAAGAAGCCAAGAGTCTGGCTAGCGATATAAAAAATAAGGTCACGGCTCAAATTGAAGTTGCGGTTTGTCCTTCTTTTATTAGCTTGACTGAGGTGGGAAAGATTTTTAGCGGCAGTAATATTAAATTAGGCGGCCAGGATTGTTTTTGGGAAGCCAACGGTGCGTTTACCGGCGAAGTATCGGCCAAGGAATTAAAGGAGGTTGGTTGTGAGTTTGTAATTTTAGGTCATTCCGAGCGCCGTAAATATTTAGGCGAAACCGACGAGATGGTTCATAAAAAAGTCAGTCAGGCACTGGCCGCTGGTTTAATGCCGATTATTTGCGTGGGTGAAACTTTTGAACAGCGGCAACAGGGAGCAAAAGACTATGTTTTGATTCAACAAACCACCAAAGCTTTAGAAGGTTTGGAGATAAATGCCTCGCAGCAAGTCATCATTGCTTATGAACCAGTTTGGGTAATAGGTTCAGGCCAGGCCATTGATCCAAATGAAGCGGCAGCGGCCCATCAAGTGATTTATCAGAGTCTATTTGATTTATTCCCATCCGATATTGTGAAAAATAATTTCCGAATTGTTTATGGTGGCAGCGTTGATGAAACTAATGTTTCTGATTTTACTAACCTAGATAAAACCAGCGGCGTTCTAGTCGGGGGAGCGAGTCTGAATATTAATGACTTTTTAGCCATCATCAAAAATGTTTAGTCTTTAAGCTAACAAGAAATAAGCGGCAGGGCGTTTATTAATTGCTAGCTTGTTAATTTTTAAAGCCATGATTTATTATTTGATTCCTTTGATTATTATTGTTGCGAGTTTAATCGCAATACTTTTTATTGTGGCAAAGAAATTTCCTAATTTAGCAGCAATTAATGTTGAGTCTATCCCTAAGGAAAAAGAAACCCAGGTTATAAATCGGATTATGGTTGATCGATTATCAAGGAACTTTTTATTTTTTAAAAAAATATTTTTAGAAGTTTTCGGTCCGCTTTGGAAAAATTTATCTGATTTAGGCAGTAGTATTTATCAAAATATTGCTGATTTGGAAAAGAAAAATTTGGCCCAACCGTTAAACCAGATTGATCTTAGACAACAAGCAACTGATAAATTTGAAGAAGCAAAAAAGATATTAGCCGAGGGAAACTTGGAAAAAACCGAAGAAATTTGTATATCAATTATTGAATTTGACCCAAAAAATTTAGACGCCTATCAAATGTTAGCCAATGTTTATTTGGAAAATAGGGATTATAGAAAAGCCCGGGAAACAAGTCGCTATCTTATTAAATTAATGCTTAAAGCCGGCAGTATTGACGGTGATAAACATCGCTTAGCTAATGCCTATGCTGACTTAGGTTGGATTTATCAATTAGAGAATAAGAACAGCTATGCTTTAACTAATTATCAGAAGGCGGTTGAATTAGAGCCGAGTAATCCAAGATTCCTTGACTTATTATTGAAAATGAGTATAATATTAAAGAACAAAACCTTGGCCCTTGAGGTCTTTTCTAATTTAAAAGATGCTGATCCTGACAACCAGAAGCTGCCGGATTTAGAAGAAGAGATTAAAAATTTGTCTGGCCAAGCCAGTAGTTAATTTAAAGCGTATAATTTACGCCGTTGTAGCTCAGTTGGTACCCGCCCGCCACGCAAGCCGATTCATTGGCTTTGATTGCGAGGCGTTGCGGGCGGGGAGCAACTCCTATATAATCTTAGAGATATAGAAAGACTATTCAATTTACGCCGTTGTAGCTCAGTTGGTAGAGCAACTCCATGGTAAGGAGTAGGTCATCGGTTCAAATCCGATCAACGGCTCCATGGGTCGGTACCGAAGCGGTCAAACGGGGCTGACTGTAAATCAGCTGGCTTTAGCCTTCGGAGGTTCGAATCCTTCCCGGCCCACCATAAATTTAACTATTAACACTTAACAATTAACTATTAGTTCAACGTAGCGCGATTTAGCATTAATTTTGCGCTATGAAAACATTTCGTTTTGTAGACTTTTTAGTCTATATAAAATCTAAAATCTTGTATAGTAGAATTTTACAAGTCACTGAGCAACTAAGGGATTTTTCATTAAGGGATCAAACAAGAAGGGCAGCATTGTCAATAATTTTGAATGTCGCTGAAGGGTCGGCTAAAAGGTCTGATAAAGAGTTCTCAAGATTTCTGCAAATTTCACTTGGGTCAGTTAATGAATTGTATGCTTGCCTAGACGTAATGAGGAGCAACAATTTTATCAGCGAAGAGAATTTTGATAAGTTGAGGCCCGAGTGCGAGGATATCGCCAGACAGCTTGGAGGTTTGACCAAGAAGTTAAGATTTAACAGTTAATAGTTAACTGTTATTATGCCCCCTTAGCTCAGTTTGCGCCAGAGGCGCATCCGCCTTTGGCGGAGGTTACCTGCCCGCCATAGCCTGAGCCAACGTAGCTCAGTTGGTAGAGCAACAGTTTTGTAAACTGTAGGTCGTCGGTCCGAGCCCGACCGTTGGCTAAGGCGATGGCAGGCGGGGCAACAGTTTTGTAAACTGTAGGTCGTCGGCCTACCTGCCGGTAGGCAGGTCCGAATCCGAGAGGTGGCTTTAGATAATTAATAATAAATTAAATTAGTCATTAAATTTATGTCCCAGGATAACATGATCAAACTGGAATGCAAAGAGTGCAAAAGAGTAAATTATTTTTCCAAAAAAAATAAAAAGACTCTTAAGAACAGATTAGAATTAAGTAAGTTCTGTAAGCACTGCAAAAAGCATACTCCACACAAAGAAACAAAATAACTATTAACTTTTAACAGCCTGCCTACCGGCAGGCAGGTTAATAATTAACCATCTTTGTTAAAGGTTAATAGTTAGCTGTTAATTGTTTTTGAGGGGGCGTAGTTCAACAGTAGAACGGCGGTCTCCAAAACCGCAGACGAGGGAGCGTCACCTTCCGCCCCTGCCAAAAATACTCAGCACCGCTGGGTATTTTTGTGTTTAAAAAAAGCTAAACTTGGGGTTCAGTATCTTCGTTGGGATTTTTGACCATGCCCCGAAAGAGGGTTTAGGCCATTGATTTGATTGTATTTATATTATAAAATTAATCCGATAAATATTCAAATATGGCGAAATATACTAAACAAAAATGCGTACATTGCCTTTTATACCAAGAGAAATTGACTAAGGATCATATATTTCCTAAGTCTTGGTATTCAGATTCTACTCCTTCGAATGTCGAAAAGTGGACGGTACCGTCATGCGAACCTTGTAATAACAAGTTAAGTTCCGCAGAAGAGGAACTATTTAATAGATTGGCTATCTGTGTAGACGAAAATGATTTAGCGGCCTCAGGTGTTAGCAAGAAGTTTATTAGTAGGATATCTTTAACATCAAAAAATCAAAGGCAGTTAGGAAGACAAATTAAGCTTTTGATGGATACGGCAAAAGCTTTTATCCCATACTTGTACGAGGAAGGGAACCAATATGTATTAAAAGGTGGTACGCCTAAAGATGGTGTTAGAACTAGGCGTATGATTAGGATTCCTGGCGACAAACTTCAAATAGTGAGTGAAAAAATTATAAGAGGATTAGAATTTAGATTGCGAGATAGGTTAATAGAGGATGATAGAAAAATAGAGATTATAGTACCCCATGAACATAGAAAAAAGGAGTTGGAGCTAATAAATAATTGGAATAAATTAATTTTACCTATTGAAGAAAATGCACACCGAGGGTATGGATTTATCGTAAGATATGGTGTAAATCCTAGTGACAGTGATTGGATTGTTTATAATATAAAAATTTGGGGTCATTTGGAAATTTGGGCCATGATTCATCCTAAAGATAACAAGGTAAAAAAATTACAAGAAAACTTAGGTCAATCGAACAAATATTTAAATAAAGCATTAAAGCTATACCAAAAAAAAAGATTTAATGAGGCTTTAAAATTTGTTAATTTTTCAATTGTCTGTAATCAAAATAATTTTACTGCTTATAATACAAAATCATATATACTTAATGAACTTAAGAGATATAGTGAAGCTTTGGATGTAATTAATAATGGTATAAAACTAAACCCTAATAATTTTTTAATGATTTCTAATAAAGTTTCAACGTTAGGTTTATTGGAAAAGTATGATGAAGCTCTTACTATTACAGAACAGGCACTTCTTCTAAAGCCAGATGATAATTATATCTGGCATAAAAAAGGTGTATCTCTATACCATCTAGGTCGATACGCAGAATCAATAGACGCTTTTAATACAAGTTTAAGAATTAAACCTGATTTTACATTATCTATTGAAAAAAAGATTTCAGCATTAGTTTTATCAGGACGATTAAAGGAAGCAGTAGAATTATTTAAGTCAAGTAGTTTACCAAAAGAAGATTATAATCTATTACTGAATAACATAGGCTATGCATTTTTACAACTTGGTGAATACGGGGAGGCAAGTAGGTACTTAGACGAAGCAAAATTGATTTATAAAAATCAAAAAGAAATTTATTATAATCTCTATAAGTTAAATTTCAGACTAAACAATTTTGGTAAATCTTTATTATATTTTTTAAAGTTTAAGTTTTTGTCGTACCGTAATAGTTTTACAAAGATAATCAAAATGATTTTTAAAAATATCAGACAAAGAAATAAATCATAATTTTTTAATGAGGCATAACTGTGATATAATATAAAATATGACAGAAACTAAACTTAGAATCCCTATAGATTTGCAGGGCAGCGAGAAATCCCTTGATTTAAAAGATGTATCGGTAGAATTTGATGATTCTTATAAAAAGCCGTTTGGCTGTCCAGGGATGGAATTATTTCAAGGATTTGTAATTGATTTTATCTCCTCAATTGCCTTGGTGGGATTTTTAAAGGGGCTAGGGATTGATTTAGATAAACCATTCGTTTTTATTGGAAGAAAAGTAAAATCTCTTTTTAATATTCAAAATAAATCAATTCAGTTATTTGGAAAAGATAATGCAATCGGTTATTTAAAATTATACGTAAATTTGGGCGGAGTAAAATTATGCTTTTATTTTTATAGGATAGAAAAGGAAAGAAACTTTTTAAATGCTTTAAAAGGAGTAAATTTGTTTGTTGATAATTTTTTGGGTATAATATCCGATAGATTAAAGTCCAAAAATAATCATAGAAGCATGGAAATTATTTATTTGAAATGGTGTGATGAAACTTGGAAGATTGACGAATTTTTTTCAAACTTAACATAATTAATTTACTGTACGGAATAAAGATTCGTTATTGAATAATAATTTCCGACTTTGTCCCCCAGCGACTGTTTTGTAAGAAATTGCCCTAAAGGCGATTTTTTGGTAAACTTAATTTATGATTACTCAAATAGCCGGTTATTTATCAGGCATTGCAATCTTGTTGTCTTTTTGGCCTTACCTTAAAGACATTTTTGCCAAAAAGACAAAACCGCAAAGAGTTTCGTGGTTAATTTGGGCGATGTTGGGATTAATTTCTTTCTTTTCTCAATTAGCTAAAGGTGCTTCTTACTCTTTAGTTATGACCGGTGCCTCGGCAATTGGGGATTTGCTTATTTTTGTTTTAGCTATTAAATATGGTTTTGGTGGATTTAAAAAAAGAGATATTATTTCTTTGACTGGCGTGGCTATTAGCTTGTTATTATGGTATTTGACCAGGGAAGCGGTCGTTGCTTTATTGTTTGTCATTTTTATTGATGCGATTGGTGCGATTTTGACTGCGTTGAAGGCTTATGAAAATCCGGCAACAGAAACTGTTAGTGCCTGGGTGCTGACTTTCGTTGGCGGTTTGCTGGCTTGCATTGCTGTTGGCAGTTTGAATCTTATTTTATTAGCTTTTCCACTGTATATCTGTTTAGCGAGTTTAATAATTTTAGCGGCAATAAAATTAGGATTTAAAAGAAGAATAGGTTTGTCCTAGGACTAGCGGTTGAAAAATATTTTAATTAGTTAATCTAAAAAACCACTCTCAGGGAGGCGGTTTTTTGTTTGGAAAAAAATGATTTTTTATTGGTTATTTAGTTTATCAATGTCGTCTTGGTATTTATCAGCCAATACTAGGACATTATCACCATAAAAACTGTAGGCCGGATTGGTTGAACCGCTAAAGTAGCGCATGGCCGCATTCCATTGGCTTTGGCGGGCAGAGCTGGCACCATTAGCTTTTAGCAGAATGGCTGCTGCCAAAAACGCGTCGCGAATGTCCCAAGGGCTAGCTGGACTTTTGCCAGTTAGCGCGCTGACTTTATTTTTATAACCCATCCAGGTTGAGGGGATGAACTGGGCTGGTCCCATGGCCCCGCCCCAGCCGATTTGCTTACCGCTTTTATCGCGCATCGGGCAGGAAACCGGAGTGGTATCCGGGTCTAATCCCAATTCTTTAGTGATAGTTAAAAATGGTTGCTGGTCACGTTCCGGTTTCATAATTACTTTCCAACTTTTTTCCGCAGGATCGCCAGCTCGGTTGCAAGTGCCAACATTTTGGCCGAGGTTTGATTCCTGGGTTAGAATCGCTAGCAAGAAAGCCGTTGGGACGCTGGTTTGGCCCGATACCCATTGAGCAATTTCAACTGCCTGGCCAAAGGTAATTTGCTTGCCAACGTTAAACAATTGGTAAATCCGGTTTTTAATTTCGGTGGCCTGTTTTTGGCTTGATTTTAGCATATTCTGATAAGAGCTTTCTTTGCCCTTAGTCTGAGAAAGCAAAGCATTTTGTTCACCAACTGAGCCGGCTAGCTGTTTTTGTTGCAGGACTTTGATTGAAAGTAAATTTTGGGATTCTTCCCATTGGTCATTAAGAGACTGCGATTGCTCCTGAAGTTGATTGTTAGTTTCTTTTACTTGAACAAAGATTGAATGAAGATTACTAATCAATTGTTGGTAATTTTGTATTTCGTTAAATATGTCAGCTAAGCTATTACTCATGATGACATTGTACAAAAGTGATTTTTGGTCAAAGAAATAAATTTGACGAATGACGTCACTCAACTGAATCTGAAGCATTTGGTTTTGGTTGGCTATCGTGGTTATGGCCGCTTGGGTTTGCATCATTTGTTCTTCTAACGAGTCAAGCTTCAAACTAGTTTCTTTGACTTGCAGCTGCAAAGCGGCTTGCTGGGTTTTTAGCTGTTTAATTTTATTGGTTAAGGTATTTTTTTGGCCTTTAATGCTGGTTAATTGTTTTTGATATTGAGCAATTTGATTTTCAATATCTTTAAGTTGTTGCTCTAGCTGTTGACGGGTAGCAGCAATATCGGAAGTGGCTGCCTGGGCATTTTGGATCAAAAAAATTGCCGGTAAAAACCAGATTTGAATAATAATTGTTATAAGGCAAAGGTAAACTTTCATATCTTTATTTTACTACGATATCAGTTGATAGTCACATTTTATCTAGTTTTAGTTAATAAAAACCGGTCAGGATTACAAAAATATTGATATCTTTGGTTAAAATGAATAGTATAAATTGCCAACATAATTTTACCACCACTCGGCCTAAGAATTGGAAGGATTGGTAATCTATAAAAGCCCCTATTTTATTATATTTATTTATGGTGTATAATAGTAGGGAGGGGAAAACCCGCTCAAAATAATAATTAATGAAAACCAAAAATTATGGCAAAGATGACCAAGTCTCAATTGCTCGCTTCCTTGGCCGAAAGCGCCAATTTAAGCAAAAAAGACGTCACCCTGCTTTTGGAAAAAATGGTGGAATTGGCTTACAGTGAGGTTAAAAACAGTGGTGAATTTGTCGTGCCGGGAATTGGCAAGTTAGTGAAAGTCAAAAGAAAAGCCAGAATGGGCCGCAACCCAGCCACTGGCGAACAAATCCAGATTCCAGCCAAAACCGTTGTCAAATTCAGAGTTGCAAAAGCCGCAAAAGAAGCAGTTTTATAATCAACAGTTTCTCTTTAAAGAACCCTGCAGCCGTAGGGTTCTTTTATTTGTAGTATTTTGATTGGTTTTTTGTTATAATATAATAGGTTAATTATTAAATATCAAAAAGATAATTTATGCGCCATACTAAAATTTTGTTTAGTATTACTATTTTATTTTTTGTCGTGTTAGCCGTTGGTTGTGGCAAACAAACTATGGCTGATTTGGAAAAAGCGGCTGCCCAGGCGGCGAAAAGTAATAAAAAGATTACCGTACCACAAGATTTAATCCAGTGTGCCGGTAAGTATTTTAAGTCTGACGACAACGGTCGGGTGGCTGATTGTTCTACTTTTGAGCCGGATAAAGTTTGTTCCTATTACAAAACTATTGTTAACGGCATAACCTCGGTTCATGTTTTGGAATACAATCAGGCTTGTTTGGCCTGTCGGTTTTATGGTGAAACCGGTACTAAAAAAATTGATAACGCTGAATATCTCCATTTAGGCTACTTAGTTGGTACTTGTCCAACGGGAAAATAATTTTAATCATTTTAAAAATAAAAAAGGAGGAGTAATTTTATGAAAAAAATTTCAGAGGACTGCTGCCAGCCAAAACATCACTTTTTTGGCAAAACAGTCATTTTGATTTGTGGCATGATTTTGTTATCCATAATCATTGTCACGGCAATTTTAAGAGAACGAATTGTTAGTGAACCGCAATTTCAGTTGCCAATTACCGGCCAGGGAAAAATTAGCTATCAACCTGATATTGCTAACGTTAGCGTTGGTGTTCAAGTTGATAAATTAGCCAAGGCTGATGAAGCCCTAAGTCAGCTTAATGATAAAATGAATAAAGTTTATGATGCCATCCAAAAATTAGGTATTAGTAAAGAAGATATTCAAACCCAAAATTATTCCTTGTATCCACAGTATGATTACTCGCCGGACAATACCTCAAAACTTTCGGGCTACAATGCCAACCAAGTAGTCGTGGTAAAAGTAAGAAATATTCAAAACAATAATGGCTTGGTGACAAAAGTTATTTCTGAAGCGAGCAAGGCCGGCGCTAACCAGATTAATGGTGTTACTTTTGAAGCCTCAAATATTAATGAGCTTCGGCAGCAGGCGAGATTAAAAGCCATTGCCGATGCCAGAGCCAAAACCGGAATAATTGCCTCGGCTTTGGGCGTGAGATTGGGCAAGGTTGTTGGTATGTGGGAAAACGTTTTGGCCCAGCCGGATTTGTCCGCTTACGGCAAAGGTGGTGCCAATATTAGCGTTGGCGCGTCTAGCCCAGTTGTGCCTGAGGGCAGCCAGGAATTGATTATAGAGGTAACAATAAATTATAAAATTAAGTAATTGATTTAAAGTTATGTTAAAACAAATCGCCTTAACCATGATTTTTGGTAAACCTCTTATTGTTTACGGTGGTCTAACCACTTTGCTTTTACTGCTGATCACTGCCACTATCGGGCTAATGATTATGAAAGGCAAAAAGGTACCGATAGCTATTCATGTTTGGCTGGCTCGGTTAACCATTGTTATTGCTGTTTTGCATGCAATTTTAGGGTTATCACTTTTTCTTTAATAGATATGAAGATAAATTACATTATTATTCCTTTGCTGACTTTAGTTACCGCAGTTTTGGGCAGTATTTTTACTAGTCAAGGCATGATTTGGTACAAAACTTTGGATTTGCCAAATTTTACACCATCAGGTTCAGTTATCGGTTTAGTCTGGACTGTAATTTTTACTCTCGCAGCAATTTCCGCTTTATTAGTTTGGAATCAAAAAACAAATAATCGTCATTGGCTGATATTGGTCTTCTTTTTATTTAATGCCGCCCTTAATATTCTGTGGAGTTATTTGTTTTTTGAGAAACATTTGATTAATTTGGCAATTTGGGAAGCTTGGCTGCTGGAAGTTTCTGTTTTAGTCTTGGTATTTTTGACCTGGCCGATTTCAAAAGTCGCTTCGGCCTTGCTTTGGCCATATGCAATTTGGGTGATGTTTGCCACTTATTTAACTTATTCAGTTTGGCTTCTGAATCGCTAAGATGTGAACTGAAGGTATTACTAGAGATATTGGTTTAAAAAGGAAATAAAATGATTTATATTTTTTTAAAATTAATTTTTGCGGTTTTACTGATCTTGCCGCGCGGTTATCTTTTGGTTTACGTGATTGACCGGAGTAAAAATTTCAGTTTTGGTTATAAATTTTTTGTCGGCTGGATTTTTGGTCTGGCCGCTTTTGCTTTGGACGTTTTTTCTTCCAATGTGTTTGGTGGGTTTAAACTTTACCCCTGGCTTTTTTGGTTTTCGGCCATTGGCCAGATTTTTGGTTTGGAATTTGTTATCTTTTTGTTTGAAAGAAAAATTCTTTTGCCCAATTTTAAAAAAATTATTCCTTTTTGCCAAACCCAATTGCAAAGTTTTAAATTATGGCCTAATTGGGAAAAAATTATTTTAGGCATAATTATTTTAACCGCAATTTTTTGGTCAGCAATCGCTTTGGGGCAGGGGACAACTTTTGCCGGGGCTAACAACTCCAATATAATTTTTAGGCAATTTTCTATTGATCAGAGTTTCTATACGGCCAAAGACATTAGCCATTATTTTACCGCCAGTTTGGCTAAGTATCCGCCTAATGACAGTTTAATTAAAGTTTGGCTGGCCACTGCGGCTGGCGGATTGGCTTGGCCAGTCATGGTTTTTGCCAGCCTATTTTATTATTTGATTTTTTTAGCAATTATTTATTTTTTTCTTGCGCCAGCGATCAGTCGGCCAGCTAGATTGTCAGCAGTTTGTTTTTTAAGCAACCTGCCGATTTTTTATTTTTATCCCAGCTTTGCCCAGGCAGAAATATTGTCTTCAATATTTTTGTTTCTAACTATCGCCGGCCTGTTTTATTTTCAGATTGGAATTGGTAACTCATATTTTTATTTAGCCGGCATGGCGTTGGCCTTTGCGGTTTGGACCGAAAATGAAGCTTTGTTGGTTTTTTTCCCTTTAGTAGTTTTAGCTTCAATAATCTTTTTGCGGGCTAAGCGAGTTAATTATTTTCAATTGTTTATCTTTTGGGTTTTTCCGGTAATTACCGTTTTTCCCTGGGTTTCATTTTTAGTTTTAAATCGCTTAAATATATTTTCTTGGTATCTCAAGTTTCTTAACTTGACTGATTTAGCCAATTTAGCAATTGAGCTGATACCGCTTTTGGCTTTCTTTTTGTGTTTTATTAAGTTAAATTCTTTGTTAAAATTAAAGCATGAAAAAGTGTAAAGGGAAAAATAAAGCCTGGATAGTTTCGGTTGATATGGGCTATGGTCACCAACGAGCGGCTTATCCGCTCAAGGGTTTGGCCTATAAAAATAAAATTATTACGGCCAATACCTATCCGGGTATTCCCAGTAAAGATCGGACTTTTTGGCGTGAAAGCCGGGAGTTTTATGAATTTATGTCGCGGTTTAAAAATCTACCCGTAGTTGGCCAACCGGCTTGGGATTTTTATGATAATTTACAAAAAATTCCAAAATTTTATCCGCGTCGCGATCTGTCTAAACTTAGCATGCAAGTTAAGCAGATTTATTATTTTATTGAACACCAAGGTTGGGGTAAACATCTGATTAATAATTTGTCTAAAAATCCTTTGCCATTAATTTCATCTTTTTTCATCCCGGCTTTTATGGCCGAAGTTTTTGGTTATCCGGGCGAAATTTATTGTTTGGCCACCGATACTGACATTAATCGGGCCTGGGCGCCAAAAAGTCCCGCGACTTCGCGGATTAATTATTTTGCCCCCAGCTACCGCGTTGTTGAACGTCTTAAGCTGTATGGTGTATCGCCAGAGAAAATATTTTTAACCGGATTTCCTTTACCTTTGGAAAATATTGGTAATTCCAAGCTTGATATTTTACAGAATGATTTGATCCAGCGGTTGATAAATTTAGACCCACAGAGAAATTATTGGAATAAAGACCAAGAGACGGTTACTCGTCATTTAGGGGCAAAAAAATTGCCGAAAAAAAGTAATCATCCTTTGACCCTAATGTTTTCGGTCGGTGGCGCCGGGGCCCAAAGAGAAATTGGGACAACGGCTTTAGCCAGTTTAAAGAATGACATTTTGGCTAAAAGGATCAGAATGATTTTAGTTGCCGGTATTCATAATAGTTTGAATCGTTATTTCCGGCAGTCGGCTAAGTCCGTTGGCTTGGCCAAAGAACTTGGTTTAGGAGTAAAAATTATCTTTGCTGATAACAAGGAAAGTTATTTTAAAAAATTCAATTTGGCTTTAAGAACAACTGATATCCTTTGGACCAAACCGTCAGAATTGAGTTTTTATTCGGCTTTGGGTTTGCCGATTATAATCGCGCCGCCGATTGGTTCACAGGAAGAATTTAATCGAACCTGGCTTCGGACAATTGGGGCAGCGGTTAGTCAAGATGACCCTAAATATTGCAATGAGTGGATTTTTGATTGGGTTAATAGCGGTTGGTTTGCCGAAGCGGCAATGCATGGCTTTTTGGAAGCGCCAAAATTTGGTACTTATAATATTGAAAAGGTTGTTTGTCATCAATTTAAAAAAACCAAAGAACCAAAAATGGTCTTGCAGTATTAGACATGATGATAAGAAATTAAAAAATTAAAGAAATAAGAAACGCTAAGCTTAATTTCTGAGTTTTGACCTTTCAACTTTACTTTTTTTGTGATAAACTATTTTAGTATGAAAAATAATAAAAACGTCAAAAACAATATTTTTACCTGGAAAATCGGCGGGATTGCCGGCGGCGGCCAACAAGTGGCCGGTTTAATTTTTACCAAAGCTTGCGTTCATGGTGGGCTTTACACTTTTGACAGTTCCGAATATCCATCTCGGATCCGCGGCGGTTTGGTAACTTATCGGGTTAGTATTTCTCAGCAACCGGTAACGGCAATTTATAAAACTACTCAGCTCTTGATCGCTTTGAATCGGCAAGCCTTTGATTATTGCTTGCCTGACATGGTCAGCGACGGCGTGATTTTATATGATAGCGACAAGTTTGAGGTTAAAGAAGGGGAGACCAAGGGGGTTAAAGTTTATCCTTTACCTTTGGCAAAATTAGCGACTCAAGCTGCTATTAAACCAATTGCCGCCAATATTATCGTGACGGGGGCTTGTGCGGCCTTGCTTGATTATGATTTAGAAATTTTAAACGAGGTAATCAAAGATACATTTGCCGACAAGGGCCAAGAAGTAGTTGACATGAATATCACGGCTGTTAAGTTTGGCTATCAGTACGCCAAAGATAATTTTGATGTTGATAAATTTCCTTACAAATTAAAACCGTTGAAGAAAAATGACGAGTCAGTCATAGTTACTGCCAACGACACAATTTCTTTAGGGGCAGTGGCTTGCGGTTGTAAATTTTTCGCTTCTTACCCAATGACGCCGGCTTCTTCGGTATTGGAGCGCTTGGCCGCGTGGGCCCATTTAACCGGCATGGTAGTTAAACATCCGGAAGATGAAATTTCGGCTATGCACATGGCTATTGGCGCGGGATTTGCCGGCGTCAGGTCAATGACTGCCACTTCTGGCGGCGGTTTTGCTTTAATGACTGAAGCTTTAGCTTTGGCTGGTATTACGGAAACGCCGGTAGTGATTGTTGAATCGCAGCGGCCAGGGCCGGCAACCGGGTTACCAACTTGGACCGAGCAGGGTGACTTGGCCTATTTGGCAACGGCGGCTCACGGTGAATTTATCCGAGTGATTTTAGCGCCGGGTGATCCCCAGGAAGCTTTTTATTTAACTACTCAAGCCTTTAATTTAGCTGAGAAATGGCAGGTGCCGGTTTTTATCCTGGTTGATAAATATATTTCCGAGGGCCACCAATCGATTGCTCAGCCAGATTTAAATCAGTTTGAGATAGATCGCGGCCAACTTCTAACCGATGAGCAGCTGGCCAAAATTACTGATTACAAACGTTACCAATATGCCGAGTCAGGAGTTTCGGCCCGAACTATTCCCGGGCAAAAAGGGGGAGCATACTTAGCTAATAGTGATGAGCACGATGAGCATGGTTTAACTATTGAAGGTTTTGACGCTTTAACCAGGCAGAAAATGGTAGATAAACGGGCAGCTAAGTTGTCTGGTTTGTTAAAAGATTTACCAAAGCCAAAAATGTATGGGTCAAAGACGGCCAAAATTACTTTGGTTGGCTGGGGTTCGGTTAAAGGGCCGGTTTTGGAAGCGTTAAAAGTTTTAGACCAAGTAAACTATTTGCATGTTAGTACGCCTTGGCCGCTGGATAAAGATGAAGTAGCCCAGCAACTCAAGGGCGCAAAAATGGTAGTAGTAATTGAAAATAATCATGATGGCCAGCTGGCAAATATTTTAGAGCAGCATGGCATTAAAGTTAATCAGCGTTTAAATAAATATGATGGCGCTCAGTTTTTCCCGGAAGAAGTGGTTGAATTAGTCAGTAATTTAAAATAATTTTGATTTTTTATCACCCCTCATCCGGTCGCCCCAGTCTTGTTTAGGGCAGGCGACCACCTTCTCCCCGTTTGAGACGGGGAGAAGGGATTGGCTAAATTTTGCCCCTCGCCCCACCTCAAGTGGGGGGAGGGTGTCCCGATTCTAAGTTTATCGTTGGCAGAGGGACGAGTGAGGGGATTAAATAATATAAATTTATAACAATCCAAATAAGCATATGTCTACCGAAAAAGATTTTTTAACTCCTGTCCAACCAACCTGGTGTCCGGGTTGTGGTAATTTTGGTATTTGGACCGCCTTGCGCCAGGCCTTGGCCGAGCTGGGTTTAGAACCCCATCAAGTGGTGATGTCTTTTGACATTGGTTGCTGTGGTAATGGTGCGAATTGGCATAAGGTTTATGGTTTTCATAGTCTTCACGGTAGGCCTTTGCCGGTGGCTTATGCGGTTAAGTTGGCTAATCATGATTTAAAAGTTATTGCCGTGTCTGGTGATGGTGGTGGATATGGTGAAGGTGGTAATCATTTCATTCATACTTGCCGGGGTAATGTTGATATCACTTATATTATTCATAATAATCATCGGTACAGCTTAACCACTGGTCAGTCTTCGCCAACGTCTGAACATGGCGCTAAAACCAAATCAACGCCGGATGGTTTAATTGAGTATCCGTTCAATGGTATGCAGGTAGCAATTACTTGCGGGGCAACTTTTGTGGCTCAAGGTTATTCTGACGAAGTCGTTCACCTTAAGGAATTATTAAAGAAAGCCATTTCACATAAAGGTTTTTCGCTCGTTGATATTTTACAGCCTTGCGTAATTTTTAACGAAAAAAATATTCGGGAGCAGTACAAAGAAAAAGTTTATAAGTTGGAAGAGACTGATTACCAGCCAACTGATAAAATGGCTGCTTACCTTAAAGCGGCAGAAGCTGAAAAGTTGCCAATTGGTGTTTTATACCAAGAAGAGCGGGCGACTTACGAAAGCCAATTACCGCAGCTAGCTTCAATGCCTTTAGCTAAACAAGAAGTAAAAAAACAAGATATTAATCAGCTGTTTAAAGAATTTAAATAAAGAAATTTGGTTATAGAAAAAATGAGCACCTATCCTTAAAAAGGTAGGTGCTTTTGCTCTTAATGAGCATTTTAAAATCCGTGATTGTCAAGAAACTTGGCGATAAAATCAACCACGTTTCTACCCAGGTGCCTGAGTGGTCTAAATGCTTTTTTAATGCTCTTGTGAAGCTTTTTGAGACCGTTTCGGCGTTCATGGCGTTTACTGCGTTGCGACATAGCTTTACCCTCCAAATTAGCTTAAATAGAACGAAATTAAAGGTACATAATAGATAAAGGGTAGGCTATGATTTCATTGTAGCATAATTATTTAAGATGTTAACTATAAGAAAAAGGGGAAAGGTCAGGCCTTTCCCGAGGGATATCTCACAGCCATCTTTGGTCTAGTCGCTGGTGGATCTTTTTAGATACCTGCGAGATAAGGTAGTTTACCGTTACGCCGATAGTGACAACGTATTGCTCAAACATCGGGGTGTGCTGGTCTTGCCAAGCAAAGCTGATTACTTCCATCAGCATGGTGGACGTCCACCAAACAAACACCCAAATGCCGCCAATTCGTTTCTCGGTTTTCTCACCCAGCCAACGCTGGAGTTCTTTGTAAATCACATAGAACGTCAGCATGGCATAGTAGACAAACGATCGAGTCAGGCCAACGTGGTAGGTGGGGGCAAAAAACTCCACCCAAAACATGGTTAGCGTGATGGTCGTTACTATCAGGGTAAACAGATAAACTGTATTAAGTCGGATCAGATTCGATTCCAGTCGTTGGGCGGAAAGTCTTTTGACTACAGACTTTACTTTGCCGTTGCTTGCTTTCGGTTTCATGGCTAGTCCCTCCTTTCTACTTCTCAAAGAACTTGCCGGTATGTAAATTGACTAGACGGTAAATAAAATTCCTCGGGTTTAGCCGAGGTTATTATCAGTCTTTGGTTTTTAGTAGTCATTAAAGAATAACCTCGACTTTTTTTGCTTTTAAATAGCAATTATTTATTTTAAGCCTTTGGGTTATCTTTGATTTTTATTATTAGATTGTATTTTAGCGTTAACTCTTGCCTTTAGCATAATGTAGACGCAGTATTGGTTAAATTGTTACATTAAAAAAATAACCCCTAAGTTAGGGGATTTTTTGGTCGGACTTCTATTTTCACATTGCGGTTTAAATAAAACTGTCCTAAGTCGGGGTAGCCGGATTTGAACCGGCGACCTCATCGTCCCGAACGATGCGCGCTAGCCAGCTGCGCTATACCCCGACTTAAAACGGTTTTGTATCTATAGCTTTTAACCTGTGGCGAAAGCAATGCGGGCAGCCCGAACGATGCGCGCCCCGCCCGACTGAACGATTCTAGAAAATTGCACAGTCGTTCGGGCGGGTAGCCAGCTGCGCTACAGCCCGTAGATTATAGTCTAATAATTTTATAGATAAAAATCAACCCCTGGGTTGCATTTAATAATTTTAATAAAAAAATTGCGACTGAGTATAAATGATTCAAGGCCGTTAGAATCAAGTAGTACTTTTTTGAGAAAAGCACTACAAGTCTTAACGGCCTTGCGGGAAGTGGGAGGGGGTCAGCAATTGGCATCATTGCGATTGATATAGCGGACCAGCCCAAGTCCGGCGAGGAGAAGACAGAAAGCTCCTGCAACCGTCCAAAGAAACCAAGGGCTGGATTCTACCGAACCTTCCGGTAGTACTACGATGGCCCCGATGCCCGACATCAAGACAAAGAAGATGATGCCGGCTACCAACTTGGCAAAGAACAACTTCACTTTTTTCATTTCTTGTTCCCTTATTTTTGGGATTGATTTTGCTGGTTTTGCAGCCCAGGCACATCGGTGCCCAAAAACCAGGAACTTATATAGTATAACATATTTAATATTTTTTGTCAATACTCATGGCCTTTTTGACCGAAAGGTAGTTTAGCGGTAGAATAGATATGCCCTTATTCGTTAAAATTTGGCGATTTAACGCTTATTTATTGCTAAAATTGACCTTGATTGATTGAGATGGTTTTTAGGGCAAAATAGAGGAATTTTAACCATTTTGAGTTTATGAATATTGAAATTGAAGTAAAATTAAAAGTTCGGAGTTTGGCTAAGATTAAGCAGAGGCTAAAGCTTTTAAAAGCTAAATATCTCGGGCTGGTTTGGCAGGTTGATACTTATTACCAAGTTTCAAAAAATTATTATCTAAAAGGAGTGCCTAAACTCCGAATTCGGGAAGAGAGAAACAAAGGTAAGGCTTTTTTGGAATATCACGAAGCGGTTAATAATTTTAAAGCCAAAGAATTTGAGACTGAAGTTTCTAATGCTAAGATGGCCAAGATTATTTTAGAAAAATTTGGCTATAAGCCAGGATTGATGGTTGATAAAAAAAGAGAGAAGTATCGGCTTGGCCGGATTAATATAGATCTTGATTCAGTTAAAGGTCTTGGCAGTTTTGTTGAAATTGAAATTATGAATAAGAATGAGAAAGAAAGTTTGAAAGAAATTTATGATTTTTTACCAAATTTAGGATTAAGCAAAAAAGATATTATTGCTGGTAAAAGTTATCTCGGCTTAGTTTGGGAAAAAGCGAGAAAATAGTATGGATTTATTCGATCAAAAATTAGAAAAAGAAATAAATTTAAATGCGCCGTTAGCTGACCGGTTAAGGCCGCAAGTTTTGGCTGATTTTGTCGGCCAAAAAGAAATTGTCGGGCCGGGTAAGCTTTTGCGCCAAGCCATTGAACAGGATCAAATTCCTTCCATGATTTTTTGGGGTCCGCCAGGAACAGGCAAAAGCACTTTAGCCAGAATCATTGCCAAAATGACCAAGTCAGTTTTTGTTCAGCTCTCTGCGGTCAGTTCGGGCGTAAAAGAATTTCGCGAAATTATCAAAGCGGCTCAGGATCGGCGGAAATTTCATAGTCAACGTACGATTTTATTTATTGACGAAATTCACCGCTGGAATAAAGCCCAACAGGATGGGTTATTACCATACGTTGAAAGGGGAGTGATTACTTTAATTGGTGCCACCACCGAAAATCCGAGTTTTGAAGTTGTTTCCGCTCTGCTTTCCCGTTGCCGGGTCTTTGTTTTGCAACAGCTAAGCGATCACGACTTGGAAGAAATTTTAGCCCGGGCGGCCAAAACCGGCTTTGGTGATCAAAAGATTCAGCTAGATGATCTTATTAGTCGTTATTTGGCTAATTTAGCTAATGGTGATGCCCGGGTAGCTTTAAACGCTTTGGAGTTTGCCGTTAAATCAACCAAGCCAAATTCTCAAGGCAAGATAGTTTTGAATAAAGATATTATTAAAGAGTCGCTGCAAAAATCAAGTTTTCTGTATGACAAAGGCGGTGACCAGCATTACAATATAATTTCGGCTTTACATAAGTCAGTCCGGGGCGGCAATGCCGATGCGGCGCTGTATTGGATGGCGCGGATGTTGGAAGCGGGCGAAGATCCGCTCTATATTGCCCGGCGTTTAGTCAGAATGTCAGTGGAAGATATTGGTTTAGCGGACGTGCGAGCCTTGGAGCAGGCAGTGGCTTGCTATCAAGGCTGCCATTTTTTAGGCATGCCGGAATGTGATATAATTTTGGGCCAATGTGTGGTTTATTTGGCGCGGGCAAAAAAATCAGTTGAAGTTTACCAGGCCTATGGTAAAGTTAAAGAGGACGTGAAAAACACAATGGACCAACCCGTACCTTTGCATTTGCGCAATGCGCCAACCAAGCTGATGAAAGATTTAAATTATGGCAAGGACTATAAATATTCACCCGATTATGACTGGAAAGAAGACCAGGAATATTTGCCGGAAAGCTTGAAGGGGAGAAAGTATTTAAATAGTAAGTAAAACGGTAGATTGGTAGAGCGGTAGGGTCAAAATTTCCTACCAACCTACCGTTCTACCAATCTACTAATCTAAAACATATATGCTTCGTCAAAAAACAATTGGCATCGTAATTTTTCGGCGCCAAGAAAAAATGATTAAATATTTGCTTTTGCATCATGAAGGCGAATATTGGAATTTTCCCAAAGGCCGAGGGGAAGGTTTGGAAACCGAACAGGATACAGCACTTCGGGAATTGCAAGAAGAAACCGGGATTACCGAGGTTAAAATTATTGAAGGATTTAAGGAAGAATATGATTATGATTTTGAGCGGGAAATTGAAGGTGGCGTTAGCGAGACTTTTTATAAGAAAGCGATTTTTTTTCTAGGTGAAGTCAAAACCAGTGAGGTGAGAATATCTGACGAGCACTTGGATTTTGGCTGGTGTGATTATGATATTGCCCTAAAACGACTTTTTTTTCAGAATGGTCAGGATATTTTAAAAAAGGCACATCAATTTCTTTTGAAAGAACAGGGTTTTGTGTTATAATTGCTAGTGAGGAGCAAATAGCTAACGACTAAAATTATGATGAGCATTCAAGAATATTTTGATATTGCTTTGAAGAAGAAGGCTTCTGACCTTCATTTGGTTTCTGGCAATAAGCCAACCCTGCGGATTGATAGTAATTTGCAGGTGATTTCTGATGATAATTTGGATTCTAACGAATTGGAACAGGCAATTTTTTCGGTAATGCATCAGGATGATATTGCTAATTACAAAAAAGACAAGGAGCTTGATATCGCCCTAGATATTGCCGGTGGTCATTTTCGCGTTAATTTACACCAGCAAGAAGGCCGAATTGGAATTTCAGCTAGGGTTATTCCCGAAACTATTCCAACACCGGCTCAAGTTTATTTTGATGAGACTTTATATAACTTGAGTCATTTAAACCAAGGCTTAATTTTAGTGACCGGTCCTTCGGGTTCAGGTAAATCAACAACCTTGGCAGTTTTGATTAATTTGATAAACAAAGAGCGCAAGGCTCATATTATTACCATTGAAGATCCGATTGAATTTATTTTTAAAGAAGAGCAAAGTATCATTGAGCAGCGAGAGTTGGGTCGAGACACCCATTCTTTTTCCGAAGCGCTCAAACGAGCATTGCGCCAGGATCCTAACGTGATTATGGTTGGTGAAATGCGGGATTTAGATACGATTGCCGCCACTTTAACCGCGGCCGAAACCGGTCACTTGGTTATTTCAACTTTGCATACTAATACCGCGGCTGAAACCGTTGAAAGAATCGTTGATATGTTTCCAGCTCATCGCCAGCAGCAGATTTTATACCAGCTAGCGTCGGTTTTACGAGCAGTTATTTGTCAGCAAATGTTACCCAAGAAAGGCGGGGGAATATTAGTGGCCAGAGAAATTATGATTAACACGCCGGCCATTGCCAATTTAATTCGGGAAGATAAAATTGCCCACATTGCTTCAGCCATGCAAACCGGCCGCAGCGAAGGCATGATCACCATGGCCTCTTCAATCAAACGTCTTTATGAGCAAGGTTTAATTGACAAACAGGTTTATCAAAATCGGATTGCCAATGGCGAGACTTTAAGTACCTATTACTAGTTAGGTTGTAGCTTCTTAGCTTTTTAGGAAAAATTATTAAGTTAAGAAGTTAAAATTTAAATTTCTAATAAGCTACAAGCTAAAAAACTAAGAAGCTAATCTATGACTGATGAAAAATGGCAAAGCATAATTGGCCAGATTAAAGATAAGTTTGAAGTGACTGACCAACGAGCCGAGGGTTTATCTGAAAACTTCGGACCGGGTACGGTTGAAATTATTGAATTCAACGGACCGCTAGGGCAAATGAAGCTGGAACGGACTACTCAACCTTTGGTCGTTGATAAGAAAACTTACGGCTCAAAAAGAATTGGTAGCCAGGCGACGGTTGAATATATCTATTCGGACACGGAAAAAGTTCATAAGTTTAAAGCTTATCGGCTTGACCCCAACGATGAGGTTTGGGTAGAGATGGAAATACCTCGAGGTGAAATGAGCTTTTAATTATTTTATTTTAAAAAATTAAAAACCAAAAGTATGCTAAGAAAACAAAAAATCAATGAGTCAGAAATTATGAAATTTGGATTTTTAGGTGGGATTGCCCAGGCCACTTACTGTTTATTGGTGGTTGTGGTTATTTCTATTTTGGATAAGGTAATGCCTACTCCGCCAATCCAAATTGCTGGTTTCATGTTGGTATTATTATTGTTTGTTTTTTCGGCTGCCGTATCGGGAATTTTGGTTTTTGGCTATCCCGCTTATCTGGCAACTCAAAATAGATTTATCGAGGCGCTAATGACAGCTTTGACTACCTTAGCTACTTTGGCAATTATTGGAATTTTGAGTTTTATTCTGCTTTCTTTTATTTAAATTGATCATTATGGCAAAATCAAAGGCGACTTTTAATCTTTTAGTAGTAGCTGGATTGTTTTTTTTAGTTTTGTCGTTTTCCGGCTGTGGTAAATCAACCAATATTTCCAATGGTAACCAAGGAACTAATACTTTGCAGCAAGAAAATTTGCAGCTTGAGCGATCTTATGAGCAAGATTTAAAACAGGTTTTAGCGCCTTATTGGCAAACCCGAGATATTGCTGGCGTAAGGGATAAGATTTTGAATTTAAAGGCACCGGCTAAATATCTTGATTTGCATCTTAATCTAGTTATTGCTTTTGATTTGCTTGAGCAAGGACAAAAGGCTGGAGATGAGACTAAAACTAAATCTGGTCTAGATAAACTTTCTCAATTAAAAGACAGTTATAATTGGTTAGAATAATTATATGAGAAATAAAGGTTTAACTTTGATTGAGCTGATGGTTGGAATTTTAATTGTTGCCTTAATTTCTACCATTGCCTTGGTGGCAATGAAAAATTCAAGGGCTAAGGCTAGAGACGCTAAAAGGATTTATGATATTCAGCAATATGCCAAAGCCTTAATAATTTATGCTAGTGAGCATGATGGTAAATATCCTGATTTAGCGCTCAATGGTTATTTAGGTTGCGGGGGATTGATTGATGAAGAAATTAAAAAATATATTCCGGGGTTGCCTCGTGATCCGCTAGACCCACAAGGAAAATGTGATACCAACTATTACTATTATTATGTTGCTAATAATAATTGTTTTGGCACCGATGCTGTTTTACCCACCGTTTCTGCTCAGACTGTTGAAACCTCAAATCGTGACTATCATCAAAATTCTTGTTTGACCGGTTCGGAAGAAGGTAATGTTAAATCTGCTTCTTATTTAATAATTGTTCGTTAATATGGCAAGAATTAATACTCTTGAACAATCAACAGAGATAAAAAATAGTAATAAAAAACTGGACGAGCCAAGATTAGGCAAGAAAAGAAATAGGTTGGGCAAAAAGTCTGACTGCTGCCTTTTTTTGTTAGTTGGCTTGGTAGTTTTTGGTGTTTTAGGTGCAGTAGTCTTAGCAAAAACTGGTATTGCTCAAGTGCCAGTTCTTTCTAAATTTTTATATCGAGTACCCCAACCAATTAGAGTAGTGGACATTGGAGATATTAACACTTTTAAACCAACTGGTTTCAAGGCAGGAATCGCCAAATCAGAAAATTTAGTTTATATGTATATTCCGGAGAAAGAATTAACCTATTTGGCAAAAACTAAATTGACCGGAAAACCAGATTCATTTTTTGCCAGTAATTTGCAGACAGTAATTGAAAATCAGCAAGTTGAAGTGTTCGGTTTACTAATTAAACCGTTTAAGGCTAATCTGACCGCCAAGCTTAAACTTTATATCTCTAATGGTAATCCTGGATTTAAAATTACCCAGTTTAAAATTGGCAACCTGTCAATTCCATCTGGTACGGCTAATTTTATTGCCCATCGGCTGGTTGATCTAAATAAACTAAAAACGTCAAAATCCGGTGTGAGTTGGGCGCAGATGAAGGATAAAATAAAGATCCAAAATTTTGAGTTAGTTGATAATAAAATTCATATTGTTTTTTGGGTTAATCTTAGTTTGGCTGGTAATCCAAACTATGCTAATTTAATTGACACCACCAACAAATGATAAAATTACTTAATCGGGCTATTCCTTGGTTGATTCCATTCGTTATCCTAATATTGCTTGAAGAAATCATCAGGGTGCCAAAACAAATTTATTGGCTAGGACCATTGTCTTTGGTGTTTTTGGTTATTAGTATTTGGCAATTGACTGGTTTATTAAAAAGCAAAAAATTTTGGCGGTTTTCTATCACCCCAGTTTTTTTATTTGCCAGCGGATTGTTATTCTTCCTGTTTTTGGAAGGTGGCGCGATAAAGCAAATTTTTGTTATTATTTTGGTATTTTTAGTTGGTATTTTTTTGGAAACGATATTTTTATGGTTTCATCTTCGGCCAAAATACCAACCCAATGCTTTGGAAAATATCTCAACCCATTTAAATTTGATTATTATTTTTTTCTTGGCCACCGGTTTTTTTAGTTTAATTTTATTTTTGGAAGCCCCGCTCTGGCTTTTGGTGGCAATTTTTGCCGGTGTTAGCGCGGTTTTAACTTATCAGTTAATTTGGATTAGTGGTGTTAATTGGTCCGTTGGTTATCCTTATATCTCAGTTATTACTATCGTCATAACAGAAATTTTTGTAGCGGTCAGTTTTTTGCCAACTAGTGTTTATTTTAGCGCTTTACTAGTTACTATCAGCTATTATTTAATGACTGGTTTGACCAGAAATTGGCTTTTGGAAATTCGGGAGAAAAGAGTGGTTCAAAGGTATTTATTAATTAGCTTTGGTTGTTTAATTATTATTTTAGCCACCGCTAAATGGTTTTAATTTATTATGAAATTTATTAAAAAATCAAAAGATCAATCTATTTCTCAAATTGTTATTTTATCAATGGTGTTTGGTTTGGTTTCGGGTGTGGTTGGACAAATCATTGCTGATGTTTACATTGACCCTTGGAAAGATAACTATGTTAACGAAACTCTAACACCCAAGCAGCGGATTACTGCCACTATTCCGGAATTGCAAAAGATCCAGAAATCATTGGGGCTTCAGCAGGACTTTGAAGTTAATGATTCTGTTACTAAAATGGCTCCTTCAGTAATCGGAGTTTATTTCAAGAAAGCCTCTGGCAGTAGTATTTTGAATCAAATTTATCTTCCCGCCGAGTTACAGGCGAATGGTTTTATTTTGACTAGCGATGGTTGGTTGCTCAGTTATGGAAAGATTTTAAGCACTACTAAAAAAGACCAGTTGGTTGTGGTTTATGATCAAAAAGCTTTTGCCGTAGAGAATAAGGTGGTTGATACTACAACTGGAGTTGTGTTTCTAAAAATTAATGCCAACAATTTGCCGGTAGTGGCAATTGGTGATTCTTCAGAAATTACTTTAGGCCAAGTGGTTATTGCCTTAAATGATTTGAGGGAAGTTGGTGTTACTAATGTTAAAAATGTTAATTGGCAACCGGCTTTGGGTGCAAGTAATATGGTTATGTCTTCAGAAACCTATAGTCAGTTAATATCATTGAATACTAGCTTGGCTGATGCCTATTTAGGTAGTCCGTTGGTTAATCTCTCCGGGGAAGTGATTGGAATAATCAGGGAGGCTGATTCTAAGAGTCGCTTGGCAACAGTAATACCAGTTAATCAATTTCATCGAGCGGTTTTAAATGTTTTGAAGGGTAATGAGATAGTTAGGCCATTTTTGGGAATCAATTATATTGATTTGGCTTTGGCAGTTGGCTTAGACCAATCATTAACCAAAGGCTTAACTCGCGGAGCCTTAGTTTATCAAAAGCCAAAAGAAAAAAGTCCAGCCAGCCTTGCTGACATACAAGCCAATGATATAATTTTGAGCGTTGACGGCCAAACAGTAAATAAAAATAGCAGTTTAACGGATTTAATTTTACAGTATCAGCCAAACGACAAGATTAGTTTGGAGATATCTCGAGAGGGAAAGATTTTTACTAAAGCAGTAACTTTAGCCGCTTTAGCTGAATAATTTATTCAAATAAAAAAGAGACCCTACTTACAGGGTCTCTTTTTTTAGTTTTATTAGACTAATCTTTAACTGCATTAACATTTGCATAGGCAGCTGTTTCGTTGGCTACATTGTAGTCAGCGGCAACATTGATGTCAGCGCCAGTGCTCTTGTATTGAGAAAAAGTAGAAACTGGAACTGGGATAATCTTTGATTCCCAGTTAGCACCATACAAAGCAACGGCAACATCAGCGCTCATGATTTGTCTTAAGATACCGTCACCAGTTAAGGCGTAGACTTTAGGGTTGGCTACATGCCAAGGCGTATCACCGTCAACAGCCTGAACCAATTTCACACCTGCTTTTGGGAAAACGTTTTCACCAAAGGCATAGGAATTGAATTCAGTGTCGGACAAGGTTTTGACACCAGCAAAACTGGAATACCAAGTTTGGTACACCTGCAATGATGGGAAATTATGAAGTTTCGAGTCAGAACCAAGGTAATACAACGCTTGACTGTTAGCCTTTTTGACGACGTCACCGGAAACACCGGC
>Ga0265297_10002248_pt1 | contig 40322 bp, 57 predicted proteins | sample Munlanlwell13791_FD_192502 | JGI IMG/M metagenome (GOLD analysis project Ga0265297, IMG submission 192502) | Leachate microbial communities from a municipal landfill in Southern Ontario, Canada - Leachate well 137-91 | ecosystem: Engineered > Solid waste > Landfill > Unclassified | place...
AGGCAACGGCTTGTTGCGCTACTTTAGGCCTGTGGCTTTGCGACCCCCGGCTTTCGCGACGGGGTTTACCCTTATCGGCAATTTATATATACAATATATTTTTCTTATTTTCAAGGGGGGTTAAAAATTAACGGGGCTTTTTTCGCAGGTTAAGTATCAAAATCAGGGCTGCGTAGCTCACTAAACCACAACAGATTGCAACCACCAGATACCCAAGCATAACAGGTAATATGGTTTTTAATACGGATGCCTTGAATAACCCGGCGAAGCTAAACTGCTTAAAAAGCAATGACCATTTTTCTTTTATATCCTGCCAGCTTTCCCCGATTATCCCTGAGCCTATTTTCACTGATATCAGGAAGGTTATGAAGCTTAACCAGGTATTTGTGACCAAACTGCCCAGAAGCGCAGTTGCCCGGTTAGCCCTGGCTAAAGAAGCTAAAAAGACTGCTGCAATCGGGCCTGTTCCCGGCAATATTCCCGTAAATACTCCGATACCAAAACCCAGGGCAGCTTTTTGCGGGGTATCGTTGGTCCGTACTAATTTTATATACAGTACTGCCAAAAATCTTTTTAAGCGTTGTAAATTCATTCGGAAAGCTTTTTATCCGGGGTAAAATATACTCCGGCCATATCCTCTTTTGGATTAAAATCCTGGATCCAGCCGGCAAGGCTTAAGCTTTGAACAAATTCTTTTACCTTATTATATTCATCGTAATTTACGGTGCGGTTTATTTCCGGGATTTGTCTAGCTTTATAGTAGGGCTGGTATTGAAACATTATACTGGTTAAACAATTGGGAATATTTTCTTTTATCCAGGAAAGTATTGCCATCGTATCATCGATATGCCCTGGAATAACAAGATGCCTTATTACAAGACCACTAGTTAAAATATCCCCCTTGTAAGATGCTGTGCTTTTTTGCCTGTACATTTCAAGCAATGCTTCTTTGTTATAAGCACTATAGTTACCGGCATTAGAACAATCACTAGCTAATCCTTCGCTGACATATTTCATATCCGGAAGGTATATATCTACTATGCCGGAAAGCAGGCTTATGATTTCTTTTTTTTCGTATCCGGAAGTATTATAAACAATTGGTATGTTTAAACCGTTGGAAATAGCAATATCCAATGCCTGCAGTATCTGAGGCAAAAAATGCGTAGGAGTAACAAGATTGATATTATGTGCTTTTTCGCTCTGAAGCTTAAGCATCATATCTGCCAGGGCATTATAACTTCTCAAACTGCCCGAAAGTATGTGGGAAAATTTATAATTTTGGCAATATACGCAGCCAAGATTGCAGCCTGAAAAAAATATAGTACCGCTCCCATCTGCCCCGCTTAGGCCAGGCTCCTCTCCTCTATGCAAAAATGCAGTATAAATAACAGGGATATCCCCTGCTTTACAGTATCCACGCGCACCGCCCAGACGGTTAACTTTACAGTTTCTGGGGCAAATATCGCAGGATTTAAGCCTTGGGGCGAGTTGTTTTATCCCTCTTTCAATAAGTTTGAGTTTATTTTGCATTGTCTTTTAACTGCTGCCGGTATTTCTCTCTTATCGAAATAAAAATCTCCTTATATTGAGGTGTCTTATAATCAGGATAAGTTGTTGCAAAGTCCTGGAAATTTGAATCCTTGTAATACGAAGTCACTTCCTCAAATATCCCCTTACCGACGTATATGCGATGCGAATAATCCTTCGTTGTCGTAAGGACCAGCTTTGCGTCATTTAAATAGCCCGGGTCTATGTTAATGGTTCTTTTGTTATCTTTAGAAAACTTTTTTTCCAGTTTTATACAAAATAATTTTATTTGAACAAATGACGACGGGTCCTTTAATTTTTCAAACGATACGAACCTGCGATACAGCAAAGAACCCATCTCTTTTTCGTAATAATGGGTGAAACTAAAATCAAAACGCGCGCTTTCGAAATCAATCTTTCCGAATTTACGTTCCAATATTTTATGCGTTTCGAGGTAATTTTCTTCGCTTGAATAAATAAAACCGCAGATAAATTTGACTGGAAAAGGAAGAATCCTTTTAAGCACCGGTTAAAAGATGTTTGAAGGCTTCGACAGTGAATTGATATAGGACATAAGAGCGCGGCGGTCGGTTTCTTTTATCTCGCTAAAATATATGCCAAGACAATACGCTTGTTTGCCGTTATCCTGCACGCGGTCACTTCTTACCACAACCCCTTTACAGTTTATTTTTCTTACGTTTTTGTGGCTGGTTTTATTAAGGGGCACCAGAAGAACCATATTGAGCTTGGTCATAGGCTCAATATTTTTATTTACAGCACAATACGCCCCGCTTGCGCTTATATTTTTGGTTTCGGTAACCAAATCGCAATCGGATGAGCAAAGTTTTAAGGCAAGGTTTCCTTCTATGCGAGGGTAACTTCTCTTTTCATTCATTACGCTTTTGCAGATTTCTTTTTGAGGTATTCTTTAAAACAGTTTTTATTACAGAAATAGCCATTATCTCTGTAATACCACTTAACTCTTTTTAAAGATTTATTGCACGCAAGACAGTTTTTTCTTTTTTCTTCGCTTTTTGACATAACTAACCTACCCTTATCTGTTGGACTAGTCTACTACCGAATTAAGATACTTTTTATTATCTTCAGGCATTTCCACAAACTCCAAACCCGCGGAATACCTGTCAGAAACCCTTTCTTTGTTGCACCAGACAACTTTTGCTTTTAAGCCTAAAACCTTGTCTATAAGATTAATATTTAGTTTAAGACAGTTATTTTTAGGCAAAAATTCATCACTAAGTATGCGTACACCGCCCATGCTTAGGTCTTTGGTAACAGTGTAAAAATAATCTTTTCCGGGGAGGATATTACATTCTATCGGAAAAGAAATAGGACTTCGTGAATTTTTTCGTTTATCGTCTTTCATAAATTGTTATAATATAACATAATTTTACGTGTTTGTCAAATAAAGGCGCTGAATTCCTTGATGGTTTTGGCTATAAGGTTCTCGGAAATTCCATCAACAACCTTTACTCTTCCTATTTCCCGAAGCAATACCAGCCGGAATTTACCTGAAATATTCTTTTTATCGTAGCTCATTGCTTTGTAAATGGCCTTGGGGTCATACTTGCATTTAACCGGCAGGCCAAACTTTTTCAATAAATCACGTATTTGGCAGAGTTCATTCATGTTGCAAAGGCCCAACTTGTTAGACAAATAAGCTGCGTAAAGCATACCTAAACTTACGGCTTGGCCATGTGATACTTTTTTATATTTCGAAGCTGCTTCAAGCGCATGCGCAAAAGTATGGCCGAAATTAAGCATGGTCCGTATGCCCATTTTTTCTTTTTCGTCAGCTTCTACTATTTTTGCTTTTATGTCAACGCAGGTATCGATAACCTTTAAAACCGAGGTAGTTTTAAGTGAAATAATTTCCCGGGAATTTGCGGATAAAAAATTGAAAAATGCCCCATTTTTAATAACTGCATATTTTATAGCCTCAGCAACACCTTCAATTATTTGTTTTTCTTCCAGAGTATTTAAAAAGTTTGGGTCTATAAATACGGCCCTTGGCTGATAAAATGCGCCTAATATATTTTTAGCCTGTTTCAGGTCAATTGCGGTTTTACCGCCTATGCTTGCATCAATTTGGGAAAGCAAAGTTGTTGGCACCTGGAAGTAAGGAATTCCTCTTTTATATATCGAGGCCGCAAAGCCACCTACGTCCCCCACTGTTCCTCCACCTAAACAAACAATGAAAATTTTCCTATTTAGCGTATCCGCTTTTATTACCCCTTGTAATACCCTGAATAAACTTGCCTTTGCCTTTGCTCTCTCTCCGTCAGGAAGAACAATTATATTACAGGCAAAGTTGGCAAAAGATTTTTCGATATTTTTTTTATAAAGCGCAAAAACGCGGCGCGAAGTTATAATTACCGCAAAATTACCGGGATTGTGTTTTTTAATGTTCGATGCAATTCCGTCAAATAAATTTTGCTTTATGTATATGCTATAAGAATTTTTTAATAAATTTACTTTCACAACTTTCATATCGCAGCCTTTACGTTTAATAATGACAAAACAGAAGTTATAACCGGAAGCATAAACCATCTAAAAAAGCCCGCCATAATTAATAGAATTATAACGAATGAGCCTATAGTCCCCATTCTAAGATAAAGATAAGAAAATCTATACGGAAGCAGTGCACTTATAACTCTGGAGCCATCAAGGGGCGGTATTGGTATAAGATTAAAAATGGCCAAAATTAAGTTTATCAATATTCCCTCTATAATTATTTCCGGAATAAAAGAGTAGTTTGAAATTTTCAGAATCACGGTTAATAAAAGTGCGATAATGAAATTAACGGCTGGCCCGGCTAAGCCTACCCAAAGTATGTCTCTTTTCGGGTTTTTAAAGTGGTACGGGTTAATAGGGACCGGTTTTGCATAACCGAAAGAAAACTTTCCGCTGCTTAAAACAATCAAAAGTATGGGAAGTATTATTGTTCCGAAAATATCGATATGCGCGAGCGGATTTAAGGTAAGCCTGCCGCTTGCTTTTGGGGTAGAATCCCCAAACTTTGAAGCGACAAATCCATGCGAATATTCATGCAGAGTTATGGATACAAATAGTATTATAGCAATCAGGACAAAATTTAAAATATCTGCCGGCTGAATCATCTTACAAAAACCAATCTATACACAACTATATAAGGACACGAACCTTTATTCTCAATACCCTCAATTTTTACTTTTTTATTAATAAATTTGGTTTTTCCCTTGCTGGTTATGTTTAAAAAATACTTGTTATTGTCTGTTCTAAGCGTGTAATTGGCTTCGCAGTCCGTACCGTTATATGGGTATAAGGTACCTTCCAGTTTGAGCAATTTTTCGTATTTTTCTAAAAAGTTTTTATTAACCCATCCATAAATATGCGGGTAACCTCTTACCTCAAACCAATCGCCTTTCTTGCTTCTTAGAAAAAATACCGTTCCCGTTTCTACCTGGCCTATTACATAGGAAGACATGCTGGGGTTATTACGCAAGTTTAAATTTGAAGCGATAACCTCAACCTTATTTTCTTCTATTTCTTTTAGAAATTCTGCTGCAGCATAGGCTGAGAATCTTTTGGGAAGCACTATTTTATACCATTCAAATCTTTCATCCGCTATTGTAACGCGCTCTCCGCGTTTTAAAAACCCCAGAGAAGGAGCCATGGCAGTTGCATCAACTCTTACATTTATCCTGTCTTTAATTACAATAGCCTCATCAAGGGAATAGACATTACCCGTAAAAAACAAAAACCCCGTTAGAATAAAGCTTATTATAAACCTCACTAACGGGGTATTCATTTTACTTTTTTTCTGGCTGTTTTGCTGCTTGTTTTGTGGCGGCAGCTGGCTTTGCCTGTTGCGCCTGTGGCTTTGCCCCGGCAGCGGCTTCTGCGGCAGCAGGAACAGCGGCTCCGGCTTCTGCTGGTGTTTCTTCTTTTACTTTTTCTTTCTTAACTGTCTTAAGTTTTATAACTTTTATCTTAGGTAGTCCGGTTACTCTGTCGCCTTCCTTCCATGCTCCTTTTTCTTTAAGCCATTTAAGGCGCTCGGCGCGTTTCATAACTGAACGCGTCGCAGATAATTTTTCAGCCCTTTTCAAAGATGAATGTAAACCCATTATAACCTCCTTAATACGCAATCTTTATAATTTTTCTTGAGTAAACCCACGTTTTTTTGCGCCTCGGTAATAGTTTTAAAAGTCCCCACATACAAAACGACGAAACTGCCTTTCTTGGCCGTATATGCGGGAAAACCTTTATTTTTAAGCTTTTTTGCCTCGTCCAGCGCAAAATTTTCTTTATTGTAACTTGCTATTTGTATATAGTAACCCTCTTTGGCGCTGGCTGGGGCCTGAGTAGCTTCTGTTTTTTTATCTACAGCTTGCGGCATATTTACCGCCGGAATTGCCTGCCGGGTTTCAGTTCTTTTGGGAAGCTGGCTTACTGCAATCTTTTGTTCTTTTCCGGATATGGTTTTATTTTGCGTTATTATATTTATATTTTCTTGCCTTAACTCTTTTTCGGGTAAACTGGCAACTTCATCGCTTGCAATTATGATCTTTCTTCCTTTCTCAACGCCAAGTGAAAAAGCCAGGATAAAAAGCAAAAGAATAACAACACTCGACAGGACAAAAGTATCAAGCGGTATTACTATTAATTTGCGCTTTAACTTCGAATTTGAATCGTTACTTTCGTTAAAAAACTTTAATTGCTCTCCGCGCATAACGTTTATTATAAGATTTACAAGAAGGAACGCAAGTGTTTTCTAATGTCTTCACGCTTAAGAATTTTAAGAAAAACCTCAACTATTTGCGGGTCAAATTGCTTACCCATCTGGGCTTTTAATTCTTTCTCTATCTCGTTAAGGTGCATCCTCTTTCTGTAGGGACGGCCGAAATACATTGCATCAAACGCGTCAAGAAGCGAAAGTATCCTGGAGCCCAGCGGGATCTGGTCTTTGCTGAATTTGGAAGGATACCCCTTGCCATCGTAGCGCTCATGATGATGCAGGATTATCGGTATAACTGGTTTTAATATCTCTAAGTCTTTTATCATTTCCACCCCTTTACGCGGATGTTTCATTATTATTTTATATTCCTCATCCGTAAGCGGGGTTTCTTTCCTGAGTATTCCTGATGGCAACTGGATTTTACCGGCATCATGTAAAAGTGAGGCATATTCAAGGGATTTTACTTCAGCTTCAGAAAGTTTCATTACTTTTCCTATAACTTTTATTAATTTGAATATGCTTTTAGTGTGCAAATAAGACGTTGGGACATACTGATCAAGCAGTTTTGTAAGTGATTTTATGTAATTTATCATTAATCGTTTTTCTTCGCGGTAAAGATTAAAAATCCTAAGGCTTATGCTTATTTCTTCCGAAAGTGACAAAAACCATTTTTTTTCCAATTCACTGAACTCTACGCTGCCGGGGCTGCGTTTTATATAGACAGCGCCAAGGGCATCGGAAAAAATAAAAGGGTAAATCATGCGGTTTCCAAGCATTATTTCCTTTTCCTGATGCAGAATCTCTTTTTCCCTGTTGGTAAGTATGGATATACCACCCTTCTTAAACGATTGTCTTTTATTTTCAAGCCGCATCTTCATAAATCCGTGGCTATTAACATTTTTGAATACTACGGTCACTTTATCGGCAAAAAATGCATTTTTATACAAACGGCATATCCCCATCGCAAAATTTTTTATATCACCGGATGTAGTAATTAAACGGTATATTGTATGAAACGAAGAAAATATAGTTTTATACTTTTTCATAAGGGTCAAAGAATTTGTTATACTCCTCTAACGCATATTTATCCGTCATTCCTGCCAGGTAATCGCATATCGTACGCTTAACGCCTTGTTTTTGCGTTTCATCTCTAAAGGGCGGCGGCAGCAAGTGCGGGTTGCGCAAATAAATATCAAAAAGAGCGCTCACGAACCTCTTAGCCTTATCAGTCATACGTAGCACGCGCCAATGGCAATAAAGATTTTCAAAAAGAAATTCGCGCAATTCGCTTCTTAAGGCATTCATGTTGTCACTGAAAGAAACAATGCGCTCTTCACAGCTCCTTACGTCACTGAAGGTAGCTATTTTTAATTTCCTGATATTACGAAAAGTATTTTCAATCAAATCCGTAACCTGAATATTTATGAGGTTTCTTATCATAAGATAAACGCGCAGATTACTGTTAAGATTTGAATGCTCTGTTCTTACTTTTTTGTAAATCATATTCCATAGCCTTGATTTTTTTCGTAGGTCATCTTCAAAAATCAGGCCCGACTTTATGCCATCATCTATATCATGGTTATCATAGGCTATTTCATCGGAAACATCCATTACCTGGGTTTCCAGGCTCGGCTGCTCATCAGGGTTAAATTCTGCGTAGCGCGCGGCAAAATCACGGCTTACATTCATACTGTGCTTTACAATGCCTTCACGAGTTTCCCACGAAAGGTTAATTCCCTTAAAAGACGGGTATCTTTCTTCCAAAAAATCTACCACGCGAAGGCCCTGTTCATTGTGGTTAAAACCTCCGTCTTCAATCATCAAATCACTCAACACCGCTTCCACAGCGTGGCCAAACGGGGTATGCCCTACGTCGTGGACAAGCGCGATAGCTTCGGTAAGGTCGTCATTTAACTTAAGGTTTCTGCTTATAGTCCTTGCTATTTGTGCAACCTCCAGGGTATGAGTAAGCCGCGTACGGAAATAATCTCCTTCATGATACACAAAGACCTGAGTTTTATACTCAAGCCTTCTAAAAGCTACCGAATGTATAATTCTGTCCCTGTCTCTTTGATATAGCGAGCGATATGGATGCTCTTTTTCATAATGTTTTCTTCCTTTGGAATGTTTCGATTTCATAGCCAGGGGGGAAAGCATTTTTTCCTCATAATCCTGCCAATTATATTTTCCGCTTCCCTTGATATTTTTTTGTGATTTAATTTTATTCATGCTATTATCATGCAATGTGCTTGGTTAATTTTTTATAAAGCTCGCTTAAGCTCTGTGATATTATTTTGGTATCAGACAAAACAGGCATAAAATTTGTATCTCCAAGCCAGCGCGGCACAATATGAATATGCAGATGTTTATCTATCCCGGCGCCTGCAACTTTCCCCAGGTTCATGCCGACGTTAAAACCTGCCGGGTTAAGGGCAATTTTCAGCGAACGAATCATTTTCGTAACAACTCTGTTCAAATCTAGAATTTCATTATCATTAAGGTTTTCAATAGAAGAAACATGGCGCTTAGAGACAACCATAACATGGCCGTTATTGTAAGGAAAAGTATTAAGAATGGCGAATGAGTGATCTGATCTTAAAACTACAAAATTTTTTTTATCTTTTTTTTCCTTAAAAGCCTTACAAAAAATACACCCCTTCAAGCGGGTATTAGAAACATAAGTTATGCGCCAGGGTGCCCACAATTTATCCAAGTTTAACTATCCTCCTTTTGATATTCTTTCCATCTATTTCAAGAATACCGTAAGACGGGTAAAGTGCAAAAACCCTGTCCGTACAAGAACCCGGATTGAAATATATTCTGCCGCCGATTTCCTTGTCCAATGGATGGTGAGTGTGTCCGAAAACAATTATATTCAAAGTATTCAGCTCCTGCCTAAACTCTGTATTTATATAATCCATAAGTACTGCCGGAGAACCTCTGCCGTGTATTAAACCTAACCGTATGCTGCCTAGTTCGATGATTTGTTTTTCCGCAAGTTTGCCTTTAAGACTGGAATCGTCCATATTCCCAAGTACTCCATAAGTTTTAGTTATCTTGGAAAGTTCATAAAAAACACTATCGGAAATAAAATCGCCTGCATGGAGGCAAAAATCGCTTTTTTTAGCTTCTTCTGTCACTATTGCCGGTAGTTTATCCGCCACAGCAGGTATATGCGTATCAGAAATTACCAATATTCTCACTTTCAGCAACCTCTACTCGTTTGTTTTCAACACACATAATCGGTTTGTTATATGCCCTGCATAAATCGTTTATCTCGTTTATACCCCAGGCGATTAATTTATTATTTTTTGCAATCAACCTTGCGCTTGATGTAAAATCATCAAGCGAAACAAATATTTTTTTCACGTTTTTTCCTTTCAAGGAACTGCCTTTTTCAAGAAAATCAAATATGTCATTATCGTTCGCCTCTTCTTCTTTGATTGCAACAAACAAAACTTCCCTGCCTTCGCCTATAAGCAAATGGGTTTTTTTGTCAGGATAAGACATAAGCCTGCTTTTTTCAAGTTGAGGCAGTTTATAGCGGTCTTTGCCGAACTTTAACGTGTCATTTTTAAAAGAGCTAAAAAGTTCAAGGATTTTTTTTATCTTATCCTTATAAAAATCTTCCTTAAACAGGAAAACCGATTCTTCTACCCGCCGGCGAAACAGAAAAAGCCTTTTTTGCGAATCGAAAACCGGAGTAGAAAAAAGCATCTTAAAAACATGCGATATCCAGAAAGAAAACAACGGGTCTTTTATTCTATAAACGGCACCCAGATTTTCTACGTAATTTAAATCATAAAGTTTTTGCAATTTATTTCTTAAGCTTTTGGAGTCGAAAATGCGTAGCGACGTAAGTTCGCGCTCCCTGATGTAACCATCGCTTATCGCAATTAACAATTTGGTTAATGCCGCAAAATCGCGGAAATTTTCTTCTATTCGATTTATTTTTGCCATGAATTTTTGGAAAAAATACGTTTCTCTTGCATATAACGCATCATGCAATGTGGCGACTATCGAACAGCCCTCATCTTCTTTTCTGTAACAATTCCTGACATACTCCTTCATCAAACTGTAATAAATGGTATTCGGGCCAAGGATATTGACGAAAAATGACACAAAGAAAGGCGAAGGCGCAATGCAATCGAAAGATTTCCTTACACACATAAACCTGCTTATGAAGTTGCTTTCATCTATGGCTATCTTTTCAAAGTTTCCGAACAGGAAATTCAATTCGCTGTAAAGAGTTTTTTCGGATTCTTTCGTATCTACATCGCTTAAAATCACCATACAATTATTCTGTAAAATTATGAATTTTGAAAAATCCTGGTGAAAAGTTGGAAAGATATCTTTTAATTTGAGAAAATTCTCTATCGCAAAAACACATTTTTTTGAAGTTTCATTTATGAATTTATTTATCAATTCCAGAGCCTCAATAAATGACGGCGGATTAACCCGCTTAATAACATCTTTTGCGAAATCAAGCGTTACGGGCAGCATTGCCTGACTGTAGTTTATAAGGTTATCCAGGCTATCTGCTTTATTTAAATATTCGCTAAGCAGAGAGAATAATATGCTTTTAAAAAATCCCCGGCGGTCGATGTGAATAACCGATGTGCGGATGTATATGACTTCTCTTATTTTGTTTGAAGAAAAATAATTGTCCAAAAGGTAACTTATCTCATCGCTGTCTTCCCCCAATATTGCAATATTTTGCCGGTATCCTTGCGAAAAAGCATTCAGCCTTTTATCCAAAATTTGCAGTTTATTTTTAAGTAACTCCTGCTCTTTCATGTTTTAGTTTGCTTTCAGGTAACGCAGCGGATTATATGCGAAATGTTTTTTTCTTATCTCGAAATGTAAAACGCCTTCCTTGTTTGATGCAAGCTGTGCAACATGCCCTACTGATTCTCCTCTTTTTACCGAAAATCCTTCTTTCACTTTTATATCATCCAAATTAGCATAAACAGTATAAAAATTATTGTGATGCTGAAGTATCAATGTTTTACCCCACCCTTTTATATAACTTGCAAACGCCACCTGGCCCGATTCAGAGGCAACAACGGCATCTTGGGGATTTGCTTTTATATTTATCCCTTTATTTGAAGTATGATTTATGCTGGCGCCGTAATTATTGACAACTTCTCCGCGGATAGGCCAAATAAAATGGAGGCGGCTTGTGGCTATATCTACATCTGTGTAATAATTTTGGGAAAGATTGGACGAAGGGCTAGATTCATTCGTTACGGTGGCTGGCGTACAAGATACAAAAATAAGTATTATGGATGAAAACAATATTATGTACATAAGCACGGAATATATATATATAATACAGCAATTTATAACTAAATTCAAGCGGATAAATAGCTTAAGCGGGATACGGGAATTGAACCCGTTTTTCCAGCTTGGGAAGCTGGCGCTCTACCAATTGAGCTAATCCCGCGAAAAAAGTATATATAGGGTTATTCCTTATTTTTTCGCGGCATCGAGGCAAACCTGCCGAGATGTCTAAAACCTTTATAAGCTATTTCAATAGATTGCACTTTTCTATTATTTTTAAAGAACAGAATTTACCGCACATTGTGCACATGTCTTTGCTGTGAGGCAGAGACGCATTACGGTACCTGCGTGCCTTGGCTTCGTCCAGAGTAAGCGGAAATAATTTTTTCCAATTGCGGTGCGCACGATATGCGGATAGCTTACGGTCCTTTTCCAATTCATCCTTAAACCGCAAAATATCAACACAATGAGCCGCAATTTTTGAACTGACCACGCCGTCTCTTATGTCATCGCTGTTTGGCTGGCGAAGGTGCTCTGCAGGAGTAACTACGCATAAAAAATCCGCGCCGAAATAAGCAGCCATTGCGCCGCCTATTGCTCCGGTTACATGGTCGTATCCTGCTGCGATATCGGTTGGGAGCGGCCCTAAAACATAGAACGGTGCGTTATTGCAAACTTTTTTCTGCAAAAGCATATTGAAAGCTATTTCGTCAAAACGTATGTGCCCCGGGCCTTCAACCATAACTTGCACGCCTGCCCTTCTGCATTTTTTAACAAGTTCACCCAGAACCATTAACTCGGAAATCTGAAGCTCGTCACTTGAATCTGCTATCGCGCCGGGCCTTAACGCGTCCCCCAGGCTTAGTACGATATTATATTGTTTAGCCAAATCTAATATCTTGTCAAAATTCTCGTAAAAAGGGTTTTCGCGTCCGTTTACATGCATCCAGCGCGTCATTATCGCTCCACCCCTGCTTACTATTCCGCCAACGCGTTTTTTCTTGGCGATAATTTTTAAAAATTCCCGGATAATTCCTACGTGTATAGTGAAAAAATCTACTCCGTCTTGGGCCTGAGAGCTTAAAACATCCCAGATATCATCAAATGTCATCGCCTCAAAACCGCGATGCCTGCTTTCCGCCTTTACCGCAGCTTCATAGATAGGCACTGTGCCAAGCGGAACAGGGCAGCTATTTAATATCTGCCGGCGTATTTGCGCGAGATTGCCGCCGGTACTTAAATCCATAATAGTATCTGCCTTACATTCCAAAGCAACTTTAAGTTTCTTCAGCTCTTCGTTTATGTCTGACCTTTCTGTAGATGTGCCAAGGTTAGCGTTAACCTTTACTTTAAACCCTCCCCCTATGGCAGGAGGAATTATCTGCCTCTTCGAATTAACAGGGATAACAACATGGCCTTTTTGCAACTGTTTTTCAAGAAAGTTTAAACTTACTTTTTCATTCTGCGCTATCTTTTTCAAAAAACTTTTTTTAAACATTTTTGCCCTTCCTTAATGATGTAAAACTTTTTTCAAGTGAATAAATATCATAGCGGATTTTTTTAAGCAGTTTTACCTGTGGTGCGGAAATTATTTTGAAAAACTCCTCAAGCACTCTCACTGACTCTTTTGCCCTTTGCAGGTTAGCGTAAAGAATATCGTCTATCGTTTTTCTGTCAAATTCCAAAACATCAGTTTTTTTGCCCAAATCAGATTCTGAATCGCGCGAAAGAACCGCTTCCTTAAATATCTTACTTACGGTTATTTTATCTAATGCGTGGCGCAACGCCCTTGCCTCTTTCCTTAACTTATCATTCTCCAGAACGAAACGAAAAATGTCTTCAACAACCCGCAAAGCCTCTTTCGAACGGTTAAAATTTGCATCCACTACGCGCAGCAAGTTTTTTTTATCCATTTCTGATTTTTTGTATTATGCCGGTTGTAGAATATCCGGGGTAGAATTTTATGCGGAAGATTTTCTTAACAAATTCTCTGCCGATTATCTTATCTGCCTTCCAGTCCTCGCCCTTAACAAGATAATCCGGCCTTAAGGCTTTTATAACTTCTAAAGGAGTATCTTCATCAAAAATAACAATGAAATCTACCAGTTCTATCGCCTCGAGCACTTTGCTTCTTGCTTTCTCATCCATTATGGGCCGCGTGCGCCCTTTTATCCTTCTTACGGAAGAATCCGAATTAAGGCCTACGACAAGCACATCCCCTTTGCTTTTTGAATCTTTCAATATTTTTATGTGCCCGGGATGGATAATATCAAAGCAGCCGTTAGTAAAAACTATGCGCTTATTTTTTTTCTTCAAACTTTCAACTATCTTTTTTAATGCCGATAACGTTTTTATTTTGCTCATAGCTAAACCGGGCCAAAGATTTTTCAGGCTAATTACCGCGAGAACTCTTCTTCAACAATTTCGCAGATTATATGCCCTGCCAAAATGTGCATTTCCTGGATACGCGGGGTATCTTCAGTGGGGATTAACAGGAAAATATCTACAAGGTTTTTAAGTTTTCCGCCGTTTTTGCCGAAAAAGCCTATGGTTTTTAAACCAAGCTCTTTTGCCTTAGTGACTGCCTTAATTACATTTTGCGATTCGCCGGAGGTTGAGATAGCAACAATTAAATCGTTTTTGCCAGCAATAGCTTCCACCTGCCGGGAAAATATTTCCTCAAAACCGTAATCATTGCCTATTGCTGTAATTACGCAAATATTACTTGAAAGAGAAATTGCAGCGTAGGCTTTTCTGTTTTTTTTGAAGCGGCCGACAAGTTCAGCTGCCAGATGTTCGCTGTCAGCAGCGCTTCCGCCGTTACCCATAAAGATAATTTTACCGTTGGCTTTAAGCGCAGAAATAAACAGGCCGGATATTTCTTTTATGACCTTTAGGTTAGCTTTAACCGAGCCTAAAGACTCTAAGTGCCTGTCTATTGAATTGTTAATAATTTTATCCATTATCCAAAAAATATTTTTGCTATATCGTAAAGTTTTAAATCAAGGGTTTTCAGGGCTTTTGTTGCTTCTTCAAGGCCGACATCTACGATATCGTTGCCTTTAAGGCTTACCATTCTGCCGAATTTTTTATTCTTTACGAGTTCATACGCTTTTACGCCGAACCTCGTTCCAAGCACTCTGTCGAACGCGGTAGGAGAGCCTCCTCTTTGAATGTGGCCCAAAACTGTAACTCTGGTTTCGTAACCTGTTTTTTCTTCAATAAGTTTACCCAACATGTCTCCTATTCCGCCTAAACGCACATGGCCGAACTCATCTAATTTTTGCTCCTGTAAGGCAAGGTCTTTATCTTTAAAAGCTGCCCCTTCCGAAACAACTATGATGCTGAAATTTTTTCCTCTTTGGTGGCGTTTTTTTATGGACCCGCAAAGCTCGTCTACATCAATAGGAATTTCCGGAACCAATATATAATCTGCCCCTCCGGCAATGCCTGAATAAGCTGCAATCCAGCCGGCATGCCTGCCCATAACCTCAACTACCATTATACGATTATGAGATTCGGCAGTTGTATGGAGCCGGTCAATACACTCCATAACAATATTTACCGCTGTATCAAAACCAAAAGTAAAATCAGTGGCATTCAAGTCGTTATCAATTGTCTTTGGCACGCCTACCGTATTTAAACCATCTTTAAAAAGTTTGGTTGCAACACCTAAGGTATCTTCTCCTCCTATGGCTATTAACGCATCTAATCCTAATACCTTAAAATTTTTCTTTGCGAGTTCAACGCCATTTTCTTTTTTATAAGGATTAGTGCGTGAAGTCCCGAGAATAGTGCCTCCTTTTGGAAGTATGCCCGAAACAGAACGCATATCAAGCGGCATACAATCGTTTTCAAGCAAGCCTTTCCAGCCGTATTTTATCCCTACGACTTCGCAGTTATCATTTATAGCAGCTCTCACTACTGCTCGTATTACAGGGTTTAATCCGGGGCAGTCTCCTCCTCCAGTAAGAACACCAATCTTCATGCTAACCTCCTATTGTCTGGAGCCCGCTTTAGGCGGGCGATGTCCCGCTCCGAATTCTACCCACAGGCATACGGGTAGGAAATTCAGAAAAGGGATTAATAATATCTGTAGGGTATTTCCGGCTCTTCAGCTTCAACTATTTTTTTTGCACCCTTAAAAATCATTTTCTTTATTTCTATTTTTACTTTTATATCCTTGTCCTCGCCTAAAAGATTTAAAAGTTTCTCTCTGACTTTTTCCTGAACTTCTTTTGTAAACGACAGGAAATTAACTTCCGAACGCACATTACCCTTTATTATAACGTTTACGCCACGCTTACCGGCACAGACTTTAGGCCTTACATGAGAAAAACCCTTTTCGGTTTCCAGCATGTTTTTAAGCATATCTTCTATTGCAAAAAGTGTTATACTCACTTTTCCGTATTCGGATTCAGAAATTATCGCGCGCTCTCTGCGATAAATAATATGCTGGACGTACCTGATACAGAAAAGAATTATCAATACTCCACCCAGGCCAAAAGCTACACGTAAATAAACATTAGAAAGTACTTCTTTCTCGATATAAAATACAATATTTGTAAGCTCAATCAGATTCGCCGCCGAGCCTATCATAACAAACCCCAAAAAGAACGAAATAAAAACATAGACAAGTATGGCAAGAAAACCCATTTTTACCCCCTTTCTACCTTTTTAACTTTAATGTCAACGCTAAGAGAGTCTATATTAAGGCCATTTAACATTTGTGTTATAACCTTTTTCTGTATCTCGTAAGCAACATCTACAATATTTTCTTCCCACAGGATTACAACAGGTATCACTATTCTCATTTCCCTGTCGAATATAATTCTGGTTCCTGCCCAATCGAAAAATTTAAGCAGCCCCTTAAACCTGTAGCATTCCCAGCCAACCGCTTTTACTCCTTTTATGCTCTTCGCTGCTGCTTCTGCCAGTTGCCTTATTGCTCTTTTATGTATCTTTATCTGGCCGTATTCAGAACTTACATTTCTGTTCACTCTTCCTCCTTACCTATAAATTTCTGCAAAAACCCGGTATTATATTTACCCCTTTGAAAATCAGGGTCCGTTATGACTTCCTTGCAGAAACCGGTTGTCGTTTTAATCGGCTCTATAAGAAACTCATCCAAAACCCTTTCCATTTTTTTCAATGCTTCCTGGCGGGTCTTTCCTTTTGTTATTGCTTTTGCTATTAATGAATCATAATACGGGGGTATTTTGTAACCGCTGTATATATGAGTATCTATCCTTACGTCTTTTCCTCCCGGAACATAACAAAAATTTATGCTGCCCGGGCACGGCATAAAATTATTTTCCGGGTCTTCAGCATTTATGCGGCATTCGATAGCTGCGCCTTTCATGTTTATCTCATCCTGTTTTATGTTTAATTTTTGTCCGGCTGCAATAGCAATCTGCAGCTTAACCAGGTCTATGCCGGTTACTTCTTCGGTTATAGGGTGTTCTACTTGTATTCTTGTATTCATCTCCATAAAGTAAAAATGGCCCTTGTCATCAAGCAGAAACTCTATAGTACCCACACTTCTATAATTCATCTGCCTAATTCCTTTTATGCAAAGTTCACCCAGCTTCCGTCTTAAGCGCTGGTCTACTACGGGAGAAGGTGTTTCCTCTATGATTTTTTGATGACGGCGCTGGATACTGCAATCTCTTTCTCCAAGATATATTGCGTTGCCAAAATTATCAGCTGCAATTTGCACTTCTATATGCCGGGGATTTTCTATAAATTTTTCCATGTATATTTCGGAATCGCCGAAAGCAGCCTTAGCTTCTGACTGCGCAGTGAGCAGTGCTCCCACCAGCCGGACATCGCTGTGGCATACCCGCATACCTTTTCCTCCGCCGCCGGCTTTTGCTTTGAGAATAACAGGGTAGCCCATTTTTTTGGCAGTTGCGAGCGCCTCATCTTTTGTTTTTAAAGCGCCTTTACTTCCGGGTATAAGCGGCAGGTTTGCCTTATGCATGGTTTCTTTGGCCCTTACTTTATCGCCCATAAGCCTTATATTTTCGGCAGTAGGGCCGATAAATTTTATGCCGCAGGATTCGCACACTTCTGCGAAATAAGGATTTTCCGCAAGGAAACCATAGCCGGGGTGTATGGCGTCGCTGTCGGTTATTTCCGCAGCGCTGATTATACTCGAAATATTAAGATAACTTTCCGAGGAGGGTGGTTTACCTATGCAGATTGCCTCATCGGCAAATTCCAAATGCAGGGAATTTTTGTCTGCCTCTGAATAAACCGCAACAGTTTTAATGCCGAGCTCTCGACAAGCACGCATCACCCTTATTGCGATTTCGCCTCTATTTGCAATTAAAACTTTGGAAAACATTTATACCGCTTCCAACACAAATAGTGTTTGGCCAAATTCTACAGGCTGGCCGTTTTCAACCAATACTTCAATAACTTTTCCGCCTATCTCTGCTTTTATTTCATTCATAAGTTTCATTGCTTCTATGATGCATACAACATCACCGGGCTTTATCACATCGCCTATTTCAACGTAAGGCTTAGCTCCCGGAGATGGCGCACGGTAAAAAGTTCCTACCATAGGGGACTTGATTTCAATTACCCCTTCTCTTTTGCCTGGTTTTTCTTCTTTAGCTGCCGGGCTGGGCATTTGAGAAACAATAACAGGCTGATTTTCTGAAAATTTTTTAAGCCTTATGCGCTTGCCTTCTTCTTCAATCTCAAGTTCGCAAAGACTGTTCTCATTCATGAAATTGATAAATTCTTTTAATTTTTCTAATTCCATAACTCCTCCTGTTAAAGGATTCGACTAATGTTTAAATCTATATTTATAATAAACATATAAATTTTAAACTCTGCTTAAATATTGTTTGTCCTGGATGTCTACTTTAATTAAATCTCCCTCACTTATAAAAAGCGGTACCTGCAGAATTGCGCCGGTTTCTATTTCAGCAGGCTTTGTGCCGGATTTTACACTGTCACCCTTAAAGCCAGGCTCTGTTTTAACAACCTTGTACACCACCGTAACCGGCATCTTCAGGTTCACAAATTCATTATTATAAAAAAGGCCTGTGATTTCCATATTTTCCTTAAGCCACATAGCCTTGTCTTCTATCGCTGATTCGTCACAAACAAGCTCTTCGTATGTTTCTAAATCCATAAAATGGTACTTGCTCGAATCCTTGTATTGATATTGCAGTTTCCTTTCTTCAATTTCTGCCTCTCTGACATTATCCGAATCGCGTAAGGTAACATCCAAAATCTGGGCGCTTCTCAAATCCTTAACTTTCACCTTGCAAAAAGCCGGCCCTCTTGCTAATTTTACGTGATTACATTCAAGCACTGTATAAGGTTTATCATCATAGATGATAACCATAGATGGACGTATACTACCTACAGAAATTCCCACTTAAAACTTCTCCCTTATTCTTGCCAACTAAAACCATATCTTCTATGCGTATGCCGAACTTTCCCTTTAGGTATATAGCAGGCTCAATTGTAATTACCATTCCTTCCCTGAGTATTTCTTCGCTCCTTGGGCCGACGAATGGTATTTCATGAACTTCAAGCCCAACACCATGGCCTGTACCATGTCCGAAAAATTGTCCGTAACCTTTTTTTTCTATAAAAGAACGGGCTGCGTTATCTACTTCTTTGACCGTAACTCCGTCTTTTATTTTTTTTATGCTTAAATCCTGGGCCTTCCTGACAATGTCGTAAATTCTTCTGAAGAAAGGGGTTATTTTACCCCAGGTAAACACCCTTGTCAAGTCAGCGCAATATTCATAATACTTTGCGCCTAAATCAATTAGGAAAAAATTTTCGCTCAACCTCCGGCCCTCTCTGGCTGCATGATGCGGTAGTGCGCTGTTTGCACCAGATGCAACTACTGCAGGAAATGCTATAGAATTACTGCCACGAATACGTAAAAACCTTTCTATCTCTATGTTAAGCTGTTTTTCTGTCATTGCCTTGTCGCGTATTTCCATAACAAACTCAAAAGCTTCCTCGCTTATCGAAGTGGCTTTTTTTATCAACGATATTTCCCCTGGCTCTTTAATTGCTCTTATTTTCTCGAGTAAATCTACGGTCTCGCATAGCTCTATACCGTTAGCTATAAGATATTGTTTTATTTTGGAATATTCAAGGTATGGAATATTTTTTGCTTCGAAACCTATGCGGCGCAAATGAAGGCTTTTGATAGTATTGGATAATTCCTTAAAAATATTGCCCCTTGCAACAACCACCTTCCAGGTATTAAGATCTTTCGCTTCGTATTCATAGATAAAATTGGTAAAATATATAAGTTCGCCGTCTTGGCTAAGCAGTAAATAACCATCCGCCTCACGAAAGCCCGAAAGATAGCTGATATTTACCGCTTTAGAAAACACAACAGCATCCAGGGAAAGCGCCTTTAACTGGCTTACGCATTTTTCGATGCGGCTTTTCATGATTGTTATTTAGAAGTTTTAGCAGCGCTTTTAAGAAACTGTGCTGCCGCGGTTAAGGCAAGAATGTAGCTTAAGGGGCCGAAGCCTGTTATAACGCCGATTGCAATATCGTTAATAAGAGATTTTTTTCTAAAATCTTCTCTTTTGTAAATATTGGACAGATGCACCTCTATAACCGGCTTGCTGACTGCAAGTATGGCATCTCTTATGGCAACAGAAGTATGAGTGTAGGCTGCAGGGTTTATAATCAGTAAATCGTATTTTGAACCGGTTATTTTTTCTACTATGTCACCCTCGGAATTTGACTGCAACACTTCAAGCGATAAACCGTTTTGCTTTGCTTCTTTTTGCAGCTCGGCATTTATATCTTTTAAGGTAAATTTACCATAAATTTGCGGCTCGCGGCTGCCCAGGAGATGCAAATTCGGACCGTGTATTACAAGTATTTTATTATTTTTTGTCTTTGGTTTCATCGCACTCAGCCTCCTCTATTAACATTACCGGTATACCGTCTTTTATGGGATATTTACGGGCGCACTTTAAACAGGCTATCTTACCATCTTTCAAAGCTACATCGGCTTTGCAAAAAGGGCACGCAAGAATTTTTAATAGTTCTTCGTCAATCATTTGCAATCAGTGTTTGTCTTTTTCCTCAACATACATCATACGCAAACTAAACAATGAATCATCCAGAAGTTTTTCTTCTTCCTGATTTAGGTTACCTTTGGTTTTTTCCTTAAGTACCCCTATGGTGTCAACCAGAAATCTCGCCTGTTCCAGGTTCTTTTCGGTTTTACCGGAAACAGGATTTTCCAGCCTTCCCAAAGCAATCATCGCCTGCATGCTAAGAGAAGATAAAAACAGCCTGAAATTAGGCTCATGAAAAGCTTCATGTTTATCGTGGGCTTCTTTTTTTTCTTTTTCAGCCGTTGCCTTCCATTGCTCATCTACTTTTTTTCTTATTTCCTCACCCATAACCCTCCTTAGCTTATAATTACCCCTGCGTATCCAACCACAGAGCTTGCATCTGCACCGCTATCTGCGCTTGTTTCATATAAACTGACGTTTGCTTTATTCGCGCCGATTTTTTTCATAATCAAAAGAAGTATGGCTACTGGCGCAATGCCGCACATAGAAATGTTTTCCTTTTTTACTGTTTTAACCAGCCCTTCTGCGTCGAGATTGATTATATGCGTAAGCGCATCCCTGTCTTTACGCCTGGCTGTTGAATCTGGCTCGTAATGAGTCATGTCGCTTGATGCGACAAAAAGAATTTCTTCCTTATCCGCTCTTACGGCCGAAAAAATTTGCGCTGCTACTTTTTCGTAAGTAGCCAGGGCAGAAACATTGCAAACTATCGGCACAAAACTAAAACTTCCAAAGAAATAATATAATATCGGCAATTCTACTTCTATGGAATGTTCAAATTTATGTGCAAGCGTATCCCGAGTTATATCTGTGCCGGACTCAAGAATTCGTTGAGCCAGATTAGAATCAATAGATAAATTGGCAAAAGGTGTTTTCCAGCTGCCTTCGGGATACATCCCAAAATCTTCGCCGTAACCTGTATGATTAGGCCCCAGAATTATAATCCGCTTTTTGGCAATTACTTTACTTACAGTAGTAACAGCGACGCGTCCAGAATATACATAGCCTGCATGCGGAAGAATTAAACCGTATGCCGAGCTTTTAGCGGACTCTTTGGGCTTAAATTCTTCTATTGCCTTTTTTAATTCCGGCACGTTTTGCGGATAAAATTGTCCGCTTACAACAGGCTCTCTAATCATAGTATAAAATACTAATTCTAACTAATCGAAAACGAATGCTCACGAATCAAAAAAGAATTAATTCGTGGTAATTTATTTTTAAGATTTGTGCCAATTCGTATTCAAAATAGATTAACAAGTATAGCGGAAAATGTCAACATATTCATAGCAAAACTTAGGGGGCGCTGGCTAGTTATTCTTAAAATATATCGAAATATCAAACTGGTAACTTGCACCTTCTAAATCGGGCGGAAAAGGCATAAACGGGAAAGATTCTTTTACGCTTTTGACGGCTACCTCTATTAATTCCCGATTATTGCCGTCGCCCTTAACGCTATCAAGCCGGCCATCCCTTGAAAGCACAAAGCTTACAAAAACCTCTCCATGTTCCCTGCCCGTATAATTTTTGTGGCAGGCTGCATCAAGTTTTGACCTTAAACCTTTATAGTAACTCATATACGAAGGGTTACTTTTTAATTTTGAGTTCTCTAACTTCTCGGAAATTATAATTTTTTCGGTATTTTTCTCGAGTATCTGGGCCTTACCCAAAAAAGGCCTCTCCTTGTCTTCTCCCATTAGTTTGCGTACAACATTTTTTATATAAGGAGGAGGCGGAAGTTTCATTTCGTTTATCTGCCGATTTTGCAGCTTGGTTTTCGATACCTCTTTCTTTTGAATCTCTTTAACCGTAATTTTTATTTCTTTTAATTCCTTTTTATCATTTAATATGTTGTTTGCGTTAAACATCGAAAATGAAGCCGCTGTAAGAATCAGCGAATGCATGGCGAATGAAATACCAAAGGAAATATTCCAATAATTTCTCATGTTTTAGATTATAACCTGGAAAATGCTTTTTATAAAGTATTTTCCGCCTACGGCAGCCCTATTTTTTTAGAAAAACAACCTGTCAAAAGAGATGTTAACTCTGATAACAATGCTTACAATTAATTACTCTAGGTAAAATTAGGGCTGGGTAACAAGTACCGTAAAAGTGAAATATTATTTAGTTAGGTTTCAGGCAGCGTCGCGGAAAAGCGCAGGAATTATTTCAGAAAGTGTTGGATGGATGAAGAAACATTTCTTAAAACTGCCGATAGTTAAATTATTGTAAATAGCGTAAGAAAAAATATTTATAAGCTCTGCAGCCTGGTTTGAGATTATACTTGCCCCAATTATCTTATCCCCTTCCCCCGCAATGACTTGTATAAAACCATTCTGGTCATCATAGACATACGAAGATGAAAATTTAAGAAAATTTGTCTTAAAAATTTTATATTTTAAATTTTTTTCTTTAGCTTCAGCCTCGAGAATACCAATTTTAGCTATTTGCGGGATAGAAAAAACACAATCGGCGATACTAAGGTAATCCATGTTTTCTTTTCTTCCCATTATATTATCAATGCACACATGCGCTTGAGCTTCGGCAACATAAGCAAGCAGCCTTTTGCCGGTAACATCCCCGCAGGCATAAATATTTTTTATATTCGTTTCGCATTTATCATTAGTCTTTATCCATCCGCCTTTTTCGAAAAATAATCCTGTTTTTTCGATGTCTAAACCGGCTATTTCAGGCTCTCTGCCTACAGCTAAAATAACTTTATCGTATTTATTTAAATCATAATTTTTAAAATCCGCCGAGGTTTCTATCTTTATCCCCTTCTTTTCTAAAATAATTCGAAGGCGCCTTGTAATTGATGCATCGAAAAACGGCAATATCTCGTCCTGTTTTTCGATAAGTGTGACGCGTTTTTTAAAGCTGCTTAAAAGCGACGAAAATTCAATTCCAATATATCCTGCGCCAATTATAAGAAAATTTTCACCGATGACAGATTCTGAAAAAAAATCTTCCGCAAACATAGATTTTGGATGAGTTAGGAGGGTTTTTGGTTTTGAGCCGGTTGCTATGATAATATTTTTCGCTTCAACTTTTTCTTTGCCTGCCAGAAGAACGTGCTCGTTGACAAACGAAATATCTGCAAAACATATCTTTATACCGGATTTTTCAAAGTAACCAAGAGAGTCTTTCTTTATCTTTTCAATGATATCGTTTTTTTTGATAAAGCTTTCCTGCCAGGAGCTGCCAAGCTTTGAACTGTTCAGGAAAAATTTGGTGGGAATACAACCGCGGTTTAAGCAGGTTCCTCCGAAACTATTTCTATTTCGGTCAAAAAGTATAGTTTTTAAGCCGTACTTTAAAGCGTGCCGGCAACACGCTAGCCCCGCGGCGCCGGAACCGATTATAGCCAAATCATACATTGTTTATCTCTTTGATTAATTCTACTGCTTTTTTAAGCTTTTCTTTTTCTTCTTCTTTAAGCTCTATTTCAATTATCCTTTCTATGCCTTTCCTGTTTATGAGACAGGGCACACCCACGCATAAATCATTAAGCCCGTATTCTCCTTCAAGCCGCGCGCAAACAGGTATAATTTCATTTTTATCTTCGTAAATTGTCGAAATTAAACGGAAGATAGAAAATGATGGGGCAAAACTCGCGCTTTTGTTCTTTAGAAAACTTATTATTTCTCCCCCACGCAGTGCAGTCCTGGCCTGCACCTTCTTTATCTCTTCTTTATTCAAAAATTTATTTATCGCTTCTCCCTTGGCGTGCATTCTTTCGGCTGAAACTATCATATCGTTGCTATGCAGGCCAAACACAAAAGCCTCAAGTGCCGAAGTAGATATTTTTGTTTCCTGATGAAGTATGTTTAACAGCCTTGCGCTGTCAAGAGAAGAACCCATTCCAAATACGCGATTTCGTTCAAAACCGGTTTCTCTGGCAAATATATACGTGATAAGGTCCAATGGATTTGTAACAACTATGACAATTGCCTGCGCCGCATGTTTTTTTATATGGGCGGATACGTCTTTGGCAATTTTCGCATTTATTTTCAATAAATCCTGCCTGCTCATGCCCTCTTTCCTGGTAATTCCGGCAGTTACAACCACAATATCGCTGTTGGCTATAGCACAAAAATCATCAGTTCCGGTTATTTGAGTAGACGAGTCAAAAAATGCACGGGTATCTTCAATGTCCAGGCTAACGCCTTTAGCAAGCCCTGTTGCTATATCAACAATTGCAATTTCACGAAGGGGCAGACGCGAGAAAAGATGAAAAGCCAAAGTCGAACCGACTGCGCCAGCGCCGATTACAGATACTTTATTAAGCATTTTTAAGTTCTTTTTTAATTTCTTTGACTATTGCCGCTGCCATTTCTTTTGTGCCGACAGCGCCTGGATCATTTCTGGTTGGTTTTAAATCGTAAGTTACGTTTTTACCTTTTTTTATGACCGAAGCTACGGCTTTTTCTAAAATATCTGCTTTTTTGTGTTCTCCAATATGTTTAAGCATGAGGCTAGCGGAAAGTATAGTAGCGGTGGGGTTTACCTTATTTTTCCCTGTATACTTAGGTGCAGCACCATGGACGGGCTCAAATAATGCCGTTGTTTCGCCTATATTTGCTCCAGGCGCAATGCCTAAGCCCCCGATAAGTCCTGCACAAAGATCTGATATTATATCTCCGTAAAGGTTAGGGAGTACCAGCACATCGAATTCGTTTGGCCGTAAAACAAGCTGCATACAAAGATTATCCACAATCACATCGTTTGCTTCAATTTGAGGATATCCTTTTGCTATTTCTTTAAATATCTGCAGAAAAAGCCCGTCTGTATATTTCATTATATTAGCTTTATGTATGCAGCTGACTTTGCGCCTGTTTTCGCGTTTTGCAAGTTCAAACGCAAATCGAATAATCCTTTCTGAAGCAAAACGAGATATGGGTTTAATCGAAATAGCGCTTGGAAGCCTTACCTTTTTTTCACTTATTCCGTTTATGTAATTTATAAGGCCGTTGGTTTTTTCATCAGCCTCTTTGAATTCAACTCCGGCATACAAATCCTCGCTGTTTTCTCTGACGATTATAATATCAGTCCCCGGATGCTTGGAATTTGTGCCTTCAATGTAACGCGCCGGCCGCACGCAGGCAAAAAGATCAAGCTCTTGCCTGAGGGCTACATTAATTGAACGAAACCCGGACCCAATTGGTGTAGTAATCGGCCCCTTTAACGCGACTTTGTTTTTCTTTATTGAATTTAGAGTATCAACGGGAAGGAGGCTGTTATACTTCTTAAGGGCAGGCTCACCGGCTAAAACTACGTCCCAAACTATATCAATACCCAGCGCATCGATTGAACTACGCGCAGCATCTGTAACTTCCGGTCCTACGCCATCTCCGGGAATAAGGCTTATTTTATATGACATATACTTACTAAATGCGGCCTTCAGTCCAGCTTAAAATCTTTATGTTTGTGCAAATAATTTATTATACCGCCGCAGACAACCAATTCTTTTCTAAAATTGTTCCAGGGAACGAATTTAAGCACTTCATTGGTACTTAAATTTTTTATGGCACCGCTGTCAACGTCTATATTTAATGTATGTGCTTCCGCGATAGTTTGAGTGTCCGTTTCAATTAAAGGAAGGCCTATATTAAAGGCGTTACGGTAAAAAATGCGGGCAAAACTTTTCGCAACTATGCACACTATCCCGGCTTCCTTAATCACCCATGGCGCTTGTTCCCGGCTTGAACCCATGCCGAAATTTTCTCCCGCAACGATAATTGATTTATTCGGAATTATTTCCTTATAAAAGTTAGGCCGGATATCTTCAAAAAGATATTGCGACAGTTTTTTCATATCGGTTATAGAAAACTTATATCTTCCCGATATTATCCAATCGGTATTTATGTTATCGCCAAACTTGAAAACTTTTCCCTCAAAGTTCATAGGTCTTCGAATTCAACGGCATTTCTTACTTTCATAAGGGCTATTTCTTTGGTTATTATGCCTTTTTTATAAAGTTCTTTTAGGTTTTTATCTATTGTGTACATGCCGTATTGCCCGCCCATTTGTATCATTGACGGAATCTGGGCGACTTCTCCTTCGCGTATTAGGTTCCTGATTCCAGGCGTTGCAACCAAAACTTCCGTAGCTAAAACCCTTCCTTTTCCTTCTGCGCGCGGAAGTAAAAGCTGCGATATTACGCCCTGAAGACAATCAGCAAGCTGGACTCTTACCTGTTTCTGCTGGTGCGGCGGAAATACATCAATTATTCTTTGTACCGTCTGCGGGGCATCCGGGGTATGAAGTGTAGCAAATACCAAGTGTCCGGTTTCTGCGGCAGTAAGCGTTGTTGCAATGGTTTCTAAATCGCGCATTTCACCGACAACAATTACGTTGGGATCCTGCCTTAAAGCGCGGCGCAAAGCTTCCGGAAATGAATGTGTATCAGCATAAACCTCTCTTTGTTTTATTATGCTTTTTTTATTAGTATGAACAAATTCGATAGGATCTTCAATACAAATAATCATCTCTTGCCTCTCGCTGTTTATTATATCCAGCATTGCCGCAAGAGTCGTACTCTTTCCTGTTCCGGTAGGCCCGGTTAAAAGAACCAAACCGTTTGGTTTCCTTAAAAAATCATGTACCACCGTTGGAAGCCCCAGCTCTTCTATTTTTGGTATATGCTGAGGGATACGCCTGAAAGCGCCTTCGACGTTGCCTTTCTGATAGTGTATGTTAACCCTGAATCTATCCATATCAGGAAGCGAAAAGGAAAAATCAAGCTCTTTATCTTTTTCAAAAATAGCCTTTTGGTCATCATTTAATATGCTATAAATAAGCGCTTTTGTATCGTCGGTATGCAAAATGGGCAAATCTTTTAAAATGTATAATTTTCCATCAATTCTTATTATCGGCGAACTGTCAACCGTAATATGAAGGTCGCTAGCGTGCTTCTCCATCGTCAATTTAAAGAGACTGTTTATATTTAACATGCCACCTCCCTCTTTAAAAAATTACAAAAACAAATAGGAATAATAAAGTAGGCCATATTTACGATTAACATTTTTTAAAACCAGTGTGTTTCTTGTCATTTTTTTGCTATCTTTTGATATATTTACGGGGATCGGTAATTTTTCCGCAAATTGCGCTGGCGGCTATTGTTGCCGGCGAAGCAAGATAGATAAAACTATTCGGGTTGCCCATTCTACCCTTAAAATTCCTGTTTGCACTGGAAAGTACAATTTCTCCATCGGCAGGCACTCCCTGATGCGTTCCAACGCACGGACCGCAGCCCGCAGGAAGCACAATTGCTCCTGATTCAAGAAATGTCTTAATATATCCTTTGTGCAAAGCTTCGAGGAATATTTTTGCGGAGGCAGGAGCAACCAGAAATTTTATTTCTTTGCTGACCTTTCTCCCCTTTAATATTCTAGCTGCAATTTCTAAATCCTCAAGCCTGCCGTTGGTACACGTACCTAAATAAGCCTGATGAATCTTTAATCCTTCTACCTCTTCTATGTTTGCGCCGTTGTCTACGGTGTGTGGTTTAGCCACGTAAGGAGAAAGTTTAGAAACATCAAACTCTAAAACCTTCTCATATTTGCAGTCATTATCCGGATAAATGGCTTTGTGCTTTTTAACGCCTGATAAGGAAAAATAGCTTGCAGCCTTTTTATCAACAAGCATAAGCCCGCATTTTGCCCCGAATTCGATTGTCATATTAGTTATAGTAAAGCGCGCGTCCATCGAAAGCCGCTCTATTACTTCTCCGGAAAATTCAACTGACTTGTAAGTTGCACCGTTTGCGGTTAGTTTATGAATTATATGAAGGATTATGTCCTTGCTAAATACCCCTCTTGGAATTTTTCCTTTTACGATAATCTTATATGTAGAAGGAACCTTAAACCAGTTTTTGCCGGTAGCTAAGGTAATTGCCAGGTCAGTTGAACCAACCCCAAAAGCTGCAGCAGAAAGTGCGCCTGCTGTTGAGGTATGAGAATCAGCGCCCAATATAAGCGAGCCTGGATAGGCAAAGCCCTCTTCAATTACCAGTTGGTGCGATATTCCGCAACCCACATCAAAAAATAGGTTTTTATTTAACTTGGTAAATTCGCGCATTCTGCTATGAACCCTTGAAACACCCATGCTTGGAGAAGGAGCAGAATGGTCAATAAACATTGCGTATTTTTTTGGTGATTTTATGTTTTTAAATTGATTTAAACCATCAAGAACCAGGGCAGTTGTTCCATCCTGGGAAAAACAAAAATCAACCGAGCATATGCCGACGTCCCCGGAGACAAGTTTATGCTTTGAGTGCGCCGACAATATTTTTTCTATGATAGTATTACCCATATTATAAGCTTGAAGTAAATTCCTTTATTCTTGCTATACCTTTTTCGATATCCTGGGTTGAAGTTGCAAAACTTAAACGGATGAAGCCTTCCGCACCAAAACTATCCGCGGGTATGGTCGAAACAAGATGCTTGTCCAAAAGACTGGAAGAAAATTCCACGCTGCTTAAGCCGCTCTTTTTTATGTCACAAAACATATAAAACGTGCCGTTTGGTTTGAATGGTTTAATCTTTTTTAACGTAGACAACCCGCCAAAAAGCATATTGCGCCGCTTTTCGAATTCTTCACGCATAGTTTGCGGCCATTTTTTATCCTGAATTGCCGCAAGCCCTGCTGCCTGGGATACAGAAGATGCACAGCTTGTTGTATGGTCTATTACCTTGGAAATCGCTTCTATAAAATTTGAAGCTGCCTCAAGATAACCGAGGCGCCATCCGGTCATAGAAAAGCTTTTTGAGAAACCATTTATTGTCACTGTAAACTTATGCGCATCGCCTATTGAAGCAAAGCTTACGTGGCGCGCTCCATCATAAGTAAGTATCTCATATATTTCATCGCTTAAAACTATTATATTTTTATCTTTTACTACATCATAAATTGCTTTTAATTCTCCTTCGTTGTAAGTTACACCTGTTGGATTGCTTGGATAATTTAATACAAGCAGTTTAGTTTTCTTGGATATGGCACGAGCTAATAAATCCGCGCTTAACTTAAAACCGTCTTTCGCTTTAGTTTTTATGATTTTTATTTTTGCGCCGCAAAGCTTTGCCATTTCAGGATAACTTACCCAAAAAGGCGCCGGAATCAAAACTTCGTCGCCTTTATCGAGGAAAGTAACCATTGAAGCAAAAATGGCATATTTTGCACCGCTAGTAACTATGATATTGGGGGCTTCGCAGGGAATATTATTTTCTTCTTTTAATTTGTTGCAAATAGCTTGACGTATTTCGTTGGTACCAGCTGAGGGGGTATATTTTGTAGAACCTTGGTCTATGGCTAGTTTTGCTTTTTCCTTGATAAATGACGGGGTATCAAAATCAGGCTCGCCCGCCGCAAAGTTAACAACATCCCTGCCTTCCTTTTTAAGTTTCTTGGTTAATGCAGTTATTTTTAAGGTAGAAGATGAGCTCAAAAGCTTAACGCGCGAGCTAATCATTTTTTTTATATTTTTGTTACACAGATTTAGAAACAGAAACCACAGATTGTTTTATCTGCGATTGTCTGTGATTGTCTGCGCTTAAAGAGAATCTCTCTCTTTTTTAAAGATTCCTTTAACGCCGTCGATTATGGTCTTTTTGGGCTTTTCTTTAAGAGGCGCGTGCTTTTCTTCTTTCCTTTCTATCTCTACGTGCTTTTCTTCTTTTTCTTTCTTGTGGACTTCTTTCTTTTCTTTCTTTTCAATTCTGGTCAGCTCTATAAGAGAAATTTTGCAGGCATCGCCCTTACGGTATCCTAAATTAAGGACTCTGCTGTATCCCCCATTTATCCCCTTAAACCGCGGAGCAATATTATCAAATAGTTTCTTAACCAGAAGATGGTCGCAAAGCACCTCATATGCAAGCCGCTTATTTGCAAGCGTTGGCTCTTTCGCCAAAGAAATAAGCCGGTCTATCCAGCTGCTTAATTCTGTCGCTTTTGCTTCGCTTGTTTTAATCCGTTCGTAAATTACAAGTGATCTTAGTAGCGACTTCTTAAGCGCTTTTCTTTGCGCGCGCGGCCTTGAAAATTTTTGGCTCTTTTTTTTATGTCTCATACTAGTTCCAACTTTTTCCTGTCTACCTTAACGCCGAGGGAAAGCCCCATTGTTTTAAGCAGATTAACTACTTCAGTAAGGGACTTCTTGCCAAAGTTTCTATAAGATAGTATTTCAGTTTCTGTTTTCTCAACCAAATCAGCTAAGCTTTTTATATTTGCCTCGCGAAGACAGTTTGCGCTGCGCACTGATAATTCAAGCTCTGTTATGGGAATTTTCAATTTCTCATAAAGAGAAACTTCTTCCGGCGTAAGCTCCTCCGTCTCTTCTTCCGGAATCTCACCAAGAGTGAAGAAAAGCTCTAAGTGTTTGCTCAAAACCTTGGCTGCATAAATTAGCGCTTCTTTGGGCTCAATGCTTGCGTTCGTAAAGATTTCGATGATGAGCTTATCGTAATCGGTTCTTTTTCCAACCCTGGTATTTTCAACCTTAAAAGTAACGCGTTTCACGGGTGTAAAAATAGAATCTATCGGGATAACTGCAATAGGCATATCTTCTCTTTTATTGTTTTCCGCAAGGACAAATCCCCTGCCGCGCCCAACTTCCATTTCTATCTCAAGCTTGGCTTTCTTTGAAGTAAGTGTTGCTATGTGGAGGTCCGGGTTTATAACTTCAATGCTCTCGTCAGTTGTAATATCCGAAGCTTTTACTTCCTTGTCGCCTTCGACTTTTAGAGTTATTTTCTTGGGCGACTTGGAATATGACCGAAGCACAACATTCTTGATATTTAAAATTATTTCCGGAATGTCTTCCAAAACTCCTTCGATTGTGGAAAATTCATGAGAAACCCCTTCTATTTTAACCGAAGTTATGGCTGCACCCTCAATAGAAGAAATAAGCACGCGCCGGAGCGCATTGCCCAAAGTAACCCCGTAACCCCGCTCTAAGGGCTCGGCAACGAATTTACCATAATTCGGGCTATAGGTTTCCTGTTCAACCGCTATTCTTTTGGGAAATTGGAAATCTCGCCAGGTTATTCCCATTGTTTTACCTCCTCATTGTACATTTCATTTACAAATATTTTTGTTTGATTCATTATATTTATGTTATTTGGAGTAAAGTTCTACTATCAGCTGCTCATTAATAGGCAATATAATGTCTTCTTTTTCAGGAAGACGTATAATTTTTGCGCTAAGTGCATCTTTGTCTATTTCCAGCCACGCTGCTATACTGCGATCTTTCGTGTTCGCATCGTATGTTTCTTTAAGCGCTTTCTTGATATTATCCTTTGCTTTTATTTCTATGGTAGCGCCTGCGTTTACAATATAAGAAGGGATATTCACCCTTTTACCGTTAACAAAAACAAACCCATGCAAAACCATTTGCCGGGCCGCTTCCCGCGAGGTAGTAAACAGCATTCTGAAAATAACGTTGTCTATCCTTCGTTCAAGAAGCTGCAACAACGCTCTGCCGGTTGCTCCTTTTGTTTTAGTTGCAACCTTGAAAAATCTTTTAAATTGTTTTTCAAGCATTCCATACATCCATTTTGCCCGCTGTTTTTCCCTTAGCTGCAATGCGTAATAAGAAGGCTTAGAAGACACCCTTGTGTGCATTCCCGGAGGTGTCGGCCGTCTTGAGAAAGCACATTTCTCCATTGAGCAGCGTGTGCCTTTAAGGAAAAGTTTCATCCCTTCCCGTCTGCATAATTTACATTTTGATCCTAAATTCCTTCCCATATTCTAACCTCGCTTCGTTAAGTTTATACTCTTCTCTTCTTCCTCGGCCTGCAGCCATTATGCGGAGAAGGCGTTACATCTTTTACTTTTTTTACATTTAATCCTGCTGCCTGTATAGAGCGTATTGCTGCCTCCCTCCCGGGCCCGGGGCCTTTTACTAAAACTTCAACATCGGTAAGGCCGACGTCTTTTGCCTTTTTTGCAGCATCAAAAGAAGCTATCTGGGCCGCATAAGGAGTTGATTTCTTTGTTCCCTTAAAACCAACCGTACCAGCTGACGCCCAAGCCAGGGTATTTCCGGAAAAATCCGTGATTGTCACTATAGTATTATTGAATGTTGATTTCACATGGACAATGCCCATGGTTGAAGTCAAATGAATCTTTTTTTTCTTTTCTCTTTTTTGTTTCGCCATAACACTCCTTTACGATTATTCCCCTTTCTTCTTAACTCCGCCAACTCTTGGCCTTGGGCCCTTGCGCGTTCTGGCATTACACTTTGTACGCTGGCCTCTCACCGGAAGACCTTTTTTATGGCGAGAGCCACGATAACAGCCTATGTCAACAAGCCTTCTTATGTTCTGCGTTATCTCTCTTCGCAATTCACCTTCTATTTTATAGTTAGCCTGAATATGCGAAACTAATTTTGACATTTCTTCATCAGTCAGGGTTCCTGCTTCTTTTTCAGGGTCTATACCCGTAGCAGAAAGAATGCGAAAGCAATTGGTAGGCCCCACACCGTTAAGATATTGAAGAGCAATTTTTATTTTCTTTTCTTTTGGAATATCAACACCGAGAATTCTTGGCATATTTACCTCACTTCGTTCGGTAGTTTACAATGTACAGTTTACTGTTCAAAACTTTTTGCTGCATACTGTAAACCGTGAACTGTTAACTGTACACTTTTATTATCCTTGTCTTTGTTTGTGCTTCTGGTTCTTGCAAATAACCCGCACAACGCCTTTTCTTCTTACAATCTTGCACCTTTCGCAAATCCTTTTTACTGAACTTCTTACTTTCATATTTCTGCTCTTTTATTTATACCTGTAAGTTATCCTTCCCCTTGTTAAATCGTAAGGAGAAAGTTCAACTTTTACTTTATCTCCCGGAAGAATTCTTATAAAATGCATACGCATTTTTCCGGAAACATGCGTAAGGACAATGTGGCCGTTATCAAGTTTTACCCGAAACATAGCATTAGGAAGCGCTTCTACAATTTCTCCTTCAACTTCTATCAATTCTTCTTTCATATCCTAGTTAAAATCAAAGGACCTTTTTTTGTTATGGCTATAGTGTGCTCAAAATGAGCAGAAAGCGAACCGTCTCTTGTTTTGGCAGTCCAGCCATCGCCAGCCACAACAACATCGTACTTTCCGGCTGTAACCATTGGCTCAATCGCAATAGCCATACCCTCAAAAAGCTTATCGCCTTCGCCAGGTATACCGAAATTAGGTACTTCCGGAGGAAGATGCAACGCTCTTCCTATGCCATGGCCTACGAACTGCCTTACAACCGCAAACCCTTGGCTTTCGACAAAGTTTTGTACGGCAGAACCTATATCTCCGATGGTTGCCTGTGGCTTTACTTTTTTTATACCTGCGTAAAGCGACTTTAAAGACGCTTTTACAAGTTTCCTGGCAGCCTTTCCGGCGCGGCCCGCGATATAAGTGTATGCCGTATCTACAAAGAGCCCTTTATATTTAATTCCTAAGTCTATGCTGACTAAATCCCCTTCGCGAATTTCTCGTTTATCCGAAGGGATACCATGTATAACTTCATCGTTTATGGATACGCATAAAGATGCAGGATAACCCATAAACCCCTTGAATGCTGATTCCATCCCAGGGTATTCTTTAAGATAGCTGTCAAAACTTTCTTCGATATATTTTGTTGCGACACCTGGCCGCACACACTTTCCAAGTTTTTTTAAGATAAGAGCTGCTACGCGGCCTGCCTGCCGCATGCAGGCGATTTCCTCGCTCGAAAGCATTCCTGTCATGACAACTTATCTTTTATTCGTGCCAAAACTATATCCTTGTCGCCACGCGCATCTATTGCAACAAGTTTCTTTTTCTTCTTATAATATTCCAATAAACTTTTATTTTCGTTTAGAAAAACTTCCCAGCGTTTTTTGATAACTTCAGGCGTATCATCTTTTCTTTGGATTAACTCAGAGCTGCATTTATCGCACAGGCCTGTTTTTTTAGGAGGCATATTTATCAGGTGATAATTTGCTCCACATTTCTTACAGACAAGCCTTTTAGTAAGACGTTCCAAAATCGTCGGTTCATCCACCTCAAGGTAGATAAAAGCATCAATGTTCGCGCCTTTTTTTTCCAAAATCGCATCCAGGGTTTTTGCCTGGTTAAGATTGCGCGGATAGCCATCAAGTATAAAATTTTCTTCGTTAAGATTTTCTTCGACTACCTTTGAAACCAAAGTATCCGGAACCAGTAATCCTTTTTCCATATAATTTTTTACTTCTTTTCCAAGAGGGCTATCTTTTTTTACCTCTTCTCTGAAAATATCACCCAACGATATGCGTTTTAATTTATAATTCTCGCTAAGAACTATTGCCTGGGTGCCTTTGCCTGAACCTGGTGCTCCAAAAAGAATTATTTTCACTTGTTGCCTTTTTTTAAATTAACGCCTTGCTTTTAAAGAGCCGCCTTTTATAAAGCCTTCATAATGCCGAACCATGAGCTGGCCTTCTATCTGCTTCATCGTATCAAGGATAACACCAACCATAATCAAAAGCGTTGTGCCGCCGAAAAACGATGCAAGCGCGTAGCTTGGGACATTGAATATATTCATAATAAAATTAGGAAAAATTGCAACTAACGATACGTATAAAGCTCCGACAAAAACAATTCTGGTTGCAACAAAATCAAGATATTCTCCGGTAGTCCTGCCCGGCCTTATACCGGGAATAAAACCGCCGTATTTTTTAAGGTTATTGGATATTTCCGAAGGATTAAAAACTATAGCTGTATAAAAATACATAAAGAAAAATATAAGCATAACGTAAACCAGGTTATACCAGAGGCCGCGTTCCTGAAGAAGCGTCTGCAGAAAGTTTACTATTGCAAATTTTTTCGGCAGAAATGTTGCCAAAGTTGCCGGAAAAAGGATAACGCTTTGAGCAAAAATTATAGCGATAACGCCCGACATATCCACCCTTATCGGCAGATACGTGCTCTGCCCGCCGTAAACACGCCTTCCAACTACGCGCTTTCCATATTGGACAGGAATCCTTCTTTGCGCTTGCGTAAAAAGTATAACTGCCATGACCACCAAAACCCACAAAACAAGCAAAGCAATGAGCGTAGTTGCGGGAATCTGCCTCTTGGAAGCATCGAAAGGAGAATATAAAAGATACAACTGGGTAAGTGAAGAAGGTATTCTTGAAATAATACTTGTCATAATAATAAGAGATATGCCATTGCCTATTCCTCTTTCCTGGATTTGTTCTCCGAGCCACATGATAAAAACGGTTCCACAAGTCAGCGTGAGTACTGTGATAACCTTAAAAACAATTCCAGGGTCATGGACCATACTGATACCTTGGAAATTATTAGCATTTTCAAGCCACATCGCAAGGAATAAACCCTGGACTATGCAGAGAAAAAAAGTCAGATATCTTGTATATTGATTTATCTTTTCGTAGCCGGCCTTACCCTCTTTCGCAAGCCTTTCAAGCGCAGGAATTACTGCAGTTAATAACTGCATTATAATTGAACTTGAAATATACGGCATAACTCCCAAAGCAAATATACTTAAACGGTCCAAAGCGCCGCCGGTAAAAATACCCAGTATACCAAGAAGAGTTTGCCCTTGGGTCTTAGCAAGGTTTTCAAAAAATTTATTAAGCGCAAAAGTATCTATGCCGGGGGTTGGAATATAACAACCCACTCTGTATACTATAAGAAGGCCAAGAGTTATAAGGACTTTTTTCTTTAACTCTTCTATCTTAAAAACATTTTTTACCGCTTCAAACATTCCGTTTTTCCTCCGGCATCTTCAATAATTTTTTTGGCTTTCTCGGAAAATTTATCAGCTTTGAAAGTAGCCTTGAAAGTAAATTTGTCTTTTATCTTGGCAAGTATTTTCACCGGCATGTCTGCGTCTCTTATGAGTTTTGCTGCTTTAAGGGCGGCAGGGTCTATCTCTTTGGCATCTTTTATCCTTTCTTGTATGTCATTAAGGTTAACTACCTGGAAAGCTTCTTTTGAATAAACATTAAAACCTCTTTTTGGCATTTTACGGGCATAAGGGATGTTGCCTCCATTAAAGCCTACATACGGCCAGACATTGCCGCTTCGGGAACCTGCGCCTTTGTTTCCGCGACTGGCAGTCTTTCCCCATCCGCTGCCGGTTCCTCTGCCTAGGCGTTTTCCGGTTTTATTCTTTGTTTTTAAAGTTATTTTGGATAAATCCATGGTTATGCTGCCTTCTTTAATTGTCCTAATGCCATAAATGTAGCTTTAACTACATTTATAGGATTCGTAGATTTCTTTAAAATCTTAGTTAATATATCATGGATACCCGCACATTCGCATATGGCACGTATGGTTGATGAAGCTATAACTCCTGTTCCCGTGGAAGCGGGCTTAAGAAGTATCTGGACAGCTCCAAATCTGCCATAGACCTCGTGTGGTATTGTTGTATCTTTTTTATTTATGGAAACTAAACTTTTTTTCGCTTTCTTAATTCCTTTTTTTATGGCTTCTGCAACTTCATTTGCCTTGCCTAAAGCAAAACCTGCCGAGCCATCGGTATCTCCTACTACAACCAATGCTGAAAAACCTAAGTTCTTTCCGCCCTTTGTTACTTTGGTTACTCTATTTATAAAAATAACTTTTTCGACGAAGACTTTCTCTCTGGGCTCGGTTTGTACTTCTTGTTTTGTGAAATTTGTGCCGCTCAAAATTTCAACCCTCCTTCTCTTGCTCCTTCCGATAGAGCCTGTACTCTTCCATGATATTTGTACCCCGCCCTATCGAAACACGCTTCTTTTATGCCAAGCGATATTGCTTTGGCTGCTATGAGTTTACCTATCTCTTTGGCAGCTTCTTTATTTGTGCTTTTCATGTTCTTGGCTTTAAATTCTTTGCTCAAAGTAGAACAACCGGATATTACCTTTCCGTCATCATCTTTTATCAATTGAGCATAGATATGCTTTTTGCTTCGAAAAACAACCAACCGTGGCTTAGTGCTGGTTCCCTGCACTTTTTTGGTTACTCTCTCGTGCCTTCTTTCTCTTTGCGGTAATTTCACCTTAATTCTCCCTTACTTTTTTATTTGGCGTTACTTTAAATGATTATTTAGCTAAAGCTTTTCCCAGTTTTTTCTTTACTTCTTCGCCTACATATCTAACGCCCTTGCCTTTGTAAGGTTCAGGCGGATAAATTTTACGTAATACCGCTGCAAACTGGCCGACTTTCTGCCTGTCTGCGCCTTCAATTATAACGCGGTTTGGGTTAGGCACGGTAACTTTCAAATCTTTTGAAACGGGCATTTCAACCGGATGCGAAAACCCCATAGTCAAAATTAAAGTGGCACCCTTCATCATGGCCTTATAGCCGGTACCTACTATATCGAGCTCTTTTTTATAGCCCTCAACGACGCCTTTCGCCATATTGTTAATTATTGCCCTTATAGTGCCATGGAGGCTGCGTATATTTTTTTCCTCGCTTTCTCTTTTGACCAAAACCTTGTCGTTGGAAATTTCTAAAGTTACCCCTCGAGGAATATTTAGGGTGAGTTTTCCTTTTGCGCCTTCTATAAGCAAACTTCCGTTAGCAAAGCTCGCTTTTACTCCTTTAGGCAACTGAATCGGCTGTTTTCCTATTCTTGACATATATTTAGTTATTAATTACCAAACTTTACCTATATATTCTCCGCCAATACCTTTGGCTTTAGCTTCCTTGTCGGTAAGTATATTCGCAGACGTAGAAATAAGAGCTATACCGTAGCCGCGTAAAACCAGCGGGATTTTTTCTTTTTTAACATAAATTCTTCTGCCGGGCTTTGACACCTTCTGGATTCCGTTGATGACGTTCTTCTTGCCATCATATTTCAAGTATACTTTTATATTTTTGAAACTTTCCAAATCCACTTCTTTAAAATTTTCAATATAACCTTCTCGTTTGAGAATTTCGCAAATTTTCAAAAGTACTTTGGAGAAAGGTATTAAAGTATCTTCCTTTTTTGCTCTTACAGCATTCCTGATTATCGTAAATGAATCTGCAATCAAATCGGTTCTACTCATTTTTATTTCCTTTTTTTACACAGATTAGCACAGATTTTTAAGCGAATGGCCGCAGATAATTTTATCTGTGTTCATCTGTGTTTTACCAGCTTGCCTTTTTTAAACCTGGAATAACTCCCTGCCAGGCAAGTTGCCTAAAACAAATACGGCAAAGTTCAAAATCTCTTATGTAACCGCGCGGCCGTCCGCATAAGCGGCACCGGTTTCTATAGCGGGTTGAAAACTTTGGTTTAATTTTTTCTTTTTTCCATTTCTCAATCTTTGCGGTAGTCGCCATTTTACCTCCTGAAAGGAAAACCCAATAAATTAAGCAGTTCTTTTGCTTCTTTGTCGGTTTTTGCGTTTGTTTGAATTGTTATATTCATGCCCTGAGCGCGTGTTATTTTATCAGGTTCAAGTTCCGGAAACACGTTTTGTTCCGTAAGGCCGAAAGTGTAATTTCCGCTTCCATCAAATGAATTCGCAGGCAATCCCCTGAAATCGCGTATTCGCGGAGCTGCAATAGTTATGAACCTGTCCAAAAATTCATACATGCGGTAACGGCGTAAAGTAATACAGCAGCCAACCGGCACGCCTTTTTTAAGCTTAAAATTTGATATTGGCTTACGCGAACGGCAGATTTTTGCTTTTTGTCCGCCGATTACAGCAAGCTCTTCCGCGGCTTTTTCGGTAAGCTTTGGATCGGTAATAGCTGCGCCAACGCCCATATTTATAACAATCTTCCGCAGCCTGGGCACAGCCATAGTATTCTTATAGCCGAATTTTTCCTGCATCTTGGCGATAATTTCTTCGCGATATACATTTAAGAGGCGCGGAATATATTTTTCTTTTAAATCTCCTGCTGACATTTTTTGCATATCCTTATTTTGTTTTTATCTTTCAACATTTTAATACCAAACCTTACGGGCTTTGAGCAACTCGAGCAGAATAACGCGACCTTGGAAATATGTAGCGGCATAGGCAGTTCCTTTATTCCCCCTACATCCGCTTCAGAGCGTTTTTTCATATGTTTTTTTGAAAGATTTAAACCTTCGACTATCACTTTTGATTTATCCTTCAAAATCTCAAGAATCTTGCCGCTTTTGCCGCTATCTTTTCCTGAAAGTATAATTACTTTATCGCCTTTCTTTATTCCTAAACTCATAATTTGTTCCTTTTAAACTACCTCGGGTGCTAAAGATAAAATCTTACTGAAGGTATCCCTTAGCTCTCTCGCTACCGGCCCGAATACTCTTGTTGAACGGGGATTACCCTGTTTATCTATTACAACACACGCGTTATTATCGAATTTAAGCATTACGCCATCCGAGCGCTTTATAGGAAGATGCGTTCTTACAACCACAGCACGCACAACTTCACCTTTTTTAATGGCAGCGTTAGGAAGCGCTTCCTTGACACTTGCCGTAATAACATCGCCTATCAAAGCAAACGGCCGGTTCTTCTTGCCGATTACCCCTATAAATGACACCTTGCGCGCGCCGCTGTTATCGGCTACATCTAGTTTGGTTTTTATGTAAATCATTTTAAAACCTCAAGAAGTTTAAACCGTTTTTCTTTTGACAGAGGCTTTGATTCGATAACTCTTACTTTATCTCCGGTTTTTGCCTTTTTTTCTTCGTCGTGCACTTTATATTTTTTTCTCTTTATTACTGTCCTGTCGTAGGCTGGATGGGATATCCTT
>Ga0265297_10002249_pt1 | contig 40321 bp, 39 predicted proteins | sample Munlanlwell13791_FD_192502 | JGI IMG/M metagenome (GOLD analysis project Ga0265297, IMG submission 192502) | Leachate microbial communities from a municipal landfill in Southern Ontario, Canada - Leachate well 137-91 | ecosystem: Engineered > Solid waste > Landfill > Unclassified | place...
CTCTGGTGCCACCATAGCAGCACGAACCAGTGCCACTCCTAGTTTTACCTTTGTCTCAGACGAAGCAGGAACAATATCCTACGTAGGAGACTGTGCTTCATCAACCACAGCTGCAGTATCAGGAAGCAACACTGTAATATTTGCCACGCTATCTGAAGCCACTCATTCTAACTGCAAAGTTGTAGTAACCGACCCAGCAGGGAATGCCAGTAGCCAGCTGACAGTGCCTTCTTTCATCGTAGACATCACAGCACCAACAGGTGGAGCGTTCACGGTTAACAGTGGTGCTACTGAGACAAACTCAGCCACGGTTACCTTAAGCATCACATGTCCAACAGATCCATGGTCAACAGTTCAAATGGCTTACGGCGTCACTGCCTCTCCAACCAACTGGACATCTTGCACCTCCAGCCAAAGTTACACCCTAGTAGCTCCAGACGAAACTAAAACAATCTACGTTAGGTTTAAAGACGGAGGCAACAACGCCACCGCAGACCTCACTCAAACCATTATCTATGACACCACCCCACCCACCAACGTAGGTATCACGTATATCACCATAGATTCTCCAACCCAGCTCACAGTAGTAGCAGACACACCCACAGACCCAGGTTCTGGGTTAGCAGCAGCTCCATACTGGTTTCAAGAAACTACCGGCAACCCAGGAGCATCCTCCTCCACCGACTGGCAAACATCCAACACCTTCGCAGATTCAGGTTTAACCTCCAACGTCCAATACACTTACAAGGTTAAGGTTAAGGATGCAGCCGGCAACATCTCCGACTACTCAGTCACATCCCCCCAAACACCAGTTACCCTTGGCGGAGGTGGCAGCAGTTACACACCAACAGTAAGCACGACAAATACTACGACCACGACAACCGTAACCGAAACTCCAATTACCACAGTCACCACCACACCACCTATTACCACGCAACCAACCCAATCCACAGAAACCACTATAGCCCAGCTCAAATCTCAACTCATTATTCTCATCACCCAGCTCATCCAGATGCTCACCGAACAGGTGGCGCTGATGAGGTAACAAAAACACTCCAACTAAAAAGTATTGCGACGTCGGACGTCGCAATACTTTTTAGTTGCTTGATTAGTATTTAGCGGAAAAATCAATACCCTCTGCATCTTGGACTGTGCCTTTGTGTTCTCCCATGTCGGCTTCTGAAGAGCGATGAGTATATTCAAAAATTATTTCCTTTTTCTTTTCTGTTGGCAAATCTTTGTTATTAATTGCAGGTCCTCCAATGCATCCGCCGTCGCAATTTAGCAAGTCCAAAAATTTGTATTTACTTGTGCCAGCCTTAAAATCATCTAAGGCTTTTTTAATGTTGGCAACGCCATCGGTAATTAAAATTTCGCCCGGGTTAAACAAGCTCTGAATATGCGAAGTTGCAGCCAGTCCGCCAGAAACCGGATAAATCTTTGTATATTCGCGGATAAATGAATCAAAATAATAGTTTTTAGTAAAGTCTTCTTCTTTTATGCCTTCTTTTTCAAAAATTTGTTTTAAATCTTTTAGAGTAATCACTGCGTCAATTAAATCCGGATATTTTGGAGCTTCAACATTTTCTTTTGCCCAGCAGGGAGAAATAAAAACAATTTTTTGGTCTGGTTTGTATTTTTTGTGAATTTTTGCCATAGCCGCCATTGGAGAAACAACTGGCATTAAATATTTTACAAATTCCGGATACTGAGTTTGAATCATTGCCACAACAGTAGGGCAGGGGCTGGAAATAAACAATTCTTGCTCTGGATGCTCTTTGATATAGTTTGCGTAAGCCCAGTTAACCATTCTGGCTCCAAAAGTTAATTCTGTAACCTCTTTAAAACCTAAGTGTCTCAGCATTCCAATTATATTTGGATATTTAAAGTCTATGGCAAAAGTTGGCGCCAGCATTGCTACGGCTTCATTATTTTTTATAAGTTCAATTTTTTCTTCAATGGTCATATTTATTATTTAAATAGTTTTATTCTATTTTACCTTTTTAATTTCTGTTGTAAAATAGATAAAGATCAATGAATCATAAAATGGTCGAAGTATTTAAATAAAATATTATAAAAATATGACAGACGAAATAAAAGAAGAATGCAATTGCTCATGCGGTTGCAAATGTGGATGCGAATGCGGATGTGACTGTGGTGAAAAATGCAATTGCGATGGAGAATGCAGCTGTGGATGCACTAAAAGCAAATAAATAAATTAAAAACACCCGTTAATTAACGGGTGTTTTTAATTTGTAGACTTTTATTTTGTGAATAATCGGCAAAAACAATGTCCGTCTTTTGCAATTTCGTCTTTATGCCAAAAACATGGGCAGATTTTTTTTGTATCTTCTTCTTTATCTCCTGTAACCCTTCTGCATGGACAATATTTTTCGCCGTATTTTTTTTCGTTTTCAAAAATTCCGTTAACTATCCTTTCAACAGTTTTTGTGTCAGGGTTTAAATTAAAACCGGATTTTTCTGCATATTCTTTGCTTTGTTTTACAAATTCTGCTTTGGCCGCGGTTTTATCTTCTTCTTTTTGGGCTAAGTTTTTTTCAATCCATTTTTTAATCTCGTCTTCTGGAATTAAACCGATAAAACTATCTACAAGTTCGCCATTTTTGAATAGGGCAACCATGGGGATTCGGTCAACGCCAAATTTATCTGCGGCCAGTGGAAATTCATCAACGTTGCACTTTGCCAAAACTATTTTATCGCCAAAACTTTTGACAACTTTTTCAATTATCGGCCCTAAAACTTCGCAAGGCCCGCACCAAGTTGCAAAAAAATCAACTACAACTGGTTTATCTATTTTTTTTAAGTCTTCTATAAAATTTTGGTCTGTTAAATTTAAATTCATATTTAAAAATTGTTTAATTGTGCTTTAATCATACTAAAAAAATAAGCAAAAGGGTATTGTTGACAAATGTAAAATAAAATGTATAATATGGTCAGTGAGGTGGAAAATGGTTTTTCACCAATTTACAATTTTTTATAAGGAGTTTGTCATGACGCGTAAATGTGTCACCGACGAACAGTATGGTCAACTAAGCCGTCGTTTGGGAGAATTGTTGCGCCGAGTTGATGAAGGCACAATTCCCTTTGCCAGAGCACTTGCGGATGCGCAGTTGCTTGTGGAAGGAAAAACTTTTCAGCCCCACATCATTGACTGTGACGCCACCCCCTACCTACCTGAAGGTTGGAAGGGAACTGTGTACCACAAAAAAGGCGGAATGTTTGAGTGGAACCTTGCAAAGGTTTATCTCCACCTCTCGCCCAACCAGCAGGACGGTAAGACCATCAAAGGTCATAATCTCCGTAAGGAACTGGAAAACGAGCCCGTGCTCAACGCCAACGTCTTGGACTACTTACTTGCCCATCCTGAGCTAATCCCAGAAGAGTGGAAGGGCAAGGCAGTATTTTTCTGGGGTACGATTTATCGCGACTCGGATGACGACTTGTGCGTTCGATATCTGTGCTGGGGTGGTAGTCAGTGGTACTGGGATTACGGCTGGCTCGGCCTTGATTGGAGCTCCCCCGATCCCGCTGCTTGCTCGCAAGCGGCGTAAGCCAAATGCTCCTTTATCTTTGCCCTTTTCATTTCGCGTTTGCGATTTGCAAAGGGCTTTTCCGGGTAGTGAAATTTCGGTAAAACAGCCAGATTTTATCTGGCTGTCAGAACAAAAACGATAAAATCGTTTTTGTAAACCGAAATTCTACTACCCGGTTTTATTCTACTCGCGTCATTGCGAGCGTAGCGAAGTCCCGATGGCAAAGCCATCGAGGATCCGCGACTGCTTTGCAGTCGGGACAATCTAAAAGATCAATGTCATTCCGGGCTTGACCCGGAATCTAGGAACACGGCAAGATGTGTATACTCTGGATTCTGGCTTTCGCCAGAATGACAATAAAGCGTGAATGACATATAAAAAAACCGCTTTATTGAGCGGTTTTTTGTTTTATGATTTCGTTGAGAATTTTTTTAACTTCCTTCAGGCTGGCTTCGTCTATAATAGAGATTGGGAGACCCTCTTTTTTGAGTTTTTTAAAATCTTTGGCAATTTGTTTTATTTTTTCTGGAGTTGTTGCATCACTTTTACTCAAAAAGATATATTCCGGTTTTTCCAAAAGAATTGGATTATGGTTTCCTAATTCTGTTCTTACCACATTGTAGTCTTCAATGGGGAACTCGGATTCGCAAGAAATAAAGTGAAATAAAACTTTTGTGCGCTCAACGTGTTTTAAAAATTTTATACCAAGTCCTTTTCCTTCTGAAGCTCCCTCAATTAATCCTGGAATATCGGCCAAAATTAAGTCAAAATAAACTCCAAGATTTGGTTCTAGTGTAGTAAAGGCGTAGTTTGCAACCTTGCTTTTGGCGTTGGTTAATTCGTTTAATAAGCTGGACTTTCCAACATTTGGCAATCCAATAAAGCCAACGTCAGCAATCATTTTTAGCTCTAGGTGTAAATCAAAAGTTTCGCCGGGTTTTCCCTCTTCAAATTCTTTTGGGCTGGTGTTTGTTGCAGATCTAAATAAAAAGTTTCCTCTTCCTCCTTTTCCGCCTTTTGCAACCAACTCCCTTTGTCCGATTTGCGTAATTTCAACCACAATTCCATTATCTAGATTTGTGGCGACTGTTCCAACAGGAACCTGTAAAATTAAGTCATCAGCGTCAGCACCATCGTGTAATCCCGATTTTCCGATTTCTCCATCTTCTGCCTCATTAACTTTTTTGTATCTAAATTGCTTTAAGGCTCCTAGATCGGAAACCCCCTCTATATAAACATTTCCACCACTTCCGCCATTCCCGCCGGTTGGCCCTCTGAACATCATGATTTTACTAAAAGTCACCATGCCAGTTCCGCCTTTGCCAGCTATAACCTTAATTTTTACATCATCTATTATCATATTTTATAACTTTAAATTAAGAAACGATTCTCAACTCTTTATCCTCTAATTTTGGCTGCGAATTTGTAATTTTTCGTCGGCTTATCGTTTTACTGATAAACCTCCTCATAATTCCAAATTCTCGCTTCAAAATTAGAGAAAAATAGTTAGAGAACCTTTCTAACTAAAGTTATCTATAGTCTAGCAGATATTTTGACATTAATAAAGGCTATGGCACAGTCCGACCTCTTGAAAATATTTAAAATATGGACTAATATAAAAATAACATTTTTAATTAATGTTATTCCGCAGTAGCTCAGTTGGTAGAGCGGCTCCCTGTTAAGGAGTTGGTCGTAGGTTCGAGTCCTACCTGCGGAGCAAAAGAAAAAGTCCTTGAAAAAGGGCTTTTTGTTTGTATTTTTTATGAAAAAGTTTAGAATAAATTATTACAAAAGTAAATCATTGTTAAATGACTATGGCTAAATTTTACGAAATAGTCCCAATAAAATACTCAGAAGTTCACATTTTATTTTATGAGGCTATGATGCTAAATAATATCCCCATTACACATACGGGTAATTCCGTAGAAGACAATATTAGGGTGGAGAGTTTCTTATTACACGCAAGAAATTTGATTGATTTTTTGGAAGGAAAGGGTCATTTAAAATGTTCACAATTCAAAGATAATGACAATAATAAAATTGTTCCCATAAAATTTAGTTCGGACGATACAATGCGTAGAATAAATGAGCATTTAAGCCATATTTCAACTGGACGAAAAACAATAAAAATAAATTGGAAATTGAAATTATTAAAAAATGAAATAAACGAAAAACTTAAGAATTTTCTATCAAAAATTTCAGACGGATACTTTCCGTCGCCAGAAGGAATAAGCAAGGAAAGTTTTATAATAAGTCTTTCATCAACTTAGTGAGATATTATAAGTTGAAATCAAGGCGTCCATTTCTGCCCTTAATGCTCGCCAGTCAAACTCCCTAAGAGCGTCCCGTAAGGGGAGCCAAATAAAAAATCGCCTGATGGGCGATTTTTTGGTATAATTTAATAATACATTTTAAGAGAATTAATTATTATAAGATATATTATTAAAAATTAAATAAAAATATGTTTAAAAAAGAAAAAATCACTAAAAACTTTATAAAAGTTTTCGGCGTGATTGTTATTATTATATTATTATTCGTAATATATAATATATCAAAAAAAGCGTCGGTTGTATCCCCCTTTTCAAACGGTGGAAGTGAAAGAAATATGGTCGTTGTTATTAGTGATATTCATCTTGGTGCCAACATTGCTTATGCTGAGATTAAAGATAACCTTGGGCCTCTTGAAAAAATGCTTAATGAAATAAAAGAATCCGCAAACGTTAAAGAGCTGGTAATTGCTGGGGACTTATTTGATGAATGGTTTGTTCCGGCCGATATAGACACTTATCAAGGAAAGGATCAGACTGATTTTGTTAAACGCATTGCATCAACCAATAAAGGCGTAATAGACACTCTTAATAGCATAATAAAAGAAGGAAATATTTTAGTTACTTACGTACCAGGCAATCATGATTTAACAATCACGGCGGAAAATGTTGAAAAAATTCTTCCGGGAATAAAACAAGCCCGCGATGCAACACAAGGGCTAGGCACTTATGTTTCTGCTGATTATCCTAAAATTGCTATTGAGCATGGTCATCGCTATAATTTCTTTTGCGCCCCGGACCCAATTTCAAATCAACAGGTTGCGCCGGGAACTATTTTACCGCCTGGTTATTTTTATACAAGAATCGCTGCATTACATGTAATACAAAGACCAACAACCCCTGGCGACATACCACCAGAAATTTCAGAAGATAACACTAGAACTGTTAGCCAAAATTTGTTATATGAGTATTGGAAAGGATGGTACGGAGCATTAAAGATGTTTACAATAGAAAACAAATTTAATGAAAAAATAATTGTGACAAATATCAATGGATTCAAGGGGAATTATGCTGTAAATGATATATTGCCTTATCAAAACGACACTGATAAAGCTATGTATGTTAATCTTTATGACGGTATTCAAGATACTTGGAAAGAAAGACAAGAGCTTAATAGCGTTGCCGTGGAGATTCCAGCTGAGCAGGCGATTGAAAATGTTTCCAAGGCAAGTGAAACTGATTTTCAAGCAAAGAATCAATATTTTTTAAATAAGGATTCAAATAAAAGAATTGTTATTTTTGGTCATACTCACGATGCCAAAATTATAACCTCATACAACTATAACGGAGAAAAATCAATTTATGCGAACTCTGGAACGTGGATTGATAAAAATAATGCGGCTCCAACTAGTATGAATTTTATAGTCATTACTCCACAAAATAGTAATATTTTTTCAAAAACATTTGTCAGACTTTACAGATACAACAATGGTTCTCCCGTAATGATGGATGAGGATTCAGTACGATATTAACGACAAAGTTGTGACAAGTTTGTGGTTAAAAAATTTTGAATGCCACTACAAAAATAAAAATACTATTAAGCAATATTCAATTGCTTAATCTCAATCATCATAAGCTCCCAATCAGCAGTTCTGAGGGCGTTGCATAGCGGAGCATAGCAGACGAAGTTAAAACCGAGAATTGTTCTCGGTTTTTGTTTTGGTGTATAATAGAGTAATTTAATCAATATATTTATATGCAGAATAAAAATATTCAAACTATTAGTTTTTTTGCCTTACTGTTGTTTTTTATTTTACTTACGGCCCGGTTATTCGGATATTTTTTCCAACCCCTTGCTATGGCAGCAATTTTAGGCGTTATTTTTTTGCCAGTGCATAAATTTATAGTTGGTAAAATCAAAAACGAATCCTTATCTGCGCTTATAACCATTTTTATAATGCTGATAATTTTATTTATCCCATCATTTTTTGCAGGTAAAGTGATAATGGGAGAGATAGTTTCATTTTATGAGCAAAACAAGAATGGGGGAATAGTATTTGATAAACAATTTTTAGCAAACAATTTACCTCTTGAATGGCAGTCCGGAGCTAATAGCGTTATTAGCGTAATTGTTTTAAGGATAAGTGAATGGGCTCGCAATCTTACACTAGATGTTTCTAAAATAGCTTCTGATGTCACAGGTTTTTTGCTTGCCTGCTTTCTTATTTTATTTAGCATTTTTTATTTCCTTAAAGATTATAAAAAAATAAAATCCTGGCTTGCCAGTTTTCTTTCGTTATCTATTGCCAACGAAAAACTATTAATTAATAGATTGGTAAGTTCGGTAAATGGAGTAATACTCGGCAAATTTTTGCTCGCCTTTTTACAAGGGCTAGTGGCTATGGCGGGTTTTTTGGTCGTAGGTCTTCCAAGGCCATTTTTCTGGGGATTTTTAACTATATTTTCAGCTTTTATACCAATAATAGGTACTGGATTAGTTGTTATCCCGGCTATTATTTATTTGTTTATTTTTAAATCATTTTTGCCAGCAATCATTTTAACTGCTTGGTATGCAATACTCCATTTATCCATTGATAATATAGTCACTCCAAAAGTAATTGGGTCTACTACACAAATACATCCACTATTAATTTTGCTAAGTATTTTGGGAGGAATAGAATTTTTTGGACCATTAGGATTTTTCTTTGGGCCAATTATAGTTGCTATTTCTCTTACATTATTAGAATCATATAAAGACAATTATTTATCTTCATAGTAGTAGTTTTTTTGGGTTTTAAATCTGGGATAAAAACATACTCTTTATTTAGTCGATAAACGCCTCTTTTTGAGGTGTTTTATTTTAGTTTATAACATTGACAAAAGATAGTGTTTTGATTTTTGTTTTGTGGTAAAATTAATTAATAAGTTAAATATATAATTAACCAATAAATTATGAATAAAATTAAACAAAAGGATTTATATATAATTATAGGAATTATAGTTGTCGCCGTTATTATTATCTGGGGTATTATTTCTTTGCAACAGGGAAAAGTTCCAGGTGACAATATGTTTAATCCGTCTCCAAGCGGACAAAATGAAAATCAGCCATCCGAATCTAATACCTCAACATCGGGCTCAACGTCAACAGAAACATCTACATCGGCGCCAACTCCGTCTTTGTCGTATGGCGAAGCATTAAAGATGTATGAAGGCAAAAGGTTTCAATTTAGTTTTAATAGCCTTAACAATTGCGTAATGAGCCCTACCTCCACTGTTTTTAAAAAAGGGACAAGCGTTATGATGGATAACCGCGCTGATAAGCAAATGACAGTTTATTTGGATGGAGTTGCTTATAATATAAAGGCTTATGATTTTAAAATAATTACCCTAACCACTTCTGCGCAATTGCCACATACCATAAAAGTTGATTGCGGTAATGGAAAGAATAACGGTCAAATTATCTTGCAACAGTAACTTATAACGCATAACTATAACTAAAAAAGAGGTTTTTAAAGCCCAGGCATTTTTCGCTTGGGTTTTTTATTTTTAAAAATAAAAATATGAAAAAAATTTTAATAGCAGCTCTTATTTGTTTACAATTTTGCTGTTTTTCTTCTGTTTTTGCGGCGGAAGCAGACTCTAAAACGGTTAGAGTTGGAGTTTATGACAATAGTCCCAAGATTTATAAAGACGCAAACGGCGAAATCAAAGGATTTTGGGCAGATATCACAAACTATATTGCCCAAAAAGAAAATTGGAATTTAGTGTATGTTTATGGAACTTGGGAGGAAGGATTGGCCAGATTAGAGAATGGCCAAATAGATTTAATGGTTGATGTGGCTGTGTCTGACGCAAGAAAAGAAAAATATGATTTTAATAATGAGTCCGCTCTTCTTAGCTGGTCAATAATTTATACTAGAAAAGACTTTGATATTAAATCTTTTAAAGATTTGGAAGGAAAAAATATTGCCATAATGAAGTCAAGCGTTCATTATACGGCTCCTTTGGGTTTAAAAAATGTTCTTACTTCTTTTGGAGTTACTTCCAATATCATCGACGCGAAAAGCATGGATGAAGTTTTTCAATTATTGGATACCAATCAAGCCGATGCCGGAGTTGTGAATTGGAATTTTGGAGTTACAAATGAAAATAAATATAAAATTACTCGCACTGGCATTATATTTAATCCAAGCGAACTGAATTATGCGCTTGCCAAAAATGGAGCTAAAAATAGCTACCTAATTAATGTGCTGGACTATCACTTAAGAGAACTAAAAAATGATCCAAATAGTATTTATTATCAATCTATAAATACAAACTTCTCAAAGTCTCTTGGAACATTAGAAGTTTTACCAAAATGGCTGAACACGTTTTTAATAGTTTCTGGCGTTTTATTATTAATAATAGCAGCCATTTTTTTATTGATGAGACAGTATCAGAGAACTTTAAAAAGAGAGATTGATAAAGGAATACGCGATATTAAAGAAAGCGAAGAAAAATATTCGGCCGTGGTAAACCAGGCGCAAGACGGGATTGTTATTGTCCAGGATCAAGTTATAAAATATGCTAACAAGGCAATAAACATTATTGGATATGATGATAAGGAAGTTTTGGGGATGCCTTTTATAAAAATGATTGCCCCAGAAGAGCAAAAAAAAGTTGCTGAAAGCTATAAAAAAAGAATTGCCGGGGAAAAAGTTGAAGTTATTTATGAAACTAAATTAGCTCAAAAAAATGGAACAATTATAGATGTTGAATTTTCAAGCGGAGCAATAACTTTTGCTGGAAAACCTGCTGTTTTAGTTATGGTTAGAGATATCACAGAAAGAAAAAAATTAGAAATTCGCTTTAAGGAGCTAGATGCTTTAAAATCAAAATTTATTGAAATTGTTGCCCATCAACTACGCACGCCCTTAAATGTTATCAGGTGGAGTCTTGAATCTTTATTGTCCGGAACTAATTTTAAGCTAGAAGAGGCAGCGAAAGGGTCTGTGTATAACAGCCTTAATGCAGACATAGAAGTCATTAATCGTATTGACGACCTTTTAAGAGCTTTGGATATTGAAGAGGGAAGATTGGTTCATCTCAATAAAAAATCAGTTTCGCTGGAGAATCTCTGCGAATCAATTATGATTGAGGCAAAGAAAAGATGCACTATTAAAAAAATTGATTGTTCCTATGAACATCCAAAATCTCCTTTGCCAGTAGTAGAAGTGGATAATGACAAAATAAGGGCAATTTTTGAGAAAATTATTGATAATGCTATTTTTTATACCAAAGAAAATGGCAAAATATCCGTATCTTTAAAACAAGCAAGAAATAAAATTCGTTTTGAGGTTACAGATAACGGCGTAGGTATTCCTAAGTCCGAACAAAAGAGTATTTTTTTGCGATTTTACAGAGCCACCAACGCAACTCCAATGCGGCCAGATGCTTCTGGTTTGGGGCTTTTTATTGCAAAATATTTTGCAGAACAACATGGCGGAAAAATAGGATTTGAGTCGGAAGAAGGAAAAGGTACTACTTTTTGGTTTGAATTACCCATTATCTAAATGTTTGGAAACAAAAACGCCCAAAAGGCGTTTTTTGGTTTGATAGCAATAAAATTTTAAAATGATATAATAAGCAATTATAAATCGCAAAATAAAATGAAACAAAAGGAAGCGCTAGATATTTTAAAATCCGGATATAATGTTTTTTTAACCGGAGCGCCAGGAAGCGGGAAAACTTTTTTATTAAATAAATATATTGATTATTTAAGAAAAGAGGGGGCTAATGTTTCAATAACAGCCAGTACGGGAATTGCGGCTACACATATGGGCGGAACAACTTTGCATTCGTGGTCTGGGTTGGGAATTAGAGAAGAACTAGACGAACACGAAATTAAGATGGTTTCTGAAAAAGGATATTTGCGAAAGCGTATAAAAAATACAGATGTTTTAATTATTGATGAAATTTCGATGATTAAGCCTTCGCAATTTGAAGCTGTAAATAGAATTTGCCAATATGCAAAAAGAAGTTCGCGTCCATTTGGCGGAATTCAAGTTGTTTGCTCAGGAGATTTTTTTCAATTGCCGCCTGTGGAAAAAGATTTGCCTGTGCAACCAGGAGAAAGGAGAACAAGATTTGTGGTTGAATCTGGGGTGTGGAAAAATATGGAAATGAAAGTCTGTTATTTAGACGAGCAGTTTCGTACAAAAGATAAAAAATTGACCAAAATTTTAAATTATATCCGTGAAAATAAAGCCAAAGAATCAAAAGAATTATTATTTTTAGCGCACAAAAAAGCTAAGCCCTTAAAACATACTCCAACCAAACTTTATACTCATAATATTGATGTGGATAGTATAAATAGCGCCGAGCTGGGAAAAATAAAAGGCCAGGAGTTTTATTACCAGATGACTTCGCGCGGGCATGAATTGGTTGTGGGAGCTTTAAAAAGAAGCTGTTTAGCGCCAGAAAAATTGGTTTTAAAAAAGGGAGCCGAAGTAATGTTTATAAAAAACAACTTTGAGGCAGGCTATGTTAATGGCACGCAGGGTAAAATTGTAGACTTTGTGGCTGCCGATTTGCCAGTTGTACAAACTTATGACGGCAAAAGAATAACCGTAAAATATGCTGATTGGGTTATTGAAGAAGGCAAAACAATCGTGGCAGGAATTTCGCAAATTCCGTTAAGGTTGGCTTGGGCTATCACTGTGCATAAGTCTCAGGGAATGAACCTTAATTCGGCAGAAATTGACCTTTCTAGATGTTTTTTGGAAGGAATGGGATACGTAGCTTTGTCGCGATTAAGAGATCTTAAAGGATTAAAATTAATGGGAATAAATGATTTAGCTTTTAAGGTTAATCCGCAGGCGTTAGAGCTTGATGAAAATTTTCGGAAATTATCTAAAAAATCCGTGGCTGAATTAAAAAAAATGCCAGCTCCAGCTGTGCGAAAAAGACAAGGAATGTTTTTAAAATATTTAGCTATTTAAAAGGTGAATATCTTTTGCTTGACAAGAATTGGCAAAGTACTACTGTTAAATTAGTGGTGATCTTGCGCGTGTCCTTTTACAAAAAGGGAGGTGTAAAATGCAATTTGCAAATTTTATTCCTTCGATTGCGTATCGGATGCTTAGCGTTGGGAGAACTCGGGCAATGGCTGCACGGCGAGGGTTAAGCGCTACTTCGGGATTTACCGGAGTAGAATTAGCCGAACCTCATTTTTTAATGTCTGACCCCCTTCACGTAACGGGTTTTACTCTTTTTTGCAATAGCTGGGCCGGACAATCAGCAGTCCTCGAGGCTGAAAAAGCCATGAAAAGAGGATTGCAAATTACTATTGTCGCAAAAAATATAAGCGACATGCTGGCAAAGGATTTTGTTTTAATCGGCGCTGGCGTCAATTTGATTGACTTTGACACAAAGCCGACTAGAATGTACAACCTGATTTTGGACGGCATAATTGTTCATGCCATTCTTAGAAATGTAGGCTATGGACAAGTGCTGGATTTGAAAAACGAAGAAAAAGCCGCGAGGAAAAAATCCAATGAAGAAAAGAGAAAAGGGAGATTGGGATATAGCATGGTTTATGTGATGGGACATTTTGGTCCGCCCGCCGTTGCCAGACTTAACGGCAACGGAGACTTTTTTAAAAAGGGCATGGGCAAAGGGGACGACATTGTTGCCGCAGGCGGAATCGCCATTGACCTAGACAGGTTTAACAAATACGGGAATGATTCTCGTATAGTATCCTACGCATTTAATTGACTGTTTGTTTTGCCTATATGGCAAAAACCCTACGACCAATCTCGCAGGGTTTTGTTTGTGGCTTCCTGTAAGGCAGTCTTTTTTTATTGCATTTTTAAATTAGAAAGGGCAAAATAATAATATGAGATTATTAAGTTAAATATATGGCAACTCAAACATTTGGCGACAAAAAAATAACAATAAAAACTCTGGCAAAACCAGACTTTAAAAAAGTCAAAAAATTTCAAGATTATATCAATGATTTAGTTGCAGAAGATGCAAAACTTTTGAATGACAAAAAATCAACCTTGAAAGATGAGATGGCATTTTTAGAAAAAATGTTAAAAGGCGTAAAAAGTAAAACAATGGTTTATCTTTTTGCGGAATGTGATGATAAAATTGTTGCTGGAGCAAGCGTTAAACTAAACCCAATGAGAAAGAATCATATAGGTGAATTTGGAATTGCGATAAGTGATGGCTATAGGGGGAATGGATTGGGAAAATATTTAATGGCTGAGATTATAAAACTAGCTAAAACCAATTTAAAACCTGTCCCAAAAATGATTCAGCTAATGGTATATACAAATAATAAGCCGGCGATTGCGCTTTATAAAAAAATGGGGTTTAAAATAGTTGCAAAACTTCCAAAACAAATGCAGTGGAAAGGAAAATTAGTAGATGAATTTATAATGATTAAATATATAAAATAGCTTTTGTAAAACCCCTGAATAAGGGGTTTTTGTTTGCACAAATTGCCTCTAAAACTGGATATTTTGCAAAAAATGTGGTAAAGTGATGCCTTAAGGTTAAGTTATGGCAAACGATGAAGTTATAGTAAATTTTAAGGACGTGTCATTTGAATGGACACAAAACAAGCCTATTTTAAACGAGGCTAGTTTTTCTGTACGCAGAGGCTCAAAAATTACGTTAATGGGGCAGAATGGAGCCGGTAAAAGCACAATTTTTCAGTTGATTACCGTAGAACAACAGCCAGAATCGGGAGCTGTAAATATAAACAATAATTTAACAATTGCAATTGCAAAACAGGTGCTTCCTCGTGACCAATTAGGATTTACCGTAAAAGAATTTTTTGAGAATTGTTTTTCAGAAAAAGTTTATGATATTGACCCCAAAATTAAAGATATTTTGGAAGTTGTTAATCTTGTTGTTCCAAATGACAGGATTATTAAAAATCTTTCCGGGGGACAACAGGCAAGATTGCTTTTGGCAGGAGCTTTAATACAAAATCCGGATTTGCTTTTGCTTGATGAACCGACAAATAATTTAGACAAAGCCGGAATTGCCCATCTAACAAACTTTTTAATAAATTATCCAAAAACTTGTATTGTTATTTCTCACGATGCTGACTTTTTAAACAGTTTTACACAAGGAGTTTTGTATTTGGATGTTTTTTCAAAAAAAGTTGAGCAGTACACCGGAAACTATTTTGCGGTGGTTGAAGAAATCAAAGCCAGGCTTGAAAAAGAGCGTATGCAAAACGCCAGATTAGAAAAAGATATTGCCCACAGAAAAGAGCAGGCAAACTTTTTTGCTCAAAAAGGAGGACATTTGAGAGATGTTTCTTCAAAAATGAAAAAAAAGATTGAAGAATTAGAAGAAGATATCGTTGAAGTGCGCAGAGAAGACAAAACAATCAGAAATTTTAAAATTTATGCTCAAGAAGATATTGGAGGTACACTTTTAAAACTAGATTCTGTTTCAATTGTAAAAGATCATAAATTTGTTGATAGAAAAGTAAATATTGAATTGGGAAAGCGCGACAGATTGTTGTTAACTGGCCACAATGGAATTGGAAAAACAACATTGCTTGAAAAATTAGCATCGGGTCACGCAAAAGGGGAGCACACAAAAGAAGGCTTAAAAATTGGTTATTACAGGCAAGATTTTTCAACTTTAGACTTTAATGAAACAGTTTACCAGGCTTTGGTTAAGGCTTCCGGAGATAGCAAAACAGAACAGGATTTAAGAGCGCACGCAGCCGGATTTTTAATTGACGCGGAAGTTTTAAAATCAAAAATTGGTTCGCTTTCTGAAGGACAAAAAGGACTGGTTGCTTTTGCCACGATTGCATTGCAAAAACCAGGCTTGCTCGTCCTAGACGAACCAACCAACCATATAAATTTTAGGCACATTCCGGTAATTGCCAAAGCAATAAACGAGTTTGACGGAGCGATGATTTTAGTCAGCCACGTTCCCGACTTTGTCGCCAAAATCCGCGTAGATCAAACCTTGAATTTGGAATCATTGTTATAAAAATTGCAATAAAAAATCCCGAACTTTTGTTCGGGGTTATTTTTTTGTTTCAGATATCGTCAAGATTGATTTTGCTAAAATCCCACTCTTCGCCTTCATCTGTCCAATAGGTCGGACAGAGAATTGCATTGGCTCCTAATTTTAGTGCTGCATAGATATCTTCGTTAGGATCGTTGCCGATAACCAGTAATTCTTTTGGGATAATATCATAGTGACCTATTATTATGGAAAAATCTTTTAACCCTTGATCGAGTTGAAAAAAGTCGTCAAATCTTTCAACACTTAACTTATTTTTGCAGTTATGTTTTTTGTTATACGACGTAAAAGCCAAAGTCAAATGATTTTTTACACTTCCAGTTTGGCCATCGGAACTTGTGACAACCTTAATTCCTCTTTTATCGCAATTGTCAAAAAAGATGTCGAAAAATAGCCTTGAAGGGGAGTTGCAATCAAAATCAGAAGGGATAATTGTACCATAAACATCCAAAGCAGCAACTTTAATAGGCATGATTGTGTCCTTTTTGTTTGAAGTTAAAGAGCTTAATTCTTAGACTAACACTTTAATAAATTTTGTCAAAATAAAAAGCTCCGAGATTATCGGAGCTTTTTGTGTCGATTAGTCGAGGAAGGTTAAGGCTATTCCGCGTTTGTCGCCGCGGCCGGTTCTGCCAATTCTGTGCACGTAGTCGTCGTAGGTGGCTGGGAGGTCAAAGTTGATAATATGGCTGACGTTATCAATATCTAGTCCGCGGGCTGCAACGTCGGTTGCTACCAAAACCTGAACACGATTTTCTTTAAACATATTAAGTGCTCTTTGGCGCTGTCCTTGAGATTTATTTCCGTGAATTGATTCTGATTTAAACCCTTTTTGAGTGAGAACTTTTGAAAGCTTTTCAACTCCATGTTTTGTTTTTCCAAAAACCAAAACTTTTTTGAATTCGTCTTTTTTGGCTAAAAGACTGTGCAAAACTTCGGTTTTTGTTTGTCCGTTTTGAATTCTAATAACATCTTGCTCAATATTTTGGGCTGTGTCTCTGGTTTTAACAGAAACTCTAACTGGATTTCTTAAAAATTCCCTGACTAAGCCCTCAATTTTTGGGTCAAATGTTGCCGAAAAGAATAAAACTTGTTTCTCTTTTGGCATTAGCCCCATTATAAACCTTGTTTCGTTTACAAATCCCATATCCAGCATTTGGTCGGCTTCGTCCAAAACAACTGTGTTAAATTTTCTTAAATCAATTCTTTTTCTTTCAATTAAATCTTTCAATCTGCCAGGAGTTCCAATAATAAAGTTATTGGCATATCTTAATTCTCCAATTTGCCTGAAAATGCTTGCACCTCCAACACAGCAAACAGAGAAAATTCTCATGTTTCTGGTAAAAGTTTTTAATTCTGACTGAATTTGCAAAGCTAATTCTCTTGTTGGAGTAATAATCAAAATATTTTCTCTTGGATTGAGAATTACTTTGTTTAAAAGCGGAATTAAAAATGCAGCGGTCTTTCCAGTTCCTGTGTTGGCAATTCCAACAACGTCAGAGCCATTTAAAACGCTTGGGATGACCTGATCTTGAATTGGAGTAGGCAAAGTATATCCTTTTGCTAAAACGTTCTGTAATAGGTTTGCGTTTATCGCAAAATCCTGAAACTTATGTTCTGGAGTAAATGGTTTTTCTTCTTCAACTGTTACAGCTTTGTTAATAAACTTTGCTGGGTTTATTCTTTCTGTGCGTTGATTTCCACGTCCGGAACTATTTCTGCCGTGTGAAGAACCGCCTCTCTGAAAACGAGAAGAACCACCAAACCTTTGAGGCCTACTATTTCTACTATAAAAATTTGTCATATCTATATCTTGACCTTAAATTGTAAAATTATTTTAACTCTTTCATCCTAATTTTGACTGCAAATTTGTAATAACTCGTCGGCTTGCCACTTGGCAAACCTCCTCGCTCTTCCAAATTTTCGTCTGAAAATTAGAATAAAATCGTTTGGAAATAATTTTACAATTTAAGGTCTTTATAATCTGTGCTAGTCATTAATATAAATAAAAAGGCGACTAGTTGAGTCTCCAGATTTTTAGATAAAGATGTTTCTTTATAATACGTTTGAGCAGATTTGCTCTAAAGGTTAAAACCCGTGAGATTATGATGTGTTTCCACATCTTTTAGATTATATTTAAGTATATCATAAAAATAACCCAATGTCAAGACTTTGTACTCTTTTAGTGCGAGTTATTGACAGCAAAAGTTCAAAATTATACAATTAACTAACAATTGAATAAAAGTTATGAAGCTCTGGAAGCTCAAACAAAGGGTCACTCTGTGATTCTGGTTTGGGCTTTTTTGATATTTGTTATTTGCTCTTTTTTGATAGCTCTTTAACAAGGAAATAGCGATGAAAAAGATAATCACAATTTGTTTTGTGGCGATGTTGGTTTTTGTAAGTTTGGCTAAAGCGGGCACTTGGCCTGCTTCGGGAAGTTGGACATATTTAGAAATGCCAACTACGTTTGGCGCAGTTAACGCGTATGCCTTAAAGATTGATGGTCAAAATATTGTTGGCTACTACAATCAAGGCGATGATGATAGCAATCAATGTTTTTTCTACGACGGAACTAATTGGTCTGCCATAGATAATATTGCAGGCGCAACTTCTATGTATGTTTTAGGCGTAGACGGCACTAACTATGTTGGATCCTACACCGATGCTTCTTATGTCAGTCATGGATTCATGAAGATTGGAGCAAATTTAACAATCCTTGACGTTGATGTAGCCGTAGGGACAGATACGTATGCCTCCAACATCTCCGGCAATAAAATTGTTGGTAGTTACACAGATGTAGAGGGTGCCAATCAGGGTTTTATATACGACCTTGTCAGCGAAACGTATGACTACACTTCGCTCCTTAAAGCTGGGGCGGTTAGTTTAAACCCTAATAGCATTGATGGTAGTAATATCATCGGTGAATATTTTGATGGCGACAATAGCCACAATTTCCTTTACGATGGAGCAAATTGGAATACCAATCCTGATGCTCTGCTACAAGGAAGTGTGACACGCCTATTTGACATTGATGGCAGCAATATCATCGGCGACTACACAAATAGCCTTGGTTTGCACAATTTCCTCCATGACGGAACAACTTTCTATGACCTTCCAAATGTAAACGTGGCCGGAACAACCAAAACGTCATTCTCTGGAATTTCCGGAGATAACGCTGTTGGCTGGTACAGGGATTCTTCTGGAAACGACCGCATGTTTGTGTACAACATGATCACGGTTATAGTTTCCGAACCATCAACACTAGTATTGTTGGCAGTTGCCACTCTTGTGTACGCGTTTTTTTCTTCGCGCAAAAAACATTAGCGATTCGTCGCTTGAACCCTTTGATTTATGTCAAAAGGGTTCTTTTTGTTTTGTAAAATAGATTTAGATGGCTTTTGTAATTTTTTGGGGTTTTGACATCGCCACGGCTTTTGCTATTTCTATAATTGCAACTAATATAAAACCTTTTCCTATAAGCAGGCACCACTGGAAAAAATTAAGGGGTACAACGCCCAAGAGCTTTTGCGTAGGCGGGAAATAGGTTATTAAAGTTGCCAAAAACAAACTAAAAATAACAACTATAAAAAGCCCTTTGTTTGACCAAAAATTTTCATATTTCCAAAATGGTTTTCTTAATGTTCGGCAGGAAAAAATATAAATTACAGAACTGAAAGCTAAGGACATAAATGCCATTGTTTGTCCTAGCGCAAAGTTATTTTGGTAGATACCAAAGTACCAGAAAAATCCAAGAGAGAAAAATCCGGAAAGTACAGAAATTGCAAAAATTAAAAATATGCTTAATTTGCCTAGAATTGGCTCGTCCATCCTTTTAGGCCCCTCTAGCATTGTTTCTTTTTCCTTAGGCTCAAATCCAAGAATAAAATCTTCTGGACCATCGCACAAAATGTGCATCCAAAGAATTTGCACAACAGTTAAAGGAAAAGGCCAACCCATAAAAAGAGCTCCCAAAATAACCACTACTTCTGCAAAAGAATTAGAAAGAATAAAAAGTATTATTTTTTTAATGTTTTCAAAAACTAATCTGCCGGCTTCAACTGCAGAAATAATTGTTTGGAAATTATTATCTAAAAGTATAAGGTCGGCTGTTTCCTTGGCAACTTCGGAAGCATCTCCCACAACAATGCCGATGTTTGATTTTTTTAAAGCTGGCGCATCATTTACCCCATCTCCAATCATAGCAACAATTTCTCCTGCCTCTTGGAGTATTTTGACTATTTTTAATTTTTGATTGGGTGTAACGCGACTAAAAAGTAAAATTGAAGGCACAACTCTGCGCAATTCGTCTTCTGCCATGCCGTCCATTTCAGATCCGTCTAAAATTTCATCTGGTTTTACCTTTATTCCAAGGTAAGCCATAACTTTTTCTGTTGTTCTGTGATAATCTCCCGTAACAACCTTTATTTTAAGTCCGGAGTTTTTAGCAATTAGCAAAGATTCTTTTACTTCTTTTCTTGGCGGATCCCAAAGCCCAACAATGCCTCCCCATTCAAGTTTTGAAATATTTTTTGTATTGATTTTATTAATTTGGGTTTTTGGTATCTTTTTTGATGCTAAAGCTAAAACTTTTGTTCCTTTTTCGGCCCACAAATTAATTTTTTCCATTAACGATTTTCTTTTTGCAGCCGGCAGATCAGACATTGAAAGTATAATTTCCGGAGCGCCCTTAACAAGCAAAAGATATTCATTTTTTTCTCCCGGAAAATGATTAACCGTTGCCATAAATTTATGTTCGCTGCTGAATGGAATTTCAAAAATTCTTTCGTGTTTGTCAAAAAGCTCCTGCGGATCAAGGTCTCCCATGGTTTTTAAATAATCCCAAAGAGCAATTTCAACTGTGTCATTTTCATCATTACAAAGGCACATTATTAGTTTACTGTTTTCTTGGTTTTCAAAGTCCGAATCGGTAACTTTCATTATTCCTTCTGTAAGCGTCCCTGTTTTGTCTGTGCAGATTGTGGTAACAGATCCCAAAGTTTCAACAGACAAAATTTTTCTTATCAAGGCTTTTCTTTTTAAGCTGTCTCTCATCGCTAAAACTAATACCAAAGTAATCACCATTAACAAAGCTTCGGGAATTATTGCCACTAATATAACAGCGGACAATTCGGCCATCTCCCATAAATTCCGACCCGTAAAAAAACCTACAAAGAATACCACTAGTGACAAAAATATAGAAACGATAATCAGCCAATGAGTCATTTTTCTCAATCTAATCTGCAAAGTCGTTTCCGGTTCTTCGGTTTCTCTTAATGTCAGAGCTATTTGGCCGATTTTGGTTTTTTCTCCGATACTTTCAACAACCATCACTGCTCTGCCAGACGCAACAACGGTTCCCATATACACATCCGACCCCTTTGTTTTTTGGACTGGTTCGCTTTCTCCTGTAAGAATTGCCTCATTCACAAAGAAAACAGCTGCTTCCAAAATTTTTCCATCAGCTGGAATTTTATCTCCGGCTCCCAAAAAAACAATATCTTCTGGAACCAATTCAGACGCCAGAATTTTTTGTTTTTTATTATCGCGCAAAACCCTTGTTTCGGGTTTTATTAATTTTTTTAAAGCTTGTAAGGTTTTTTGAGTTTTATTCTCTTGGAAAAACCCCATAGCAGCATTTATTAAAACAACCGCAACTATCAGCGCTATGTCCAAATATTTTTGCAAAAGAAAAGAAACAATTACTGCAAAAAGCAGCGCATAAACTAATGGATTTATAAACTGCGAAAGAAAAATTCTTAAAGCTGGGACAGGTTTTCCACCTGGTAAAATATTATGGCCATATTCTAATTGTTTTTGTTTTACCTCTTCTGAAGAAAGATTTTTGTATTTCATTATCTAATTGTAAAATAAATTTTGTTGTAAATCAAAAAAGAATTTTTTGTGCTATACTTGTATTTTATTATAAAAATATGCTATTATACATTTGTAAGTGTTCTATTAAGTTTCTTTCTTAGGTTTTTAGTAAGCTGTGAGAAGAACTAAAATAGTAGGTCGGCTTACTAATAATAAAATTTAAGAAAAAAACATGGCAAAGAAATTATACGTAGGAGGATTATCCTACAACACAAACGATGCTACTTTAAAACAAGCTTTTGAAGCAGCAGGAACAGTTGAGTCAGCAACTATCATTATTGATAAAATGACCAACCGCTCAAAAGGTTTTGGATTTGTTGAAATGTCAACAGACGAAGAAGCCCAAAAAGCAATTGAAATGTTTGATGGCAAAGAATTAGACGGAAGAGTTGTCAAAGTTAACGAAGCCAAACCTATGGAACCAAGAGCTCCAAGAACAGGCGGATACAACAGAGATAACAGAGGAGGATCAGGATTTGGTGGAGGAAACAGATGGTAATTTGTTAATCTAAGTTATCAAATCAAAAAACTACCCTTTTAAACGAGGGTAGTTTTTGTTTGTGCCTAATTATTTAATTTAATTGATATTAAATAATAAATTTAAAAAAGTTCCGGACGAAAGTTCCGGACGTCGGACGTCCGGGCAATTAATTGGCAATTTACGGACGTCGGACATCCGGGTCAGTAAAATTATTGACAACGTTATTTTAATATGCTATAATTAATATAGTACACTACACCATTAACTCGTAGGCAGCTATGCCTTAAAATAGCAAGGAGAATCTGATGGCAAAAATAGCAATCCAAGAGGTCGCATGTGGAGACGGAGAAAATGAACCGTTGCTCCGTGTCGTATTCCAATTTTTTTACTTCCCCGGTTGTGGTAAATCTGAAGAAGAGCTTCGAGACAGCCTCAATCTTACTGGCTCCACCGTCATGGAAGCCCTTAGGCGTCTAGAAGAAGATGGATTCATCACTTCTCGCCTTGAAAAAATCGATAAGGAGAATTCCCTAAGGGAGACTGTTCGAATGTATCGGCTTACAAAGAGGGTGACAATCATCATCACCAATGAGTCGGACAAATAACCGAACAAAAGCTTTTTGTATTAAACCCCACTATGCAATTTCGATTGCATCGCGGGGCTTTTTTATTTAAATTATTAGATTTATTTACGGACGTCGGACATCCGGGTCAGTCGCTATTGACAATCATTATTTAATATGCTATAATTAATATAGTACACTACACTATTAACCCCGTGGCAGCTATGCCTAAAATAGCAAGGAAAGTATATGATCTTCGTGCTCAACCGGTTCGAAGTTCCCCCACGAACAGTCGGAATCATCGTGGCGGACGACATCCATGAGGCTATCAAGAAAACGGGTTTCAAGGCTTACGAAGTTAATCAAAATTGTGCCCTTCTTCGAAAAGCGAGGGATCCAATTGGCTGGATCATTGAGCCCGCGAATGAGATCAAATCTCCTGATGACTTTCTTCGCCGACCCCGCCGTAAGCGATAACACATCGCTCGCGACCTGAGCAAGTCACAAACTGCTCCCCGACACATTGTGTTGGGTTTTTTTATTTCTAAAAATATTTTAAATGAAAGGTTTGACACTTGACAAAATTTAGTGTATAATTAGATTTATTACCTATTCGTCATTCCCAACTTGATTGGGAATCCAGGTTTATTACACACACTCTGGATTCCCGCTTTCGCGGGAATGACACAAAAAGAAAACAAATGAAAAACATTAGAAATATTGCTATTATTGCTCACGTTGACCATGGAAAAACCACATTGGTGGACGCTCTTTTGCGTCAGTCAAAAACAGAAATGAAAAAGGAAGTTGCAGCCCAGGAAATGATTATGGACAGCAACGAATTGGAAAGAGAAAGAGGAATTACTATTTTCTCAAAAAATGCTTCCGTACAATACGGCGACATTAAAGTAAACATTATTGACACTCCAGGCCACGCGGATTTTGGCGGGGAAGTGGAAAGAGTTTTAAATATGGCAGACGGATGTTTGCTTTTAATTGATGCAAAAGAAGGCCCTATGCCTCAGACAAGATTTGTTTTGAAAAAGGCTTTGGAAATGGGACACAAAATTATTGTGGTTGTAAATAAAATTGATAAAAGCGGAGCTGATCCAAAAAGAGCTTTGGAGCAAACTTTTGAATTATTTATGGAATTAGGAGCTGGCGACCACAGTTTTGATTTTCCGGTTATTTATGCGTCTGGTCGTGATGGATTGGCAGGTTTAGAGCCAGATTTAGCAAAAATGACAGATATAACGCCGCTTTTTGAGGCAATTGTGGAGCATATTCCTTGTCCAATTGCCGACACAGACAAACCTTTGCAAATGCTGGTTACTTCAATTGCTCCGGATGATTTTAAAGGCAGAATTGCAATTGGTAGAGTTTACAATGGCGTAATAAAAGCCAATCAGGAAATTGTGCATATTAACAGAAGTGGTGAAATTCAAAAATGCAGGATAACTTCTTTGATGACTTTTTTGGGACTGGGAAAAATTGAAACAACCGAAGTAAAAGCTGGAGATATTTGTGCAGTTGCAGGAATTTTGGACGCAACAATTGGTGAAACAATTGCCGACCCGGAAAATCCTGTTGCTTTGCCGTTAATCAACATTGAAGAGCCAACAGTTAAAATGACTTTTATGGTAAATAGTTCTCCATTTGCCGGAAAAGAAGGGGAATTTTCAACTTCAAGACAAATTAGAGCAAGATTATTTAAAGAAATAGAAACAGATGTTGCTTTAAGAGTTGCCGATTCCGACGATGGAAAATGGATTGTTTCTGGAAGAGGTGAATTGCATTTGGCAATTTTAATTGAAAGAATGAGAAGGGAAGGTTATGAATTTGCAGTTTCAAGACCTCAGGTTATTTTGCGCGAAATAAACGGCAAAATGATGACTCCTTATGAAAAGGTTTTTATTGAAGTTCCAGAGCAATATCAGGGAGCTGTTATTCAAAATTTAGGAAGCAGAAAAGGAGAATTAAAAGAAATGAGAACTCATAATGGAATTGCTTTTTTGGAGTTTATAATCCCAACAAAAGGATTATTTGGGTACAGGAATGAATTTTTAACAGAAACAAAAGGGCTTGGAATTATCAACACATCCTTTCATCAATATATGCCTGACCCAGGAAACTGGAAGGAAAGAGATCACGGTTCGTTGATTTCTTGCGAAACAGGTCCTACAAATATGTATGGATTAAGAAATGTCCAAGACAGAGGAACTTTGTTTTTTAGCCCGGCAGTGGAAGTTTATCAAGGACAGGTTGTGGGCCAGAATTCAAGGCCAAATGATATTTGGGTAAATGTTTGCAAAGAAAAAGCGCTTTCAAACATGAGGTCAAAGGGAGAAGGAAACACAGAGCACTTTAATGTTCCAAAAACAATGGAACTTGAAGATGCTTTGGAATATATTGGCGACGACGAATTGGTTGAAGTTACTCCCAAAAATGTTCGTATCAGAAAGTTGCATTTAACCGAAGTTGACGCCAAAAGAGCCGACAGAGCAGCATCTGGAGTAAAATTTGATTACTAATCAATCTTTGTTGCTGTCATTCCCGCGAAAGCGGGAATCCAGGGGTTTGTGCGCATACTCTGGATTCCGGGTCAAGCCCGGAATGACATTAATCCTTTAGATTGTTTCGCTTCGGCTCGCAATGACGACAATACCCACCCCTTGCTTTTTTAATTTATTTATGGTAACATATAGTATGTTGTTAATAAGCAAGGAACAATTTTTACAAGAGCATAACAAATTGTCGCCTGCAAATTTGCAAGCTACTTTGGCTTTGCTTAACAAATTTCAGAAGGAAAAAAAGCCGCTCTTAAAAGACGACGAGTGGTGTTTGGAAAAAATTAGAATGCCGTTTATGGCATGGCTTGCTGCGTTGCCAGAATCAGAGAAAAAGCCTGGGAAAAAAGGGAAGAAAGAGGAATCAATGTTTAGAAATTATCCTGAAACTCACTACGAAGCATAAATAACTATAAATCAAAAAACCCGAGATTAATCTCGGGTTTTTTTGCAGTCTATTTTTTGCTAGAAATTTTTTTCTTAACTTCTTTTTCAATTTTCTTCCAATGACTTTTTAATTCTCCAACAAAATTTTCGATGTCTTCTTGGTCTATGTCTTTTATTTTTTGATATTTTGCAGAGACTTCGTCTACTATTTTATGGTAAATCTCTTCATTTATATCGGAAAGCTTTTCGAGTTTCTCAAGAACTTCTCCTTTTGCTTTCAATGACCAGGCCTTTACTTTTTTACGATTTTTGGCTGCATCTTTAGCCCCGTAAAGAAAGTAGGCTCCAGCTACTGCCGCTACGGCTGCTGCTATGCCAGCTCCAATCGCAATATCTTTGCCAATTGATTTTTTTGCCATAATTTTTTACTTAATTAATTATCTATTTATCTTTTTTCGACTTTTTTTGATTATTTTTTAAAAAAGATAATATATTTACAATAAAAGACGTGAACATGGCGCCTCCATTTGCTACTTTTACTTTTATGTTTTCAATATCTTGCGCAATTTTTTCTGATTCTTCTTTAATCACGGTTAAAAAAGCGAGTATTCCCTTTAAAATTTTAACAATATATATTATTAAAATTGCAAAGCCAAAAGTAAGACAGAGTATAAAAATACTAAGAACATAAAATAATATATTTGTAGAAATTATTGTGTCCATATTTTATAAAACTTTTTTAAATAATAATTGTTTACATTTTAATTTTACCATTATTAAAAAAACAATACAAAGTTTGTCCTTAAGCGGATTTTTTGTTTGCAATTTTAACACGTAATTTTACTACTCGGTTTGACAAAAAATATTAAAGTATTAGGCTTTAATTAGAGTTATTTGGGTATGTTCTTTAACATTTTAAAGGAGACTACCTATGTTAGGCATTGAAAAAGCTTATGGAAATGCGGCTATTAGAGCATTGTTGTTTGCAAATCGCAATTTAATGGAGGCATCTGTTGCGGATGCTTTAAGAATTACTCCAAGGTACGGCAAGAGCGATACGTTGGGGTTGGATGCTATTCCGGAAATTTCTATTTCAACGCAGATTAAAAAGTATGATCAGCATTCAATTCTAATCACAGAAGAAACAAACGAATGGTCTGACGTGGTTAGTGTTTCAACAAATCCTCGCAGTTTCCGGACATTTTTTATCAGCGATCCTACCGATCGGTCTGCTGACTTTGCCATGTTCTTAAATGGAGTTGAGAATAAAAAGAGACGCGTTCTTGATGTAATGAAAGAGCCCGATGCTAAAGAAAGATGGGAGCAAAAGTCTTCCTTGCCTGTAAGTATCGCGGGTCCTTATTCTGCAATTACTTGCATACGAAGAGGCGTTCCTATTTTTACGGCTTTAGTAAACTATTTGACGCAAGAGATGTTTCTTGCTTGTAGTGCTGGAATTTTCACTATGGCGGTGAACTATGGACAGGAACCATGGGAGCTATTTACGGTTAACTATATTTGCTCTAACGGGAAATGCGTAGAATTTGATGCACCCGCCGGATCTTACCAAAACCTGAAAAAGTTTGTAACTTTTTTGGGCGCCGAAGGCAAAACAGGATATTTGGAAAATTTTAGAGATAGTCACTTGATAGAAGATGACGAAAGAACAGAGCATATTTTTTACGAAAAGCCTGGCGGACCTTCACGAATTTTGTATCTTTCTACTCTTTTGGGTGTTGATAAAAATGTTGGATTTATTTTGGCAAATGGAGAAAAAATAACAGAATGGGTACATTGGCTTCCATTCATCAGATTTGCCAGAAGCAGTAATGATCTTAATGATCCCATTTTAAACATCTATGAAATTTGGCATCCTAGACCACACACTAAGGAAGGCGTGTTGATGTCTACTTCGCCAAATTATAGTGTTTTTCAGCCGTCTTCAAATGGGAACATGATAATCGATGTTTCCTTGTTCCAAAGATTTGGAAACCCGAGCAAAATTCGTTCTACTTTGCTTGTCTGCCTCAATTCAAACGATTGGGCGCAACAATTAGTCCAACGATATGGATACAGGAAGATTAAGTTTTAGTGTTAATATATTATGCCCTTGCACGCGTGCAAGGGCCTTTTTTATTTCTTTTTTCTCCCTCTTTTTAAAGTTATTTAACACTCTTGGCACTTTCAGTACTCTGGGCGCTTTGGTGCTAGAGGCACTCTTTGACTCAAGGCCTTTAAAATTAAAAGAGGGAGAAAAAAGAAAGGCTGTATTTATTTGAAAAATAAATATAAACAAAAAGGGACAGCCAGAGCCTGCAACCCACATCCGAATGCACGAAGCATCTAATTGTGGAGGATAGCTGCCCCTTTCAGCCCGCAATTAGGCTATAAGAAGCAAATTCTTCGCGCATTTATGTTCGGAAATAGGTTGCGATTTTATTATAGCATAGCAAAACAATCTTACAAGTATAAAATTATTTGCATTTTTTGGAAAAATCGTATAGAATAAAAAATTATTGTACAATCCAAATGTCCCAGTAGTAGAAATCTGACAGCCTTAGCCATAAATTTTCAAAGCCTTTAAAATTTATGGCTAAGTTAAATAGATAAGTCAGATTTCACTACGGGACTACCCCGTAGAGAATTTTGACTTTATTCGATGAATTAAATTAACGGGGTCGGTAAAAATAAAAGATAGATTTATTCAAATAAACTAACAAAGATATTTTGATGAAGAATAAATTAATTTAATTCGTCAAAATTCTTCTACCGGGGTGGAAGAGATTTCATTAAAAGCTCAGCAATTATTTAGCATTGGAAACTTTGAAGTAACCAACTCTTTTTTTTTAACGTTGGTGGTTTGTATTGTTTTGATAGGTTTTGCTCTTTTAATGAGAAAAAAGATTAAAGAGATTCCCGGAAAATTGCAAAACATAGTTGAGATGGCAATAGAAGCATTATTAAATTTAATGCAGTCAACGCTTGGCAGCAAAGAAAAAGCAGAAAGATATTTTCCGTTAATTGCCACAATTTTCCTTTTTATATTAGTCTCAAATCTTTTTGGACTTTTGCCTGGAGTTGGATCGTTTTGGATAGAAAATGGTGGCAAAGAAGTGCCGTTATTTCGCTCTCCTGCTGCAGACTTAAATTTTACACTAGCTTTTGCGGTAATCTCTGTTATAGTTACAAATATTATTGGAATGGCAGCTACTGGAGTTTTTAATCATTTGGGAAAATATTTTAATTTTAAAGGACCGATAGACTTTTTTATAGGGATATTAGAGTTAATTTCTGAGTTCGCAAAAATTGTTTCACTTACTTTCAGGTTGTTTGGAAATGTTTTTGCAGGAGAAGTGCTGTTAACGATTATTTTTTCTTTAGCGCCGTATATTATACCGTTGCCGTTTATGTTTTTGGAACTTTTTGTGGGAATGATTCAAGCGTTTATTTTTGCAATGATTACATTGGTTTCAATTTCCCTTCACACCGCAACACATGAACACTAAAATAACAATAATAATATAATTAATTTTCAATTTTCAATTTTCAATTTTCAATTAATTTTCAAATTGTAAATTTAATAGAAATTAGAAATTAGAAATTAGAAATTTCGTAAAAATGGAAATAGAAGGAATTCGAACATTAGCCGTTGTCGGCGCAATTGCCTTGGGAACAATTTTCCCAGCAGTTTCTATTGGATGGATTGGCTCATCTGCATTAAAAGCAATCAGCAGAAATCCTGAAGCAGCTTCAAAAATCCAAACAGCTATGATTTTGGCAATCGCTTTTGCTGAAGCTATCGCTATTTACGCTTTGGTTATTGCTTTGATTGTAAAATTCGTTGCCTAATAACATCAACGAATCACGAATCTATCACGAATATACGAATAGATGCTTTGAAGCTTAAAACTTGAAACCTGAAACTTTTTTCGGGTTTTAAGATTTAGTCTTTAAACATTAATTTATTTAATAAAAAATAAGATGGAGAATGAGTTGTTATTTCAATTAGGCATAAACTGGAAATTATTTTTAAGCCAAATGTTTAATTTTGCAGTGCTTTTTTCAGTACTGACATTTTTGGTTTACAAACCTGTGATGAAGATAATGAAAGATAGGACAAAAAAGATACAAGACGGTTTAACAAAAGCAGAAGAAGCCGATACAAGATTAAAGGAAGTTGGTGAAATTTCAAAGTCAAAAATTAAAGAAGCCGAGGCAAAATCGGTTGAAATTATTAAGCTTACCGGGCAAAAAGCAAAACTTTTAGAGCAGGATTTTCAAGAAAAGGCAGAGTTAAAACAAAAACAGGTAGCTTTGGAGATGGAAAAAATGGCAAAAAAGCAAAAAGAAGAAGCAGAAAAACAGGTTTTGGAAAACGCTGTTAATTTGGTTAAAAACTTGATTGCAAAAACAGTTGAATTAAATCCAAAAGACATAGACGATAAATTAATAAAAAAAGCTGCTGATGAAATACAAGGTTAAAGATTACGCCAATGCTCTTGTTGAAATTTTGTCTGAAGGAGAAATAAGCGACAAAAAGATAGCGCAGGGGTTTATAAAATTACTGGAAAGGCAAAACGATTTTAAAAAATCAAAAGAAATAATTGATTTGGCAGAATTTTTATTGGTAAAGAAAAATAATAAAAAATCTGTAATTTTTGAAACAGCCAGAAAATTATCGGATAGCCAAAGAAAAACACTTTTAAAATCAACAGAGAAAGGAGATATTATAAAAGAAAAAATAAATCCAGAATTGATTGCAGGAGTAAAAATTATTGTTGACAATGAAAAACAATTAGACCAAACAATGCTTAAAAAACTGCAGACAATTTTTTAAGAATTTTAAATTATAAATAACAAATTTTAAATAAATTAGAAATAAATGGATATACAGTAGATATAAGTTGAGATACAATTGTATCTCGCGAGCGAAAGCGAGCAGATCTCTATTGTGTATCATCCCGCAAACGGGATATATATCAAAAACATGTCTTACGAAATTTTAGAAAAATTAAAAAAATCAATAGAAGCCTACAAAGAAAATCCGGAATGGGAGGAAGTTGGCAAAGTTATTGAAGCCGGTGACGGAATTTTAAAGATTTCTGGTCTTACAAATGCCCAATCTTACGAAGTTTTGTCGGTTGAATCCGGAAAGGAGTCGGTTAAGGCTTTGACATTAAACCTAGAAGAAGATTCTATTGGAGCTTTGGTTTTGGGTCAAGCAGAACATATTAAAGCAGGTGACACAGTAAAAAGAACAAAACAGCTTTTGAGCTTGCAGGTTGGCGAACAAATGCTGGGCAGAGTTATTGACCCGTTGGGAAATATTTTAGATGGCAAAGGCCCAATTTTTTCCGAAAAAGACAAAAAAGAATTTTATAACTTAGAAAATGACGCTCCAAACGTTTTGGCCAGAGAAGGGGTTAATTATCCAATGCACACAGGAATTAAAGCTATTGATGCTATGATTCCGGTTGGAAGAGGTCAGAGAGAATTAATTATTGGCGACAGGCAAACCGGAAAAACAGCTATTGCTTTGGATGTTATTATAAACCAAAAAGACGAAGAAAAGCGACCAATTTGTATTTATGTTGCCGTAGGACAAAAAGAATCAAAGGTTGCAAAAATTGTTCAAACATTGAAAGAGCAGGGAGCTTTGGAATATACAATTATTGTTTCGGCTTCTGCATCAAGCCCTGCAGCCTATTGGTATTTGGCTCCATTTGCAGGAACAGCCATTGGTGAATATTTCCGCGACAATGGAAAAGATGCTTTGATAATTTATGATGATTTGTCAAAACATGCTTGGTCATATAGGCAAATTTCTTTGCTTTTGAGAAGAGCGCCAGGAAGAGAAGCATATCCTGGAGATGTATTTTATTTGCACTCAAGATTGCTGGAGAGATCAGCCAAACTTTCAAAAGAATTGGGAGGAGGAAGTTTAACCGCTTTGCCAATTATTGAAACTCAGCTTGGCGACGTTACAGCATATATTCCAACAAACGTTATTTCTATCACAGACGGACAAATTTATTTGGAGTCAGATCTGTTTTATCAGGGAACTCGTCCTGCAGTTAACGTTGGTTTGTCGGTTTCCCGTGTTGGTGGAAGCGCTCAAACAAAGGCTATGAAAAAAGTTGCCGGAAAATTAAGACTTGAGTTGGCACAATTTAGAGAATTGCAGACATTCGTTCAGTTTGCATCTGATGTTGACGAAGCTACAAAAAACAGAATTAACAAAGGCAGAATTATTACAGAAATATTAAAACAGTCGGATTTACAGCCAATTTCTTTTGAAAAACAGGTTTTGGTTTTGTATGCAGCCTTGAATGGATACTTTGATAAATTCCAGCCATCAGAAATGAAAGCAGTTGAGGCAAAGTTTATTGAGTATTTTGACGATTTACACAAAGATATTGTAGATGAAATAAAATCAAAGAGACAAATAGACGAAAAATTAGAAGAGAAAATTAAAGAAGTCATAGGAAAGTTTATAGAAAGCAATTAGCACCATTCGTCATAAAGTAATTAGTACCATTTGTCATTGCGAGGAGGTTGCAACCGACGAAGCAATCCAGAGTTCGTGCATAAATCCTGGATTGCCACGTCGCCCGCTGGCTCCTCGCAATGACGAATACATTAAAAATTTAGCAATAAAAAAGCCCCAACGCGTTGGCTGGGGCCGAGAGAGTATTTTGGGATATGCTCATACTTAATCATTTCCGCACTTAAGCACCAGGACGGGTCCTTCTTTGCCCTCTCTTAGATGAAAGCGAAGATTTTTCGGATCAGATTTGGAAAATTCCTTTTCTGCGATCGCAATGAGTTCATTCATATAAACAGGAAAGTCCGAAACAAGAATATCAGTCGCAACCTTCTTATAGGGCGTTGCAATCATATTTTCTCCTTGCTATTTTAAGGCATAGCTGCCTACGGGGTCGTGAAAAGAACTAAAACCCACTATTTATTAATTATACATCTATTATAATCATTTGTCAAGCATTCATTCGTAAATTCGTAAAATATTCGTAATTCGTTGATGTTATATGGAATCACCGCAAAATATTAAAAAGAGACTGAAGTCAGTCCAAAATATAGGACAAATCACCAAAGCAATGGAGCTGGTTTCGGCTACAAAGATGAGAAAGGCTCAGCAGATTGCTTTGGATTCTAGGCCTTATTCTTTTGCAGCTTTGGATATGTTGGCAACGGTTTCGGAATTGGAGCACAAATTGCCCGCCTTATTTAATGTTAGACCAGTAAAAAAAGTTTTGTTTGTTTTGGTGGCTTCTGATAAAGGGTTGGCAGGGGCGTTTAACAGCTCTATTTTCAAAAAGTTTGAACAGCATTTAAAAGTCCGTAAGGTTGAATGGGAAAAAGAAGAGCATTTTTATGTTGCTGTAGGTGAAAAGGCATATAGCTATTTGGTAAAGCGCGGATTTAATGTTTTAAAAAAGGTAAATGATATGGGGGATTTTACTGATTTAGAAGAAGTAAAACCAATTGCGGACTTTTTGGTAAAGGGATTTTTGCGTGGCGGAGCCAATCCGAAGCCAGCAGGCGAAGGATGGGACAGGGTTGTTGTGATTTCTACTCATTTTGTCACTGCATTAAAGCAAGAACCGCACGTAAGAAGAATTTTGCCGATTGATTTTGATCATATCGCAAGCACAGTTATTGAAACAATTCCTGAGCGCGGAAAATTTGCAGAATTAATAAAAGAAAACAACGTTAGTTTTGTCCCCGATAGAAGCAAAATTAAAGAATATATCATTGAGCCAAATCCGGAAACAGTTTTACAAAAGTTAGCAGAGCATTTATTTTTAATGGAAGTTTATCAGTTGGTTTTAGAGGCTAACGCGTCAGAACATTCGGCAAGGAGAATGGCGATGAAAACAGCATCGGATAACGCAAAAGATTTGGGAGAAAAATTAAATTTACAATATAACAAGTCGCGTCAGTCTAGAATCACAACTGAGATATCAGAAATAAGCGCGGGAGCAGAAGCACTAAGCTAAAATTTTAAATAACAAATTTTAAATTTTAAATCAAATCTAAATGACTAAATGTTTTAAACATTTAAAATTAAATCATTCAATTAAAATTTATAATTTAAAATTGAAAATTAATTACTATGAACAAAGGTAAAATTATACAAATAATCGGGCCAGTAGTTGATGTGGAATTTCCAGAAGAGGGAAGACTTCCTCAGATTTTTAATGCTCTTTTGGTAAAACACGGAAAGCAAGAGATTGTTCTTGAGGTTGTAAAACACTTGGATCCAACCAGAGTAAAAGCAATTTCTTTGCAGTCAACAGATGGTTTGCAAAGAGGGCTTGAAGTTGAAGACACAGGAAAAATGATTGAGGTTCCAGTTGGGCCGGAAGTTTTGGGAAACCTTTTTAATGTTACAGGACACGTTTTAAACAAAACAGATAAGAAATTTACAAAACACTTACCAATCCACAGACAGGCTCCTGCTTTTACAGAACAGGCAACAAAAACCGAAGTTTTTGAAACTGGTATTAAGGTTGTTGATTTGATTGCGCCATTTATAAAAGGAGGAAAAGTTGGTTTGTTCGGAGGAGCTGGAGTTGGAAAAACAGTTTTCTTGCAAGAATTAATCAGAAACGTTGCCGAAGAATCCGGAGGAGTTTCTGTTTTTGCCGGAGTTGGTGAAAGAACAAGAGAAGGAAACGACTTGTATAAAGAAATGACAGAATCCGGAGTTATTAACAAAACAGCTTTGGTTTTTGGACAAATGAACGAAGTTCCTGGAGCTAGAGCAAGAGTGGCATTGTCGGCCTTAACAATGGCTGAATATTTTAGAGACGTAGAAAAGAAAAACGTTTTGCTTTTCGTTGATAATATTTTTAGATTTTCACAGGCAGGATCCGAAGTTTCAACTTTGCTTGGAAGAATGCCTTCAGCTGTAGGTTACCAGCCAACATTGGCTCAGGAAATGGCAGAATTACAAGAAAGAATTACTTCAACAAAATCTGGGTCAATTACTTCCGTGCAGGCTATTTATGTTCCTGCTGACGATATCACAGACCCAGCCCCTGCCACAACATTTTCACACTTGGATTCTACAATTGTTTTAAACAGAGCTTTAACTGAAATTGGAATTTATCCGGCAGTGGATCCTTTGGCTTCAAACTCGTCAGCTTTGGATATAAAAATTGTCGGAGAAAAACATTATGAAACAGCCAGAGCAGTTCAGTTAACTTTGCAAAGATACAAGGATTTGCAGGATATTATTGCTATTTTGGGAATGGAAGAGTTGTCCGAAGATGACAAAAAAATTGTTAACAGAGCCAGAAAAATACAAAGATTTTTGTCGCAACCATTTTTCGTTGGAGAAATTTTCACTGGCAGACCGGGAAAATTTGTAAAATTGGAAGATACAATCAGAGGTTTTTCAGAAATTTTGGAAGGAAAATACGATGACATCCCAGAAGAAAATTTTTACATGAAAGGCGGGATTGAAGAGGTGACTGGTAACTAGTAACCCGTAACTGGTAAGTTAAAATAATAAAAAAGCCCGGATGTAGGACATCGGGGCGACATGAATGATTGAGTATTTAGTTGTTAAGTTGCAACCCGAACCCTCACAAATCTTTTTGTTAAATCGAGTTCAAGTAAAGTGGTTTTTTGAAGGAATTCTTCACTTTCAAAAACTACTGTATTGGTAAGAAAGGCATAGGCGGTAGCAATACCGCTTAAGAGTCCATTAATGCAAGGCGTCTGCATTACTAATGCGCCAAGTCCTTCAATTTCTATTTTGACGCCGTATGGACAACTGGTTTTGACGAGATCCACTTTCTTTAAATCCTCTACTTTTACTTTCATGGTATTCCTCCAATGGAAAAACAGTAAAAAGGTTAATAACAGATATTATCATTTTATAGAAATTAGTCAATTATGAAGCTATCAATATACAGTTTAAAAAAAGTTTTGTTTCAGGGGCAGGCCTCGCTTTTGAATTGCAAAACTGCAGTAGGGGAGATAACGGTTTTGGATAACCACCAGCCTTTGATTGGAATTTTAACCAAAGGAACTATGAAAGTTGTAGATGCAGAACAAAAAGAACATTTTTTTGAAGTGAAATCCGGATTAATTGAGGTTAAACACGGAAACGAAACGCGATGCCTTGTTGACTAGCTGATTAAAAGGTAAAGCCGGCTGATGCCGGTTTTTTATTGTCTCAGTGAGTCTGGTGATGCCGTCATTGCGAGTCCGCGGACGAAGCAATCTTTGTTACTGTCATTCCCGCCAAAGCCAGGAATCCAGGGGTTTGTGTATATACTCTGGATTCCGGGTCAAGCCCGGAATGACGTAGGTCTTTTAGATTGTCCCGACTGCAAAGCAGTCGCGGATCCTCGATGGCTTTGCCATCGGGACCATGTCGTCTGTTGACTCCTCGTAATGACGGGGTAGAACGCTTGACAAATTGACTTAATAGGTGTATAATTAATATATACTAACGTTTTTGCTGCTTAACAATTTTTACGAAAGAGGTGTGAAGATGTCTGATGAAATTTTCATCACTTGCCCACTATGCAAATGGAGAATGGGACCATTGGCGCGTTACTGTACAGAATGCGGAAATCGTCTCCCCTTACCAACTAATCCGCCCAGCCTCGAAGAACAAGCTCTGTTTGACCGCCAACTCTGTAACGAATCAACACATCAACAAATGAAATCCTTTTTAGGATTGAGACATTGCCCAGTTTGCGCAAAATTTCTCTAACCTCGTAGGCAGCTATGCCTTAAAATAGCAGGAGAGAAAATGAAAACCTTTCTTTTAACGGAACGCATCGGCCCCAATTTTCTTCCTTGCGGTTTTGTGCGAGGAGAGAATATAGAAAAGGCCGCAAAGAAAACTGGCATGTCCATCGGTCTAACCAGACCCAACCTTCCCAAAAATTCAGTGTGGCTTCACAATGCCACGGGCAAGGATTACTTGTTTTCACCAATTGGAGAAATTTTCTCTCCCGCCGACATTAAGTAGTCGACATTTGGCTACCAAGCTCCACAATTGCAACTCGCGATTGTTGGGCTTTTTTATTGCTAAATTTTTAATGCATTCGTCATTGCGAGGAGCGAAGTGACGAAGCAATCTCAAACACGAATTGTTTTTGCGAGTCTGAGATTGCTTCGTCGCCCTTCGACAAGCTCAGGGCTCCTCGCAATGACGAATATCTGCAATCCCCCTTGCCTAAATTTTTGGAAGTGTTAAAATAAAGAATATAATCCTTATTTTCGACAATAAAAATATGAAAAGTAATAGCGAACCAGATTCAATAATAAGCACCGTTATAGCTGTTTTTGCTATAATAATTATTATAGCTTTGGCGCTTTTGTATTATTATTACGCAGTAAAAGTGAGATCTATTGCTCAAATAGATATTATAACCAGCCTAATGTAAGGTAAAATTTGAATAGACTTTTGGTGTAGCAGATTGTTTTAATTTATAAAATCGCCTTTTGAAAACTTCTGGCGATTTTTAAGAACAACGCAGATTAAAATGAAAATTATTTTTAAAGTATTATTGTTTTTAGTATTTTTGGTTGGTTTTTTGGTTTTATTTTTTTCTTTAACGCACATTTTATTATCTCCAACTTCTGAATTGAAAAATCGAGGTAAGGTTTGCTTTGCAGAAAATTGTTTTGGCGTAGAAGTTGCAAAAACCGCAGAGGAACTGGAAAACGGATTAATGTTTCGCCAGCAGTTGGATAAAGATAGGGGAATGCTTTTTATTTTTGAAAAACAAGACATTTATCCCTTTTGGATGAAAAACACATTAATTTCACTGGATATTATTTGGATAAATAAGGAAAATAAAATAGTTTTTATTAAAGAAAATGCGGAGCCGTGCTCTCAAACTGATTGTAAATTTATTAACCCAGGGATAGAAGCAAATTATGTTTTAGAAATAAATAGCGGTATTGTTAAAAGCCTTGGTTTAAAAATAGGAGACAATATGTTGCTAAGTTATTAATATTTACTTTTTTATTATATATAATTATAATAAAATAACCTGATCAAGTCCTTTGAGATTATAAAGTCGGGCAAAGGTCGACTTTAAACTAAATTAAATTAATTACGTAATTTAATTATGAAGCTAAATGTAATAGATATCGTTGCCCTCGTTTTATTAATTGTAGGAGGGATAAATTGGGGACTAGTCGGTTTGTTTAGTTTTGATCTTGTTGCCACTATTTTTGGGGTAGCATCTATGTTATCAAATATCGTGTATATGCTAGTTGGACTATCTGCTATTTATGTGGCAGTCATCTTTATGAAATTAGAAAAGATGTAAGCATAACAACTAAAAAATCTCTGCCAGATGGCAGAGATTTTTTAATGTAAAAGATTAATATAGATATCCCCAGGTTTGAAGTTTGTCTGAATCTTCGCCCCAGCCAAGCCCAATGTCGGTTCTGTAAAACATATTTTGCAGTAATATATTGTCTATTCTGCCATAAACTTGTTTTCTGGCATCTTCAACTGTTGTGCCAGATCCGGTAACAACTAAAACATATCCGGATTCTCCGGCAATTTGCCAGTTTCCATTTGTCATTTTAACATCCCCTAAATGCAATCCTTCTAAGTTCGGCTTTTTAAGTATAATTGACAGGTCTTTATAAATTTCCATTTCAGCTTTGTCGTAATATGGAAATGGCGGAACAACACAACAAATTCCAATTTGGAATCCTTTTTTTGTTTTTAGTTCAAAACTTTCTCCTTTTGCCAAAGAATATAAAAATTCTCCCAAAGGTGTTGTAATTCCCTCTGTGGCAATAGAAATATGCGGATATCCAAAACGGCATGTAAATTCCAAAGGATAGATTCCTCTGGCGTTGGCTATGCAATTAATATCTATGTAGCCCACATATCCGGATTTTTTAATTTCTTCCCGCATCTTTTCCAAAGTTGTCCTAAAAATTGGGTTGGGACCTGACCAATACATCAAAGTTCCCATTTCTCCAGTAAAAGGGCCGATATCACCAGGGAATAATTTTTTGTGTTCAAAGTTTACATTTACCGGATAAATAAAATCGTTTCCATTAAAAAAAGCTCCAACTGCAACTTCAACTCCTTGTGCGAATTTTTGCAACTGAAACTGGTGGACTCTTTTTTCTAAAATTGCCTTGTTGGATCTTAAAATTTCGTGAATATCTTTTCCGTCTTCATCTTTTCCTAAAAATAAAATTCCTTTTGAGTCTGATCCTAAAAATCCCGAAGGTTTGTAAACATATCTGCCTGGATTTTCTTCAATAAATTTTAAAGCTGCGTCGTAGTCAGAAAAATCCCAGTGGGGAAGTATAACCATTCCCATCCTTTTCATTTCTGCTTGCCCAAATTCGCGATCTTCTTCCAGCTTGTCTGTGTATTCGCTGCCGCCAATAACTAATTTGCCTTTTTTTCTTAATTCATCTGCTTCTTTGCCAAAACCAACGTCATCAAAAACAACAACATCTGCCCAATCAATAAATTGTTTATAATCCGTAATTTTTTCCAGAAATCCGTCATAAACATCTTTGTCGCATTCGGCTTGAACATAAATTTTTACTTCATGTCCTTCTTTTTTAATTTGATAGGCAATATCTCCCGAAAGGCTTTCCCAGCTAACAAATAAAAACTTTTTTGGAGATAATGGTGTATGATTATTTCCGCTTATTCCGTTCACCCCGTTAGAAATTTGTTTTATATAACATCAGTTATTTTCAACAATCTCTTGTAATTATTTTATTATTTCCCCGTTTTTTATTTCTAACGGGGTTCATATTAATTATATTTTTCGTCGTAAGTGGCATAAGAAACTGTTAATTCTTCGTCCTTGCTTACTTTTTTAATAGTTTTAAAGTTTAAAGCTTCGTTTTTTCCGTCTTCAACAATTTTTAAATTAGGATTTTTGGAATTGTTTACAAAAAAAGAAATATCAATTCCGTTTAGTCCGGTTTCTGGAATATAAACAGTTTGGTCTTTTTCAATTACAAAAAAATCATCAACTAATTTTAAGACTTCTTTGTCTAATTTTTTTAAATCTTTCATTTCAAACTTATGCCATTTGCCATTTTTAATTCCAGGAAAAGGATTTTTGCCTTTTGGAATATCTCTAATTGCAAAAACTCCCACGCCTTCTATTTTTGAAGCCTTTAATCTGCAATAAGTATTTTTTAAATTATTTAGAATTTCTTTTTTCACCCCCACACCAAACGAGTTTATTATTTAAAGATTTTTTAATCTTAAATATATTTCTCTCGTTGGTTATTTAATTACTAATGTTCTTTTTATTACCCCTCACGTATTTCTGAAAAAATCAAAACTCGTTATGGTGTGGGGGTTAATCTGCCATTTTTTAAAATAATAATTATTATAGTATAACACTATAATAAAAATATACAAAAAAACAACCCGCGATTAAGCGGATTGTTTTTGAAATTTAGTGATAAAATTATCTGCTGAAATTTCTTGGAGGTCTCTTTTTAGACCAGCATTCTCTGCAATAGATTGGTCTGTCTGGAGCTGGTTCAAAAGGAAGCTCTGTGATTTCTGTTCCGCATTCGGAAC
>Ga0265297_10002250_pt1 | contig 40303 bp, 37 predicted proteins | sample Munlanlwell13791_FD_192502 | JGI IMG/M metagenome (GOLD analysis project Ga0265297, IMG submission 192502) | Leachate microbial communities from a municipal landfill in Southern Ontario, Canada - Leachate well 137-91 | ecosystem: Engineered > Solid waste > Landfill > Unclassified | place...
GGTCGGCCTCTTCTTCATCGTCATGCTCTTCTTCAACCCGATCATCTCAATCGTGCCGCCGCAGGCCACTTCTCCCGCGCTCATAATCGTGGCCGCGTTCATGCTCAAGAACATGTCCAAGGTCGAATGGGCGGACTGGACCGAGGCGCTGCCCGCCGTGGTCGCCTGCCTCGCGATACCGCTCACGTACTCGATATCCAACGGGCTCGCGCTCGGCTTCATACTCTATCCCGTTCTCAAGATAATCACGGGGCGGTGGCGCGAGGCGAACTGGCTGGTCTACGTGCTCGGCGCGCTGTTCGTGCTCAAGTTCATACTGATCTCTAATTAGATCCGGAGGGGACATGGCAAAGATGCAAAAAAAGAGCGTCCGCACTATGCTCGAAGGCGCACAGCCGTTTTTCTACATGATGAAGTCGGACGGCTACGAGAAACTCCGGCTCCTGGAGGTGCGCGACGACTCGATAGTGATCGAGCTGCCCAAGGGCGCGCCCATGCGCAGGACCATGCTCGGCATCATCACATTTGCCGACGGGTCGGGCGTGCTGGAGGTCGACGGCAGGGTCGAAGCGGAGCCGGGTGCCGAGGCGGGCAGCATCCGCCTGGCGCTGGATGCATCCAGGTTGAACAAGATGGAGCGCAGGGCCTTTCCGCGAATCTCCTTCGCACCGCCGCTTGAGGCCTCGGCGCGGGCCCAGGGCAGCGCAACCGGGATCCCGGTGAGGATCGTGAACTTGAGCGCCGGCGGGCTCAGGGTCGAATCCGCGGAGAAACTCCCCCCAGACAAGCCGATCTCCTTTCGCATGGAGATCGAGATAGACGACGAGGTGCACGAGCTATCCCCCGAGGGCAGGATAGTCTACGAGATACCGATCGAGGGCGGCCACTCCTACGGCGTCTCGTTCGGCCACGGCGCAAAGAGCGTACAGCTGGGCGACGACGACGAACGCACGGTCGATCTGATCAACATAGTGAACAGGCTGCTGATAAGGGAATAAAGCGGTTATTCCTTGAACGCGCCAACGTAAGGCAGGGAGCGGTAGAGGCCCATGGAGTCAAGGCCGTAGCCTATCACGAAGCGGTTCGTGACCTCGAAGCCGAGATAATCGATCAACTTGCGGGAATCGGTCCCCATCTCCTTGTACAGGAGAGCGGCGACCTTGAGGGATGCGGGGTCCTTGGTCTTAAGATGCGCGATGAGGTGTCTGAGCGTCCTGCCCGAGTCCACTATGTCCTCGACGAGCAACACGTGTTTGCCCTCGACCGGCTGGGTCATGTCGAACTCCATGCGCACGACGCCGGTGCTCTTGTCGTGGTCGTAGCTTGAGACCCTGACGAAGTCGCAGGCCAGCGGCCTCTTTGTCCTGCGCACCAGATCCGACATGAAGATGAAGGAGCCCTTGAGCACGCCCACCACCACCATCTCGCCGGATTCGTAATCGCGATCGATCTCGCGCGCGAGCTCGTCGATGCGTCGCGCGATCTGCTCCTCGCTGATGAGAACGTCTATCTTCTTCTCAGCCATGTTCGCTCCGCTCATTCGCCCAAGGTGATCGAGTCGCCGCTGGCTTCAACGAGTTGGTTGCAGAAATCCTGTGCAGCCTTTCGCATATCGGGCGCGTTGTATATCGCGCGGCCAACGATCGGGTGGTAGTTGGCGCCGGCAGCGTCGATGGCGGCCGAGAGCTCCCCACCCTGGGAGACGAACCCAGGCGAATAGAACACGGGGTGCGCCCTCTCGCGCTCGAGCATCGCGCGGATCTTGCGGATCGCGGTCGGGTTGTTGCCCGGGACCACGTAGTCGTTGACGCCCAGCCCCGCCGCTTTCTCGTACAGCTCGACGATCGCCTCGTCGGCGATGAACCCGCCCTCGCTGCGCACGAACTTCTTGTGCGTCATGAGACCGCCCACTATTACGCCCAGGTCCTCGTTGCGGGCGTAGTCGATCCATGCGCGCTCGGTCTCGGGGCCAGCGTGCGGGAAGATGATCACCGCGTTTATACCGGCCTCCCTGCAGATGCGGGCGAAGACCTTGCCCGTATCCGGTATGTCGCTCCCCGCCTTCTGGTGGTCGTAGATGAGCGGTTTGTGCGTATAGCGCCTGGCGATCTCGACCGCGCGCGGCAGCCCTATGGAGAGCGAGAGCGCGAAGCCCAGCTTATAGCCTCCTATGCCGGGGAGGTCGGCGGTGGCCTTGAGAAGGGCCTCGTACTGCTCCGCCTCTACGTCGCACGCGGGAATTATGCTCCTTGGCTGGGATATGATCATAAAAGCTCCTTAAAGAAGTTTCAGGGGGTTCTCCCCGTAACGTTCGAATTCTTTCTCTATCGCCCGGCCCATCGCCTCTCCGGGCGAGAATTTTTTGAATGCAGCCGGCAGAAATTCCTCTGCGCAGCTGAGCGCATGATATTCGACGCCCATTTCAGCCAGCGCATCTTTCACGCTCGTGCCGTCGTCGCGCAGCTCCATGCGGCTTGTGAGCCCAACCGCGGCCAGCACTTTGGCGTCGAGATATTTCAAACTCTCGAGAGCCGAGATCAGCGAACCGCCGGTGGTGGTGACGTCCTCCACCACTATTATATTTCCCTCAGGCGGCGTCAAAAAATAACGGTCCTTCGGATCGCCGTGCTCCTTTGGTTTGCCGCGGCCCATGGGCAGCGCATATCTGCCCGGGCTGAAATCAGGTCGCGCCTTCGCTCGTTTGAGCGTAGAGAGAACGCCTATCTTGGAGGCGCCCTCCGGCACCCCATAGAAAGAGTCCGGCTCGAAGCCGAGGTCTTCGGTGAAAGAGATCAGAAAATCCGAGAGCATGTCGATGAGGAAGGCGTCGCCGGAGACGGTCCGCCAGTTCACGTACCAGTTGGAGGTGCGGCCGGACTTCAGCGTCACTGGCCTCTCGAAGAAACCGACGACTCCGTTGTCGAGGATGAAATCTATGAATGCCGCTTTATTAAAAGAACTCATGGTCAGCCTTTTTGCTTTGTGCCCGGGACCGGAGTCGAACCGGTACGAGGTTTTACCCTCTCGGGATTTTAAGTCCCGTGCGTCTGCCAGTTCCGCCACCCGGGCCTATCAGACGAATCCATGAACTTCTATCATTATTTATGAGCGATGCAAGTTCGCGATATCATAAAAAAACACCCAAGGGAATCCCTCGGGCGTATTTGAGTGTCTTGAGGCGGCGACCGGAATCGAACCGGTAGATAACGGTTTTGCAGACCGTCCCCTTAGCCATTTGGGTACGCCGCCGAAGTTTCGGGACACTAAATGAAGCAATTACGCCTGTCAACACGCGGATTTCTCCTGAAAAAACCTTGAAGGCAGGCGGCAGACGTGTTAGGAGCGCGGCCATGACGAATCGCATCGCGATAATGCTCACCGCGGCCATCCTTGCCACAACATCCATCGCATCATGCTCGAGCACCGGAAAACCGGATTCGCTTTACGCCAAAGCCAGCGTCGCCGGCCAGCAGACCCTGCTCGAATCCTCCCGCAAGGCTGCGGAATCCGCGATACGCGCATCGGAACGCTCTGAAAAGAAAGACCTCGCCATGGGCGGGATCGATTCATCCGAACGCTGCCTCATGGCCGCGCCCGAAAATCCGGGCTGTTACTACTGGCGCGCGGTCAACACCGGCCTCTACCACAGCGTGCACGTCTCGGACTACCAGAAGGGCGTGAAGCGCATGGTGAGCGACTGCGAAAAGGTGATAGGGATCGATCCGGACTATGAAAACGCCGGCGCATACCGCATGCTCGGTCAGCTGTACACCAGGCTCCCGCAGACCGCCATACACCCCGGAAGCGTGATCCGCGACCTGGATCGCGCAGAGGACTATCTGCGCAAGGCGGTGCAGATCTCCCCCGACTATCCCGAGAACCATCTCGCTCTCGCAGAGACTCTCTTGGAAAACGGGAAGGCCAAAGAGGCGATGGAGGAGCTCATCCTCTCCAACGAGTTGGCGCCCCAATGGCGCAAGGACATATCCTACGAGCAATGGCGACACGAGTCGCTTGCGCTCGAGCGCAAGATAGAGGACAAATCCGGAGACTGATCAAAAGCAACCAACCCACAAGGAGCACAGCATGGCGAGCGTAAACAAAGTGATACTCATCGGTAACCTGGGGGCAGACCCGGAGAAGCGCGTGACAGGCTCAGGCCAGGTGGTGACCAACTTCAACATCGCCACCACGGAGCGCTGGAACGACAAGAGCGGACAAAAACAGGAGCGGACCGAGTGGCATCGCATAGTGGTCTGGGGACAGCAGGCCGAGAACTGCGCCCAGTACCTCTCCAAGGGCCGACCCGTCTATATCGAGGGGAACCTGCGCACCCGCCAATGGGATGACAAAGAGGGGATCAAACGCTACACGACCGAGGTGATCGCGCAGCGAGTCCAATTCCTGGGTTCGCCCACAGGTGAGAAGAGAGATACGACGAACAGCGCACCGTCGGACGCCGGCAACACCGGATCATTCGACCCGGGCAACGGACCGGATGACGTTCCATTCTGAAAAAACGCGACAGGAGTCACGTCTTACCGGCCAGCCAGTCGCCCTTCGCCCTCTTCCGCTCCTTGAGGTCGAACCGCACCCCGAGCGACATGTACACCGTAAAATCGACCGAGGGCCCTTGGCTCGTTATATCCTCCGCGAACGCGACCTGCCAGGTGAGATCGCCCAGATCGCCGAAGATGTCCTTCTCCTCCCCCTTGAACCCGATCACCAGGTCCATCGGCATCCCGTCCCATTGATCGAGTCCCGTGCCATGGAGCAGCGGCGTGCCGCCTTCTATCTGGACCACTAACGAAAGGGAGGGCAGGATCGACAGCTCGCCCGCGAGCATATAAGAGAACATCTGATTGTACATAAGCTCGTCGATGTACTCGTTTCCGCCGAGGATAAACCAACCCACGTTCACATATCCGTGCAGCCTCTTCCACGTATTGTCCATGGCGAGCCCTATGCCGAAGTCGGGGCTTCCGCTGCCGAGGCCGCGGCTCCGCCTGCCGGTCGGAAATTTCAGATCCGCGAACCAGGCGACGGCGGGCAGGTCGTCATCCTGACCGATGAGCTGATGTTTCACGTAGATCGAAACATCCCCCAGCCCCCAGTCGACCGATGGAAAATCGAAAGCCGTCCTCCCGCCCGCATCGAGCCTGTAATGAAACTCGCCGTTGGGCACGCGATCCCTGCCGCCGTTGGGGAACCCGAAGAATTTGTGAAATTTTTGAATGAAACCGTCAAGGAATCCGCCCCACATCTCGTACATCGGGACCTGTATCCCCGCCTCAAGCCCCCTGCCGAAGCCATAGCTCGCCATCACCGCCAGCCTCCATAGCTCCATGTCTAGGTTGAGCGACGCCTGTGCGTTCGCCTCCTTCTCAAAGAGGTTCGAGTATGCGGAGTCGATGCGCACGTCCAGCGTGCCCTCGGGCAGCACCTCCGCCTTCCTCGGGGTGAGGGACAAGTTCTGCAGATAGATCGGATTCTGATTGCGGCTTACGAACGGACCGAACCCCTCGTATCCGTGCGCAGCCGCCGGCGCGGGGATTACAAAACACACCAGAAAGATCGCGACTGCGATAAGGGGCCGCAAGGCGTTGCGCATCAGCCGTGCTCCTGGAGAAAGCGCTCCGCGTCTATCGCAGCCATGCATCCGGTGCCCGCAGCAGTTATGGCCTGCCGGTACTTCTGGTCCTGGCAGTCTCCCGCTGCGAACACGCCCTCGACCGAAGTCTTCATGCTGGATTTCTCTGTGACGAGATAACCCTGCTCGTCCATCTCAAGCTGGCCTTTGAACGGCTTCGTGTTCGGATCGTGGCCGATCGCTATGAAGACGCCGGAACACGCGAGCACCCTCTTCTTGCCCGTCTTCACGTCCTTGAGCCTCACTCCGGTGACCTCGCCCCTGGAGATGTCTAGTATCTCCTCCACCACCGAGTTCCACGCGAAGGCGATCTTTGGATTTTTCTTCGCTCGATCCCGCATGATCCTGGAGGCGCGCAGCTCGTCGCGCCGGTGTATCACCGTGACCATCGTGCAGAAGTTCGTGAGGAAGAGGGCCTCTTCTATGGCGGTGTCTCCTCCGCCCACCACGCAGACTTCCTTGCCGCGATAGAAGAAACCGTCGCAGGTCGCACATGCGGAGACGCCCTTGCCGTAGAGCGGCTTCTCCGAGGGAAGCCCCAACCAGCGCGCGGAGGCTCCGGTGGCTATGATCAGCGCCATCGTCTCGAGCCGTTTGCCCTCGACCTCGAGGACGAACGGCCTCTTCGCAAGCTCGGCCTTTGCGACCTCTCCCGACATGAAGCGCACGCCCACCCTCTCCGCCTGCCTGCGCATGGAGTCCATGAGCACAGGCCCTGCGATCGGGTCGACGAAACCGGGAAAATTCTCCACGTCGGAGGTGATCGTGAGCTGTCCGCCCGGCTGCATCCCCTCTATGACGACCGGATTCAGATTGGCCCGCGCAGCGTATATCGCTGCGGTCAGCCCAGCGGCTCCAGCCCCGACGATTATCACTTTTTCAGCCATCCCGACCCCCTTTTTGCTTCGGCCGCTCAATCTGGAGAAATATTATGGAAAAATCAAGGCGATGAAGCCCTTTTATTTCTGCGTCAAGAAACCCGACAACAAGCCAACGTATTCTCAAATCGATATATATATGAAGTAAGGAAAAAAACCTCATTGGCCACTGTAATCAACAAGTTGAATATATGCGGCGACCGTGCGATCATGGCATGGAACTTGCTGTAAAATAAGGTGATATCTCTTGAACATGAGGTGGCCCATGAGACGGTATGCCCTCATATTGCTGCTGGCGTTATCCATGGCTGTCCTGCCGCTCATGGGCAGGGCTCAGGACGATTCATCAGCCGGTTCAACGACAGGATCCGACGCGGCAGCCAGCTGTGCGAAGATACAGATGGGCGCCGTGACCGGAGGAGAAGAATCCGGCGAAGAAACGGGAGAAGCAACCGATGACGAAGCCTTGCAGGACTATTACGATTACCAGGACTCTGCAGGGTCTGAGCAGCAGACAACCGAATACAACTGCAACGAACAGCTCAACGAAGACGGGACTCTCACCTGCTTCTGCGGCGAAACGCCGATCGTGTGCACGGTCGAGGGAGAGGATGTCTATTGCCCCGAATGTCAAAACGCTCAATAAGCCCTGCCCAGTTTCGCAGCACCCCTATAGCGAATCGCAGCACCTGCGGTTGTCGCCGCACCTGAAATCGCTGAGGAATTTGCCGGCACGCTGCTTGCTATAGCTGTCTGCATGCTCTCCCACGTCTATTCGGCAGCGCTGTGCGGAGTGGAGGCGCAGATCGTCAAGGTCGAGGTCGATCTCCGCACCCAGGGCCTGCCCGGCTGGAACATGATCGGGCTCCTGGAGGCCGCAGTCCGCGAGGCGCGCGACCGCGTGGGGAGCGCGATAAGGAACTCCGGCTTCAGCCTGCCCAACCGAAAGACCATAGTCAGTCTCGCCCCCGCCGATCTCAAAAAGGTGGGCGCACACTATGACCTGGCGATCGCGGCAAGCCTGCTCTCCGCGGTCGGCGTCCTGACCCCCAAGGACGGCCGGCGCTATCTGATCGCAGGCGAACTTTCGCTCACCGGCAAGATACTCCCTGTCCGCGGCTCGCTGCTCATGGCGATCGCGGCGAAGGAGGCAGGTCTCGACGGGGTGATCGTGCCCTCCGAGAACACATGGGAGGCCTCTCTCGCGAGCGGCATCCAGGTCGCCGGCGTGCGCGACCTGGCGCATGCGGTGAGATTCATGAACGGCGAGGAACCTGCGGAAATTATTGTGTCCGGCCAAGTTGAGGCCGCGCCGCAGAGCGCGCTCATCGACATGAGCGAGGTCAGGGGCCAGCCCATGGCGAAGCGCGCCCTGGAGATAGCCGCTGCGGGCAACCACAACGCCGCCCTCGTGGGCCCGCCGGGCACAGGCAAGACCATGCTCGCGGAGAGGCTGCCTACCATACTCCCGCCGCTCACGGAGATCGAGGCGCTGGAGGTGCTCAAGATCCAGAGCTGGCACGGGCTGCTCGCGGCCCGCGCCTCGCTCCCCACGGAGCGACCCTTCCGCTCCCCGCACCATTCGGCATCGTACGCCGGCATAATCGGCGGCGGGATCGGAGGGACCGCGCGGCTGGGCGAGATATCGCTGGCGCACAACGGGGTCCTCTTCCTGGACGAGATGGCGGAATTCAGGCGCGACGTGCTCGAGGTCCTGCGCCAGCCTATCGAATCCGCATGCGTGCGCATCGTGCGCGCCGGGGTGAGCCTCACCTATCCGGCCCGGTTCATGCTCGTGGCGGCGTTCAACCCCTGCCCCTGCGGATATTACGGCCATCCTTCCAAACCCTGCAACTGCAGCATCGCGCAGATCAGAAAGTACCGCTCCAAGATCTCCGGCCCTCTCCTCGATCGCATCGACCTGCACATCGAGGTCGGCCCTCCCCCTCACGAGTCGCTGCTCGGCTTCATGTCGGAGGAGGGATCGGCCGAGATCAAGGCCAGGGTGCTCGCAGCCAGGCGCATGCAGGCCGCGCGCTTCGGGAATGCACAGATGCAGAACTCGGGCATCAGCGGCCGCTCGATACAAAAATACTGCAAGCTAGGGAGCGCGCAGGGGGCCTTCCTCAAGGCCGCCGCGGGGAAATCCCACCTCACCGCCAGGGCATTTCACCGGGTGATAAAGGTCGCGCGCACGATAGCGGATCTCGAACTCTCGAAGGATATCGAAGTCTCGCACCTCGCCGAGGCGCTGCAGTTCCGCTCCGCTATGGAAGAGATGTGATCGATCTTCAACGCGTCGACCGCCCTCCCCCCGGTGAAGGCGTTGGCGAGGAGGACCAGCGACAGTTCGACAGCTAAGGCATCGCAGCCAATAAACAAAAGACAACGGAAAAGCTCTCTTCGCCATGGCCGTCCCCCTTCATACACGAAACCCATCAACAGCGGACCTTTCCCGTGGAGCTCTTCTTCGCGACCCTCGATACCCCCTGTCCCTCGAAGTGCTTGAGGGCGCGCCCGACATCCTCCAGCAGGAGATTCGCCATGTCGCGACTGAACCCCTCCTTCACCACGATGCGCAGGACTGCCAGATCAGTGCAGTTCTCCGGCATGGTGTAGGCCGGCACGAGCCAGCCGCGGTGACGGAGCATCTCGGAGAGGTCGAATACCGAGAAGTTGGGCTGCGCGCCGTCCTTGAGCTTGAACGCGAAGACCGGGATGTCCGTCCCGCGCGTCACGCACTCGAAGGGCCCCATCTTCTCCAGCTTCCCGGAGAGATAGGTCGCCACCTCCTGGCATGCCTGCTGTATCCGCCGGTAACCGTCGTGCCCCAGCCGCAAGAAATTGTAATATTGTGCCACGATCTGGTTGCCCGGACGGGAGAAGTTGAGCGCGAAGGTGGGCATATCGCCGCCCAGGTAGTTCACCTTGAAGACGAGGTCGTCGGGGAGCTCCGCGGTGTCGCGCCAGATCGCCCAGCCGACGCCGGGATAGACCAATCCGTACTTGTGCCCGGAGACGTTGATGGACTTCACCCACTTGAGGCGAAAATCCCAATCGAGCTTCGGCTGCAGGAACGGCGCTATGAATCCGCCGCTGGCCCCGTCGACATGAATCGGGATGGCGTAGCCGGTCTTCGCGTTGTACTTGTCCAGCGCATCGTTGATCTCCTTCACGGGCTCGTACTCGCCCGTGAAGGTCGTGCCCATGATCGCCACGACGCCAATCGTGTTCTCGTCGCAGCGTTTGATGACCTCATCCGCGTTTATGCAGTAGCGCCCCTTCTCCATAGGGATGAGTCGGGGCTCGATCTCCCAGTAACGGCAGAACTTCTCCCAGCAGACCTGGACGTCGACGCCCATGACCATGTTAGGCCTGTCGGTCGGCTTTCCCCTGGCGCGCATCCGCTCCTTCCACTTCCACTTGAACGCCATCCCGCCGAGCATCGCCGCCTCGGAGGACCCGGTGGTGGAGCAGCCGCATGCCTGGCCAGCCTCGGGCGCGTGGAAGAGATGCGACAGGATGTTCACACAGCGCATCTCGATCTCCGCGGTCTGGGGATACTCGTCCTTGTCGATCATGTTCTTATCGAAGGTCTCGCTCATCAGCTGCCGCGCCTCCGGCTCCATCCAAGTGGTGACGAAGGTGGCGAGGTTGAGCCGCGCGTTGCCGTCAAGCATCAGCTCGTCGTGGACGATCTGATAGGCGCTCCGCGCGCGCATCTCCCCCGGGGGGAGCTTGTACCTGGGCACCGGCTCGCGGAGTTCGCGCGACCCGAACGTGGGGCTGATCATCCGTTCCTCTTCATTCATCTTGCTGAGATCGTGCCTGTGATGGAGCATCTTTACCCCCCCTTCCGGTTGTCTTCATTTCTGCGACCACCCCGGCTTCTTGAACCGGTGGATGATAAAAGGCGCGGCGATGAACAGCAACGTGCCCGCCGCCAGAAACGCCACGTAGAATACCGGGCTCCCCACGGAGAGCTGCGAGGGCGGGAAGAAGCCGACGACGATGGCGAAGGCGGCAGCCAGCATTCCGAGGCCGGCCACGATCACCATGCCGGCGTTTCCGCCAGGCACCCTGTACGTCCTGGGGACATCCGGCCTCTTGAACCTGAGCGCGATCGCAGCGCTGTAGAGCAGGATGTACATGATGAGATAGAGGATCGCCGTGAGTGCGGTGAGGAGGAAAAAGGCGCTGCTCACGTTGGGCATGAGCAGGTAGACGAGCGTGATGGCCGTCACGATGAAGCCCTGCACCCAGAGGATATTCGTCTGAACGCCTTTCTTGTTCACGCGCTGCAAAAACGGCGGCAGATCGCCGTTCTTGGCGGTCGCCAAGAGGCCCTTCGAGGGGCCTGCCACCCACGCGGTGACCCCGCCTATCGCGCCGAAGGCGGCGAGAAAACCGAGCACCGGCAGGAGCCATCCCAGATGGAAGACGCCCAGCATCCCGCGAAAGGCCTGCATGAGGCCGGCGTTGAGGCTGATCTGCTGCGTCGGCAGGACAGCCGCGATCGCGAGGGAGCCCAGCGTGAAGATCGCTATGATGACAAACATCGCAAGAAAGACGGACTTCGGAAACTGTCCCCTAGGGTCCTTCAGATCCTGCACGTGCACTGCGCCCACCTCCATGCCCGCGAAGAGGAGCACGACCCCGGCGAGGAACGCGATGTTATCGAAGTTGCTGAAGTCCGGCAGGATGCTGTGGCTCGTGGCCTCAAACGCCACCGGTTTACCCATGGCGAGCCATACGATGCCAAGCGCGATGACGAGCAAACCGGGAAAGATCGTGCCACAGAGCACTCCGGCCGTCGTGAGCCTGCCCGACGCCTTCATGCCGCCGAAATTTATGAACGTGGCGCCCCAATAGACTATGAGTATCACGACGACGTTGAAGATCTTGCTGTTGGCGAGCGACGGATCCACGAAGAGATAAGAGAGCGCGCCGGCCGCGAACGCGAGCACGGTCGGGTACCAGATCACGTTCTGTATCCACTGCAACCATATCGCGGCGAATCCCCAGTCGGCGCCGAATGCCTCCTTCACCCAGCGGTACACGCCGCCATCCTCGGGCCAACCAGTGGCGAGCTCCGCGGAGACGAGAGATACCGGCACGAGAAAGAGCAGAGAGGCGAAGAGCAGGAAGAAGATCATCGGCAGACCTTCCTTCGCCATGATGGGCAGGCCGCGCAGGCTCATGACCACGGCCACGTTCATCATCGCGAGCACGAACACGCTCAGGTAATGCCTCTTCGGGGCTTGTTCTTTCATGACACCTCCTCCTTCGAATGAGTTTGCAGCCGTCACTTCTCTGGACGCTCGAGCGACATCTTCAAAAAGTTAACGAGATAAGGGGTCCCCTGGTTGTCCGGGACCTTGATCTCGCCGTGGAACTGCTCGCCGTAGATCATGCGGTCCTTGGATTTGATCGCCTGGACGTAGCTCGAATCCGCGAGCAGATCGTACTTGTCCGCCAGATTGGCGACGGCCCATCCGTGGATCTCCGCGGCCCTGAACGGATCCGGCACCCCCCTGAAGATCGGGTCATCTTTCCGAATCGTTATCTCGGTGCGCGCCCTGGGCGCCTCCATCGCCGAGATGTCCTCCCACCCCATCGAGTGCGCAAACGTGTATCCATATGCCATTGCGAGCTGCTGGTGGCCGCAGCAGATGCCCAGGATCGGTATATCGGAGGAGCGGATGATCTCGTAGACGCCGTTGAACTCGAACATGGGGATGTTCTCGTAGCTCACGTTGTTGCCGCTGAGGATGATCGCGACCGGCTTATTCTTCAAACCCTCGATCATCCGGAGCGAAACCTCGTAGTGCGGCACGGTGAGCGTCTTCAGGCCCAGGCCCGCCCCCTCCACAAATTCGGCGAGTTCGGTGAATGTGTAGCCGTTCTGCTGATCGCCCACCAGGAGGACGTACTTGCCCCCCGGCGCTTCCGGTACCGGCGGCGTCCCAGGCGAGTAGATGGCCACCGCGTTGATCTGCGCAGCGTAGCCATGCCACTTCCGTATGAGGAGACGCAGGTAGCGCGTGGAGACGGCGTCGAAGCCCAGGATATTTCGAAACGTGTCGTTTCCGTTCACCGATGTGCCGGGGATGTCGACCCAGCCCTTGCCATCTTCGCTGCGCTGCCAGACGAAGTCCGTGAGCCAGCCGTCGGAGCCGTCGATGGCGGAGAGCATCCAGAGCCTCGATACGGTCCATCGCTTCCCCAGGTCGAAGCTCACCCACTGGGTGTCCGATCCGGGCGGGGTCGACTGCCAGAACGTGGCCTGTCCCGGATCGTCCAGGTCCACGATGTTCTTCGCGTTGAAGCCGCTTGATACCCTGACTTCTTCAACCGGGACACGGATGAGCCCCATGAACGCGTCGTCGGATGCCGTATCCACGAAGAAGCGCGACATTGCCCACGGCCCCTCGTTTCCTGACTCGTCGCAGGCGCGCACCCGCCAGTAGTAGCGGCTTTTGTCCTTGAGCGCCGCTCTCTGCGCATCGTGGAGAAGACCGGTGGAGGCAAGCCTGCTCGTCACGTACGCGTTCCCCTCGGGCACGCCGTCGTACCGGATGAGGTCGGGGCTGTCGAAGTCTTTGGCCGTGTCGATCTCGATCGAGTACACCCGCTTCCCCGCCCCGCCGCTCGCGTTGAAGAAAGAGAAGAGCGGGTGGTCGTTCGTGACGATCACGTCCCAGCTGGGGTTGTTGGTGAGCCTGGGGGCCGTGAGCGGCTGCGATGGTTGTTGCGGCCTCGAGCAGGACAGGAGAAAACAGGCGAGCAAAAGGATGATGAGGCAAGACCAGACCCTGTATCTCATTTGCTCCCCCTTTTTCCAAACTCCCATATCGAAGATACGTATCTTAATGATCGAAACCTGAGATGACAATACCGAAAGGTCTTTCTTTAGAAATTTCTGCGGGCCCGATATTAACGCCTTGCAAGAAGGGCCGGTTTGAGTGAAAAGCGAGAGGAAGGAGGGAATAATGGGGGTCAGATCTCTTGCCTTTGTGCTGGCGGTGCTCATCCTGGCCGTCCCGCTCCCTCGCGCAGCATTTGCCATCGATTCGGGCGATGAAGAGAGACTGGAAGCGCTTGCGACGGACGAGGCGGAGATCGACTACGTGGCAAACGGGACGCTCTACAGCGTCTTCATCCACCACCGCAGGCCCGCAAAGGCAATCTCAGAGAGCTGGGAGAGCCGCAAGGGCAAAAGCCTCATCGAGAACATCTCCACATCCGTCGAATCCGACTTCCTCTCCCGCTATGTCACCCACTCGCTGGCATGCAGCGATGGCTGGGTCTGGCAACCCTCGACGACGATCGAATGGTACGGCTTCGGATTCAACGTCTGGGCGAACTTCGTTATCGAGGACATCCCGGACCAGGGCAAGTTCAACGAGGTGGACCTCACGCTCTATTACGATTTCAAGACACACAACTTCACCATCCATCCGTATTTCGTCGCCTATCTCTACCCCACGTCCAACAAACTCTCGCTTGATTACTCCGCGGACACCGACATCCTGCCCGCCCTGCATCTGGCCTATTCGGCGGGCCCCCTGGACATCTTCGCGGACGTTCAGGTCTACGCCCACCCCAACCCCGGCGCGGTGCGAACCGAGCTGGGCATGGGGGTCACGCATAAGCTTCCTTTGAAATTCGGGATCGAGATGTCCGGGTTAGTGGGACTCAACAACGCAAAATACAACAGGGTGGTCTTCAACATATCCGAAACCGCATTCACCTACTTCACTTACTCCATCTCCTTCCCCTGGAACCCGGTCAAGGGACTGGTCCTGAAGCCGAACGCGCACGTGTCCGCGTTTTTCGCGCAGAAATTCAGAGATGCCACACAGTTTCCGGTCCAAGTATGGGGCGGGCTGAACGTCGCATATCAGTTATGACCAACGCAGTAATCGCCCTTTTCATACAGCCTCCTCATCGTGATCTCTTGCGTTAACGGCCCCTTTTTTCATCATCACATCTCCCGGATCAACAGCCGCTATCAAGGGAATAGATGCCTGCCCACTCCCCTATTGACCGGATGCCTGCGGCCTGCAATTCTCCGCTCTTCGATGCCCACGACCCTGCTCACAGGCCAGATAAATTCAGGCAAAACCTCAAGGGTTTTGGAACTCCTGAGCCAATGCGACCCGGGCCGCACCGGGACGATCGTTGTCCCGGATCGAGCGACCGCAGCGGAGCTGAGGCGTCGCTTTTCCCGGAATTTGAGAGGTCCGCTCAAGGCGCTCCGCGCTGACGCGATCCGGGACTGGCCGGACTTCGTGCGGAAGATGGCCTCCCCTTTGCTCCCGGTCGCGACGAGACAGCACTCCGTCCTCGTGGTCATGGGGCTGCTCGCGAAGATCAAACTCCCCTATTTCGGCGTCTCCGCGCGCTCTTACGCCACTGCGACGGGCTTCGTCCGTACGATACTCGCGCTCAAGGAGAACCTGATAGGGCCCGACGAGTTGGAGGGGGTAATATCAGGGATCGGGGAGCCGTGCCTTCGCGAGCGCGACCTGATCCGGGTGTACGAGGGGTATGATAAGGAGCTCTCGCGCCTCGGCATGCTCGACGAGGGCGACCTAACGATCCTCGCGATAAAGAACGCGATCGAAGGCGCGGCACCGCTCCGCGAGATGCGGGCGATCATGTTCGATGAATTCGCCATGCCGACCCCTGCGCTCCTCGCGATGGTCCGAGCGCTGGACGCGAGGCTCAAGAAGGCCGGGATCGTGGTCACCTGCCCGGCCGCGGCCTCGGAGGAAGAGCGGCCCTTTGCCTCATGGCTCGCGCGCGCGAGAGACGTCTGGCTCGCGGCCATCTGCGACGAACAGAGGCTCGACGCTGCGAACGCAGGGGCGCCTCGAATCTCCGTGCTCAAGGCCGCCTCGCCCATGCAGGAGGCCAGGCACGTGGCTAACATCCTGGCGAAGGAAGGGCTCGCTGCCGGCGATTGCATCGTCGCCGTGCGGCACGGGGATTCTTTCCTGGAGTGGTTCCTCTCCGAGGCCCACTCCATGGGGATCCTGCCCGAACACCCCACGCTTGACGGCGCAATGGGATCGCCCCTAGCACACGAGCTGATCTCCCCGGATTTCGTCGAGCGCCTGCCTTTGCACGCCACGCTCGCAAAGTTCGCGGCGGAGATGCAGAAGATCGCCCGCGTCGGGGAGCGAGTTAAGCCCTGGATCGCGGGGCTCAAACAACGGCGCGGGCACGGCAGGGTCGCAGCGCGCAGCCTCACCGCAGCCGAGGCGATCGGAGATTCCCTGGGCTCGCTCTCGACCGCGGCCGGCTTTCTCGGCGAGATTAGGATCAGCCGTGAACAGTTTGCGCAGCTCCTCTCTCAGGATTTGAGCGGGCGCACCGCCCCTGCCACCATGATCGATTCCGTGCTCCCCTTCCGCCTCCACGCGGCGGGTCTCCCTCTCTCGTGCGAGGCAAGCCGCGTCATCGTGCCGCGCATGATCGAGGGAAGCTTCCCGGCGAGGATGGGAGAGAGCCTCTTCTTCGCCGACTGGAAGGAGGAATCGATCCGAAGGATATTTCCTGACGCCGAGGATATGCACGCCAGGGAATCGTACGCGTTCGAGACCATGCTGAAGAAATGCACCGGCGAGGCGACCCTCATCATGCCCGCCGTGACCGACGAGGGCAAGGAGACAATCCCCTCCCCATTTGCCGACCGGTTCCTGAGCCCGGGCGAAGCACCCGAGGCGCTGGGCACATGCGTGCTCGGCCGCAAGAAAGAAGGCCTTGCGAAAAAGCGTATGGAAGGACCGAATACGGGAGTCCTCAACTCGCCGGAGGCGCGCGAGATCGTAAGAGAGCGTTTCGTTGAAGCGGAGCTAAACCCAACCGCTCTCGAGAGATACGCGAACTGCCCTTTCGCCTTCTTCGCACAGGACGTGCTCCGCGCCGTGGAGCCCCTGGAGGAGACCCCCCAGATACGCGGCTTCGACCGCGGGAGGATCGTGCACGAGATACTGGCTCGCTTTTATCGCGACCACGCGAAGACGGCACTCGCAGCGCGATCCGCCGGCAGGTTCGACGAAGAAACGAGACACACGGTGAGAACGATCGCGGACGAGATCTGGGAGGAGCGCAAGGACACGCTCGAGTACGTGAAGCCCGGCCTCAAGGAACGCGAGATAGAAGAGATCGCGAGCATGGCTCTCATGGTTATCCGGGCCGAGGGCGACGAGGCGAGCCGCATCTCCTCGCCGCTAATCCCCAGGGAGTTCGAGTGGGAGTTCTCAAAGAAAAAAGGAAATGCGCTCAAGATCAACGTGAAGGGAGAAGAGCCCCTGTACGTACGGGGACGCGTGGACCGGATCGACGTGGACAGGGACAAGAGCAGGTTCCTGGTCATCGACTACAAGACCGGAAAAGAGGAACAGGTCGTAAACCGCATAGAGTCAGGCTCGCACCTGCAGCTTCCGCTCTACATAAGCGCCGTGAAGAGCGCCCTGTTCCCGGAGGCCGTGGCCATGGGCGGGCTCATGTTCGAGATCAGGGAAGCGGCGATCTCAGGGGACGGCAAAAAGACCGCAGGCAAGACAAAGGGGCTGGTCCTGGGCGAGTTCGAGGGCGCCTGCTACAGGGTCGGCAGGGCGCACTCCAAGATCGACGCGGAGCGCATGGATAAGCTCATCAGCGCGGCCGAAGGAAAGTCGGCCGAATTCGCATCGTCGATAAGAAAGGGGATGTTCCCGCCATCGAACGAAGCAAAGTGCGAATGGTGTGATTATGGCGACATCTGCAGGCACAAAAAAGTTTCAGCCGACTGACGCCCAGAGGGCGGCGATAGAATCCGCGTCGCTCTCCATGGCGGTGGACGCTGCCGCGGGCTCGGGGAAGACCGCGGTCCTCATCCGCCGCATCCTCACGATCGTGGGCTGCGATCCCGAGCAGCCGGGGAGCGGCGACTGGGGCAGATTGGGAGGCGTGCTCGCCATCACCTTCACCGAGAAGGCTGCGGGCGAACTCAGGTCGAAGCTCCGCGCCTACATCCCTTCGGCCGAGCGCTTCAGGTTGGACCACGCCTGGATGGGGACCTTTCACTCCTTCTGCGCCAGGCTCCTTCGGCGCTATGGGCCCGCGGTCGGACTGGACCCCTCCTTCGACCTGCTGGACGAGAACACCTCCGGCATGCTCGCGCGAAGGTGCGCAAGCGACGCATTGTTATCCATGCTCGAGAACAAGGAGGCGGGCGCGCGGGATCTCGTGGAGGAGGTGGGGTTCGCCACGGCTACCTGCGCCCTCGAAGAGCTGATGCAGTTCCGCTGGCATGCCGAAGCCGCCCTCTCCGACCGCTCGGAGGCCGAGGGATGGGAGGGCGCAGCGCTGGGCGCCCTGAGGACCGTCTTCGCAGAGGCTAAACGCACCTACGCCATGAGGCTCGCGGAGCTCGGCGCACTGGACTTCCAGGAGCTGGAAATCAGGGCGCTCGAACTCCTGGGCGACGGCTCGGTCGCCTCCGCATGCAGAAGACAATTCGCGCAGCTGCTCGTGGACGAGTACCAGGACACGAACGACATCCAGACCGAACTGGTGCTCAAGCTCTTCGACCCCTCCGCGAACCGCCTCTTCATCGTGGGCGACGAGGCGCAGTCGATCTACCGCTTCCGCGGGGCCAACGTCTCCTGCTTCGCCAGGATGCGCGAAGAGATCACGAAGAGGTCCGGCCGAGCGGTGAGGCTTGCGCACAACTTCCGGTCGAGGAAGTCCATCATATCGTTCGTCAACGTCTCGCAGGATGTGCTGGCAAAGGGGCTCTTCGCCGCCCCCTCCTCGCCCAAACCCATGGAGCACACGGTCGAAGACGCCGCGGGGGCTCCCTCCGTGATCGAGCTGGCGATACCCGCCTCCAATGAGACCAAGATCGCGGCCCTGCGCGAACGCGAGGCGCGCGCGATCGCAGAGATGATAGCGAAGGGCGCGTCCGCGGGCGAGTGGTCGGCGGGCGACGTGGTCCTGCTCTTCCGAGCGATGACTTCGGCCGGTATATACGAGGCCGCGCTGCAGAGGCTCTGCATTCCATGCACCTCCGCAGGAGGTAGGGGTTTTCTGGAGAGGCGCGAAGTGGCGGACCTCATGGCCGCCGTGGCATTCTCACTCGATCCGAACAACTCCGCCGCGCTGCTCACGCTCCTGCGCTCGCCCATAGGTGACTTGAGCGACGACGAACTCGCGATCATGGCCGGCCCGGAGGGCCGAGGTATCCCCGCAGCGCTGGAAAAGGATGAGCGCCTGGCTCTGGTCCGCGATCTGCCCTTCATGGCAGGGCACATGAGACCCTCTGAGATCATGCGCCGCGTGATCAACGAGTCCGGGCTGGAAGTGCTCTGGTCAAGGCTCGACCCGTCGGGCGCCGCGGTCATGAACATGGATCGGCTCATCACCATAGCCAGGGACTTGGAGCGCGGGATGCCGACCACGCTTGCGGATTTCAACTCGTTCATGAGGGAGATGCGCAACCGCGACGCGAGGATGGGCGAGACGCCTGCCGGCGCCGACGCAGCCAACGCAGTCCGGCTCATGTCCGTGCACGCCGCAAAGGGGCTGGAGTTTCCCGTGGTCTTTCTGCCGGACCTGGCGAGAAAGCCCCCCCAGAAGACGAAGCAGTGGATATTCTCACGGGGCGACGCAGGCGCTGGCAGCGGCGTGGCCTTCAGAAAGAGGAACCCGGACCAGCCCTTCGGCAGCAGGATAAAGACGGAGCGCTTCGAAAGGCTCGCAAACGAGGAGTCGGAGCAGGAGGAACGCGAATCCAAGAGGCTGCTCTACGTGGCCATGACCCGCGCGATCGACACCCTCGTGCTGCCGATCCATGAGGATATAAAGGCTGACAGGACATGGCACGAATGGGTGTGCGAAGCGCTCTCCTCTCCCGTCGGAAGAAAGATCTCAAAGAGGATCGAGGCGGGCGGCCGTTCGGCCGGGTCCGTCGGCGCGACAGCTCTCCCGGGAACGGAGGCGCACGTCCCCCCTGCCATGCAAAATTCGAGGAGCGCCGTCGCGCACCTCTCCGTATCCGCGCTGGACTCCTACAGCGTCTGCCCCATGCAGTACTATCTCAAGTACGTGCTGGGGCTCCCTGCCAGCGAGATGGGCCGGGGGGATCACGACCATATCGAACCCAACGTATACGGCTCCATCGTGCACTCCATGCTCTCGCACGCGACGAAGGACGAAGAGGAACTTCGCGCGATCGCGCTCTCGGAATGCCTTGCAAACGGAGTGAAGGCGAACGATAAGGCGATTCGCGACCTGGTGAAGGACGCGGCGGACGCTATCGAGATCGCCGGCGCATCCCGCCTTGAGGAAGGATTCAGGGAGATGCCCTTCGAGATCTCATGCAAAGAGAGCACGATCTCCGGCACCATAGATTGGCTGAGGCCCGATGGCGAAGGTTACGAGGTCGTGGACTTCAAAACCGGCCTTTCGGACAAGACAAAGGTAAAGGAGCGCTCCGAACAGTACGAGGTTCAGATGCAGATCTACGCACTCGCGGCAGAAGCGATGACCGACGCCATGGTGTCGGCCACGAGCCTCGTCTTCCCCTCAGCAAGGGTGAGTTCGAGGCGAGAGATGGACGATGCGCGCAGGGAGGCGGCCGCAAAGAACATCGAGAGGATTGTGGCGGGGATAGAGGCAGGAGACTACGCGGTCAGGAAAAAGCCGTCGTGCGAAAATTGCATATACCATAGGAACAGGATGTGCTGGGAGGACAGGACCAAAGCCGGCAGACCGAGCAAGGCAAGATGCAGAACAAGACACAGGACATAATCGCGCTCGCCGCCGATCCCTACGGCGGTGCGAGAGAACTCGCGCGTTTCGAGGCCGCGTACGAGTCGGCCCTCGGCAGACCGTTCGACTGGTCGCCCGAAGCCGCGCAGATGCTCTCCAGGATCTTCGGCAACAGCAGGGTCCTGGCCGACAGGCTCGCCGCAAACCCCGGCTGGGCGGACGATATCGCGCTGTCGCCCTACTCCGTCTCGTACAAACCGATCGAGGCGATGAAGGCCGAGCTGGACTCCATGATCCAGGACGCGTGCAAGGCGCGCGACGAGATATCCTTCATGCGCGCGATCTGCGACTTCAAGTACGCTCAGATGACCCGCATCGTGATGAAAGACCTGGCCCGCGCCGCACCCGTGTCGCAGTTGCTCGCAGAATGGAGCGACGTGGCGGACGCGATCATCGACGCGGCCTGGCAAAGATCGTACGAAATGCTGACCGAACGCCACGGCGAACCCATGACCCCGGCCGACGGCGGAGGCCATAAGCGCTGTGCCGGGGTCGTGATCGCGCTGGGCAAGCTCGGCGGCCGCGAGCTCAACCTGAGCTCCGATGTGGACATCATGATAATCTACGACTCCGACGAGGGCGGCGCGATATCCCCTTCAGGCGCGCGCATGAGCAATCACGAATTCTTCGTGAAGCAGACCTCGCAATTCTCCAGGCTGATCTCGCGCGTGACCGAGCGCGGATTCGGATTCAGGGTGGACCACGAGCTCAGGCCAGAGGGGCCGCAGGGACCGCTGGCCAATTCGCTGGACGCGGCCGAACGCTATTACGAATACTTCGGCCAGGGTTGGGAGAGGCAGGCACTGATCCGCGCGCGTCCCGTGGCGGGAGACATGGAGCTGGGCAGAAAATTCCTCGAAACCGTCCGCCCCTTCGTCTTCCGCAAATCCATGTCGCTCGCCGACCTTGCGCACATGAGGAAGATGAAACAGGCGATGGAGCGCCAGGCCGAGAGATCCGGCCGCACAGGCGACATAAAGCTAGGCCGCGGCGGCATCCGCGAGGTGGAGTTCCTGACCCAGGCGCTCTGCCTGCTCTTCGGCGGGGGCCTCGAGTCCGTGCGAACCGGAAACACCTTTGCTGCGATCGAGGCGCTGGCGCGCGAATCGATAATCCACCCGTACGGCGCACGCTCCCTCGCCGACGCATACTCCTTTCTGAGGAGAATCGAAAACATGCTCCAGGCCGAGGGAGACCTGCAGGTGCATAGGCTCCCCCTCGACGAACACGGGCTCAACCTGCTCGCCCGCCGCATGGGCTATTCGGACGGCGGCGGGACGGATCACGCGGCGAGGCTGAAGGCGGACCTCGCGCGACACCGCGAGGTCGCAGCGAAGCTCTTCGCCGCCCTCTTCTCCGCGGACTACGAGCGGCAGGAACTCATGGAGGCGATACGCGACAACGCGGGCCGGGCGGCGAACGAGGAGGAGGAGATAGATTCTCTCGCCTGGTTCAGGAACCAGGAGACGCGGCGCATACAGAACCTCGACATCACGAAGGGGATGCCGACCGAACGCGTGATGCAGAGGCTCACCCTCGCAGCCGAGGCCGTGCTCGCATGCGCCTGGGAGATCGCGTCGAGGCACCTCGAAGCGCGCTACGGCACACCGCGCCTTGAGGACGGAGGCAGGGCCGGCTTCTCGGTCATCGGCCTGGGCTCCCTCGGCAGCCGCGAGATCGACTACTGTTCGGACCTGGATCTCTGCTTCATATATTCCGGCGCAGGCAGCACGGATGGATCGAATCCCGTATCCAACGTGGAATACTTCACGAAGCTCGCCCAGCGGATAATCTCGATGATCTCTCTGCCCGGAAGGTACGGCCGTGCGTACCAAGTGGATTCGGAACTCAGGCCCTCGGGCAGGGCAGGTACGCTCGTGGCGACGATAGGCTCATTCGTGGAATACCACAAAACCGAGTCGCAGCTGTGGGAGCGGCAGTCCCTCATGAAGGCGCGCGCCATCGCAGGCGACGAGGAGTTCACGGTGCGCCTGGGGTTCTCCCTGGACGAGCTCGCCTTCAGGCTCTCTCCCCCGACCGCGGATGCGATGAAGGAGGAAATCACGAAGCTCCGCAGGAAGACGATCGAGGAACGCTCGATCCGAAAGCCGGGCTCTTTCGAGCTGAAGATCGGCCGCGGCGGAATCGCGGACCTGGAGGCGATAGTGCAGATGCACCAGATGCTGAACGCACGTGCATGCGACAGGCTGCATGCGCAGAACACATTCGAAATCATAGACGCCCTCTCTGCAGAGGGAATAGTTCCGGCGAACATCTGCGCGACGCTCTCGGAAAATCTTCTGTTCCTCCGCAGGATGGTCTCCAGGCTAAGGCTCGTCACCGGCAGGGCCACAGACGTATTCTCGCCCGATGCGCCTTATGCGGAAGAGGTGGCGAAGATGATGGGCGAGGAGAGCGCGGCCCGGCTCGCAATCCTGACAAAACAGCACATGGACGACGCTTCCACCCTCTTCGACTCCCAGATGGAACCTTTCAAGATATAGCCCGCCTCTGCAGACGAAGAAGGCCGGGATACCCTTCCTTCGCTCCCCGGCACTTCGCTACGCTAAGTTGATTGGCTTCGGGTCCTGTCGCCGGGCTCACCCCCATTTGCGGCATCGTCGCGATCAATCACCGAGTTTCTGCAGATGACTTTGCGCGGCTGCTGGCGTCAAATGGGGGTCCCCCGACCCGCCGCCACCCGAAGCCAATCCAATTGTTTATACGCTGAGTTTGTCCTGAGCTAAGTCGAAGGGCTTCGTAGACGCCTCCAAAGTCACTCAGGCAAGGATATCCCGGCCTTCTCCGTCAAACCAGCACTCAGCGCCATACTCGACTAACATTCCTGTGCCTGACCTTCAATGGAAGCTCTCTACAAATAAGAAAAAACCGTGAAACCCCTTATCGCTTTCCTAACGCGTTGAGTCTTACGCAATAACACTGCGCGTCTTGTCACCTTTGAAGGTGCGTGGAAGAGGTGCTCGCAAATGATCCACAACTATATTGAATGGCCGGAAGCATTAGAGGACTACGGTATGGAAGACCCACACACACGGAAAGACAATGCAGTCATGGGAGGAAGGTTTGCGCTCGCTCCGACCATGCGCATCAATGTGGTCAATAACCCACAGATCGGGATGGCGATAGATGAATCTATCGGCTTTATGCTGGATATCAGGAAAGTGACTCATCCTATGACGACGAGAAAAGATATGGCCGGGAACGAACTCAAATGGCCAGGGGAATGGACTGAAACCGAGGTGATTCCTGAAGGCATATCGATGACCAAGCTTGCTATGACGACGGGCGTGGGACTTGAGATTTACGTAGGGTTCTCGATCAGAACTAACGGCGATTATATCGTCCCACTGGGTTTGGAGTATCACTTTCAGTAGTACCTCTTTTGAGGCGGCGTTGGGTGGCCCATAAGCAGGGCTTCTGGGCCCTTGCCTGAAGTCGCCTTAAGGCGCGTTTACGAGACGAGCGTATGAGGAAATCAAAAGGCCGATTGGCGTCGCGGCTTGAAGGCTGACGCAAGGAAGACATTCAAGCCGCATGACGCTAACGGCCTTTTGACGACGAGTAGCGAGCGACGTGCGCCAGCGACGAAGGAAGGGCACGGAAGCCCTGCGGCAGCCTGCATTGAATCTGGTCACCCCTGCTGCGAATCGCAGCACCCTGTTCTGCATTCGAGATTTCCGGCTCCAGAAAACCGGATGATATTCAAGCCATTAGAATAGGGCATGGTCGAACGCTATGTGGCACGATTCCTGCTATGTCTTATTTATGAGAAATGCCTTGTTTGACAGGGCGGGGTTTGCTACCGGAATACCCCGCAGGGAGAGAGTATGAAGAAACGAAATACAACGGCAGAGATAATCAACATGACGATGGTCAGGCAAATGATCGTCCCAGTCTTTGAGGACATCAAAGACTTGATCAAATCGACTGTAAAAGCCACAGAGACGGTCTTGAGAAAGGACATCACAACGGAAATCTCAAAGGTCTCGGATGAGCTCAAACTCACGCAGTCAGCCTTGAAAGCAACAAAGGAAGACCTGGAATGTAAGATTGACTCCATGGGAAAGGACCTGCGCGGCGAAATCAAGGACAGCGAAATCCGCCTGACCGAGAGACTTCAGGGCAATATCAAGGACAGCGAAATCCGCCTCACGGAGAAAATCGATTCCATCCATATCCGTGTTGACGACCACGAGACCCGCATTATCGCACTAGAGAACCCTGGCCACTAGATTGCCATCACAAAAAAAGACCGGGGATTCTTCCCCGGCCTTATACCCTATTCTTACACCCTGCCTTTTCATGCCCCGTAGATCAGGAGCACGCCCAGGAACGCCGCGACGATCGCGCCGATGCGCCTCGCGCCTTCGGGCTTCGACTCCCACCAGTTCATAAATGCGACGCCGCGCTCAACACCCAGGAAAAAGAGGATGACGGCGCTGAGCAACATGAGCGCGCCGATCACGCCGACGATCCAGGGGAGCGCAGCCTGCGGAGTCGCTATGAGAAGGAGCAGGCCGAAGAGCGCCCTCAGCACCCCGATCGCGTATAAGCGTTTGCCGATCTTCAGGTATTCTATCAGCCTCGTTGCGAGTGCAGGCATGGTCGCGAAAACCACGCCGGAGATTGCGATGATGATTCCGATGCTCTTGATCAGATATGGCATGTATCCCCCTCTTTTATGAACACCTTTATACAACATCGGGTTTACTTTCCAAGAAAAATATGGTCCTCTATCGGCCTTCCGCAAAGGAGGCGCTCCATGAGAAACCTCACGTATCTGGCCATCATCGCCGCATCTGCCGCGGTTATCACCTGGGCACTCCCAGCCAGGGCCGGATACCCCATGATATCAGGCCTCAGGAACTGTGTGCTCAGCCCGGGTCAGTCAAGCGGCACCATCGTCTTCCAGGTAACGGACGACAGACCGGGCCTGACAATCTGACCCTGGGCTACAGCTCCGACAATCCCGCCCTCGTCCCTGCCGACGACGATCACATAATCCTGGGCGGCTCGGGTAAAGACAGGACCGTGCTGGTGAGGCCGGAGCCGGGTAGGACCGGACAGGCGACCATCACGATAACCGTGACCGACACCGACGGCGAAACGAACCAGGACGGCTTCGAGGTCGAGGTCGTGCAGGCGCCGAAAATCTAGACGAGTTTTTATTTCAAGAAATATCAACCAAAAGGGGGAAAAGATGATGAAAAAGATTCTGGTGGTGGCGATCGTCGCAGTAGCCCTGTCCGCAGCATGGTCGGTGTTCGTGAAAAACGCGTCAGCGAGCAAGTACAACAAGATGAAATATTCCGCCCCGGTCTCCGCCGAGGTGGCGGACGCGGAGAAGGTCCGCAGCATGAACGACTGCATGTCCTACACAGCCAACCATGTGAGCAAGGGGAACGAGGCCGACCACGCGCTCTTCTCCAAACAGTTCGGGAAGGCGACGAACACGAGCGGGGCCGTCGCGACTTACAACTACGACGACTACACGAAGATCATGCTCGACTGCTCGCGCAGGCTTTGTTCCTGCCGCTGCCTCAGCAAGTAAGCTGGCTGCACGAGAGCGCGCAGGGCCGGGCGGACATCGAAGCCGGGCCCTGCGTCTTCTTTTTTGCGAGGGATAAGACCATGACAAAAGACGAGAACCATCTGGGGATCCTCTCGACATTTTACTACGTAGTCGCGGCGCTCGCAGGCATCTTCTCCTGCATGCCCTTCATCCATATAACCATCGGCGTCGCCATGCTCTTAGGCGTCATGGACTCAAGTACGGGCGAAGCGCCGCCGGCGTTCCTCGGGTGGATATTCATCATCGTCGGCGCGCTCGTCTCGCTCATGGGCTTTGCATACACCGTCATGCTGATCCTGACCGGCAGGTTTCTCAAACACCGAAGGCACTACACGTTCTGCCTCGTAATCGCCGGCATGAGCTGTCTGTTCATGCCCTTTGGCACGGTCCTAGGGATATTCTCGATCATCCTGCTCTCGAAGCCGGAGTTGAAGGCCATGTTCGATCACGCCTGATCCTGTTCGTCGAACCCGTCCTTTTTTATAGTCTTTTTCCGATTTGTCGTGTATATACTGAGGTATGAAAAAACTCATAATCTGCTTATTCGTGTCAGTCCTTTTCTATTCATCGCAGGCAGCAGCCATGCACATGCTCTACGCACAGGCCATCGCCCCTGCCGCCTCCACTGAGACGCTGCAAGCCGCCGGCTTCGAGTCCAGCCCTGAGTGGGGAAAACTGGGCGACACCCTGCAGGCCGCCTGGCAGACCGCAAAGGTCTCGGGCGATATGTCTCAGAAGCTGGAGTGCTTCGTCCGTGTGGAGGCACCGTTCGACCAGGGCGATGCGAGCTTCCTGCAGAGCAACGGCTTCAATGTGAGCACCTCCGGCGGGAACGTGGTGAGGGGGCATGTCACCGCGGCCAACCTGCAGTCCGTGGCCAAATTACCGTTCGTAAAAAAGATCAACCTGGCTACAAAGTGACCGGATATTTCAAAGGCAATAAAAAAAGGGCCGCTGAGATCCAGCGGCCCTTTGATTCGTAGATTTTCGCCTACTCTGCGAACCCCTTCTCCAGCTTCTCCAGCTCCTCCTTGCAGCGGATGCAGAGCTCAGCCACAGGCCTCGCGTCCAGCCTCTTGACGCCGATCTCTTCGCCGCAGCGTTCGCAGATCCCGAACTCGCCGTCCTCCATCTTTTTGAGGGTCTTGTCTATCTTCTTGAGGAGAACGAGTTCCCTGTCGCGGAGCCTTAGGTTCAGGGCCTGGCCGGTCTCCGTGGAGGCCAGATCGACCTCGTCCGGCAGGTCGGCCTGCTCTACCATCATGACGTCGCTCTCGCGGGTGCTCTGTGCGGCGTCCACTATCGCCTTCCGCCGTTCGGTCAGGATTTTTTTGAACTTATCTATATCTTTTTTCTTCATCGCGGCTCCTTGGGAGGTGTGAATATTCCGTAAATAGCCGTGAGTGTCAACTCCAAAGACCCCTTGGCTTAGACCTTGCATGAGACCACCCCCTCTGCTACTGCGGCTCTTCATGAGGCAGAGGAGAAAGGCATTTGTAACTCCTGCGGACGTGCTGGGAGCGAAGCACAGCGACCGCAGGATCAAGGAGGGAATCCGACTCTACCGCATCTGGGACCTCTGGCCCACGATCGCCGGCGAGACCCTCGCCCCCCATGCCATACCCGCCAGGTGGCAGGGTCGCGACCTCATCGTGAAGGTGGAGCACAGCGCATGGGTGCAGGAACTCTCATTCATAAAGGATACGCTGAAAGAGAAGATCGCGAAGGCCCTGCCGGGCATTGACATAAGGCAGATCCGTTTCGAGGTGGGCAAGCTTCCAGAGCCGCCCAAGGGCGCGCTGAAGGCCAGGCCAAGGATTTCACGCAGGCTTTCGAGCGACGAGGTCGAGTTCATAGAGCAGGCGGCGAAGGAGATCCCGGACGGAGAGGTCCGCGAGAGCGCCCGAAGCGCCATGCAAAAGGGTTTTGGTTTAAAAGGCCCGCTGAAAAAATCATAATACCCCTTATGAAACTCACATCGGAATATTTTGAGAGCGCGAACATCACGGCATGGCAGCCGGAGCGCGGGCATCGCTACGGCCATGAGAGCATGGCGCTGGCGGAGTTCGCAAAGATAAGTCCAGGACAGCGCGTCGCAGAGTTGGGTTCAGGGATCGGACTGATATCGCTCCTGCTCGCCGCGAGGCGCCAACCTTCGGAGGTAGTCGCCGTTGAAATACAGCCGGCATTTCACAAGATCGCAGCGAGAAATGTGAAAGAAAATGGATACGATTCCGTCGTGCGCTGCGTGAACGAGGACTATCGAAAGTTTGCAGGCGCAAACAAAGGGGCATTCGATTGCGTGGTCTCCAACCCACCCTTCTATCGCGCGGGCGAAGGCAGGCTCTCGCCGGATCCCTCTCGCGCCGCGGCCCGCCATGAGCTCAATGGCACTATAGATGAGCTCGTTCAATCAGCCCACGCCCTGCTCTTGCCAGGCGGATTTTTCTTTGTGGTCTTTGACGCAAGGAGGGATGAAGAGCTCAAGTCCGCTGCCAAAAGCGCCGGTTTCAAGGGCATCAAGGTCGAAGATACACCCGGCCCTGCCTTTATACTCGCAGCATTAAACAGATAATATCTTGCAGGATCACCCCTGAAAGCACTTGATCACTTCTTCCGCCGGGATTGCGCCGTCGCGGATGATGCGCATGGTCTCATCGCCGATATCCACGACCGTCGAGCCGCGGGTCGGCGCACACTCGCCGCCATCGATGATGCACGGCAGCTTCTCCCCGAAGTACTTGCGCACGTGCTTCACGGCGAGCGAAGGGGGGAAGCCGGAGAGGTTGGCGCTGGTGGTGGTGATGGGACGGCCGAACTGCTGCACCAGGGCCGCGGCCACCGGGTGCGAAGAAATCCTGATGCCGACCTTGCCGGTGTTGGTGACCAGACCCTTGGGGATTATCGACGACGCAGGAAACAGGATCGTCAGCGCGCCAGGCCAGAACTTGCGCATGAGGAGCAGCGCGCGGTCCGGGACCTCGCTCACCACCTCGCGCAGCATCCTCAAGTCAGCGACCAATATGGATATCGGCAGCCCGTAGTCGCGCGCCTTGAGGTCGTAGATGCGTTTGACCGCCTTGCGGTCCGTCACGTCCGCGCCCAGCCCATAGATCGTCTCGGTGGGATATGCGATCACCTGCCCGCGGCGCAGATATTCCACCGCCTTCTCTATCTCCGTCGAATCCGGCGCCTTGGGGTCGATGTTGATTATCTCGGTCATAAATTATGATTGCAGCTCTTTGTCCGTGGCCTCCACCTTTTTGGCCATCTCTTTTCGCGACTCCTCGAGCTTCTTTGCAAGCACATCGTCCGAGAGCGCCAGCATCTGCGCAGCGAGGATCCCCGCGTTGCGCGCGCCGGCCTTGCCCACCGCAACCGTGGCTACCGGTATCCCCGCCGGCATCTGGACGGTGGCGAGCAGCGCATCGAGGCCCTTGAGAGAGGATGAATCGAGCGGCACGCCTATCACCGGCAGCGTGGTGTTCGCCGCTATCGCGCCCGCCAGGTGAGCAGCGAATCCGGCGCCCGCGATCACGACCCTTATCCCCTCTGCCTTCGCCTTCCTCGCGAGCTCCGCCGCCTTGTCGGGCGTGCGGTGCGCGCTGGCGATGTGCATGCGGCTCGTAACACCGAGCTCGGCGAGGGCCCGGCGCGCCTCCTCCATGACCTCTAGGTCGCTCTTGCTCCCCATCACTATGAGCACCTGCGGTTTTGCCATATCTGCTCCTCTCAAGCCGGGGCCTTCAAGGCCTTCGCGCCTATGTCCTTCCTGAAACGCACTCCATCCCAGTTGATTTTTCCCACGGCGTCATACGCCCGCTCGATCGCAGCCCGCATGTCGCCGCCGAGCGCAGTCACGCCCAGCACGCGTCCGCCGCTGGTGACTACCGAATCGCCCCGCCGCGCAGTTCCGGCGTGGAAGACCACCACGTCCTTCATGTCGGCCGCCGCAGCAATCCCCTCTATCTCTCTCCCCTTCTCGTATTCGCCCGGATACCCGCCCGAGGCCATGACCACGCATACGGAAGGCCTGTCATCCCACTCGAGTTCGAGCTCCGAGAGCCTGCCGTCGCACGCGGCCGTGAGGACGAGCGCAAGATCCGTCTTGAGGCGCATGAGCAACGGCTGCGTCTCCGGATCTCCGAAACGCGCGTTGAACTCCAGCACCCTCGGCTCCCCGTCCTTTATCATGAGGCCGGCGTAGAGCACGCCGACGAACGGGGCGCCCTCCTTCGCCATGCCCTCCAGCACGGGCTTCATTATCCTCTTCATCACTTTTTCAGCGACGTCCTTTGTGACGATCCGCGCCGGCGAGATCGCGCCCATGCCGCCGGTGTTGGGGCCCTGGTCCCCGTCGTACGCCGCCTTGTGGTCCTGCGATGACGCGAGCGGCAGCACGGTCCTGCCGTCGCAGAGGGCGATGAAGGAGGCCTCCTCGCCCGTGAGAAACTCCTCTATCACCACGCGGCCGCCCGCATCGCCGAAGCGGCGCAAAGAGAGCATGTCCTTGAGCGCCTCTTCCGCCAGAGCGAAGTCCCGGCAGATGATCACGCCCTTTCCCTGCGCCAGGCCGTCGGCCTTCACCACGAGCGGATATCTCTCATCCCTCGCGTAATCGAGCGCAGGCGCAAGTTCGCCGAACGTCTTTGATCTCGCAGCAGGTATGTTGTGCCTGGCGCAGAAATCCTTTGCAAAGACCTTTGAGCTCTCCAGCGATGCGGCTTCCCTGGACGGTGCGAAGATCCGAAGCCCCGCCTTTTTGAAGAGCTGTTCGATGCCGGCCGCGAGCGGCGCCTCCGGCCCCACGACCGTGAGATCGATGCCGCTCTTGCCGGCGAAATCGAGGAGGCCCTTGATGTCCTCCGCCTTGATCGGGACGCATTCCGCCTGTTCCTCGATCCCGGCATTGCCCGGCGCGCAGAAGATCTTGGAGACCATAGGAGATTGGGCGAGCTTCCAGACTATGGCATGCTCCCTGCCCCCGCTGCCCACGACCAGGACCTTCAATTGAACCTCCGCATTAGGAATGCGCTCTATATTCCGGAAACGTATGGCAAATCAAGGATTATCGTGGTTAGGGTTTCCCAGATATCTCGGTGATCGATTCCACGGCGCCGTTGCGGCCCAAGACCGCCTTTGAGCGCACAGAGGCGCCGGCGACATCCGTGGCCTCGACCGTGATCTCAATCGGCCACAGCCCCACAGCGGATGCATCCCCCTTTGGGGAGAAGCGCAGCCACCCATCCTCGATCCCGTCTATCCAGTGGTCCAGGGCGCCGCCGTGCCTTGCCCTTATCCATGCGCGATATTTGAGTTTGTCGCCCGTGGGATCGGTGAAGGCGAACCTCGCCTTGCCCAAAACACCGTTGAAACCTATGTCCAAGATCCTGCCGGAGGGCGCCTCATTGGAGTTCCAATAGATAAAGCCCATGCTGCCCACGACGCGGCCCGCCTTCTGCATCTCGAATGCCGCGAAGAGATCCGAACCGCCGTAGTCCTTCAGCGGAATCGCGGCCATGGCGTGCGGAGCGTTGAACGAAAATTTGCCGCCCGGAGACACGTCGTCCTGAGCAGACCTCGGCTCGAAGCGGCCTCCCCCGTGAGGGTAGAGCATCAGCGAGCCGTCTGCGACCCTCGCCATCGAGGCCGCGCTCACGCTGCGCTCCTGACCCACCACCACGTAGCTCTGCGCCGCAGCACCGCCCTTCGCCTCGACGGCGTCCTCCACCCCGCCCCCGATGGTCGCACTCGCGGCCCTGCCCGAGGGGGAGAGGGTCATCTTCCAACCTTCCTTGGCCTGTCTGGCCAGATAGGCCTCCCCATCCTCTGAAACGACGAGGGCCTCAAAAAGCCCCTTGCCCTGGTCCACGCGCAGGACGAAGACCGCCGGCGAATCGATCTCAGGCGCCTCCGAGAGTTCGCAGCGCCAACCCGGCTCCGGGGAATGACGGCAGATTCCGATCGAGCTCTTGCCGTCCGCCCGCGCGGCCACGAATATCGGAGGCCGCTTCCCCTGGCCGAGCGCCGTTATGAGCACCCCCTCGATCTCGCCCGCCTCAGCTATGACCGGCACGAACTCGTGCGAAAGGGCCGCCCCCTCCTCGGCCGATACGACGTCGAGCCCCAGCGTCTCGCTCACGCGCGCCCGCGACGCCCCCAGCCTGGTCCCGCACCTGACGGCGCCGGCGAACGCGAGCGGCGACTCGCCCAGGATCGTCATGGATTCGATCGACTTCACGTCGCAGGCCGTCCTGCCATGTTTTGTCGAGAACTCACGGGCATCCGGAATCTGCAGGCGCTCGCCGTAGAGGCGGCAGGATTTATCGCCGGCATCGGGCGACGGTATCTGCGACGATATTTTGTGATACCGAAGATAGCCGCGGCCGGTCGAGGCGAACACGCTGCCGTCCTTCTCTGCTGCGGCTATAAGCACCGGATGTTCTCCAACCGACGACTCGCAGGCGGTGAAGGAGAACTGCTCCTTCGCCGCGTCCTTTGCACGGAGCACTGCGAAGCCCGCCTTGTCATCCGTCGACCCGCTGACGAGCAGGATCGCGCTCTCGGGGGAGGAGGGGTGCAGCACGATCGAGTCGTACACCTCCCTCCATGGAATGACGGACGCGCGCGTTCGCGCAGGGTCGAAAAGCCCTCCGCTCCCGACCGACGACAGGGACTCTGCCGCTGCAGGGGCAGCGCCGCCGCCGTCCTTCTCACAGTAGTTGGGCGTGCCGTCAGAGTCGTCATCCTGGGCGTCCGCCGGATTCGCCGGAACGCAGATCATGTTCTCGGCGTCGCCCAGGCAGGAGAGCTTTCCGCGGATCACGCACGTGCCGACCGTGACCGCGCACGCCTTGCCGCCGCCCGTCACATCGTCGACCACACCGTTGCAGTCGTCGTCCACACCCATATTGGAGCACTTCTCCGGGACAGGGTCCCCAGGCAGGCACCGGACTTCTTTGCCGTCCTGGCAGGCGGCGACCTCCCTCATGCACGCGCCTATCCCGCATTGCCTGGCGCCGAGATCCTCGTCCACCTCACCGTCGCAATCGTCGTCGATGCCGTTGCACTCCTCAGCGCGGCCGAAGAGCGACTGCACGCAGACCATCAGCCCGTCGGGCTGACAGATGTACACCCCCTTCGCACAGGGACCGGTCTTTTCGGCGATGGCGCACTCGCTGCCCGGGACCGCCGGCAGATCCGCGCAGCCCCCGCAGGCGTTTTTCGAACCCCGTCCGATCGGATCGTGGATGCAGCCCAGCGCCACATCGCACGAATCCTCGGTGCATTCATTATTGTCGTCGCACGCGAGCATGATACCGCCCGCGCATTCGCCCTCGATGCAGACCTCGTTCATTGTGCAGGAGTCGCCGTCGTCGCAGGAGAGGCCCCCTGCGGCCGGCTCGTGAGAACACCTTCCATCCCTGCAGACGTCGATCGTACAGGGATTTTCGTCGGTCATGCACTTGGCCCCGTCGGTCATCGCCGCGTCGAAGGAGCATGTCGCGGCGCCCTTCTCTTCCGCGGAGCAGGCGAAGAGCCCGGTCGCGCACACATCGCCGCCGGACACCCTGCACTTTTCGCCGATCTTCCCGGGGAGCTCGCCGCAGCCTTTGCACTCGTTCTGCACCTCCTCGTCGATCTCGCCGTCGCAGTCGTTGTCCAGCCCGTCGCAGATCTCCTTTGCGGACGCGACGGGGCCAACGCTGCACTCGAGCTCGCCGGTGGCGGGTTTGCAGACGAATACGCCGTCCCTGGCGCACATGCCGAGGAGGTTGTTCGAGCACGCGCCCCCGAGGCCCGGCGCATCCGTGTCGATCTGGCCGTCGCAGTCGTCGTCTATCCCGTTGCCGCAGATCTCCGCAGCCGGCTCGGCCGGTTTGGCGGAACAGGTGAGAGAGAGCCCGTCTGCAGAGCAGATCATCTTGCCCGCCGCCTTGCACGCGCCCACACCCTCGTAGCAGGTGCGGCCGAGATCGGCGTATCCCTCGTCCACCTTGCCGTCGCAGTTGTTGTCTATATCGTCGCCGCAGAGCTCTGGACCGGGCTCAGCCGGCGCGCACTGAGCTGCTTTCCCGCCGGAGCATGCGGCCACCCTGCGCATGCATGCCCCGACGCCGCAGCTGATCTCGCCCAGATCCTCGTCGACCTTGCCGTCGCAGTCGTTGTCCAGCCCGTCGCAGATCTCCTGCGCAGGCTCGCCCGGCACCGCGTCGCAGAGCGCGCCCGAGCCGTCCGGCCTGCACGAGATCCTTCCGGAGGCCTGGCAGACGCCGAGGCCGACAGTGCAGCGGCCGCCCACGTTGAAACCGTCATCGATGAGTCCGTTGCAGTTGTTGTCCGCCCCATCGCAGCGCTCGACCGCGTCGGGGTGGACGGACGCATCGCGATCGTTGCAGTCGCCGCTGCAGGTAGTGTAGCCGTCGTCGTCGCGGTCAAAGCCGTCGTCGATACGCCCGTTGCAATCGTCGTCCTCTCCGTTGCAGAGCTCCATCCTCTCGCCCGGGTTGATAGTGGGTTCGCAGACAGGGCCGCGGCCCTCGCAGTTCCATATGCCCCTACCGCAGATCCCGGGTTTGCCCGTCTTGCACGGCTGGTTGCAGGCAACGCACTCCCGCGTCGAGGAATGGAAGGAATAGCCGGCCGCGCATTTCTCCTCTGCCGCCGCATCCGGTTCATCCTGAATGGCTTCCTGCGCTGACGATAAATAAGAAAAGGTTAATGATACCAAAAGGATAGAGGATATTATGAGGATACGTCGAGCCTTGCCCAGCATGGGGAGCAAGATAAATTGAGCCGCGTCCCAGATCAAGAGAATAGCGGAGATTTTGCGCGTCACAAATTTCAGTGCCTGAAGTGCCTCACCCCTGTGAATACCATCGCCATATCGTGTTCATCCGCCGCAGCGATCGCCTCTTCGTCGCGGACAGAGCCGCCGGGCTGGACCACCGCAGTCGCGCCCGCCCCTGCGGCAGCGTCCACGCCGTCGCGGAACGGGAAGAACGCGTCAGATGCGATGACCGAGCCCGAAAGGTCGAGCTTCGCGTCGGCGGCCTTCATCACCGCGACCTTGGCCGAGTCGACCCGGCTCATCTGGCCTGCGCCGATGCCGATCGCGCGGCCGCCCTTCGCGTAGACGATGGCGTTCGATTTGACGTGTTTGGCTATGCGCCACGCGAACTCGAGGTCGCGCCACTCCGCCTCGGTGGGGGCGCGCCTGGTGACCACCTTGCCCTCGCGCACGGACTCGCGGCTCGTGTCGCGATCCTGGACGAGCAGCCCGCCCACGACCTTGCGCGTGTTCCATCCCGACGGCGTGAACGGCTCGCCCAGCCCCGGGAGTTCGAGCAGCCTCAGGTTCTTCTTCTTGGAGAGGATCTCCAGCGAGGGCTTATCAAAGGAGGGCGCCACTATCACCTCGAAGAAGGTCTCGCCGATCTTTGTCGCGGTGGCCGCGTCCATCGGTTTGTTGAGGCCGATTATCCCTCCGAAGGATGATAGGGGGTCGCACCCGAAGGCATTCTCATATGCCTCTGCGAGCGACTTGTCCGAGACCGCCGCGCCGCAGGGGTTCGCGTGCTTCACGATCACCGCGGCGTACTTGCTGTTCGCGAGGTCCTTCACCATCCCCAGCACCGCGTCCGCGTCCATGATGTTGTTGTACGAGAGCTCCTTGCCCTGGAGCTGGCGCGCGTTCACGATCGCAGGCTCGGATATGCCTGCCGGATCGCGGTAGAACGCCGCCTTCTGGTGCGGGTTCTCGCCATAGCGCAGGGATTGAACGAGCTCGAAGGTGAACCCCACGTTCGCAGGCATATCGAGCTTCTTGCCGTCGTCGTCCATCGAGCTGAGATACGATATGATCGCAGAGTCGTAGCGGGCAGTGGCGGCGAAGACCTTCTTGGCGAGGCGGAACCTGGTCTCTTTCGTGAGGGCGCCTCTGTTCCGGTCCATCTCCTCGATCAGACCGGCGTAGTCCGCGCTGTCCACCACGACCGCAACGTCCTCGTGGTTCTTCGCGGCCGAGCGCAGCATCGTGGGGCCGCCGATGTCTATGTTCTCGATCGCGTCTTCGAATCTGCAGCCCGGTTTCGCGATCGTGGCCTCGAACGGGTAGAGGTTGACCGCGACCAGGTCGATCGGGCCGATGTCGTTGCGCCTCATCTCATCGGCGTGTTTGGGATCAGACCTTCGGCCCAGAAGGCCGCCGTGTATCTTCGGGTGAAGGGTCTTGAGCCTGCCGTCCAGTATCTCGGGCGAGCCGGTGTAATCGGCGACGTCGATCACGGGGACCCCGGCGTCGCGCAGCGCCTTCGCCGTGCCGCCGGTGGAGATGATCTCCACCCCCCTCTTTTGCAGGGCCTTTGAGAATTCGACCACCCCGGTCTTGTCGGACACGCTGATCAGAGCCCTTGAAATCCTGTTCATCATCTCTCCCTTTCTCCCTTCACAAAATGCGGTTATTTCACCATGCTGGCGCCCAGCGGGGCCACGCGCTTCAAGTGTTCGTCCACGAAGCGGAAGCCCGCGCCGAAGAACCAGTCAGGCCTGTTGGTGGGCGCTATGACGTCGTTCGCGCCTCCGATCAGGTAGAAGTTGTCCGTGATATCGATGTCGCCCGACAGCTTGAGCGTCGGCCTCTCGCCATAGCGAGTCTGGAAGTCGTACGCGGAGGCGTGGAGCCCCACAGGCCCCTTCTCGTAGTCTATGCCCACGCCGCCGGTGGATTCTATGATTCCGCCCCTGACCTGGAAGTCGTAGAACTTCTTCGCCAGCTGGGCCGAGACCCGGAGGGCGTTGCGGTTGATCGTGGATGTGTCGGTGGTGACCGTCGTCGTGTTGTTGCCGACCGTGACGTCGGTGGTGCGGGTCACGTGGGTCGGGTTCGGGTTCGGGTCGGAGACCAGGCCCAGCATGAACGCGGAGTCAGGCGACGGCCTTATGGTGAAGTCGACGTAGTTCTTGAAATCCTCGGTCTGGGTCAGGTACTCGAGGTGATAGCCGATCTCGGTCTCGAACCGCTTGAACCCGCCGAGCGTCTGGTTGAGATTGTCCGCCGCCTCGTTGAGCTTGTCCACGGTCTCGTCGTCGTTGATGAGGCGGCCCACCGTGCCCTTGCCCTCGTCGATCTTGCGCGTGATCGAGGCGATGCGCTGCATCGACTCCTCCACGTCCGCCTTGCCCTGGGACATCACCTCCGTGAGGTGCTCCGAGAGCTCGGCCAGGTTCTCGCTTATGCGGTTGACGTTCTCCGAGTTCTGGAGCGCGAGGGTCTTGATCGTCTCGGTGAACTGGTCGAGGTTGTTCACTATCCTGTTGATGGGCGCGCTCTCGTCTTCGCCCACCATGGTCTTGAGCGAGCCGGTGACATGTTTGATGTCCGCCGCGATCTCGTTGAACTGATTGACCAGCGAGTTCATGTCTCCGGTGCGGAAGGAGTACGGTATCATGCCCTCCTCTTTCAGGATCGGCAGATCCGGAGTGCCCGGGATCACCTCGACGTAGGTCTCTCCAAGAAAACCCCTGGTGCGCAGCACCGCCGTGCTGTCCTCGGAGAGCCTCACCTCGTCCGAGAGCGCCAGCGTGACCAGCGCCTTTCTCGAACCCACGAGCTCTATGTCCTTGACCACGCCGACCTGCACGCCGGCGAGTTCGACCGGGGCCTTGAGTTTGAGGCCGGTCGCATTCTCGAACTCTGTCTTGAGGAGATAGCCGCCGCCGTGCACGGAGGTCCTGTCACCCACGCGGAAGGTCGCCCACGCGAGCAACACGAGGATCGCCGCTGCGAACGCCCCGACCTTGAACTCGGTGGTGAACTTTATCACTCCCCCTCCCTCTTCCCTGCGCCTATGCCCCCTGCTGCGAGAAACGCGCGGACCACGGGATTCGACGAGCGCCTGAACGCGTCGGGCGCGCTCTTCTCCACTATGCGGCCGTCATGGATCATCGCAATCTGGTCTGCCACGCGAAAAGCCGAGCTGATATCGTGGCTTATGACGATGGAGGTAACGCGGAGCTCTTTCTGCATTGAGAGTATCAGGTTGTCAATAGCCAGGGTCATCACCGGGTCGAGGCCGGTCGTCGGCTCGTCGTATAGTACTATGGCCGGCGCGAGCACGAGCGCGCGCGCCAGCCCCACGCGCTTGCGCATACCGCCGGAGAGCTCGGAGGGCATCTTGTCGACGGCCCCCTCCAGGCCGACGAGGGCCAGCTTCTGTCTCACGATCCTCTCTACGTCCGGCATCGCCCGGCCCCTCGCGCTCTCGATCAGAGGGAAGGCCACGTTCTCGAACACTGAGAGCGAGTCGAAGAGCGCCGCGCTCTGGAAGAGCATGCCGAAGCGGCGCCTGAAATCCGTGAGCTCCTTGTCGCCCAACCTGGATATGTCCACCCCGTCGACCTTCACGCTGCCGTGGTCTGGGGAGAGCAGGCCTATGATGTGCCGAAGCAGCACGGTCTTGCCGGAGCCGGAGGGACCGAGGATGACGGTGATCTTGCCCTTTGGAATCTCAAGATCGATGCCCTTGAGAACCGCCGTGCCGTTGAAAGATTTGTGGACGTTTTTTATTTCGATCATTTGGACACGTACTCCAGTATCCACGTGGTCAGGAAGTAATCCACGATCAGGATCGTGACCGCCGAGACCACCACCGCGCGCGTCGTGGCCCTGCCCACCCCCTTGGCCCCCCTGCGCGTGTTGAATCCCATGTAGCAGCTTACGCAGGCTATTAGAAAGCCGAAGATCGTGGCCTTGATCATCCCTCCCCAGATGTCGTCGGCGTCGACGTAGTGATAGAGCTTGGTCATGAACGGACCCTCGCCTATCCCGAGGAGATGGATGCCGACCAGGTAGGCGCCCAGCACGCCGACGAAGTTGTAGATCATCGTGAGGAGCGGGACCATGAAGGTGGTCGCGACCACGCGCGGCACGACCAGGTACTGGATCGGGCTCACTGCCATGGTCTCGAGCGCGTCTATCTGCTCGGTCACCCTCATCGTGCCCAGCTCCGCGGCCATGGCCGAGCAGGCGCGCGCGGTGACCATGAGCGCCGCGAAGACCGGGGCCATCTCGCGGGTGAGCGAGAGTCCCACCGTCGCGCCGACCATGCTCTCCATGTTGAAGAGCGCGTAGACCTTGCCGGTCTGGAGAGCGAAGACCGCGCCTGTGAAAATCGCGGTCAGCGAGACGATCCAGACGGACTTCAATCCCACGAACTCCATCTGTTTCGCGAACTGATCGACCCGAAGGGGCGGGCGAAAGGTCCAGAGCATCGTCTGCCACACGAATTCACACCAGCGCCCCAGCTCCCTCATGAGCGCGATGATCCTGCTGCCGACGATCGTGAAGGTCGGCGTCACGAGCTGAATTGTTCTCTCTTTTAACATTTGAGTTCCGTGACTAGTACAGTGCAGAGTTAATTTTTCCTAGTTTGTCATCGTTTGTCATCCCCGAGTGTTTTAATCGGGGATCCAGTCCTGCATTCCCCTTGGCTGGATTCCCGCTTACATCCGCGGGAATGACAACCTTAAAAAATTAACTTTACAGTGTGCTAGTCGCGCTTGTAGATGCGCGGCATCCTCTTTGAAACGCCGCAGAGTATCTCGTAGGGGATGGTGCCTGCCCAGCCTGCGAGCTCCTTGAGCGTTATGGATTCGCCGCCCTGGGCCCCCATGAGCACCACCTCATCGCCCACGGAGACGCCCTCTATGTCCGTCACGTCGATGACGATCATGTCCATGGTCACCCGCCCTGCCACCGGCGCCCTCCTGCCGCGTATCAATACCTGGGCCTTGCCCGAGAGAGCCCACGGGTATCCGTCGGCATAGCCGATCGGCACGATCGCGAGCCTGGAGCGTCTCTTAGTCGTGAACGTGCAGCCGTAGCTCACCTTCGAGCCCTCGGGCACGTGCTTGAGCAGCATCACCCTGCTCTCGAGGCCCATCACGAGGTCGAGGCTGCCCCGCAGGGGATGATCGAAATCGCAGTCCCCGAAGAGCGCGAGACCGGGCCTCGCCCAGACCTCCTCCGCGCCGTCGAACTCAAGGCCCGCGCCGCGCATTATCGCTGTGGAGTTGGCCGCGTGCCAGACGCGCACAGGGCCGATCGCGGCCTCGATCTCTTTTTTGCAGGAAACGAACTTCTCGATCTGGCCGGAGGAGAATTCCTCATCACCCGCGTCGGCGAGATGCGTCATCACACCCTCGACGCGCAGGTGCGGACAGGATTTGAATTTTGCGAGCACCTGCGGCAGTGCCTCGGGCCGGACGCCGAGCCTGGACATGCCGGTGTCGATCTTCAGGTGTACGTCCGCCGAGCGGCCTGCCCTGACCGCCGCCTCCTCGAGGGAATCCAGC